>Ga0210085_1000542_pt1 | contig 15664 bp, 16 predicted proteins | sample China_Galinas_PW_5_FD_184866 | JGI IMG/M metagenome (GOLD analysis project Ga0210085, IMG submission 184866) | Wetland microbial communities from San Francisco Bay, California, USA, that impact long-term carbon sequestration - China_Galinas_PWC_D1... | ecosystem: Environmental > Aquatic > Marine... | reverse complement strand
TGAGCGAAGAGCGTCTGCAGCAATACCACGACTACACCCGCGCCCACAGCGTCAACTGGCCGCTCTACCTGCTGGCGCGGGTCTTCATGACGCCGTTCTTCCTCGTCTACTTCCGCCTCGGCCGCACCGGCCGCGACCACGGCAAGGTCGACGGCGGCCTGATCGTCGCCGCCAACCACCGCAGCTTCCTCGACCCCTTCGCGATCGGCGCCGCGCTGCCCTGGCGGCGGCCGATGAACTACGTCGCCAAGATCGAGCTGTTCGAGCGCCGCTGGCAGGGCTGGCTGCTCTCGCGGCTCGGCGCCTTTCCGATCCGCCGCGGCGAAGCCGACGAGCTGGCGGTGGAGACCGCGCGGCTGGCGGTCGAGCGCGGCGGCACGGTCTGCATCTTCCCCGAGGGCACGCGCATCCGCCGCGGCACCCTGGCGACCCCGAGGCGGGGCGTCGGCCGCCTGGCGCTGCAGACCGGCGCCCCGGTCCTGCCGACCGCCGTCTTCGGCAGCGAGCACGTGCGGCGCGGCTGGCGCATCCGGCCGCGCCAGGTGCGGGTCCGCCTCGGCAAGGCGATGACCTTTCCGCGGGTCGAGGAGCCCTCGCCGCCGCTGGCCGAATCGGTGACCGCGCGGATCTGGCCCAACGTCCTCCTGCAGTGGGAAGAGATGGGAGGCCTGCCGCCGATGCGCCGCGCCGCGGTGATCGGCGCCGGCAGCTGGGGCACGGCCGTCGCCGTGCTGCTCGCCCGCGGCGGGCTCGAGGTGCAGCTCGGCACCCGCACCGCCGAGCAGGCGGCGGAGATGATCGAGGCGGGGGAGAACGGCCGCTACCTGGAGGGCGTCGAGCTGCCCGAGTCGCTGCTCGTCCGGCCCGCCTCCGAGATTGAGCTGGCCGGGCTCGACCTGGTCTGCATGGCGATCCCCTCCGGCTCGCTGCCGCAGGCGGTCGGGGCGATCGCCGCCCGGGTCAGCGACCGCTGCGCGGTCCTGCTGCTGACCAAGGGCATGATCGCGCCGCGGGGTCAGCTGCCGGCCGAGTACGTCGGCGAACGGATCCGCGCCCGCGCCGTCGCCTGTCTGGGCGGCCCGGCACACGCGCGCGAGGCGGTCTCCGGCTCGGCCGCGCTCGTGCTCGGCTCGGGCGACGCCGACCTGCGCGACCAGCTCGGCGAGGTCTTCGACCGCGCCGGCCTGGTCTGCGAGCGCTCGCGCGACGTCACCGGGGTCGAGATGGCGGGCGCGGCGAAGAACGCCGCCGCCCTCGCCGCCGCGGCGACCGAGCCCTTCGGCCTCAACGCCGCCGGAATCGCCGCCGCCCAGGTCTGGCGCGAGTGCATCGACTACGCGATCTGGCGCGGGGCCGAGCTGGAGACCTTCTCGGGACTGGCCGGCGTCGGCGACCTGACCGCCACCCTGCTCGCCCCCTCCGGCCGCAACCGGCGCGCCGGCGAGCTGCTCGGCCGGGGGACACCGGCAGCTGAGATTCCCGCCCTGATCGGCCAGGCGTCCGAGGGCCTCGACGCGGTGCCGCTGCTGGCTGCCGCTGTGGGGGCCTCCGGCCGGCCGGCCGAGGCCCTTGACGGCCTCGCCGCGCTGATCCGCGGTGAGATCGACGCCGAGGCCTGGGTCGCCGGCCTGCGCCTGGTCGAGCGCACGCGCAAGGCGGCCGCCTGAGATGGGGCGCCTTCGTCAGGCGTATCCGGAGGAACACGCCCCGCCGCAGCATCTAGGCTTCGTCCGTGAGCGCCGCCAAGCAGAACGTCGAGCCGGCGAGCCTCGACCCGGCCGCCAAGGCGGAGCTCGATCGCGCCTTCGAAGAGCTCTACCGCGACCACCTCAAGGACGTCTACTCCTACTCCTACTACCGGGTCGGCAACCAGCACGACGCCGAGGACCTGACCGAGCAGGCGTTCCTGCAGGCCTACCGCCACTTCGACCGCGCCCGGCGCGAGTCCGACGGGCGGCCGCTGCGCCCCTGGCTGATCCGCATCGCCCACAACCTGGCGCTCAACTACTACCGCGACCGCTCGCGGCGGCCGCAGACGCCGCTGGAAAACGCCGACCCGATCCCGGCACGGCACGGCACCGAGGCGATTGCCGAGGGGCGCGAGGAGCTGCGCCAGGTGATCGACAAGCTCGACAACCTGCCGGACGACCGGCGCGACGCGCTGATCATGCGCTTCGCGCTGGGCATGGACAATCGCGAGATCGCACGCGCGCTGGGGCGCAGCGACGGCGCCACCAAGGTCCTGATCCATCGCGCGATCAAGCAGCTGGAGGAGGAGATGAGCGATGAGTGAGGCGCACGAGAACCTGAGCGGCAGCACCTGGGAAGTCGAGCGTCTGCTCGGCGACGCGCTGCGCCCGATCGAGCCGCCCGAGCGGCTCTCGGGGCGCTTCGAGGACACCCTCGCCGCCGTCACCCAGGCCGCCGCCGAGGAGCTCTCCGACTGGGCCGAGGAGCTCTCCGAGAGCGAGCTGCGGGCCCTGCGCGACCCGCGCAACTGGGTGCGCCCGGTCGTCGCCGCGAGCGCCGGCGGGGTCGCCGCCGGCGCCCTGGTGGTGCTCGAGCTGCGCCGCCGCGGCCGCGGGCAGACCGGCGGCCTGCGCTCGCTCCCCAGCCGCCTCAAGCCCTAGAGAGCGGCGACGATGGCGACGGCGGCGTAGAGGCCGGCCGTCCAGACCGCGTAGCGGCGCGAGGCGAAGCCGGCGAGGAGCAGCCCGAGCGCGCCGGTGAGGATGTGGAAGACGTTGGCCCAACCGTTGATCGCGAAGAGGCCCAGCGCCTCGCCGATGTCCGCCGGGGCCGCGAAGGAGGAGTCGAAGAAGAAGCCGGCGATGCCGTAGAGGACCAGCGCCGCGCCGGCCAAAGTTGCGAACAGCCGTGCGGGGCTCGGGGGCTCCATCGCCGGCGATTGTAGGCTGCGCGTCCGCGATGGCACAGTCCTGTTACCGACACCCCGACCGCGAGACCGGAGTCTCGTGCTCCAACTGCGGCAAACCGATCTGCCCGGAGTGCATGACGCCGACGCCGGTCGGGATGCGCTGCCCCGAGTGCGCCCGCGAGCGCACCAAGGTGACCAGCGGGGTCGGGCAGGCGTCGCTGAGCTCAACCGCGCCGGCGACCTTCGTCCTGATCGCGCTCAACGTCGTCGCCTTCCTGATCGAGATCGTCGGCGGCAGCGGCGGCCTCGCCGTCCAGAACAGCTCGGTCATCTTCGACTTCGGCCTCTTCGGCCCCTACGTCGCCGAAGGCGAGTGGTACCGCTTGCTGACCAGCGGCTTCCTGCACGGCAGCATCATCCACATCGGCTTCAACATGTTCGCCCTCTTCTTCCTCGGCCGCCTGCTCGAGCCGGCGATCGGCACCCCGCGCTTCGTCGCGCTCTACTTCGTCTCGCTCTTCGCCGGCTCCTTCGGGGCGATCCTGCTCAGCCCGGATTCGCTCACGATCGGCGCCTCGGGCGCCGTCTTCGGCATCTTCGGCGCGACCTTCCTGATCGCCCGCAGCCGCGGCGTCGACGCGCTCGCCTCCTCGATCGGGATCATCCTCGTGCTCAACCTCGTGATCACCTTCGGTCGCCCCGAAATCAGCATCGGCGGCCACCTCGGCGGCCTGCTCGGCGGCGCTCTCTGCGCGCTCGTGATCCTCGCCGGCGAGCGCGGCATGCTCGGCGAGCGCTCGCAGGCGATGGAGCTGCTGACGATGGCGGCGATCGGCTTCTTCGCGGTCGCCACCTCGATTGCGATTGCCTGAGCGCGCTTAGCGCCGCTCCCGTACCTCGGCGAAGTCGATATTGCCGGGCGGGTCGACCAGATCCGGATGGAGGATGTGGCCGAGCAGCTCGACCCCGTCGACCAGGCGCGGGCCGGGTCGTGAGAAGGTCGCCGCCGCGTCGACCGCGTAGACACGGCCGGCGCCGAGGGCGGCGATCCGCCCCCAGTGCTCGACCGCCTGCGCGTGCGCTTCGCTGACCTGCCAGCCGCAGGGCATCGCGATCACCACGTCCGGGTTTAGGCCCGAGAGCGCCCCCCAGGCGACTTCGGGGGACTTGAGGCCGGGCGGTCCGGCGACGTCCTCGCCGCCGGCGATCGAGATCATCTCCGGGATCCAGTGGCCGCCGACGAAGGGCGGGTCGAGCCACTCCAGCGTGACCACGCGCGGCGCCTCGGCGCCGGCGACCGTGGCGCGGACGCTGGCCAGCCGCCCCTCGAGCTCGCCCCGCATCGCGTGCCCCTCCGTCTCGAGGCCGGTCGCTTCGCCCAGCCGGACCACGTCCTCGAGCATCTCGCCGAGCGTGCTCGGGTCCTGCTGCAGGACCCTCGGCCTGCTCGGCAGCCGCGCCGCGACTTCGACCACGTCGTCGAAGGAGACTGCGCAGACATCGCAGATCGCCTGGGTCACGATCAGGTCGGGCGCCAGCTCCGCCAGGCGCTCCTCATCGAGGGCGTAGAGCGCTCGCCCTTCGCCCACGGTCTCCTTGACCGCAGTGTCGATCTCACGGGCGCTGAGGCCGTCGGCGAGCACGGTGCGGGTCAGGTGGGGGAGCCGGCGGGCCTGTGGCGGGTAGTCGCACTCGTGGGTGACGGCGACGACTCTGTCGCCCAAACCGAGCGCGAAGAGCATCTCCGTTGCGGATGGGACGAGACTGGCAATGCGCATGACGCGCTCAATATGTCATCGATGCAGCCGCTTCGCCATTCCGCGCGCGGGATGGCTATATTCACCAATTGCCGAATGGCCGAAGACGACCTCCCCCGAAGTATCGGGCGAAATAGCCGGTGAGCGCCCTGCTGCTCATCCTCCTCGTTCTCCTCCTGGTGGGGGTGAACGGTTTCTTTGTCTCGACCGAGTTCGCGATCGTGCGCTCGCGGCGCAGCCGGATCGAGGGCAAGGCTGACCAGGGAAGCCGCCCCGCCCGCCTGGCCCTGCACCAGCTCGACCACGTCGACGAGTACGTCGCCACCTCGCAGGTCGGGATCACGCTCGCCTCGATCGGCATCGGCTTCCTCGGCGAGCCGGCGATCGCGACGTTGATCGAGCCGCTCTTCGAGGGCTTCCTCGGCTCCGCGACCTCCTATCTGCTCGCCTTCCTGATCGCCTACGCGACCGTCACCCTGCTGCACGTGATCTTCGGCGAGCAGGCGCCGAAGATGGTCGGCATCGCCCGCGCCGAGAGCCTGCTGCTCGGCATCTCCCGGCCGCTGGAGATCTTCCGCCGCCTCTTCCACCCGCTGATCGTGCTGACCAACGCGCCGGCGCGGTTCTTCGTCGCCCGCGTGCTGCGGATAGACACCGAGGCCGACGAGGAGGTCGGCTCGCCGGAGGAGCTGCGCCTGATGATCGTGCGCGGCGCCCAGCGCGGCCGCCTCGACCCCGGCGAGGCGGGGATGCTCGGCGGCGTATTCCACCTGCACGAGCAGGAGGCGCGTGAGGTGATGACGCCGATTCCGGCGGTGGTCACCGTCGACGCCTCCGAGACGGTCGAGACCGCGCTGCGCCGCTGCGTCACCTCGGGCCACACCCGCCTGGTCGTGATCGAGGAAGACAACCCCGACCGGGTCAAGGGCATCGTCCACAACAACAGCCTCGCCCGCCTCTACATGAGCGACGGCCCGGAGGCGCAGATCGAGCCGGTCGTGCGCGACGCCGTGATCGTCCCCGAGACCCGCCCGCTCGACGACCTCCTGCACGACCTGCAGGTGCAGCGCACCTCGCTCGCGGTGATCGTCGACGAGTACGGCCGCACGGTCGGGATCGTCACCGTCGAGGACATCCTCGAGGAGGTGGTGGGGGAGATCGAGGACGAGACCGACCCCCGCGCCGCCGCCCTGCGCCAGCTTGCCGGCGGCGAGTGGTTCGTGCGCGGCCACGTCTCGCTCGGCGACCTCGCCGACGCCGGGATCGAGCTGCCGGGCGACAGCGACGCCTACAACTCGATCGGCGGCTACGTCTTCGGCGAACTCGGCCGGCTGCCGAAGCGCGGCGACACGATCGCCTCCAACGGCTACACGATCCGGGTCGAGTCGGTGCGCGAGAACCGGGTCGAGGCGGTGCGGATCAGCGGCTCGGCCGGCGGCGGGGATTCCGTCCGGACCTCGGCCTAGGTTTCCTGAGCAACCCGCGTTCCGCCTAACCTTGGAGGTGTCGCATGTGGGTTGTGCGCATGAGCGATAAGCAGTTGGAGGTTCTCAGGTCCCTGCTTCGCTCCGAGCAGCATCTCGGCCCGGCGCTCAAGGGAGCGGTCGAGGCCCTCGACCTGGCCCGCTGGGACGATCTGCCCGAAGCGGAGCTGCCCTGGAAGGAGATCGAAGCGACCGCCCGCACGCAGGGCTGCACGCCGGCCGACGTGATCTGGGATAGAGCCGGACGGCGCTAGTCGTAGCTGTAGAAGCCTGCGCCGCTCTTGCGGCCGAGCTTGCCTTCGCCGACCATCTCGACCATCAGCCCGGGCGGCTTGCTGGCTTCCTCGCTGCTTTCCGCGTAGAGCGAGTCGCCGATCGCCTCGGAGACGTCGAGGCCGACGAAGTCGAGCAGCGCCAGCGGGCCCATCGGGTGGCCGGCGCCGAGCTTCATGCAGGTGTCGACCTCGCCCGCCTCCATGCCGGTGCGCTCGATCATCCGCACCGCTTCGAAGAGGTAGGGGAAGAGCAGGCGGTTGACGACGAAGCCCGCCTGGTCGGGAACCTCGACCGCGGTCTTGCCCAGCGCCGCGCACCAGGCGAGCGCTTTCTCGCGGGTCTCCTCGCCCGCGTCGGGGAAGCAGACCTCGACCAGCTTCATCCGCGGCACCGGGTTGAAGACGTGGAGGCCGAAGAGCCGGCCCTCGATGCCCGCGGCGGCGGCGATCGCGCCGATGCTGAGCGAGGAGGTCGTCGTCGCCAGGTCGGCGTCCGGGCCCAGCTCGGCGGCGACGGCGCTCAGCACCTCGCCCTTGGGCTCGACTTCCTCGATCACCGCCTCGACGACGATGTCGCAATCGCTCAGGTCCTTGGGGTCGGTGGTGACCCGCAGCCGCGACGGCTCGGCACCCTCGATCTTGGCGCAGGCGGCGACCACCTTCTCCTCCGCGCGCCAGGCCGAGGCCTCGCTGCGGGCGAGCAGAATCGTGTCGGCGGTGGTCGTCGCCACGGCCGCCAGACCGGTGGCTATCGCCCCGCTGCCGGCGATCCCCGGTGCCTCGTATCCCGTCCCTGCGCTCATTTGAGACGGGGTTTCTAACACGTCGCGCCCGCTAAGGTTGATTGACCGGTCAATCGTGAACGGAGGGCTTCGATGTCAGGCAACGGAAACGGAAAGTTCAGCGGCCGCGAGGTCGTGATCGTCGAGGCTGTCCGCACCCCGATCGGGCGTGGTCATGAGCAGAAGGGCTATTACAAGGACGTCCACCCGTCCAACCTGCTCGCCAAGGCCTACGCCGAGGTGATCGAGCGCGCCGGGATCGATGCGAGCGAGGTCGAGGATGTCGTCTCCGGCTGCGTGCAGCAGTTCGGCGAGCAGGGAATCAACATCGCCCGCAACGCCTGGCTCGAGGCCGGCCTGCCGGTCGAGACCCCGGCGGCCACGGTCGACCGCCAGTGCGGCTCCGGCCAGCAGGCGGTCAACTATGCGGCCGCGATGGTCGCCTCCGGCGTCCACGACGTGATGGTCGCGGGCGGGGTCGAGCACATGGGCCACATCTCCTTCGCCGACAGCTACAGCGTGATGGAGGAGCACGGCCTCGCCTTCTCGCCCGAGCTGATGGAGCGCTACAACCTCGTTCCGCAGGGGATCTCCGCCGAGATGATCGCCGACAAGTGGGAGATCCCCCGCTCCGAGCTCGACGAGATCGGCCTGCGCTCGCACCAGCTCGCCGCCAGGGCGACGGAAGAGGGTCGCTTCGAACGGGAGATCGTCCCCTTCAGCGTCAACGGCGACGTCTACGCGACCGACCAGGGGATCCGCCCGGAAACCTCGCTGGAGAAGCTCGCCGAACTGAAGCCGGCCTTCAAGGAGGACGGCAAGGTCACCGCCGGCAACTCCTCGCAGGTCTCCGACGGCGCCGCCGCGGTGCTGTTGATGACACGCGAGAAGGCGGAGGCGCTGGGGCTGGAGCCGCGGGCTCGGATCTACGACCAGACGACGGTCGGCGTCGACCCCGTGATCATGCTCACCGGCCCGATCCCGGCGACGAGGAAACTGCTCGAGCGCAACGGGATGGAGATGGGCGACTTCGACCTGGTCGAGATCAACGAGGCCTTCGCCTCCGTCGTCGCCGCCTGGCGCCGCGAGCTCGACCCGGACATGGACAGGGTCAACGTCAACGGCGGCGCGATCGCGCTCGGCCACCCGCTCGGCTCCAGCGGCGCCCGCCTGATCACCACGCTGCTGCACGAGCTCGAGCGCTCTGACAAGGAGACCGGCCTGGTGACGATGTGCTGCGGCGGCGGCCTCGGCACCGGCACCGTGATCCAGCGAGTCTGAGGCGCCCGCGACCGCCGCGACTGACCTGGCTGGGCGGCCAGTCGCCCGCTATGCTGATCCGGCGATGGACCTGAGCCTCTCACCGTCTGAGACGGAGTTCCGCGACGAGGTTCGCACCTGGCTGGAAGAGAACCACCCCGGCCCGGAGCCTGAGGCGGGCCTGGAGGAGGTGATGGCCTTCCGCAGCGAGTGGCAGCGCCAGCTGCACGGCGCGGGTTGGGCCGGGATCTCATGGCCGAAGGAGTACGGCGGCCGCGGCGCGACCCTGATCGAGCAGGCGATCTTCGTCGGCGAGGCGGCACGCCAGGAAGCGCCCAGCCCGGCCAACGTTCTCGGCCTGGCGATGGGCGGCCCCGTGGTCATCGCCCACGGCACCGACGAGCAGAAGCAGCGCTACCTGGAGCCGATCCTGACCGCCGAGGAGATCTGGTGCCAGGGGTTCTCCGAGCCGGAGTCGGGCTCCGACCTCGCCTCGCTGAAGACGAAGGCGGTCAAGGACGGCGACGAATGGGTCGTCACCGGGCAGAAGGTCTGGACGACGTTCGCCCAGTACGCGAAGTGGTGCATGCTGGTCGCCCGCACCGATCCCGACGCGCCCAAGCACAAGGGGCTCACCTATTTCCTGATGGACATGGAGCAGGAGGGGGTGGAGGCCAAGCCGCTGGTCCAGATCACGGGCGAGGGCGAGTTCAACGAGGTTTTCATGGAGGAGGCGCGGATCCCCGACGAGAACGTCGTCGGCGGTGTCGGCAACGGCTGGTCGGTGGCGATCACGACGCTGATGAACGAGCGCGCCGGGCTCGCCTTCGGGGCGATCTCGCAGATCTCCAACAGCCTCAAGAAGCTGACCCAGCTGGCCAGGGAGACACAGGTCAACGGCCACCGCGCGGCCGACGACCCGCTCTACCGCGACCGCATCGCCCAGCTTCAGATCGAGGCCGAGACGATGCGGCTCAACGCCTACCGCGGCCTGACCAAGACGATGCAGTCGGGCATCCCCGGGCCAGAGGGCTCGCTGGGCAAGTGGCAGTGGGCCGACATCAACCAGCGGATCGCCGAGCTGGCGCTGGAGATCGAGGGCGCCTACGCGCCGCTCGACCGCGGCGCCGAGCACGCCGTCGCCAACGGCGCCTGGCAGTACTCGTTCCTGCGCTCGCGCGCCAACTCGATCGAGGGCGGCACCACCGACATCCTCAAAAACATCATCGCCGAGCGTGTGCTCGGCCTGCCGAGGCTGCGCTAGGGGCCCCGAGGGGCGGTTACTGAAAAATGTACTTCGACCTCACCGACGAGCAGCAGGCGATCAAGTCGACCGCGCGCGAGTTCCTCGCCGCGCGTTACAAGTCCGAGCGGATCCGCGAGCTGGCCGGGAGCGAGCATGGCTTCGAGCCCGCCGACTGGGCGGAGATGGCCGAGCTCGGCTGGCCCGGCCTGGCGCTGCCCGAGGAGTGGGGTGGACAGGGGCTCGGGATCGTCGACCTCGCCGTCCTCTTCGAGGAGATGGGCTACGCGCTGGCGCCCTCGCCTCTGCTCTCGACCACGATCGCCGGGCTGGCGCTGGCGACGAACGGGACCGACGAGCAGCGCGAGCGCTGGCTGCGGCCGATGGCGAACGGCGAGGCGCGCGGCACGATCGCCCTCTTCGACGCCGGCACGACGGCGGCGATCGGCGGCTTCGAGATGGAGGCCCAGGCCGACGGCGACGGGACCCTCCTCGACGGCGAGAAGGTCCTGGTCATGGACGCCGCGGGCGCCGACTTCCTGCTCGTGGCGACCTCCGACGGGCGCCGCCACATCGTCGAGCGCGAGGCCGACGGCGTCACCGTCAGCGCCGAGAAGTCGATCGACCCCACCCGCCGCCTCTACTCGGTGCGCTTCGACGGCGTTCGCGTCGGGCCGGAGGCGACGCTGGCCGGAGCCCAGGCCGACTACCTGCCGGTGCTCTGGCGGGCCTGCACCGCGATCGCGGCCGAGTCGACCGGGATCGCCCAGCGGACGATGGAGATGGCGGTCGAGTACGCCAAAGACCGGCAGCAGTTCGGCCGCCCGATCGGCGCCTACCAGGCCGTCTCCCACCGCTGCGCGCAGATGCTGCTCGAGACCGAGAACTCGCGCTCGGCCGTCTACGGCGCCGCCTGGGCCGCCGACGCCGAGCCGCAGTCGCTGCCGCTGGCCGCCTCGATGGCGAAGGCCTACGCCTCCGACGCCGGCTGGCGCGTCCCCGACGCCTCGCTCCAGGTGCACGGGGGGATCGGCTTCACCTGGGAGCACGACCTGCACTTCTTCCTCAAGCGCGGCAAGGCGAACGCGGCGACCTTCGGCGACGCGCGCTGGCACCGCGAGCGGGTCGCCGATCTCGTGCTCGCCGAGGCGCCCGCCCCGGCGGCGGCCTGAGGCCGAGGGAGCGCGGGACGATGGGCGCGCTGGATCGAATCTCGGTCGCGGCGATCGGCACCACGGTCGCCGATCTCGAGGCCGAGGCGAAGCGGGCCGAGGCGGCGGGTGTCGAGTGCGTCTGGGCGCCGGAGCTGTTCCGCTCCTCGGTCACCCAGGCCGCCTATCTGGCCGGGCGCACGGAGAAGATCGGCGTCGCCACCGGGATCGCCTGGGCCTTCACCCGCAGCCCGTTCATCGTCGCCGTCTCGGCGCTCGACATCGACGAGATGTCCGGCGGGCGTTTCCGGCTCGGGCTCGGCTCCGGGGTCAAACGGCTCAACGAAACCTGGCACAACGCCGAGTACGGCAAGCCGGCGCCGCACCTGCGCGAGGCGGTCGAGGCGACGCGGCTGATCATGCAGCAGGCCGGGGCGGGTGAGCCGATCCGCTACGAGGGCACCTACTACGACATCGACATCAAGGGCTGGGTGCGGCCGCACCCAGCCCCGCGCGACCCGGTGCCGATCTACACCGCCGGCGTGCAGGGGGGCATGTGCCGGATGGCCGGCGACGTCGCCGACGGCCTGATCGGCCACCCGATCCAGAGCCTGCGCTGGATCGACGAGGTCGTCGTCTCCTCCTTCGAGCAGGGGCTGGAGCGCTCCGGCCGCGAGCGCTCCTCGTTCGACTACCTGCCGACCGTCTGCTGCGCGATCGACGACGACGAGGCGCAGGCGCTCGAGGTGGCCCGCCGCACGATCTCCTTCTACGCCACGGTCAAGACCTACATGCCGCTGTGGGAGCTGCACGGCTTCGCCGACAACGCGGTCGAGGCCGGCGAGGCCTTCCGCCGCGGCGACCTCGCCGCCGTCCCCGCCGCGATCAGCGACGAGATGGTCGACACCTACTGCGCCGCCGGCCCGCTCGACAAGGTCCGCGCCCGGGTCGAGGCGACCGCCGAGCGCGCCGACGGCCTCTTCCTCACCCCGCCGACCTACTTCATCTCGCCCGCGGAGCTGAGTGAGTACCAGACCCGCCTGATCGACGCCTTCGGCCCGGCTGGCTGAGCCGGATACGTGGCTACTCGTCGCGCGGGGTGATGCGGAAGACGGATACGACCTCGGCCTGGTGCGCCTCGGGGTGGGCGACGTAGGCGCTCGGCCCGCCGCCGAACCAGCCGGACGCTTCGTTGTTGCCGACGAAGACCCCGGGGTGGTGCTTGCCGTCACCGTCCTCGACCCAGACCTTGTCGCCCTCCCTGAAGCCGTGCTCGATCGCCTCGTCGGACATGGAGCGATTCTACGCGGGTAGGCCGGCGACGAAGCGCTCGAACTTGGCGATGTCTTCGATCGCCGGGCCGTGACCAGGGAGGATGAGGCTCGGGTTGAGCTCGGCGAGCCTGCGGATCGAGCGGCGGTTCTCGGCCGGGTCGTAGGTGAAGATCTCGGGCGGCTCGGCGATCATCGTGCGGTAGGTCGCGTAGCTCATGTTGCGGACCACGTCGCCGCAGATCGCCACCCGGTCGGACTCACGGAAGAAGATCACCTCGCCGCGGGCGTGGCCCGGCGCGTGGAGGACGCGGAAGCCGGCGACCTCGTCGCCCTCGTTCAGCACCCGCTCGACCTTGTACGGGGGGCCCTGCCAGAGGGCCTTGATCACGCGGTTGATCGGGTTGTTGACGTGGGCCTCCTGCATCGGCCGCGTCCCTTCCATCGCGTCGACGTCGTCGGCGTGGCAGGCGAGCGGGATGCCGCGCGCTTCGCAGACGTCCTTGGCGACGCCCTGGTGATCGGGGTGGGCGTGGGTCAGCGCCACCAGCGAGAGCTCGCGGCCCTCGGTCTCCTTGAAGACGCGCCGCCGGTCCCAGGTGCGGCCGGCGTCGATCAGGACGTCCTCGGCCAGGTAGATGTTGATCGTCGGCAGCGGCCTCTCCTTCAACCGCCAGACGCCGGGGGCGAGCTGCTTCACGAGTGGCCGATCCCCATCGTGCCGCGCGGGTCGCCGCTGTGGTCGGCCAGATCCTCGAGCGCGGCGATCTTGCGCTCGCCTTCGGCCCGCGCCGGGTGGCCGGCAGGCAACGGCTCGATCAGGCGACGGATGCGGTTGCGCACCTGAAGCGCGAAGTGGGGCGTGGAAGCGCCGGCGAGGGCGCGGATGTCCTCGGCGGTCGGCTCGTGGCCGCCGAGCAGCTGCGGGCTCTCGGCCTCGCTCAAAGGAGCCTCACTTCCCGCCGCCGATCCTGGCCAGCGCCGCCAGCTTGTCCATTTCCGCCTGCTCGCTCACGCCGATCGACTCCTGGTCTCCGATCACCCAGATGTGGTTGTAGAAGGCGCGCGTCGGGTCGGTCGTGTAGCCCGGCTTGACGTCGAGCAGATACCCGCGCAGCGCTGCCGGAAGGGTATCGGCGCTGTCGGTGAGCAGCAACGGCCCCCAGGTTCCCGCGGCGGAGAGCGGTGCCGCGGCGGCCGCGTCGAGCGGTTCCTCGGAGCGGGCGACGACGAAGCCGTGGCCGGGATCGTTGACGTCCCAGCCGAAGCTGCCGTCGGCGTAGCGGGCGAATGCGATCGCGTTGGCGACCGGGTCCTCGCCGGAGATGCGGCGCACACGGCCACCGGCCTGGTCGATTTCGCGCACGACGTTCGAGGAGATCGCGGCCGAGGGACCGAGCACGTAGACGGGCACCTTGGGGTTGGCTTCCAGGGCGGTCGCGGTCGGTTTGTCGAGCTTGTCCGGCGCGGTGAAGAGGACCGGGTCGCCCGAGCGCGCCGCCCAGGCAGCGGCCGGCATCGCGAGAGCCGGCTCAGCGGAGGACGCGACGACGATGTGCTGCGGCGGCGAGCCGGAGAGCTTCTCGCGCAGCGCGGCGATCGCCGCGGCGCCGACGCTGCCGCCGGCGCGGAGGCGGTTCGTCCTCAGATCGGCGGGCACGGTCGCGGCGCCGATCGCGAAGACCTGGGCGCCGGCGGTCTCGCGGCCACCGCGCGGCCCCAGCGCCGCGAGCGCTTCCGCGGTCACGTCGGGCATCTCATCTGTCTCGGAGACCAGCAGCGGCGCTCCGACCGGCGGCGCCGTCAACACGGCCGCGGCGAGAGCGGTGGTCCAGTCTCCGCCGTCGACGACTGTGACCGCATCCGGTTGCTGCGCGGGCTCGATCGAGGGATGGACCGCGAGGGCGACGCCGGCTGCGTTGTCGGCCGCGTCGGCGCCGCCGACGCGGGTCGTGTTCGCGGTGGCGAAGGCCGGGTAGCCGAGGTCTTCCGGCGTCTGGGTGGCGGGCGCTTCGGCAGGGGTGCTGGGCGTCCCGCTGACCGGCGCCGGTCCATCTGCCTCCTCGTTGCCGCCCCCGCCACCGAGGATCGCGGCGACGATGAAGACGATCGCCAGCACGAACAGCCCTGCGATCGCCTTCAGCGCGCCGGGGATCGGCTTGCGCGGCCGCTTCTCCCTGCGCCGCCGCTCCGGCTTGGCCGCGGGCCTGCGGGCCTGGGCCGGCGGCTGCTCGGGCTTTGGAGCCGCTCCGCCCTGCGGCCGAGCCCCCGGGACCCCGGCGTTGATCGGTTGCTCACGCGCCACGGCCGGAAAGCTACAGGCGCAGACCTGGCTGGTTGGTCAGCTAAGCTTCGCGGGACGGTTGACTGACCAGTCAATCAACAGCCTTCAGCAAGCGACGCGGTAGACGAGGGGGACGGATGGATTTCGCACTGAACGAGGAGCAGCAGGAGTTCAAAGACAGCGCCCGGGCCTTCGCCCGCGACGTGATCCGTCCCGCCGCGCGCAAGCACGACGAAGAGGAGAGCACCCCCTGGGAGGTGATCAAGGAGGCGCGTAAGCAGGGCTTCCAGGGCCTCGAGGCGATCCAGCGCTCGGCCTCGGACGCCGATGGCCAGATGCAGGTGATCTCGGCCGAGGAGTTCCACTGGGGCTGCGCCGGGATCGCTCTGGCGATTTCCGGCTCCGGCCTCGCCGCCGCCGGCATCGCCTCCTCCGGCACGCCCGAGCAGATCGCCCAGTGGGTGCCCGAGTGCTTCGGCGCCGGCGAGGAGGTCAAGCTCGGCGCCTACGCGGTGACCGAGCCGCAGGCCGGCTCCGACGTGAAGAGCCTGAAGACGACTGCGAAGCGCGACGGCGACGAGTGGGTCCTCAACGGCACCAAGGTCTTCATCACCAACGGCGGCATCGCCGACGTCCACGTCGTCGTCGCCACCGTCGACCCGAGCCTCGGCACCCGCGGACAGGCCTCCTTCGTGATCGGCAAGGACACGCCCGGCCTCGGTCAGGGCAAGAAGGAGTCGAAGCTCGGCATCCGCGCCTCGCACACCGCCGAGATCATCCTCGAGGACTGCCGGATTCCGGCCGAGAACCTGCTCGGCGGCGAGGAGAAGCTGGAGAAGAAGCTGCAGCGCGGGCGCGAAGGAAAGAAGTCGCGCGGCGCCGACGCGCTGGCGACCTTCGAGATCACCCGGCCGCTGGTCGGCGCCTCGGCGCTCGGAATTGCCCAGGCTGCCTACGAGTGGACCCTCGAGTACCTCGACGGCCGCTCCGAGGGCGGCGCGCCGCTGCTGGAGACGCAGCGCATCCAGCAGACGCTGGCCGACGTCGCGACCGAGATCGAGGCCGCCCGCCTGCTGGTCCAGCGGGCCGCCTGGATGGGGCGCAACGGCATCCCGATGCGCGGCGGCCAGGGCTCGATGTCGAAGCTCAAGGCCGGTGACGTGACGATGTGGGCGACGACGACGCTGATGGACCTGGTCGGCCCGGACGCCTGGAGCACCGAGAGCCCGCTGGAGAAGTTCTTCCGCGACGCCAAGATCTACCAGCTGTTCGAGGGCAC
>Ga0210085_1000541_pt1 | contig 15672 bp, 12 predicted proteins | sample China_Galinas_PW_5_FD_184866 | JGI IMG/M metagenome (GOLD analysis project Ga0210085, IMG submission 184866) | Wetland microbial communities from San Francisco Bay, California, USA, that impact long-term carbon sequestration - China_Galinas_PWC_D1... | ecosystem: Environmental > Aquatic > Marine... | reverse complement strand
AAGAAAGGGTACAGGTGTTTTTTAGATATAAACACCTGCTTGAACAAAATATTGATGAGCTTACTGAATTGGTTCATATAGAAAACGGGAAAACAATTTCTGAATCACGGGCTGAAGTGGAAAAAAGTATCGAGGTTACAGAATTTGCCTGCTCAATTCCTCAATTGACTTCAGGTGAGGTACTCGAGGTTTCCAAAGGAGTGGAATGCAGAATTGAAAGATACCCGGTTGGAGTGGTAGCATGTATTACACCTTTTAACTTTCCGAATATGGTTCCTAACTGGACTATTCCAAACGCGTTATGTCTCGGTAACACGATGATCTTAAAACCATCGGAACAGGTTCCGCTTAGCGCAAACAGGCTTGCGGAATTATTAAAAGAAGCAGGATTACCGGACGGGGTTTTCAATGTTGTACACGGGGATAAGCAAATTGTTGAAGAAATTTGTGACCATCCGGGAATTGAAGCTGTAACCTTTGTTGGCTCAACTAAAGTTGCGAAAATAGTTTATGCCAGAGCCAGTTCAACTTTAAAAAGAGCGTTAACATTAGGGGGAGCCAAAAACCATTTAATAGTTCTTCCGGACGCAAACACTAATATGGCGGCTTCAAATATTGCAGCTTCTATGTCTGGCTGTGCTGGCCAGCGATGTATGGCTGCTTCCGCAATGGTTGGTGTTGGATCTGTTGACCATATAGTTGATAAACTTTGCGAAGAAGCAAAAAAAATAATTCCGGGTAAAAATCTTGGAGCGATAATTTCTAAACAGGCAAAAGAAAGAATAGAAAATTATATTACGGAAGCAGAAAAAGACGGCGCTAAAGTTTTAGTTGACGGCAGAAATTGTAAAGTTGAAGGAAAGGAAAACGGGTTTTATGTCGGCCCGACAGTTTTAGATTATGTAAGGCCCGACATGAAAATAGCAAAGGAAGAAGTTTTTGGCCCGGTACTTTCTATAATGCGTTCTGATACAATAGAAGAAGCAATGAAAATTGAGAACAGTTCTTCCTACGGGAATGCAGCTGCGGTGTTTACACAGAGCGGCGGTGCTGCCAATTATGTTGCTGAACATGCCAGCGCCGGGATGATAGGTGTAAATATTGGCGTGCCCGTTCCGCGTGAACCGTTTTCTTTCGGTGGATGGAATGATTCGAAATTTGGTACAGGTGATATTACAGGAAAAAGCTCGATTGAGTTTTTTACAAAGCTGAAAAAAATTACGACCAAATGGAATCCGGAATCACAGGTAAACTGGATGAGTTAAAGAGATCATTCCCGCGAAGGCGGGAATGACAGATAATAATTAAAAAATTAAGCAAGTGAATTATTCAATAAAAAATAAAGAGAAATAAAATGCCAAGAATAGTAAAAGGTGGTTTAATACAGGCTACGCTTTCAATGTCAACCGAACAGCCGATTGAAAAAATTAAGCAATCGATGATAGAAAAACACCTGAAGATGATTCATGAAGCAGCAGAGAAAGGAGTGCAGATTCTCTGCCTGCAGGAATTATTTTACGGTCCGTATTTCTGTGCCGAACAGGAAACAAAGTGGTACGAAATGGTTGAAAAAGTACCGGACGGTCCGACTGTTAAACTAATGCAGGAGGAAGCAAAAAAACACGGGATGGTTATAATAGTTCCTGTTTATGAAGAAGAAATAACAGGAGTATACTATAATACTGCAGCGGTAATTGATGCGGATGGGAAATATTTAGGCAAGTATCGGAAACATCATATTCCGCATTGCAATCCGGGATTCTGGGAAAAATTTTATTTCAAACCGGGTAATCTTGGATTTCCGGTTTTTAAAACTGCCTTTGCAGATGTTGGTGTTTACATTTGCTATGACAGGCATTTTCCCGAAGGAGCCCGCGCACTTGGACTGAACGGTGCAGAAATTGTTTTCAATCCATCCGCAACAGTTGCCGGACTTTCGGAATATCTCTGGGAACTTGAACAGCCGGCGCACGCGGTGGCAAACGGCTATTTCGTCGGTGCCATTAACCGTGTTGGAACGGAAGCACCCTGGAACATAGGCGAATTTTATGGCAAGAGTTACTTTTGTAATCCACGCGGTAAAATAATTGCACAGGCAAGCCGCGATAAAGATGAACTGGTTGTGTCGGATTTAAATTTCGATGAAATACTGGAAGTCAGGAATGTCTGGCAGTTTTACCGTGACAGGAGACCGGAGGCTTACGGGGAGTTGACGGAGCTGGGTAAGTAAATACTAAACCCTAAATAATAAATACTAAACAATTTCAAAGGAGAAATGAGAAATTCAAAACAGTATGATTTAGAAGACAGGACATTAAATTTTTCCAAAGATGTTATAAAGTTTATAAATAATTCACCGGGTTCTTTAACAAATGATGAAATTGCAAAACAATTAGTAAGGTCATCCGGTTCAGTTGGAGCAAATTATATTGAAGCAAATGAATCGATTAGTAAAAAGGATTTTATTTACATAATTAAAATTTGTAGAAAAGAAAGTAAAGAATCACGATACTGGTTAAATTTAATTTTAACCAAAGAAAAATTAGAAGAACAACGAAAAAAATTAGTTCAGGAATCTACAGAGTTAATGAAAATATTCGGTGCAATAATTGTAAAATCAGACAAATAGGTTTATTGTTTAAATATTCGAAATTGTTTAGAGTTTAGAAATTCGTTTTTAGAATTTAACTTAAGGTTAATTATGACTTCAGAACAAATAGTAGAAATAACTTCCAAACACACTTACGGAACGTGGCGATACCAAAAAGGCTGGAAACCTCTGCATATTGTTGATGCCGAAGGTTGTTATTTTACAGATTCATCGGGGAAGAATTATCTCGATTTTTCGGCTCAGCTTATGTGTAGCAATCTCGGTCATAAAAATAAAGCGGTTATAAAATCTATTGCGGACCAGGCAGAAAAACTTTCTTTTATCGCGCCGGGCTTTACCACAGATGTCCGCGCCGAATTAAGCAAACTTCTGCTTGAAGTTTTACCCGAAGGTCTTGAAAAATTTTATTTTTCAACTTCCGGTACGGAAGCTAATGAAGCCGCAATTAAAATAGCGCGGATGTACACCGGTAAATACAAAATTATTTCACGCTATAATTCGTATCACGGTTCAACTGCTGCGTCAATTGCCGCAACAGGGGATCCCAGACGATGGGCGGTTGAACCAGCAGGAAAAATTGACGGGGTGATTTTTGCGCCGGAATGTAATTGTTATCGCTGCCCGCTCGGGCATAGTTACCCTGATTGCAATATGGCCTGTGCGGATTACATTGAGCATATGATTAAAAATGAAGGTAATGTTGCCGCAGTTATGATTGAACCCGTTGTTGGTACTAATGGTATCCTGGTTCCCCCAAGAGAATATTTGCCCAAGCTAAGAAAAATCTGCGATGATAATAATGTATTATTAATAGCAGATGAAGTAATGAGTGGATGGGGAAGAACCGGAAAGTGGTTCGCTGTTGATAACTGGAGTATCAAGCCCGATATCTTAACAACTGCAAAAGGTATTACTTCTGCTTATGTTCCACTGGGATTAACGGCAACAACTATGAAGATAGCAGATTATTTCAATGATCATTATTTTGCGCATGGTCATACTTACGAGGCTCATCCGTTAACTCTCGCTCCCGCAATTGCTGCAATAAAAGAAATTAAAAGACTCAACTTAATTGAGAGATCAGCTAAGATGGGAGTTTATTTAAATAAAAAATTAGAAGATCTAAAAACCAAGCACAAGTCAATTGGTGATGTCAGGGGAATAGGATTATTCCGGGCTATTGAACTGGTTAAAAGCAAAAAAACAAAAGAGCCTTTCAACACAAAGGAGGATAAAATAAAAGGCAATAAATTAATGGTCGATAAGGTAACTGCTGAAATGATGAAGAATGGTGTATATATGCAAGGTTGGATCAGTCACTTTGTAATTGCGCCGCCCTTGATTATTTCTGAAGATGAAATTGATGCAGCTATAGGAGCACTGGATACAGCGCTTACAATAGTTGATAGTGAAGTAAGTTAATCTAAAACTAAGGGGTAATGTCATGAAAAAATTAATACAAGTCCTTTCCTTGTTCTTTTTCATTTCAGTTTGTTCTTATGGTCAGGTAACTAATCTGCTTGTAAATGGAGTGGGCTCAAGTTTTACAGGTGTTTCCGGTGAAGTATTTACCTGGGCCTATGATGTTCCCAACGCGGGAGATACAACGTATATTCAAATATGGATTGATACTGATAACAGCGGTACATTAAATAATTCTGTGGATGTTCTATGGCAAAGCTTTATACAAATAGATGGCGATCCTGAAGGGCATAACGGTCCCCCTGATATGTCCGATGGCGCAGATAGTCACGTATCTCTTCAAATGAACCTTGGTTTAGCACCGGCACATTACATTATGTATTTCAAAAATAATAACAATATTAAACTTGTTGCCGGACAAATAACTACTCTTGCTTCACCAGTTTTTACAATTTCCGGAAGAGTTACAAGTGGCGGAAACGGAATGCAGTATGTTGTTGTAAATCTTGAAGCTGAAAATGGAAACGCATTCTGGACAGGGATTACAGACGCAAATGGAGATTATTCAATTAAAATGAATTCTGATACTTCCGGAAATCCGTGGAGAGTAAAAATTGATAATACTATTATCTTCAGGCCCAATGTTTCAAACCCGGATAGATATAACCTGACATTAGATCAAAGTGTAAATACAACTTATTCAGGAAATGATTTTGTAATTGAAAATGCAGCGGCCCATATTTCCGGTACCTTATATAATGACGCAGGAGAACCTTATGTGGGTGGAGAGGTTAGTATTACTTCAAGTAATGTAAACTTTGGAAGAGGCATGTTAGTTGATTCCGTGGGTCATTTCGATCTGGGACTAACTGCATCTGAATTACCGATTTCAAATTTGAATTTAGGATCGGGAGATTCAAGAGATACAACTATTGTACGTGCGCAACATACTTTTGCTTCAGTGCAATCTGGAAATGCATTCACTCAGGATTTATATCTATTTAATACGAATTCTACTATTACCGGAAGAATAACTTTAAATGGTGCATCCCCAAATTATGCTATGTATCTTTTTGCTCTAAATGCTGATACCGGTCAGGCTGAAACACAGACGGACAATGACGGATATTTTAGATTTAAAGTAAGCACAAAGATTTACAATTATCAAATTGCTTATACTAATGATATAGTTCAAAATTACAACATCAACAATGTTGTTGTGCATGCTGGCGATACAAATGTAAATATTAATTTAATTCCAACTGATGTTAAACTTACAGATTCTGGAATTCCCTCTGATTATTCTTTATCACAAAATTATCCCAATCCTTTTAATCCGAGCACAGTTATCAATTATGAAATACCCAGGGCGTCTCAGGTAACTCTGAGTATTTATAATGTACTCGGTCAGGAAATAACAAAACTTGTAGATAAAGAACAGGCGGCTGGGAAATATTCAGTAGATTTTAGTGCCGAAAAACTATCAAGCGGCATTTATTTTTATAAAATTCAGGCAGGAAATTTTACTAATTTCAAAAAAATGATCTTAATGAAGTAAAATAGCGTTTATTGAAAATAACTCAGGCTTCAGAATTATATGAGGCCTGAGTTTTTTATTTATATCATTTTATTTATTATTATTTATGAAGAATCTCGCTCCAAAACTTTCGCACGACCAATACGAAAAAAACTTCGAGGAAATTCATCCTCCGTTTTCTTCGAATTCCGCAGTTGCAGAGGCAAACAGGTGCCTATTTTGCTACGAGTCTCCCTGTACAAAAGCTTGTCCCACTCATATTGATATTCCTGCTTTCATAAAAAAAATAAGCACCGGAAACCTATTGGGTTCTGCAAAAACTATTTTTGAATCCAACTGGGCAGCACTAACCTGTGCAAAAGCATGTCCGGTACAGGTTTTATGTGAAGGAGCTTGTGTATTTAATGATAAGGAGGAGCCTCCGATTCAAATTGGCAGACTTCAGAGGTTTGCGATTGATAATTATTTTGAAAAAGGAATGCCCAAGCTATTTAAGCGCGGGGATAAAAAAGAAAAATCTATTGGCATTGTGGGCTCAGGTCCCGCAGGATTAGCTTGTGGTGCAGAACTAGCTTTAATCGGATATGATGTTACAATTTATGAAGCTAACCAGATTCCAGGCGGGTTGAACAGCTGGGGCATAGCTCCTTACAAAACAAGACAGGCTGATAGCCTGAAAGAAGTTGATCTTGTAAAAAGTTTTGGTGTTAAAGTTCAGACAAATATGTCTGTCGGCAAAAATATTTCCTTTAATGAATTAAAAGACAAACACGATGCTGTTTTTCTCGGGATAGGTCTGGGCGAGAGTACCGACCTTAAAATATCAGGCGAAAACTTAACCGGTGTTGTGAACGCAATTGAATTTATTGAAGAGGTAAAAAAAGAAAAATGGTCATCTGTAAATATCGGCAAAAGAGTGGCTGTAATTGGTGCCGGGAATACATCAATTGATGCAGCCACAGAATCAATCAGGCTGGGTGCCGAGGAAGTGATGATACTTTACCGTAGAAGCGAAGAGGAAATGTCGGCGTATGAGTTTGAATTTGAACTTGCAAAAAAAGACGGCGTAATTTTCCATTTTCTGACCTCGCCTAAAAAAATAATTGGTAAAACTTCAGTTGAAGGAATTGAGTGTATAAAAATGACTTTAATTGATGCCGAAAAAGGTAGAAGAAGAAAACCTGTTGAAATCCCCAATTCAAATTATATAATACCAGTTGATATGGTAATTAAGGCAATAGGGCAGGGAGCGAAAACAGAATTTTTAAATTCAATTACAGGGTTAAAGATTGGAGATGGAAAGGTAATTGTAAATCCCCGAAATTATCAGACAGGGAATGAAAAAGTTTTTGCGGGCGGTGATTGTATCAATGGTGGAAAAGAAGTTGTTAATGCGGCATATGACGGGAAAATGGCTGCGCACGGAATTCATAAATATTTATCAGCAAAATAAAATTTATAGTTAGAGGTCCTGATGGTTGACTTATCAGTAAACTGCGGCGGAATCAAATCTCCAAATCCTTTCTGGCTGGCATCTGCGCCGCCATCAAATTCTGCGTACCAGAATTGCAAGGCATTTGAGCAAGGCTGGGGTGGTACTGTATGGAAAACGGTAGGTGAGCCGGTAATGAATGTTTGCAACCGCTATGGCAGCATTGATTATAACGGACAGAAAATAGCGGGTATAAATAATATAGAACTCATAAGTGACCGGCCGGCTGATGTTAACTTCAAAGAAATTGCTGAAACAAAAAAGCTCTGGCCTGACAGGGCTGTTGTTGTTTCTTTAATGGTCGAATCAAAAAAGGAAGCCTGGCACGATATGGTAAAAAGAACTATAGACACCGGTGCCGATGGAATTGAATTAAATTACGGTTGTCCGCACGGAATGAGTGAACGCGGAATGGGTTCAGCAGTAGGCCAGGTCCCGGAGTATTGTAAAATGATCACCGAGTGGGTCACTGCAGTATCAACAATTCCTGTGCTCGTTAAACTTACGCCGAATGTAAGCAATATTGTTCTACCCGCCCGCGCGGCAAAGGCGGCAGAGGCTTCGGGTATTTCGCTGATAAATACTATTAATAGTATAATGGGGATCGATCTCGATACTTTTAAAATTTTGCCATCTGTAGCAGGAAAAAGCAGTCACGGCGGATTTGCAGGTCCGGCTATAAAACCGATCGCGCTTCACATGGTGTCCCAGGTCGCTGCAGATAAAGAAGTGAATCTCCCGATTTCAGGAATAGGCGGAATCAGTAACTGGCGCGATGCACTTGAGTTTATTTTACTTGGCGCTTCAAGCGTACAGGTGTGCACTGCGGTTATGCATCACGGTTTCAGGATAGTACAAGACATGATAGAAGGACTAACTTTCTGGATGGAGGAAAAAGGGTTTAGTTCGCTCGATGAAGTCCGGGGAAAATCATTGCCGCAACTGGAAGAGTTTGGTAATTTTAATTTGCTTCATAAAACAGTTGCCAGGATTGATCAGGATAAATGTATCCATTGTAATTTATGCCATATTGCCTGTGAAGACGGTGCACACCAGTGTATTGATTTGATTACTGAAAATGGAAATACTAAAACTGTTGTTCGCGAAAGCGACTGTGTGGGCTGCGATCTTTGTGCAATTGTTTGTCCGGTAGAAGGGTGTATTTCTATGGTAAGGCAGGATGATGGAAAAGAAGAAAAAACCTGGAATGAACTAATGGCAGAATTTAAAAAAGAGGGAAAAGATTTGTCCTGGGAAAATCTGGGAGAATTTCAGAAAAAGCATGGAATAGTAATTCATTAGTTATTAGCTGTCAGAAACCAGCAGTTAGCTTTCAGTAATTAGTTTTAAAAGAGAGGGGAAGGTGAAAGATTTTAGAAATTTAAAAGTATGGGAAAAATCTCATAGTTTGGTTCTGCAAATTTATAACATAACAAAAGTGTTTCCCAAAGTTGAATTGTATGGATTAACTTCGCAAATTAGAAGAGCAGCTGTTTCGATACCGACAAATATTTCTGAAGGATGTGGCCGTTCTAATGGAAAAGATTTTGCAAGGTTTATGCAAATTGCAATGGGTTCAGCAAGTGAACTTGAATATTTAATTTTTCTCTCATGTGAATTAAAATTAATTGAGAAGCCTGTTTGTCCTGAACTTAACTCAAAGATAATTGAAATAAAAAAATGCTAACTTCATTAATGAAAAAACTGAGAGCTGAGAACTGACAGCTGGAGGCTAATTTTATGTCAACACTAATAAAAAACGGAAGAATAATTACTGCTGAACAGGATTATGTAGCCGATATCTATATCGAAAAGGAAAAAATCAAAACTATAGGTGCAGAATTAAAAGTTGATGCGGACAATATTTATGACGCAAAAGGGAGGTATGTAATTCCCGGCGGAGTGGATGTGCACACACACTTAGATATGCCTTTCGGCGGTACAACTTCATGCGATGATTTTGAATCAGGCACAAGGGCTGCCGCTTTTGGAGGAACAACATCTATTGTAGATTTTGCGGTTCAATCGAAAGGAATGAAAATGCGTGAAGCGCTCGATATGTGGTGGAAGAAAGCAGAGGGCAAAGCAACTACTGATTACAGTTTTCATATGATAATTACAGATCTTCCAGATGCCCATCTTGAAGATATGAACGACATGGTGCGCGAAGGAGTATCAAGTTTTAAATTATTTATGGCATATCCCGGTGTACTTATGGCCGATGACGCCACAATATTTAAAGCAATGAAGCAGACCGCGCAGAACGGGGCGCTGGTTTGTATGCACGCGGAAAACGGTAGTGTAATTGACACAATTGTTCAGAGAACACTGGCCGAAGGAAAAACTGCGCCTATTTACCACGCACTCACGCGCCCAACCACAGCGGAAGGAGAAGCTGTAAACAGGTCAATTGCTCTGGCGGAAATGGCAGGTGCACCGGTTTACATCGTTCACCTTTCATCGAATGATGCTCTTGAAAAAGTTGCCGAAGCAAGGGACCGCGGTTTACCGGTTTATGCTGAAACCTGTCCGCAATATCTTTTCCTGTCCATAGAAGAAAACATGAACAAACCCGGTTTTGAGGACGCTAAATACGTTTTCACTCCACCTCTTAGGGAAAAATGGCACCAGGAAAAATTATGGGCCGGGCTGAGAAAAAATACTTTACAGGTTGTTTCAACGGATCATTGCCCGTTCTGTTATAAAGAACAAAAGGAACTTGGCAGAGATGATTTTACAAAAATTCCAAACGGCGGACCAGGCATCGAACACAGGTTGCAACTTCTCTACCACGGTGGTGCCAGTGAGGGAAAGATTTCACTCAACCGTTGGGTTGAACTTTGTTCTGCAACACCGGCTAAGATGTTCGGTCTTTACCCGAGGAAGGGAACTATAGCTGTAGGAAGCGATGCCGATATAGTAATATGGGATCCCGAAAAAGAACATACGATTTCAGCACACACACACCATATGTGTACAGATTACTCGATGTTTGAAGGGAAAAAAATGAAGGGTAATGCAGAAACTGTTTTCTCACGTGGTGAAGTAATTGTTAAAGATGATAAATTTTTAGGAAAGGCCGGACGCGGACAGTTTGTAAAAAGAGACACATATGCGGGAGCGTGGAAATAAATATTAATTCGTAGAGACGGGGCACCAGCCTCGGCAAGACAGATTCTTGTCGGGTGCCGTCTATACAACACATTTTTGAAATAAAAAATTCAGAACATATTTAATGTCTTTAAAAAAAGATGTACTTCTCAAATGGCGAAAAGAATTTCCAATATTAAGTAATTCCACATATTTAATATCAAATTCACTCGGCGCAATGCCCCGTTCTGTTTATAAAAAAATGAACGAATATGCAGAAACCTGGGCAACGCGTGGAGTAAGAGCGTGGGAAGATAGCTGGTGGATGCTAAATGCCGAAGTCGGTAATTCAATTTCTCCCCTTATCGGTGCCGGTAAAAATGAAATATCGATGCATACAAATATTTCTTCTCTTCAGTCGATATTACTATCCTCATTTAAATTCAGCAAAAAGAAAAACAAAATAGTTTATTCTGATCTGGAATTTCCTTCTGATATGTATGTGTTCGAAAAGTTTGCAACAAGCCTCGGAGCAAAATTAAAAATAATAAAGTCGAAGAATACTATTGAGCCTCCGACTGAAAAAATCCTTGACGCAATTGATGAAAAAACATTATTGGTTCCATTATCATATGTTCTGTTTAAAAGCGCATATATAATGAATGTGAAAGCGATCGTCAAAAAAGCACATTCGGTTGGAGCAATCGTAATACTTGATGCATATCATGCTGTCGGAACAATTCCCGTAGATGTAAAAAAACTAGGTGTCGATATTTTGATCGGTGGAGTTTTAAAATGGCTGTGTAGCGGGCCCGGTGGTGTGTTTTTATGGATTAAACCATCGTTGAGAAAAAAACTTGAGCCGAAAATTACCGGCTGGCTTGCGCACGAGAATCCGTTTGCCTTTTCAAAAGAAATGAAGTACACACAGGGAGTTTATAAATTTTTAAATGGAACTCCATCAATTCCCGCTCTTTATGCCGCGCAGGAAGGGCCAAAGATTATAGCCAAAGTGGGAGTAAATAATATCAGGGATAAATCGATTCGACAAACGTCAATGATAATTGAAGAAGCGCAAAAAGAAGGGTACAAAATTAATACTCCTTTGGATTATAAAGTAAGGGGCGGAACCGTTACATTAGATATGCCGAAGTCGTATTTGATATCAAAAGCATTGCTCAAAAGAAATATAATTATAGATCACCGTGAGGGAGCAGGAATTCGAATTGCTCCTCATTTTTATAACAGCGATGATGAAATATTATTTGCTTTGAGTGAGCTTAAAAAGATTATTAATAAGAAAGCTTATTGAAATTGGAGGTTATAAAATTAGCCTGATATTTTCGGCTTGAGTTTCAAAGTTAAATTGAAAAACAATTGATAGCCTAAACCCTGTAAAACATTATCTAAAACAATTAGGGAAATTTCAGAATGACAAAAATGAATTCTGAATTGGTAGATACCGACTTGGCTGACATATCGGATAGCGATTTAATTAATGAAGACCTCGCGGCAACAAAAGTATCGCAAAGAACCTGGGGAACTTATAACATTGCGGCTTTATGGGTTGGGATGAGTGTTTGCATTCCGACTTATCTTCTAGCTAGTGGATTAATAGCGGGAGGAATGAACTGGTGGGAGGCGCTGATGACTATTGCGCTCGGTAATATCATCGTACTTGTGCCAATGGTTTTAAACGCGCACGCAGGTACAAAATATGGAATCCCTTTTCCAGTATTAGCGCGTGCATCTTTCGGAACTCTCGGCTCAAATATTCCAGCTCTGTTGCGGGCGATTGTCGCTTGCGGGTGGTTTGGAATACAGACGTGGATTGGCGGACAGGCATTTAATTCATTAATAATATTGGTACTGCCCGCTTGGGCGGTTTTCTCGTGGGGCCCGGCAATTGGTTTTATGATTTTCTGGGCAATGAATGTTTATTTTATTGTGAAAGGAACGGAATCAATTCGCTGGCTTGAATCTTTTGCGGCACCTTTCTTAATAGTGATGGGGTTGGTACTTTTATACTGGGCTTGGAGCAACGGCGGCGGATTTGGCCCGATTTTAAGTCAGCCAAGTAAGTTTCAAACTACAGCAGAATTCTGGAAATTCTTTATCCCATCTCTTACCGGGATGGTTGGGTTCTGGGCCACAGTTTCACTGAACATACCCGATTTTACTCGTTACGCGAAAAGTCAGAGGGCGCAAATAATCGGGCAGGCAATCGGGCTTCCGCCAACGATGGCATTGTTTTCTTTTATTGGAATTGCAGTTACTTCAGCAACTGTTGTAATTTTTGGTGAAGCAATCTGGGATCCTGTTGTACTTCTTTCAAAGTTTCATAATCCTGCAGTTGTATTTCTTTCTCTTTTGTCATTACTTATTGCGACTCTTACAACAAACATTGCTGCGAATGTAGTTTCACCTGCGAATGATTTCGCAAATTTGTTTCCGAAGAAAATTAATTTTGTAAAAGGCGGATTAATTACGGCAGTAATTGGAATTGTAATGATGCCGTGGAAACTGCTTTCTGATTTCAGTTCGTATATTTTTGGCTGGTTGATTGGTTACTCGAGTTTTCTTGGTCCGATTGCTGCAATTTTGATCTGTGATTATTTCCTTGTACGTGATCAACACCTTGAAGTAAAAGATCTTTATTTAAGAAATGGAATTTATGAATACAATAAAGGATTTAACCCTAAGGGAATTATCTCACTTGCCGCAGGTATTTTTGTCGCATTAATTGGATTAATAATACCTTCACTTCATTTCCTTTATGATTACGCGTGGTTTGTAGGATTCGCAGTTTCGTTTGTGGTTTATTATTTGATTATGAAAAAATAAAATGATGTTATATTCCCAAACCCCCAAACTTTGTGAGTTCGGGGGTTTTAAGTATTTCATGTTTTATAGCCGGGTAGAATAACTTACTATTTTAGCAATGTCATTTTAATTGTTTTTATAAAGCTGCCAGTTTTCAGTTGGGCTATATAAAGACCACTTGCCAGGTTATTTGCAATAAAATTTACTCTGTAAACACCAGCTGGTTGTTCCTTATCTACAAGAGCTTCCACTTCATTACCAAGTATATCATAAATTTTTAGGCTTACTTTTGATTCTTTTGAAATAGTATATACAATTTTGGTCGATGGATTAAAAGGATTGGGGTAGTTCTGTTTTAAATTAAAATTCTCCGGTAAATTACTTGTCTGTTCAATACCGGTTGTGATCAACGCTCCATTATAGCTTGTGTTATCGGCACTTATTACACCATTGTCTGAAGGGTTAGAATCAGTTGCAGAAACTTCAACCTGTGCGCCGTTTTTTGCTACGAATGCAAAACTTACGCTTGAAAAACCACCAACAGTGGTTGTTTCTTTAATTCTTAAAGCATCATAACTCATACCCCCCGGTAGAGTCATTGTGCCATAGGCATCAACCAGCGCACTTACAGTTACACTTGAACTGCCGGCCTGGGTACCGTTTATAAACTGTGCTTGAGTAAATGTCTGATTCCAATTTGAATTATAAGTCATTGGACTTACATATTGTTGTCTGAAAGGATTATTTTTTATCTCATTGATTATACCTGATTGTGAGCTGTTTGTTGTTGCCGTTCCCATTAAATCATAGGTGCCATTCAATTTGAAATATGACCAAATATCAGTTTGAGATCCACTAGAAGAAATTAGGCTATGAGTACATGCGTCAGCTCCTGAAAAATCGCTAATATAAGATGAAGTTGAGGGATCAACACTTTCGAAAGTTCCTGAGATGTTATTTGTCAAACCGGTAAAATCCCAGTTATTTCCGCCGCCAGTGGAACCTATGTCAACGTTTGATTGAGCCGTATCTGAGTAAATGGTTGTAGTGTTCCCTACTGTAAACATATTGGCTCTATCACTTGTTGTTATAGTAATCTGCGCCAAAACAGAATAACTTAACACAATTACAAAGAGTAAAAGCTTTTTCATTTTTTGCCCCTATTATTTAATTAATAGAAAATAATTATTATTTAAATAATTTCCGCCACTAACAATTCTCTAATTATCGGGAGGTAATTATATTAATTACAAAGACTGCTCATTTACAAAGCAGTTTAATTATTTTATGATTTATATCAGTAGGAATGGCTACCACTGATTTGGAGGGAATTACACCCTGTATTTACAATAATATAAAAATTCATTTACTTTTCATCAAGTATTTTCTTTATTAATTTTGATTTTATAAAGCTAATGTCCTGAAATAGGCTTAAAATGAATTTTAACGAACTGCCCAGATCACGTCTGATATAATCGTTTTTCCTTTTTCAAAAGAAAATTTCATCAAAAAGTCAGGATGAAATCCAAGCAGGTAGTGATCTATTTTTTCTTTCAGCCAGGAAATTTCAGCTTTTAATTTCCAGTGAGGACCGTTGGAATTATACAAAACTATAAATAAACGATTTCTTAAATGTTTCCTTTGCTGCTGTGATTGGTTTTTGTAAAACCACTTAATTAAATCAGGTGTGTTCTTGATTGCTTCTTTAATTTCCATAGGAAAATTTTTGGGGAAGACAGAGGTTTTATGATCGAAAGCTGCGCCCTGTATTGTGAAATCTACCAGCCTGTCCTTACTGTCGCGTGCCGGCACTACATCCGGGAAGGTGCAGAAAATATGCTCTACTGCCTGTGCTGACCAGAAATTGTACCAGCGGTTTAGCGCGTAATTAAAGTAATCATCCAGGTCGGAATTTCCTGTAAAACGCTTTTCAATTTGTTCGAGGAGGTCATCAAAAAGAAAAGTTTTATAGATGAAGTTTGTTTTTTTATCGAATGTGTCGTTTTGTTTGCGTCCCCACTTATAAGGGTATACAAGTCTTTTTTTTAGTTCTTTTTCTATTTGTTTTAAATCTAATTGGCTCATTAAGCATTTGGGCTAAAGCCCTTTTTCTCTGTTAATATTCTTTATCAGTCAGCTTAAGCTGACTGCAATTGATAATTTTTATAATAACTTGCAGTTGGCTTTTTCCGCAAGCCAACTGCAAATAATAAGATTATTCTTAATATAAATCATTTGCCGTCCGCTTCAGCGGACGGGCACAAGAGAAAACAATATGCATTAAAAGGGCTTTAGCCCATTATCCTAAATATTTCCATCCATATTTTTTCATAAATTTTTCTACTTCTTCAGCAAATGTGATTTTTTTGTGGTGCTCATCTTGTTCTAAAATATATTTTCTGATTTCCTTCAAATGACTCTCGCTTACACTTGTTGCCCAGTAATCATCCTGCCAGATAAATTTGTGTTTTATAACTTTATTTTTGTTAATCCAGTTCGATGATTCACCTTTTATAAGCTGTGCAACTTTACTGATATTTTGATCTTTGTTAAGGGAGATTAAACAGTGGGCGTGATCATTGAAGCCATTAATCGTATCAATCCAAATATTTTTTGTTTTTGCATTTTCTCTGATGTGTTTAAATGTTTTTTTTTCTAATTTCTTTTGAATAAAGATAAGGCTCTCTGTTTTTTGTG
>Ga0210085_1000540_pt1 | contig 15718 bp, 9 predicted proteins | sample China_Galinas_PW_5_FD_184866 | JGI IMG/M metagenome (GOLD analysis project Ga0210085, IMG submission 184866) | Wetland microbial communities from San Francisco Bay, California, USA, that impact long-term carbon sequestration - China_Galinas_PWC_D1... | ecosystem: Environmental > Aquatic > Marine... | reverse complement strand
GGGCGCCGGCCCGCGCTCGCCGACGATCAGCTCGCCGTCCCCCAGCCAGAGGGTCTTCTTCTCGCACAGGTGCTTGAAGGCGAGGGCGCGCAGCACCGGCGCCGAGCAGCGGCCGAGCTCGGCCTCATAGAGCTCGGTCAGCAGCTCCGCCCGCTCGGCGGAGAGGGTCGGGACGGCGTCGAGGCTTTCGCGGCGGAGTCGGTCGGTTCGGGGGGTCATCGGATACGTACCTCGCGTCTCGGGGAGGGGAGATCAACCGCCGACGTGGGTCTCGAGCCCCGCGGCTCTCATCCGCCGAACAGCGTCCTGGAGGGCCTCGGAGATCTCGGTCCCGGGGCCGGACCGGCCGGCCGCGGCCGGTGGCGCGTCGAGGGCCGACGCCGGCTGGCCGAGGGGCTCGCTCAGGCGCTCACGCTTGTCGGTCCCGTGACGGTGGTAGGGCAGCAGGTGAAGGCGCCGGACCCCGGGCAGAGAGCGGACGAAGCGGGCGGTCGTGTCCAGGTTGTCGGCATCGTCGTTGACGCCCGGGATCACCGGCACGCGGATCCAGATCGCCTCGTGAGCCGCGGCCAAGGCCCGGAGGTTGTCCAGGATCCGCCGGTTGGAGACCCCGGTCAGCGCCCGGTGGCGCTCGTCGTCCATGTGCTTCAGGTCGTAGAGGAAGAGGTCGGTCCGGTGGGCGACCGCGAGCAGGTCCTCTTGCCGGCAGAAACCGGAGGTGTCGACCGCCGTGCGCAGCCCGTGGCGGCGGCAGGCGTCGAGGGCCGCGGCCAGGAACTCGGGCTGGCCCAGGGGCTCGCCGCCGGAGAAGGTGACGCCGCCGCCCGAGTCGTCGAAGAACAGGCGGTCCTCGAGCACCTCGGCCAGAAGCTCGTCGACGCTCTGGAGCCGGCCGACGAGCTGGCGCGCCTCGACCGGGCAGACCTCGACGCAGGAGCCGCACAGGGTGCACTCCGGGGCCTTGCGCAGGGCGCGGGGGGAGGCGTGGGCCGGGCTGCCTTCGCCGAGCCACCGCAGCCGGCCCGTGGGGCAGGCCGGAACGCACTGGCCGCAGTGGATGCAGCGGCTCTCCGCCACCGACAGCTCGACCTCGCCGCGGATGCTCTCCGGGTTGTGGCACCAGGCACACCGCAGCGGGCAGCCCTTCAAGAAGACGGTCGTCCGGATCCCCGGGCCGTCGTGGACCGAGAACCTCTGGACGTTGAAGATACGACCGCGGATCACCTGGTTGCCACCCCCTGGGACAGTTGCTACCAGAGCCGCGCGACCGGCGAAACGCCCCGCCGGGTAGGAGCGCGGCGACGTTCGAGCCGCGGCCAGGGGCTCGGCCGGCGGCGAGGCCGTCCCGGACGAGGCCGAGCGGCCGAGACCCTCATCCGCGCCAGTCGCCGCCCCTTGACAGCGCGAAACCGCTGTTCGACACTGACCCTCTGGCGGCTCTGCCCCGCCCTCTCGGTCAGCCACTCCCAGCCTCCACACCGAGAGGCGACCGGCGCCGAGGCCGCCGCCCAGCCGCCCGACGGCCGTCTCAGCCACAACGAGCACATGACGAACGACTTCGCCCGGGAGGCGAGGATGACGCCGCGTGAAACCAGACACCCTGCCGGACCGCGGATCGCGGGCGCGATCCTGCTCGCCGCCGCCTTGACCGGCTGCTCCACCGTCCACCCCCTGGGCCGCATGGGGCGCTCCGTCGACCCGTCGTTTCCGGAGTCCCCGTCCGCCCCCTGGGCGCCGCCGCCGGAGCTGCTCGAGCAGGCCAGGAAGGCGGCCCGGGAGACGCCGCCGGCGGTGCCGGCCGACGTGCCCGCGGAGACGCTCGCCTCGATCGCCGAGGCCGGCGCTACGGTCGACCTGCCGACGCTGGTCGACCTGGCGCTCCGCACCAGCCCCCAGACCCGGGAGACCTGGGCCGCCGCCCGCTCGGCCGCCGAGGAGGTCGGCTCGCGAAGCGCCGCCTACTACCCGCAGCTCGACGCCTCCGCCAGCCTGGAACGGGTCCACCAGTCGGCCGTCGGCGGCCAGTTCACCTTCCAGATCACCGACTACGGCCCGTCCCTCGACCTCTCCTACCTGCTGTTCTCCTTCGGCGGTCGGAAGGCGGACGTCGAGCAGGCGCGCCAGGAGCTGGCCGCCGCCGACTGGGAGCACAACGCGATGATCCAGCAGGTGGTGCTGACGGTCACCCAGGCCTACTACACCTACCTGGGAGAAAAGGCGCTGCTCGAGGCCGCCCGGAGCGACCTCGACACCGCGGAGCAGAACCTGGAAGCGGCCCAGGACCGGCACGACGCCGGCGTGGCGACCATCGCCGACGTGCTCCAGGCCAAGACCGCGCGCTCCCAGGCCGAGCTCGACCTGCGCCAGGTCGAGGGCGACCTCCAGGCCACCCGCGGCGCCCTGGCGACGGCGATCGGCGTCCCCCCGGACGTGCCGGTCGAGGCCGGCGCGCTGCCGGAGGACGTACCGATCGACCGGCTGTCGGCCTCGATCCAGGACCTGCTGGGCAAGGCGCTGGTCGAGCGGCCCGACCTTGCGGCGGCCCGCGCCCGCATGGCGGCGGCGCGCGAGAAGGTGAAGAGGACCCGCGCCGAGGGCCTGCCGACGATCTCCCTCGGCGGCTCGGGCAGCCGCGTCTACTACTACAACATCCCGGGCTCGGAGCCGAGCACCAATTACTCGGCCCGGCTGTTGGTCCGCTACCCGCTCTTTACCGGCTTCCGCAACCACCACGACCTGGCCCAGGCGAAGGCCGACGCGGAGGCGGCCCGAGCCCGGGTCGACAGCCTCAGCCAGCAGGTGAGCCTCCAGGTCTGGACGAGCTATTACGACCTCGAGACCGCCGCCGCGCGGGTCGCCTCGAGCCGCGACCTGCTGGCCAGCGCCAGCGAGTCGGCCGACGTCGCCGCCGGCCGCTACAAGGCGGGGGTGGGAAGCGTGCTCGACCTGCTCACCGCCCAGAGCGCGCTGGCCCGCGCCCGCGCCCAGGAGGTGCAGGCGCGCGCCGCCTGGTTTCTGACCCTGACCCGGCTCGCCCGCGACACCGGCGACCTGGGCGACCTGGGCGACCTGGGGGTCACCGCCTCGGGCACGACCGCGGAGAACCTGAACGACCTGATCGACACGATGTCCGACGGAGACGAGCCGAGCCATGACGCGAATTGACCTCTACCCCGTAGCCTCCGTAGGCCGCCCGGTCGCCGCCCTGGTGCCCGTGCTCGCCCTGCTGTTGACCGTCGCGGCCGGGTGCGGCGGCGGCGAGGGCCCGTCCAGGAGCCAGACCCAGAACGGGGCCCAGGGCGATGGTCAGGGCGGAGCGCAGGCCGCCCCCGCCGTGCCGGTCACGGTCGGCGAGGTCACCCGCCAGGCGGTGCCGGTCGAGGTCCACGGCATCGGCACCGTCGCCTCCCGCTCGACCGTCGAGATCAAGGCCCAGGTCGGCGGCGAGATCACGGCGGTCCACTTCCGCGAGGGCGAGGACGTCGCCAAGGGCCAGACCCTCTTCACCATCGATCCGCGCCCCTACCGTGCCGCGGTCCAGGGGGCCGAGGCCGCTCTCGAGCGGGACCGCGCCCTGGCGGACAACGCCGCCCGGGACGTGGAGCGCTACGCCGACCTGGTGGAGAAGGACTACGTCACCCGCGAGCAGTACGAGCAGATCCGCACCGACGCGGCGTCGAAGAAGGCGTCGGTGGCGGCGGACCAGGCAGCGCTCGACCGGGCGCAGCTCGAGCTCTCCTGGACGACGATCGCCTCGCCGGTGACCGGCCGGACGGGGCAGCTCCTGGTCCACGCCGGCAACGTGGTCAAGGCCAACGACGCCCCGCTGGTGGTGATCCAGCAGATCGAGCCGGTCGACGTCTCGTTCTCGGTCGCCCAGACCTCCCTGGACGAGATCCGCGCGCGCTCCGGCGCCGGCGCGCTCACCGTCCGCGCGACGCCTCCGGGCGGCTCCGCCCACGACGGCGAGCTCTCCTTCATCGACAACGCGGTCGACCCGTCCACCGGCACCATCCAGCTCAAGGCGACCTTCCCGAACCACGACCGGGCGTTGTGGCCCGGGCAGTTCGTCAACGTGACCCTCGACCTGGCGCTCGAGCGGGACGCCCTCGTGGCACCGGCGGCGGCGGTCCAGTCCGGCCAGCAGGGCGACTACGTGTTCGTGGTCGGGGGCGACGACACGGTGTCCTCCCGCCCGGTGCGGGTGGCCCGGACGATCGGTGACAAGGCGGTGATCGCCGAGGGCCTCCAGCCGGGCGAGACGGTGGTCACCGACGGCCAGCTCCGGCTGGCCCCGGGGACGAAGATCGAGGTCAAGAAGGGGGTCGCCACGAGCTCCGAAGCCGACGGCGGAGCCCCCGCCGGGGAGGGCGCATGAACATCTCGGGCCTGTTCATCCGCCGTCCGGTCATGACCACCCTGGTCATGCTGGCCATCGTGCTGTTCGGCGTCATGGGCTACCGGCTGCTGCCGGTCTCCGACCTGCCGAACGTCGACTTCCCGACGCTCCAGGTCACGGCGTCGCTGCCCGGGGCGAGCCCGGAGACCATGGCCTCGTCGGTGGCGACGCCGCTCGAGCGCCAGTTCTCGACCATCGCGGGGCTCGACTCGATGAGCTCGACGTCGTTCGTCGGCGCGACCTCGATCACGCTCCAGTTCAGCCTCGCCCGGGACCTGGACGCGGCCGCCCAGGACGTCCAGGCGGCGATCGCCGCGGCCCAGCGCCAGCTGCCGCCGGACATGCCGTCGCCGCCGACCTACCAGAAGGTCAACCCGGCGGACTCGCCGATCCTCTATCTCGCGCTGACCTCGCCGACCCTGCCGCTGTCTCAGCTCGACGAGTACGGCGAAACCATGATGGCGCAGCGGATCTCGACCGTCTCGGGCGTCGCCCAGGTGCTGGTCTACGGCTCCCAGAAGTACGCCGTGCGCATCCAGCTCGACCCGGACGCCCTCTCCTCCCGCGGGCTCGGCATCGACGAGGTCACCCAGGCGGTCCAGGGAGCCAACGTCAACCTGCCGAGCGGCACCCTCTACGGTCCGGACAAGGCGTTCACGGTCGAGGCCGACGGCCAGCTCCGGGACGCCGCCGCCTACCGGCCGATCGTCGTCGCCTACCGCGCCGGCGCACCGGTGCGCCTGGATCAGCTCGGCCGGGTGATCGACAGCGTCCAGAACGACAAGACCGCCGCCTGGTTCATCGACCAGCGCTCGGTGGTGCTGGCCATCCAGCGCCAACCCGGCACCAACACGGTGGAGGTAGCGGGCGAGGTCCGCCGCCTGCTCCCGACCTTCCGCGCCCAGCTCCCGGCGGCGGTGGGGCTGACGGTCCTCTACGACCGCTCCGAGACCATCAAGGAGTCGGTCGCGGACGTCAAGTTCACCCTCTTCCTGGCACTCTGCCTGGTCATCCTGGTGATCTTCCTGTTCCTGAGGAACGTCTCGGCGACGGTGATCCCGGCGCTGGCGCTGCCGATGTCGATCGTCGGCACCTTCGCCGTCATGTACCGGCTGGGCTACAGCCTGGACAACCTGTCCCTGATGGCGCTGACGCTCTCGGTCGGCTTCGTGGTCGACGACGCCATCGTCATGCTGGAGAACATCGTCCGCCACATGGAGCTGGGGGAAAAGCCCTTCACCGCGGCGCTCCTGGGGGCGAAGCAGATCGGCTTCACCATCGTGTCGATGACCCTGTCGCTGGCGGCTGTGTTCATCCCGATCCTGTTCATGGGGGGCATCCTCGGCCGGCTGTTCCACGAGTTCGCGGTGACCATCGGCACGGCGGTACTGATCTCCGGCTTCGTGTCGCTGTCGCTCACGCCGATGCTCTGCAGCCGCTTCCTGGTGCCGCCGGAGAAGGTCCACCACGGCCGGCTCTTCCGCTGGTCGGAGCGGGTCTTCGACGGCGCCCTCGGGTTCTACGACCGGACGCTTTCGGCCGTGCTCCGCCACCGCCTCGCCGCCATGGGGGTGCTGGTGCTGGTCCTGGTGGCGACGGTCTTCCTGTTCCGTCAGGTGCCCAAGGGCTTCCTGCCGACCGAGGACAACGGCTCGATCTTCATGTTCACCGAGGGCGCCGAGGGGATCTCGTTCGAGTCGATGAAGGCGCACCAGCTCGAGCTGATGAAGATCGTCCAGGCCAACCCGAACGTCGAGCAGTTCATGTCGTTCGTCGGCGCCCGCGGCTCCCAGGCGGCAGCCGCCAACAGCGGCATCATCTTCATCCGGCTGGTGCCGCGCGACCAGCGCGAGCTCTCGGCCGACGAGGTGCTCCAGGAGCTGCGGCCGAAGCTCGCCCAGGTGCCGGGCATCCAGGCGTTCATGCAGGTGCCGCCGCCGATCCGGATCGGCGGCCGGCTGTCGAAGAGCCAGTACCAGTTCACCCTCCAGGCGTCGGACACGGACCGGCTGTACGAGAAGTCCGAAGAGCTCCTCGAGCGCCTGCGCCGCGAGCCCGGCTTCCAGGACGTGACCACCGACCTCCAGCTCAAGAACCCCCACGCGGCGGTGCGGATCGACCGGGACCGGGCGGCCTCCTACGGCGTCACCGTGCGCCAGATCGAGGAGGCCCTCTACAGCGCCTACGGCTCGCGCCGGGTCTCGACCATCTACGCCCCGGACAACGAGTACGACGTCATCCTGGAGCTCGCCCCGCGCTTCCAGCAGGATCCGACCGACCTCGACAAGCTCTACGTCCGGTCAGGGTCCGGCAAGCTGGTGCCGCTCAACGCGGTCGCCCACGTCGCCCACGAGGTGGGGCCGCTGTCGGTCACCCATTCGGGCCAGCTCCCGTCGGTGACCCTGTCGTTCAACCTGGCGCCCGGGACCTCTCTGGGCGAGGGCACCGCGGCGGTCGACCGGCTGGCGCGCGAGGTCCTGCCGGCGGACATCACCACCAGCTTCCAGGGCACGGCGGAGGCCTTCCGCTCGTCGCTCCAGGGCATGGGGCTGCTGCTCGCCATGGCGGTGCTGGTGATCTACCTGGTTCTGGGCATCCTGTATGAGTCGTTCATCCACCCGCTGACCATCCTCTCGGCCCTGCCACTGGCTGGATTCGGCGCCCTGGCGACACTGCTCGTCTTCCACGAGGAGCTGTCGCTCTACGCCTTCGTCGGCATCATCATGCTGGTCGGCCTGGTGAAGAAGAACGGCATCATGATGGTCGACTTCGCGATCGAGCGGCGCAACGAGGGCCTGGGCGAGGTGGAGGCGATCCACGAGGCCTCGGTGGTGCGGTTCCGGCCGATCATGATGACCACCATGGCCGCCCTGGTCGGCACGCTGCCGATCGCGCTGGGCATCGGCGCCGGCGCCGAGTCGCGCCGCCCGCTCGGCCTGGCCGTGGTCGGCGGCCTGGTCTTCTCCCAGCTCCTGACCCTCTACATCACGCCGGTCTTCTACGTCTACATGGAGCACCTCCAGGACTGGCTCCGGCGCCACCTGCCGTGGCTCGCCCATCGGCGCGAGGCGGGCGCGGAGGACGAGGAGCAGGCCCTGCGCGAGGCGGAGGCGGCCGCGGCGAAGGAGCTAGAGGAGGAGCGGCAGCGAATCCGCTCGGCGTAGCCAGGCAGCCGGCGGCGGCGGGAGCGTCCCCGCCGTCCCCTTCCCCTGAGAGTCCGTTGATATCCTGACCGCCCGCCATGAGCTACCGCCCCGCCCACGACCGATCGCTCGTCCGCGCCGCCACACTCGGTTGGATCGTCGCCCTCGCCGCGACCTTCGGGCTGCTGCTCGCGAGCCCGGCACCGGCCGCCGGCGAGCGAGGCGCCGCCGATCGGCCGAACGTCTTCCTGATCGTCATCGACACCCTGCGCGCCGATCACCTGTCGGCCTACGGCTACGATCGCTCGACCTCGCCTCACCTGGACACGCTGGCCGCCCAGGGCACGCTCTACGAGCAGGCGATCGCCGACGCCCCGTGGACGCTGCCGTCCCACGCCTCGCTGTTCACCGGGCTCTACGTCCGCGACCACGACACCCAGAGCAACCACCCGGTGCTCGACGAGCGCTACGAGACCCTCGCCGAGCGGCTGGCGGCGGCCGGGTACCACACGGGCGGGTTCTCGAACAACGTCTGGACCAACCCGACCAGCGGGCTCGAGCAGGGGTTCCAGACCTTCGAGGAGCTCTGGCGCGAGCAGACCTCGCGCACCGAGGGCATCTCCAAGGACGTTCCGACGGACGACATGGGCGCCGCCCGGACCAACCGCGACATCTTCGCCTGGCTGGACGGGCTGGATCGACAGCAGGATGACAATCCGTTCTTCGTCTTCATCAACTACTTCGAGCCCCACCTGCCCTACCGGCCCACCAAACCGTTCGACGACGACTTCCTGCCCGACGGGATCGACGAGGCAACGGTCCGCCGGCTGCGCTCGTTCTACTCGCCGCGGGAGTACGGCTACATCCTCGACGTGCCGTGGATGAAGGTCCCGGAGCGGGATCTAGAGGTCCTGACCGATCTCTACGACGGCGAAATCGCCTACGTCGACTCGATAATCGGCGAGCTGGTCGAGGGTCTGCGCAAGCGCGGCCTGGCCGACGACACGGTGCTGGTGATCACCTCCGACCACGGCGAGCACCTCGGCGAGCACCACCTGCTGAGCCACAAGTTCTCGGTCTACGAGCCGCTGCTCCACGTGCCGTTGATCGTCTGGGGACCGGGGCGGATCCCGGCCGGCCGGCGGGTGGCGAGCCAGGTCCAGAGCCACCGGATCTACGGCACGGTGCTCGACCTGGCCGGGCTCGCCGACCCGGAGCGCCCGTCGGACCGGCCGCTGCCGGCCGAGGACGAGACCGACCCCGGCTTCACCTTCTCTCAGCTCGCCTATCCGAAGATCTTCCTCGAGGTGGTCAAGGAGAAGATCCCGGGCTGGAAGACCGACGCCGTCGAGCGCGCGCTCGACGCGGTGCGCGGCCCCCGCTACAAGCTGATCTCCGGCTCCGACGGCGGCGAAGAGCTCTACGACCTGGTGGCCGACCCGGGGGAGACGAAGAACCTGGCGGGCTCGAAACCGGCGGAGCTCGAACGCCTGCGCAAGGCGTTGAACGCGTTCCTCAGGGGAGATTGAACGTCATTCGCGACGGGGAGAAGCGGACGCAGTCTTCCGGATCGCCCCCCACCCCAAGAACATCCCTCGATCCCGTGCCCGCCGTCTCGGCTCGCTTGTCGGTCCGAGGCGGGCGTCACCGGGCGCCGGGGACGATCCGGCCGTCGGCGGCGACGGCTCCCGGTAGCTCCAGGCCTTGGGATAGGGCCGAGGCGCTCTCGAACAGGGCGGCGCGCTCGCGCGCCAGGCGCTCGACGAAGCGGCGCCGCCGGGCCCGGGTCAGGCGGACGTGGAGCGCCCGGTAGGTCTCGGCCGCGATCCGCGCATAGCGCAGCGCCAGCCACCCCCCGACCGAGCACAGCAGGAAGGTCACCGCGCCGGCGAGCCACGGCAGCTCGGGCACTTGGTGATAGAGCCCGTGGAGGTTGATCACCCCCCAGCCGACCAGGCACGAGAGGGCGAGCCAGGTGAGCGGGAAGATCGACGCGCCGAGCAGCAGCTTGATCGTCGCCTCGTCTTTGACCCGGGCACCGAGGCGCCGGCCGGCCACCCCCAGGGCGAGTGCGATCGGGGTGTTCACCAGGTAGCCCAGCACCAGCAGCGGCGGCAGCACCAGATAGACCACCACCGCCTGGCCGAGCAGGACGGCCAGACGCCAAGGCGACGTCAGGTCCGCCTCGGCGTCGAGCTCGTGATCGTGGAGGCCGAGCCCTTCGAGGACCGCGTGGTAGCGGCGCACTCGCGCCTCGAGCCGCGCGGTCTCTTCCGGACGGCTCTCCCGGCAGGTCAGGTAGCCGTGCCAGACCCGGGCCAGGCCCAGCACCCGCTCGCGCAGGGTGGGCGGGCCCGGGCGCGCGCCGACGCGGGCGGCGCGCTCGGCCCGCATCAGCTTGCGCAGCCGGTGCATCAGGTGGTGGGTCTCCCAGCTCTCGGTGGCCTGGACGACCTCGACCAGCACCGTCTCGATCAGCCGGGTGAGCTCCCCGACCCGGGCGCGAATCCCTTCCGCGTCCTGCTCGCCCTCCTCGGGAGGGGGCGCCTCGACCAGTTCCTCCGGCAGCTCGACGGGCGGATGGAACTCCACCAGGGCGGTCGAGCCGAACAGGTTCTTGCGGTCGTAGTGGAGGCCGACGGGGACAAGCACCGGCGGCGGCGCGCCCGCCGGGGTGAGCTCGCGCGCCCGGAGCAGCAGCCGCGCGGCCCCGGGGCGCAGGTCGAGCAGGCCGGGCTCGTCGTGGCTGTCCCCCTCCGGGAAGAGGGCGGCGAACGATCCCGCCGCGACCGCCGCCGCGAGAGCGTCGAGGCTCCGCCGGTTGGCGGCGCGCCGAGCCGTCTCGTCGCGCGGACCGCCGACGTCCTGGGGCCGGTAGATCGGCACCGTGCCGATCGTACGCAGGAACCATCCCAGAAGCGGCCAGCGCAGCAGCCCGTGACGGGCACCGAAGACCACGCGGCGGGGGAAGTGGGCCAGGATCAGCCCCGGGTCGAGCAGACCGTTGGGATGCCAGGCGACCAGCACGCCGCCCCGGTCCCACGGCACGTTCTCGATCCCCGCCACCTCGATGCGGTGGAAGAAGAAGCGCAGCAAACGGCGCAGGAAGGCGGTCACCGGACGAGAGGCGCCACACGGCGCGGTGTTCGCGCCGGACGGGCACGGCCGGGACACCCGCTCCGAGGGCTCGGCCTCGGGCGAGGGGTCGCGGCCCTCTGGGAGCGCGGCCTCGACTCTCATCTCGTCGACCTTCTCTTCGGTCTGAGTTGATCAGAGTCTACCGCGCCCACTCTCCGTCCTGGGACAGCGCCCCTGGAGGGGGGGCTCAGGCGGGCGCCGCGAGGCGGTGGACCCCCTGCTCCAGGTCGCTCCGAACCAGCTCCACGAAACGCCGCGCGAGCCGTCCGCGGCTCCGATCCCGGCGCCACACGACGGCGATCTCCCGCTCGGCCGAGAGCCCGGGAACCGGCGCGTAGAGCAGGCCGCGAGCCCGGTCCCGCGGGGCGGCCATCTCCGGCACCAGCGAGATCCCCAACCCGAGGGCGACCAGCCGCTGCACGGTCTCTAGCTGGGTCGTCCGGCAGACGATCCGGTGGGCCAGGTCGGAGGCGTCGCAGAAGCTCCGGATCTGCTGGCCGAGGCAGTGCATCTCGTGGAGAACGATCGACGGCTGCTCCCGCAGCAGATCGAGCGCCGCCTGCTCGGCCGTGGGCAGGGCCAGGTCCGGATGAGCGACCAGCAGCAGCCGCTCGCTGCCCAGCACCTCGAGCTCGACCAGGCGGTGGTCGACCGGCGTGCTCATGATCGCGCAGTCGAGGTCGAGATCGATCAGCGCCTCGACCAGACGCTCGGTCAGGTCCTCGCGGACGGTCAGCTCGCAGGCCGGGAACTCCGCCGAGATGCGCTGGAGCACCGGGGGCAGTAAGTAGGGCGCCATGGTCGGGATCGCACCGACCGCGAGCGGCAGCCGCCCGTCCGCCAGGTCGCGCTCGAGCTCCGCCTTGGCCTCGCGGGTTTCGTTCAGGATGCGGCGCGCTCGCGGCAGCAGGGCGTGCCCGGCCTCGGTCAGCACCACGCCCTGGGGAAGCCGGTCGAAGAGGTCATGGTCCAGACTGCGCTCGAGCTTCTTGATCTGCTGGCTGAGGGACGGCTGGGCGACCCGGCAGCGCTCCGCCGCGCGGCTGAAGCTGCCGGCCTCGGCGACGGCGACGAAATACCTGAGCTGGTGCATCTCCATAGCTAGAGACTATACCTCGACTCGGAAAGAAATATTGGACGCCTATTCAAGAAGAGCATAGGTTGGATGTTCATCAACGAGCACTCTGCCGGAGCTGGCCCAGACCTCGGCAATCCGCGGAGTTCCAGCGGACCCGGACTACGGCGAGCGGGTCGCCGACAGGGTGGGGATCGAGATCGACGCCATCGTCGGGGAGCCGGTCCCCGCCGGATGGATCGGAGAGCCCTAGTGAATTCGGTCGCTTCGTCCGAGCCAGCGACCGATCTGGAGTCTTGTGAGCCGGGTGCGGCGGGAGCCGCATCCGGCTCGATCTGTTTCTGGCGCGTCCCAGTGGACAGACCACGGTTTATGTCATACCATCATAACCTGTGATCTCCCGAGGAGGCTCCGCCATGCATCCAGCCCGCCGCCGTCCCCGCGCCGCAGACTCCGCGCCGCTCCGCGCGCTGGTTCTGCCGGTCACCCTGCTCGCCCTGGTCCTCCCGGGGCTCCTCTTGACCGGTGCCGCACCGGCGCGCGCGGCCGGACCGATCCTCGCCCTCGACGGGCCGCTGGTGCTGCCGCCGGAGTCCGATCTCTACGGCCACACGCCCCCCGGCGTCGCCCTGCGCGACGACGGCGGCTTTCTCGCCGTGTGGAGCGACCTGTCCACCCGCCGGGTGATCGGCCGCAGCTACGAGCCGCCCTCCGGCTTCGGGGAGTCGGAGAGCGCCTTCTTCGAGCTCACCGGTGACGAGGCCTCGGGCACGCCGGTCGAGCTGGCCCGCGGCGGCGACGACCTCTACCTCGCCGCCTGGAGAAACCTCGACGGGGGCCCCGAGGGCGAGGGCATCTCGGCCCGCGCCATCGACGGCCAGGGAACGCCGCTCGACCAGGTGTTCCTGGTGGTCGATCAGCAGGCGGCGGCGTTCGCCCTGGACGCCCGACCGGCCGGAGGCTTCGCCCTCGCCTGGTGGACCGCCGAGACGGGGTCCCGGGAGCTCCGCCTGCGCAGGCTCGGCAGCCACGGCGAAGCGGTCGGCGGCTCGATGCTGGTCGACCGCTTGCCCGCGGACGGTACCAGCCCCGACGTCCGACTGGCCGTCGGTCCCGGCGGCACCCTCCTGGTCACCTGGAGCTTCGGCCTGACCGGCCCCGGCGAGGCGGCGCACCGGTCGCCCGTGTACGGCCGCGCCTACTCCGCGGCCGGCGCTCCGCTCGGCCCGGCCGCAGAGCTGGCGCCGGCGACCGGCGGCGGCTGGAGGCTCGGCCACGACGTCGCGGCCACGGGCCCCGGCGAGTTCCTGCTGGTCTGGGCTCCGCCGGTCGACGCCGAGACGCTGCCAAACTCGGTCTTCGCCCGGCCCTTCGACGCCTCGTTGGCGCCGACCGGGCCGGCGCAGACGATCGCCGGAGGGGACGACGGCAGCCAGGTTCTCAGCCTGCCGGCCCTGGCGCTCGACGACAGCGGCCAGGGCCTGGTCGCCTGGAGTGAGAAGCTGCCGCCGGCGCAGGCGAGCCTGCGCGCCCGGCTGATCGGCGCGGACGGCACGACCCGGAGCGGCACGTTCGAGGTCATCGGGCCGCCCCTGGTCGACGGCAACGGCTTCGGTGGCATCAACCGCGTCCGTCTCGACCGGGACGACGCCGGCCGGATGGTCGTCGGCTGGGGCCTGTCGGTCGATCCCGGGCTCATCCCGACCGGCGAGCACATCTACTACACGATCGGCGCCCGGCGCTACGCGGAGACCGACCCGGCGTGCCTGCCGGTGCTGACCGCCGACTTCCGCACCGAGCCGGCGCAGCCGGAGGCCGGCGAGAACGTCCGTCTGCTGTTCGAAGGCCTGGCGGACTGCGCCGAGCTCTCCCTGACCGGCTGGGACCGGAACGCGGAGGATGTCCACGTGGACGTGCTGGCCGAAAGCCAGGGCTGCGGCACCTTCCCACCGTTCCCGTTCAGCGTGCCCGTCGACGCGGGATCGTTCGAGGCCGGTAGCTACCGGGCGGCCTACGACGTCGCGCTGCCCGGCGGTGGCACCTGCTCGCGCCAGTACGGCTTCGACGTCGCGCCCGGGCCCCAGGAGCCACCACCCGAGCCGCCCCCCGAACCACAGGAGCCGCCCGATCCGCCCGACGCGCCGCCGCTGACCTCGAGCGAGCTGCCCGGGTTCCGCGTCTGGGTCGTGATCACCCCCCAGAACGGCCCGGTGATCCTCGGCGGCGCCGCGGACATCTGCATCCCGGAAACCCTGTGCGTCACCGGCGCCCTGCCCGATCGGCCCGAGGCCTTCGTCCGGGTGGTCGGTCCGAAGCCCAACGGCTACCTCTGGCCGACCCTGGTCAAGTTCAGCACCTCGACCATCGAGATCTGGATCGATCAGGTGGCGAGCGGCCAGGTGCGCTACTACCGCCTCGAAGGCGCGAGCCCGGGCCACGACGTCCTCCCGGGCCTGTTCGACCGCACCGGCTTCCAGCCGCAGTAGGCGGCGACCGACGGCTACTCGGCGGTGAGCGCCACGGTCGGGTCGATCGCCGCCGCCCGGCGGGCCGGCAGGTAGGCGGCCAGCAGGCCGACCACCGCGAGGAGCGCGAGCGCGGCGCCGAAGGCCACCCCGTCCGACGGCGGAGTCCGGTAGAGCAGGTCGCCGAGCGAGCGGGCGAGGAGCCAGGCGCCGGCCAGGCCGACCACCAGCCCGGTCGCCACCAGCGTCGCTCCCTGGCGTGCCACCATGGCAACCACCGTGGACGGGCGGGCGCCGAGGGCCATGCGCACGCCGATCTCCCGCGTCCGCCGGGCGACGGCGAACGCCATCAGGCCATAGATCCCGGAGGCCGAGAGGGTCAGGGCGGCGAGGGCGAAGGCGGCCATCAGCAGCGCCTGGAACCGCGGGTTGGTGCGGGCGCCGGCCAGGTTCGCCGCCAGCGGCTCGACCTCGGGGATCGGCACCCCCGGCACCAGGCGGTGGAGGGTCGCGTGGACCGCCCGGGCCACCTGAGCCGAAGGGGCCGCCGACCCGCCGGAGGTTTCGACCAACCAGGTCTGGTGCACCCAGGGGATCTGTTGGTACGGCAGGAAGAGGGTCGGGCGGGGCGCCTCGTCCAGCGCGGCGTCCCGCACGTCGCCGACCACACCGACGACCGTGCGCGGGTCGCCGTCCGGGCCGCCGAAGTGCACCTCCTTCCCGACCGCGTCCTCGCCCGGCCAGAACTGCTCGGCGAACGCGCGGCTGACGATCACCGCCGCGGTGCCGTCGCCGCGGTCCTCGCTGGTGAAGCTGCGGCCTCGGAGGAGCGGGATGTCGAGGGTCTGAAAGTAACCCGGCGTGACGCTCCGCCACTGGGCCACCGGATAGCCTCCGTCCGGCCTTGGAGACAGGCCGGGCACGAACACCTGGTTGGCGGTGTAGAAGCCGGCATAGGGCGCGCCGACCGAGGCCGCCGCGCCGGCCACCCCCGGCAGGGCCGAAAGCTCGCCCCGGAGCTGCCGGGCCAGGGCCTGGCGCCGCTCGGGCGGATAGGCCGCCTCCGGCAGGTCGATGCGCACGGACAGCACGTCCCGCGCGTCGAAGCCGGGATCGACCCCCAGCAGCCGCAGGTAGCTCCGCGCGGTGAGCCCGGCGCCCACCAGCAGGGTCACCGCCAGGGCGAGCTGGGCGACGACGAGGGTGGCGCGGACCCGGGCCGTCCCCGCCACGGTCGTCCGGCCGCCGGCCCTGAGGTCCTCCCCCGGGCGGGTCCGCGAGGTGCGCAGCGCCGGCAGCAGACCGAAGAACGCCGTCGAGACGAGCGCCGCGACGGCTGAGAACGCCAGCACCCGCCCGTCCAGCGACGCCGACGCCAGCCGAGGAACCTCGGCCGGGCCCCACTGGCGCACCGCCTCGACCGCCGCCGCCGCGAGCACGAGCCCCGCCGCGCCGCCCGCCAGACCGATCGCCGTCGCCTCCACCAGGAGCTAGATCG
>Ga0210085_1000539_pt1 | contig 15737 bp, 16 predicted proteins | sample China_Galinas_PW_5_FD_184866 | JGI IMG/M metagenome (GOLD analysis project Ga0210085, IMG submission 184866) | Wetland microbial communities from San Francisco Bay, California, USA, that impact long-term carbon sequestration - China_Galinas_PWC_D1... | ecosystem: Environmental > Aquatic > Marine... | reverse complement strand
CTGCATCCGGCGTTTCGGGGTCGCTGGCATCATGGCAGTTACTGCAATTGCGCACGTCCTGGGGAAACACTACATCTGCGAAGCATGAACTTTGGATGCAGTAATCCTGGCCTGCGATGACGCTGGGCAGATTCTCTCCCATGTGAATCTTGTGGATCATGACCCTGAAATCGACCGTATTGCCCGTTTGTCCGTCAGTTGAGCCGGGGTTGTGGCAGGTCACACACTGTTTCACCTCGAAACGGGCGCCACCATGCGCGGCGAGTTTCTCGTGGCAGCGGTTGCAGCTTGCGGTTTTTACGATATTTCTCGTGTACAGGCCATCGGTGTTTCCGTCACCGGGCCGGAAATTGTAGGCTGGATTATCCACAGGGACAAAGTTTCGAATCTCGAAACTCACGCGGTGTGTCAGGCTGCCGTTGTATGACACGGCGATCGGTGAGGCAACCTTGGTAATGTCAATGGCGAATGTGTAAGTATAAGTACCATCGCCATGGTCCACCAGGGCGCCTTCCGCACCCTTCTCTGCCGCGGCCTGGACAGCACCATTGTCAATGCTGTTGATATAACTCTGCCATGCACTGCCATTCCCGTCCGTACCGGGCATCAGCTTTGCAATGGTGAAACTGATACTGCTGGCTGGCAGATTTTTGATGACATTACCGCTATCATCGGTCAGGCGGAAATTGACGACCGGGGGGCTGGAGACCGATACGCTGGTGATCTGGGCGTTGATCGATGTGGCATTGTTAATATCAATGACGGGGGGTGTGACAGGGACACCGGCATTGCCATTACCGCCTCCGCCACCACCACCACCGCAGGCGGCGAGGCCGAGAACCAGCAGAATACTGGTGAGCATCTCCGTAATCAGGAGCCATGAAGAACGAATCCTATGCAATGGTTTTACTGACATCCAGTTTCCACAAATCGTTTGCAATGAAGTAGTATGTTATTTCCACATATATTACATAACCGAGACAACTATTAATATTGAATTTACCGGGTAGCAAGAAACTGGAGATCCGATATCCGGTGTCTATGCCCGGTTTTCATGAGGCATACCGAAAGCAAAGGGATTTCGGATGGTATCGTTTATGGAGGGGACAGAAATGAAAATACAAATGAGCGACTGGCGGCGAATGGTCCGTGGGGGTGTAGGATTGTGCTGCGCTTTGAGCCTGTTTGGTGTATCAACTGCCTTTGCACAATGGATGGACGGGGATGATCTCGCGCGGGTCTGTGATCCTGCACAGGAAGGCCATCTTTTCCGCCCCGGGGTATGTTCCGGCTACATCATGGCCGCTATAGACCTCGACGAGAATCTGACGACTCGGGGGATTATCTCCAAGCCCTTGTTTTGCATGCCTGAAGATGTCCCAATAACACGTGTGACCACTGTTGTAACTGGCTTCCTCAAGGCGCACCCCGAAAGACGGGGTGACAGCGCGGGAATGCTGGTTATTGATGCCCTTGAAGCGGAATTTCCCTGCAAGCACTGATGTTGATCTGCGAGGTGTACTCTGGGCGCATGCAAGCACGTGCCCGCTGGGTTCTTCGGTTACTTCTGTGCTTGTCCTGACTGCCGGGATACGGGCTGAGCCCGTCGCCGTTGCTGCGGTGCTATGTTAATCTCCGCTCTGCGAGGAACTGTCAGACGTGCCATTACCATATATCGGGGTGGCATGCAGGTAGCGTTCTGCGCGATACTTCTGACCGCTGGCGATCATGTGTAATGAGGGGAACGGTGCAGTATGGGTGAAACTAAACAACCGTCTGACAGGCGAAGCTGGTGGGTTCGTCTCTGGCAGCCGGGTAACAAGTGGCTGCTCGGTTTTCCCGTTGGTGCCCTGGTGGTATTTCTTGGCGGCGCGATTGCCGTGATCGGATCGGAGGTGGCGATTCACGCGACGGGCACCGAGCAGTTCTGCACCAGCGCCTGCCACTCCATGCAGGCCTTTACCACCCCCGAGTGGCTGGATTCGCCGCACAACAAAAACGCCAGCGGTGTACGCGCTACCTGCGCTGACTGCCATATCCCGCGGGAATATCCACAGAAACTGATCGTCAAGACCCGATCGGGTTTCAGCGATATGTACCACGAGCTCATGGGAACCATCAGCACCCGCGAAAAGTACGAGGCCCACCGGGCCCGTATGGCCGAGGACGTATGGGCCTACATGGTCAAGACCGATTCCCGCGAATGCCGCAATTGCCACAGTGAAGAACACTTCGTACTGTCAGACCAGCCGGAGAAGGCCGCCAAGGCGCATGTCACCGGCCCCGAGGAAGGCAAGACCTGCATCGATTGCCACAAAGGAATTGCGCACAAGACGCCGGATGAGATCGCCGAGGAGTAACAGACCCTCTCGGGCGGCTAACCCTCAGCCGCATCCGGGTCACCGCTTCAGGCATTTCACCAGCTGCCGTATCGGGTGCTGGCGGATCCAGGGGAAGACGTGATTCTGCAGCGAGGGGTTAAACCGGTTCCTGATGCCCTCTCACTGAAACCTGTCATGAATGCATCTCCATCGCCAATAGTGCCTTGCAGGTCCTGATCCGAAACAGGTAATTACCGTCCACCTCCACTTCTCGCCGGGTCCGCGCCTTGCCGTAATATCCGGTACACTGGCTTGAGACGGGTTGCGGTTGCTTCATCATGATCGGCTCTGCGGGTACCATTCTTGCGGAGACTTACTGCGGGAAAACCATGCGTATCGCCATCATCGGGGCCGGCATCAGCGGCCTGTCCACCGCCTTCTACCTGCAACGGGGACGTCCCGATTGCGAACTACTGATTTTCGACGCCAATCCGGCGCCTGGCGGAACTATGTGCACGGTCGAATGCGAGGGTTTCCGTTTCGAGGCAGGCGGCAATGGTTTTCTCACCAACAAGCCGGACAGCCTGCAACTGGTGAAAGATGCCGGAGCCGGGCATCTGCAGCTTCCAAGTTCAGAGCTGGCGCGCAAGCGCTACATCTTCACCGACCGGCTGCATCGACTGCCGGAAACCCCGCCGGCTTTTCTTGTCTCGCGGTTGCTCAGTCTGACTCAGAAACTGCGCGTGGCCGCCGAGGTGTTTATTCCGCCAAAGCGGGACGACAGTGACGAGACCCTGCAGAGCTTCGGCTATCGCCGGGTAGGCAAGGCGTTCACCGACGTGTTCCTCGACGCCATGACTGCCGGTATCTATGCCACCACGCCCGGGCGGGTGTCGGTGAATGCCGCCTTCCCGCTGGTGGTGCAGCTGGAACGCGAATACGGCGGACTGTTCCGCGGCATGCTCGCACGCCGCAAACGCCAGGCCGGCCCCGGCGGCATTCTGATGAGTTTCCAGGGCGGGGTAGGGCGCTTCATCGACCATTTGCAGTCGATACTGCGCGCCGACTGGCGCCTGGGCACTGCGGTTAGCGGGATCCTGCGCGATGCCGGCGGCTATCGGGTGCTATCGGCGGCGGGGGAGGAGCATGTCGACCAGGTGGTCGTGTCGGCCACCGCCCCCGCGGCTGCCGCCATGCTGCGAGGGCTGGACGCGGAGCTCGCCTCGCGACTTGCGGCCATCGAGTATTCGCCCCTCGCCGTGGTGGGATTCGGATATCGCCATCTTGACCATCCCCTGGACGGTTTCGGTCTGCTCACCACGACGGCGGCCGGGCTGCCCATCCTGGGCGTGCTCTGGGACAGCAGCATTTTTCCCGACCGCGCTCCCGCCGGCAGCAAGTGCCTGAGGGTGATGATCGGCGGACAGCGCAATCCGGAACAGATGCGCCTGGACGACGCGGAGCTGCTGGCCTCCGCGCGCGCCGGTATCCGTATGACCATGGGTGTGGATGCCGAGCCGGACGCGAGTTTCGTGAGGCGCTGGGCGCAGGGCATTCCGAATTACCCGGTAGGGCATCTGCGAGCCATGGACGAGCTGTTTGCTCAGGTGGCACGCTATCCCGGTCTGCATCTTAACTGCAATGCCTATCGCGGTATTGCCATGAACGACTGCGTACGCAACAGCCGTGAACTGGCGCAGCGGCTCTCTGGCGGATAAGCGCACGTGAGCGGCGAATCGACACTGCCGGAACGTCGCGCCAGGGAACTGCTGGCTCGTATCTGCGAGATTCGCAGTAATCCTTCAGCGCATGATTTCGATGAGCTGTTTGCACTGCATGCCGAACTGGAACGTGTCTGGATCAGGCACCGGGATATCGACGATCTGGTCGAGCGGGTCGCCGAGCTGGAACGCCGCGGGCAGTTCGGGCAGGCCTATGTGCTGATTGATGAGATCGATAGCCGGCTGAGGGAGGTCATCGACCTTCGGGATGACGCCATGCCGCTGCCGGAGATTGACGACCTGTTCGGGGATGCCTGAGCACGCATCGACGGGGCGTTGCAGGGTTGATTGAATCGCGACGCGCGGATTTTAAACACCCTGCACGACAGTCTGGCGCCGCGCGGCGGACAGCCTGGTAGCCTGACCGGGTAATCATGCCGAGGGGCGGGAAATCGGTCGATTTTCCGATCCATCTCGTCAAGTAGCTGCCGCTACTCTCCTCGAACGATCGCGAAACTGTTCTCCGATTTCCCGCTTTCCTCGCCAGACACGGCTTACTAGGAGTCTGTCGGACTTAGGATTGATCTACTCGGCAACTGCTCCATGCGTTGCTCTACCTCCTGCATGGCCCAGGCCAGTCTCTCGACCGGTTCCCGGTCTCACCTTCTCCCTGCAGTCGTGCGCTGGCGGGAGAGCGGCCCATATGTCCCCGATTTATCGTTGCATAGAACCACTATGCGCCTCGAAATCGTGAAAATCTGTTCTCGCTCTCCCACCATGCTCGCTACGATCACCTAAGTCCGACAGGTTCCTAGGACAGGCTCCCGGGTGCGAGTCCGGGATTGTCGCCGACGTTCTTGAGCTTCGGCTCGTTAAGCGCGATATGGCTGATGGTCTTTTTGGCGCGCAGGTATTCAGTGACCACATCCCACACCGGCACACCATCCGGCTGCTCCTGCACGCTCGCCCAGCCGGCGACAGCATATTCCTTGTCCGGATTCAGCGGCTCGCCGTCCAGTTCCATGTCCGAGATCCGGCTGCCGATGTCCGCGCCCGGATCGATGGCGTACTTCAGTCCGCCGACGCGCACCATGTCGCCGCCCTGCTGGTAATAGGGATCCTTGTTGAACAGATTGTCCGCGACATCCTCGAGAATCTCCTTGATGCGGGTGCCGCTCATGTTGCTGAGAGTGGTAATCGGGTAGGTGATGGCTGTCTGCGTCATCACATGATCGAGGGTGATGGCCTCGCCCGGGAGCACGCTGACGCCCCAGCGAAAGCCGGGTGAGAAGGAAATCTGCGCGCCCTTGACATCCATGAGTGCATCGCAGAGCAGCTGGTCGAAGGTGCCGTTGAAATTGCCGCGCCGGTACAGCACCTCGTCGGTCATGGCCAGGGTCTCGTCCAGTTTGTCCGCGTAGGGTGCGCGTACCTTCTCGATGTAGGTGCTCATGGCCGTGTCGGCCTCGAGCAGGTTGGAGAACACCGGCAGCAGTTTGTAGCGGTAGTCACGCACCTTGCCGTCCTTTACATCGAGATCCAGCACGCCGAGGAACTGGGTGTTGGAGCCGGCGTTGGTCACCAGGGTCTTGCCGGCAGGGTTGTCCACCACAACCGGCGCCGGGACGGCATCATGTGTATGTCCGCCCATGATGGCGTCGATCCCCGTGACCCGTGAGGCCATCTTCAGGTCGACGTCCATGCCGTTGTGGGACAGCACGACGACGACCTGGGCGCCTTCCTCGCGCGCCTTGTTCACCGTCTTCTGCATCTTCCCCTCGCGGATCCCGAAGCTCCAGTCCGGCACCAGGTAGCGCGGGTTGGCGATCGGCGTGTAGGGGAATGCCTGTCCGATGATCGCGGTTGGCACACCGTTGATCTCCCGCAGACTGTAGGACTTGAACACGTTCTCTTCCCACTCATTGTCAACGATGTTCTGGGCAACGAAGTCGAGCTTGCCCTGAAAGTCATTCTCGACGATCTCCATGACCCGATCGGCGCCGAAGGTCATTTCCCAGTGCGGCGTCATGATGTCCACGCCCAGCAACAGCTGGGCATCCACCATGTCCTGGGCCCTGGTCCAGAGTGAGGTGCCTGAACCCTGCCAGGTGTCGCCGCCGTCCAGTAGCAGGGAGCCCGGCCGCTGGGCGCGCAGTTTCTTCACCAGGGTGGCAAGATGCGCGAATCCGCCGGTTTTTCCGTATTTGTGGGCGGCCTGCACGAAGTCCAGATAGGTGAATGCGTGCGCATCCAGGGTGTCGGCCTTGATGCCGTAGAATTCGAGAAACTTTTCTCCGACCAGGTGCGGCGGTTTACCCCTCATGTCACCGACGCCGATATTGATACTGGGCTCACGGTAATACACCGGCAACAGCTGCGCGTGGCAGTCGGTGTAATGCAGCAGCGATACATTGCCGAAGGGCGGCAACTCATAGGGATCGGCGGGCGCCTGCGCGGCGTTCATTCCGGTGGCGCTTGACTGACCGGACTTGTTGCCCGAGTCGCAGCCTGAAAGGTTGAATCCCGCGGCGCTGGCAATTGCAAGCATGCGGAGAAATTCACGACGTGAAAGGCTCATGGGTTGGCTCCGTGTTCTTTGATGAGTTCTGGCTGGAGAGGTGCAAGCCAGGCTCCGTTAGCGGGACAAAAAAAGCCCGACTTTCACCAAGCCGGGCTTTCCAGGATGGAACAACGATACTACTTGCGAGATCCGGGACCGTTGATTGCCAGTCCGTTGCTCATATAGGTGTGGAAATACTCGAGATCCCGGTATTCCTCACCCTGTGGCTCGTAGGGTTTGGCGCGTACCTGCTTGTTGCAGCCGACATAGCGTCGCTGGATAGTACCCAGATCACCCCACTTGGATCGGTAGGTCGGAAAGTGACTGGGCTGACCCAGCGCCGGACTCAGGATGTCGGCACGGATCTTGTTGCCGGCGTTGAAGATATGGCAGTCCGCGCAGGACATGTTGAGCTGGCCCCGCTTCGCGTAGAAAAAGGCCTTGCCCCTTTCATAAGCTGCCAGCGCGCGCGGATCATCGGGGATCACGACGTTAATCAGTTCGCCACGGGATGTGTAGTGCATATAGGCTGAGATATCGGCGATTGGACCCTTTTCCCATTTCAGCGGCGCCTCGCCATTCGCCTTGCGGCATTGATTGATGGCCCACTCCAGGGTGATTACCTTGCCCGACTCCGTGTCGAAGAACGGGTAGCGGTTGGCGATTCCGATACCACCATCCGGGAAGCAACTGGCGTAGGTCTTGCCGTTCTTGAAGGGCGTGTTGAAGAGTTCCTTGCCTTTTTCCAGGTTCAGTTCGTAAGGCGGAAATTCCTCAATGGCTTCCCACTGTTCACGCGATGCAGGATCGATGGAATACACGCCATTGATGAAGTCATCCTTCGGGGTATCGGGGAAACGATTGTAAAAGTAAGACCTGAATTGTTTGAGGTCCTGCTCCGGGTCGGCGTGTACAGGCAACGTGATCACACCCAGCAGGCCGATTGCTAGCGTTGCAGTCAGGAGTCTTTTCATCGGATCTTTCTCCTCCAGGTCAGTAGACGGATAGGTCTTTCAGTGTGTGTTGATTATTAGATGGAGGTCTCGCCCGAGTCGCTGTTGCCCTGATTGTCGACCCAGTTCACCTTGACGGTGTCACCGGCTTTGGCGCCCTTGAAACGGAAGGAAAGATACGGGTTCTTTGATACCGCCGGACCCCATTCGGCGGTCAATACGTTGTTCCCGTTGTGCTCACAGACGACTTCCTGAATAAAATGAGCTGGAATGAGATTGCCCGTCTTCTTGTCCTTGACCAGGCCGGTATCCATCGGGTGACTGATAAGGATCTTGACCGTAGTCACGCCGTTATCCCCGAGGGTTGCACGCATTTTGATGCTTGACATGTTAGCTCCTCAATATGCCATATGGTTTATGTGATACTGGGTTGGGAGACGGGTATCAACCCCCGCATCCGCCGATCGTGACCTTGACCTCCTTGCCGGTGCTGTAGAGCTTTCCACCCGCCTTGACCACGGCGATGACGCTGCCGGTTTTACCCAGTTTGACGCGGGTGGCGACGTATGGCTCCGTACCTTTCCCCAGGGTGAAGGACGCGGTCAATGGCGTGGCGTTTTTTTCGGCGATGATGCTGATCGATTCCACTCCATCGATGTCGGTCTCTACCGAGATTGGCACCACGGCGCCGTTCTCGGCGATATCCGGGGCCTTGATCTTGATCTTGTCACTACCGGTGAGCGTTGAGCTCCCGAACAGGTTACTTACGGCGCTATCGACGCTGGTTGCGTCAAATGCCGCCTTGGGCCATGCGGCAAGAGCCATGCGTGGTGTAATCAGGCCGGCGCTGACGGCCATGCCTATGGCGCCTGTTGCCAGGGAGCCCTTCAGAAAAGTTCTGCGTTTCATGCTGGTCACGAGTGCTTCTCCTGATGGTTGGGATTGGTTGTATTTAAAGGGTGTAGACATATTCTACTACCTCGTCAATTTCCTCTTCGGTGATTATCTGGTGTCGGCCGAAGGGGGGCATGATCGTGTTGGGGTTCGCCACGGTCGCATCCCAGATCTGGGCGCGAAGTTTTGCCTTGTCCGGATAACGCAGACTCATGGCGACAAGCGGGGGTGCAATGTTGCCGGGCAAGGTGCCGTCAGCCATGACATGGCATGCCAGACAGTTGCCTTTGCCACGGTCGAAGGCGACTTCTTTTCCTTTCTCAACCACTGTCATTTCCTTTTCTGCCGCGTAGGAAGATGATAGATACCCCGTCGCCGCGACACTCGTCAGCGCGGTGCTGATGAATACGGTTTTGATCATGCTCCAGGCGTTGTGACGCATCTCGATTCTCCTCGGTTACGATTTGCCGGTATGTTCCATGTCAATACTATCGATCACAACCCGCGTGGATGATCTTTTTCATAGTTGTACTGGACTAACGCCGCTTCGGCCTGGAACTTGGCCTGGTCGGCCAGCTTGATGGCCTTTGCATTGTCGCCTTTGTCTGCGGCAGCTTGCGCTTCCTTCAACAGGTCTTCGGTATTGCTCCATATCCAGTTGTTCTCATTGGCCATGCTGATGGAATCGGCAGCATTCTTGATTGCCTGCCTGGCCTCGGGAGTGGCTTTGGATGTTGAATCTTTTGCTGACTGTCCGGCGCACCCCACGCTGACCGCAGAGGACAGTAACACGACAGATAAAAGCTTTATGCAACGCAGTTTCTTCATCGCGGAGACTCCCGTTGGTATGTATTGGCAGGAATTTTATGCGTTTTTTAATTGTAGACTATAGAAATCCGGGATGAACGTATCATCCTTATTTATGGCATGTCAAGGCACAATTCCTGTGGGATTAATTTGTTTTTCCTGTTTTTTTCTCCTCTTCAAATAGCGTTTCGAGGTCTTTCTGTCTGGCTTCTATCCGGGCGCTGTCATAGTCGCTTAAACCCGGTTCGTGACTGGCCAGTTCCAGTTGCTGAATGGCCTCGCGTGTGAAGCCGTTGAGATAGTAATACTGGGACATGGCTTCATGCATTTCCACCTTGTGACCTGTGGCTTCGGCCGCCTGCGCAAGCAGCTTGTAGACCAGCGGGTTACCGTACTGGTCCTTGCGGATGTCGGTAGCCAGCTTGTAGGCGCGAGGGGCCTCATTAGTGACAATCAGGGCGCTGGCATAGGGCAGCAGAAACGTCAAATTGCCCGGATACAGGTCGAGACTGTCCTTGTAGATTCTCAGCGCCCGGGTGTAATTGCCGCCACGCTCATAGACATTAGCCAGGGCCAGCCGGTAGGCGATGCGGTCGGGATCTTTGCGATGCAGTTTCTCGAGTATGCGTGCCGATTCGTTTGTATTGCCTGCTGCCGACAGCAGTAACGCATACTCATACTGTTTGTAGGGCGGGGCGTTATCGCTATTGTCCATGTACCGCTGGTAATCCTCCAGCACCTGCTTCGGGTCGTTGTATTCCATGACGCGCAATTTTGCACGGATCAACTGAAATTCGAGGCTGTCTTTGGTGTTGGGGCCTTTAAAGCTCTCGGCGCGTGACGTCGCTTCCGCAATACGATTGGTGGTGACCGGGTGAGTGCTAAGGAACTCCGGAGGATGGCTGCCATAGAGACGGGAATTCTTCTGCAGGCGTTCGAAAAATCGCGGCATTCCATTGGGGTCGTAGCCGGACTGCGCCAGTGTCTGGATGCCGACACGGTCCGCCTCCTTTTCGTTGTCACGCGTGAAATTGATCTGGTATTGCGCGCCGCCTGCCGCAACCGCCGAGATGGCCGCCATGCCCGCCTGACTGTTTTGCGTGCCGATTAGGATGGCCGCCAGCATTGCCGCCATGGATGGCAGGCTCAAGCCCTGCTGGGCCTCGAAGGCTCGGGCAAGATGGTGTTGGGTCACGTGTGAAATTTCATGTGCCAGCACCCCGGCGAGTTCGCTTTCGTTTTCCGCAGCCAGTATCAGGCCGGCGTTGACGCCAATGTATCCCCCGGGTCCGGCGAAGGCATTGATGGCAGGGTCGTTGACGACGAAAAAGGTGAACTGCTGCCCGCCTGAATCACTGTTGGAGGTAAGGCGCTGGCCGAGTGCATTTATATAGTTGGTTATCTCCATGTCGTTGAGTACGACACCGCTTTGGCGCAGCTGGCGCATCATTTCGGCGCCCAGCTGTTTTTGTTGTTCGGGAGAAATGGCTGAACTGGAAGAATTCCCGATATTGGGTAAATCCGAATACAGATTCTGCGGTTGGGCTGCCCCGGGCGATAGTGTGACCAGTGTCCCCAGCAATAAGCCGGGCAGTATGCGTGATGGAATCTTCGTTACCATATATGTGCTTTTTCGTACAATGGTTTGCGTTCCGGTATCAGAGCGTGCAGCGGCGATTCCGGAGACGAGGTCGGAGATGGAGTCTTGCGTTTCATCTCGTGTTATCATAAGTTCCCACAGGTCTTCTAATATAGCATCATGATCCGCTCGGTCGGGTCTGAGTCGATCGTATCTAAACCAGATAGTAACAGGAGATTAAGAAATGGCGGATTTTGATGAAGTGCTTGATGCCACCGGTCTGAATTGCCCGCTGCCTATATTGCGCGCCAAAAAGGCATTGAATGGCATGGAAAGTGGCAAGGTGCTCCGCATCATTGCGACAGACCCGGGTTCAGTCAAGGACTTTGAGGCCTTTGCCAAGCAGACCGGCAATGAACTGATGGAATCCACCGAAGAAGGTGGTAAATTCATGTTTCTGATGAAGAAAGGTTGAGATTAATAACCGTTCCCGGTGACCAATAAAAAAACCCGGCCATTGGCCGGGTTTTTTTATTGGTCACCATTAATTATCGATGTCAGTCGAATCTCCAGTTGACCTGCGCACTGAGAATGTCGACGGCGGCATCATAACTCCCCTTTAGCCGGTGAAAACCGGTATTCAGCCCTGTAGTCGGGTCATAGGCGTCGGAGCTGTTGATGTCGGGGTTATCTACAAACAAGTGTGCGTATCCGAAATCGAAATTCAGTTTCTTGTTGAACTTGTAGTTGGCGCCGAATGAGAGCCAGGTGCGATCCGCATCCGGAATACGCGCCGTGCGCAGCTGGGCATTGGGTACCGGCGTTTGATCGAAAGCTACTCCGGAGCGAAGCAGCCAGGATTCGCTGTATTTGTAAGTGGCGCCTATGGCGTAACGGGTCGTATCGTTCCATTGCAACTGGGTGACGCTCTCGCTACCGCCCTGGATTTTGACGTCAAGCTCATTGAGGTTGCTCCACTTGGTCCAGGTAACATCGGCCATGATGGTCCATCGGGGGTTGAGTTGTTGCAGCCCGCTGATTGACAGGGAATCAGGCAGCGAGAGATCCAGCTTCGCATTATTTGTGCCATTCAGTCCGTTTAGTGGCGCAGGCAGGCCGGATACTTTTGCATCCCCTTCGATCGTCAGATTGACCTTGGAGCGGTAGGCGATGCCAAGGCGGGTGCTGTCCGAGGGTTCCAGCAAAATACCCATATTGTAACCATATCCCCAGTCATCGCCGGTGAGCTTGGCTTTTCCGTCATAGGTCTTGCTGCCGGGAACCCATGGTATGGGTATCCCTTGCAGTGTCGCACCGAGGCCGCCGTCAACAGCATTGGTCAGTTCACCATCCGCGTACATCGCACTGACGCCGAAGCCCACCGATGCGTGCTGATCGATCTTCCAGGCAATGGACGGATTGATATTGATAGTGGTGAGCTCGGACTTGATGGTGTTGTAACGACCGACCCAGTTGTCGCTGTATTCGGTTCTCAGCCCGTACGGAGCGTTTACACTAAGACCAAACCAGAGTCGGTCATTGTATTGATGGGAGTAGGCGCCGTGAGGTACCGCGGCCGTCAAACCCAGATCGTCATTCTTCTTGCCCTGAATGGACGCGGGCGGAGGTCCGGCAAGACCGCTTGCCTGGATGGCGGGGTTGTCCGGGTTGTAAAAGCCCTTGCCAGAGAATTCGACATCCGAGTGGACGATATGGACACCGCCACTGGCGTTCTTTCCTTCCAGGCGCGTCATGCTCGCCGGATTGAAAAACAGGGTGCTGGCATCATCCATACCCGCCGAGCCGTTGGCATAGGCAGTGCCCATGCTGCTCACGCTTTGCTCGATCAATCCAAATCCGCCCGCATTGGCGCCGAGTGAGATGATTGCCGCCAATCCGGCAAGACCGTATACCCCGGCGCGATTCGTGTAAGGTTTGTGATTGCCCATTAATGCCTCCTAAGCCCGTTATGACAGCATGTTTTCAGCTGAACTGTGATGCGGGTCTATCCGTAGCAACGACTTCCCCTGACCAGCCCCCTTGGCTGTGTCGCCGACACTACAATAATTGAAGCTAATAAACAACAAAAATGTTGACAACGATATAAGTCTTTGACAAGGTTGCAACCTGAAGCGTTTTTTAATGTATCTAAATAACAACAGTACAGTGTGGCGCTATTTAAAATGTCCGATCACAGGCGAGGAGTACAGGCATGACGCGTTTATCCGGATGGCTTGTAGTGGTTTTGGCGGCTGGGGGACTGATTGTTTCTTCTCTGGCGTCGGCAACAACGGGATATTTCGCCCTGGGCTACGGTGCCAAGGCAATGGGTGTGGTGGGCGCCGTGGTCTCCAATCCCCAGGATTCCGCGACTATCGCGGTCAATCCGGCGGGTATCACGGCGATCGGCGAGCGCGTGGATGTCGGTCTGGAATTTTTCAGTCCGCAGCGCAAGGCGGAGCTCGACACCTCCGCGCTTGGTGCGACATTCGACGTGAAAGAAGACAGTCGGCGCAACCTCTTTCTGATTCCCAATATCGGATTCAATATCCAGTTGAACGACAAGCTATGGTTTGGTTTCAACAACTACGGCAACGGGGGAATGAATTCGACCTACGACCAGAATCTGTACGATCAGACAGCCGCTGTGCTGGGCGCCTATGCCAACGGGATTCCGTCCCCGCCCGCGCCTGCTCCGATTCCACCGGGCCCCGGGGCGGCGGCATTTGTCCCCAAGGGCACCACGACCGCGGATTTCGGGGTGCCTACAAAGGATGTGGGCAAGCTGGGCGTAGACCTGGCGCAGGCCATATATGCCCCGGCTCTGGCGCTGCGTTTTCATGAAAATCAGTCCGTCGGCGTGGCGTTGTTGATCGGCGTACAACGATTCAGCGCGCGCGGCCTCGGAAATTTCCAGTGCTTCACCAAATCTGTCGCCACGAACCCGGCCAATGCAGCGACCTGTCCCAATGGGTATGCCGCCGTGCCCTCGGATAAATTGACAAACAATCAAAGCGACTGGGCCTACGGCGCCGGTGTGCGCGTCGGTTACATGGGCCAGGTGCATCCCCGGCTTACCCTGGGAGCCTCGGTATCCAGCAAGATCTACATGACCGAGTTCGATGACTACAAGGAACTGTTCGCCGAGTCGGGTGATTTCGATATTCCGGCCAACTTCACCCTGGGCGCCACCTTCAAGGCGACACCCAAACTGAATGTGTCCTTCGATTTCCAGCGCATTCTCTACGAAGGCGTCAATTCCATCTCAAACCCCGGCCCGGTGGCGACACCCGCCGGTCCCGGTCTTCCCCCGGGCGGTGACTGGCTGGGGACCAAGAACGGCATGGGTTTCGGCTGGCAGGACATCAACATCTACCGCCTGGCCGCTGAATACTACTATGGCGATCACTGGATATTCCGCACCGGTTTTTCCTACAACGATCAGCCGATCCCTGATGATCAGGTGTTGTTCAATATCCTGGCGCCGGCAACCGTACAGAAACATGCCACGGTGGGGTTTACCTATCAGCCGGACAGGAAATCCGAATGGAATTTCGCCTACATGCACGCCTTCAAGGAAACAGTGGATTCATCGAAAACGGCTTTCGGTATCCCCGGATCCATCACCATGTACCAGAACTCGGTTGACGTGAGTTATTCCTACAAGTTCTGAGCGGACGCTTAACGATGAACTCAAGGCCGTAGTGATACGGCCTCTTTTTTTGCCTGCATGGACGCAGGTACATCGCGGAGCGCAGGGAAGCGCGGGAGCGATGAGCCAAGGGGACGCAGGTACATCGCGGAGCGCAGGGAAGCGCGGGAGCGATGGGCCAAGGGGACGCAGGTACACCGCGGAGCGCAGGGAAGCGCGGGAGCGATGGGCCTGCAGGGAGAAGGTGAGACCGGGAACCGGTCGAGAGGCTGGCCTGGGCCATGCAGGTAGTGTTCATCCATAAACACCGTTTTCACCGCAGAGACGCAAAGAACGCAGAGAAATTCTTTAACGAAAAGAATAGTACACGTTGCATTCTCTGCGTCTCTGCGGTGAGTCTATTACTGTACCAATAACCCCGGCCGTAGCTGTTGCCGGGGCGCCTCAGATGGCTATTCCTTTACCGGACGCTTGGCGAGCTTGCGTTGCAGGGTGCGGCGGTGCATTTTCAGCGCGCGCGCCGCTGCAGAGATATTGCCGTTATGTTCCAGCAGCACCTTCTGGAGATGTTCCCATTCCAGTCGCCTGACTGACAGCGGCTGCCCGGAGGGCGCAACACTGATATCACCCTCCGCGCGCTGCAAGGCGGCAACGATTTCATCCGCGTTCGCCGGTTTGGTCAGATAGTGAACGGCGCCCAGCTTGATGGCTTCCACGGCCGTCGCGATGCTGGCATACCCGGTCAACATAATGGTGCGGGTGTTTTCATCCATTCCCGCCAGTTGCTTGACCAGCTCCAGTCCTGATTCATTCCCGATACGCAAATCAATCACGGCATACTCGGGTTGCTGTTCCCGTGCCAGTCGCAGGGCCATGGTCAGATCATGCGCGATGTGGACCTCGTAGTTGCGTTTTCTCAGGGCATCTCCGAGAACCTGGCAATAAACCACATCATCATCGACGAGCAGCAAAATGGGCTGGTCATCCGGCGGGGAGTTATTCTCCATATTCAACATCCATGTCCGGCGCAAGCAGTGGCAGGTTGATGAGGGTTATCGTGCCCCCCTGTTCACGGTTGCGAATGGACAGGTTGCCACCTAGCCGCTGAACCGTAGCCCGGGCAAGATAAAGGCCAACCCCCATGCCCTCGTCCTTGGTGGTGACGGGCTGCCGTCCCAGCTGTCTCGATACCCCCTCGTGCAATCCGGGACCGCGGTCGGAAATCACCAGCGTCAGGCGGGACACTGTCC
>Ga0210085_1000538_pt1 | contig 15780 bp, 23 predicted proteins | sample China_Galinas_PW_5_FD_184866 | JGI IMG/M metagenome (GOLD analysis project Ga0210085, IMG submission 184866) | Wetland microbial communities from San Francisco Bay, California, USA, that impact long-term carbon sequestration - China_Galinas_PWC_D1... | ecosystem: Environmental > Aquatic > Marine... | reverse complement strand
GTTCCTTCTCGGCCTCTCTTTGCTCCGCGCGGATCGCCGCTACCTGCTCTGACTTGTTGCCCTGCTCGCGCTCGCAGGCATGAGATTTTCGCTGCACCTCCAGGCTCTTGCTATCCGCTGGATTGTTCAGAACCGAAGATCGGGATTCCCGGAGAAACCGCTGTAGATGTCAGGCCGTCCGGTGCTGGTCCGCGACTGGCTGCCCTCGGCCTTGAACAGGTCCGCATTGCCCTCATCCCAGCCGTGGTAGCGGGGAACGCTGTCGCCCACACTCGGCTGAACGCCGACAAAGTCTTCGGCGCTTACGTGCTGCGGGGACAAGTCCGAGTTGCCATCGGCTAAGGCGTGGTAGATCTCAGCGGCGCTGATGTTGGCCGCGAACACGGCGGCGGCTGCGGTGATGATGATCGTCTTCATGGTGATTTCTCCAATGTTGGAAGAGTGATGTACGAGCTGCTAGTGGTCTGGGTCATAAGAAGCGCGGGAAGGCCGGTATCGATGAAGCAGATGGTAGGTAAAGTCGGCCCGCTGAAACAGCGCAGCCCGAACGCAGGCTCGCTGGTGCTTCTCGACTGTCAGTAGTAACCCTCCAGATCTCTGAGTACGTCGGCCCATTCGTACATGTGCACATCGCTTCGAGGATCCACGGACGCGAGGATCTCGTTGCCGCTTTCCTCGATGTTGCGCATCTCCGGAACGTAGTAGTTCTCTGCTGCCTGGATTTGCATCTCGTAGTTGCTCATGTCACTTCTCCTGTCGCGAATTTGTTAGGGGTGGTACCGGCAATTCGCTGCCGATGACTGGAGTATAGGGCCAAAAATCTGTTTGTCTAGGACAAACAATATTTTTTATATGTAGTAGAATTCGGGGGAGTTACATGTAGACGACAGAAGGGGGCAACGCGTTGTTCGCCATTGGCACCGTAGAGCGCGATACGGGTATCGGTCGGGACACGCTGCGGATTTGGGAACGGCGCTATGGCTTCCCGACTCCCGAGCGCAACGATAAGGGCGAGCGGGTCTACAGCGCCGAGCAGATTCGCCGCCTCCAACAAATCCGACGTCTGCTCGATCAGGGGCTGCGTCCAGGCAAAGTAGTACCGCTGAGCGAGGAGGCGCTCGGCAAGCTCGCCGGAACATTGCCCGAGGCGTCATCGAACCTAGAGGACATCGACCCGGCCCAGGTCGAGCTGATTGCTCTGGCATCTTCCGGGGATATCAATGCTCTTAATGCTGCACTGGAACAGGCCCTTACCCGTGATGGGTTGCGCTCGTTCGTGCTCGATACCTTTGCGCCCTTGACGACGGCGGTCGGGGAGCTATGGGCAGGCGGGAAGCTCCAGGTCTTCGAGGAGCACCTGCTCACCAGGCATCTGGTGCAGTTCCTCGATGTGGCCATGAGCCGAGTTGGACGCTCACGGGGGGATCCGCAAGTGCTGCTTGCGACCCTGCCAGGCGAGCAGCACTCCCTGGGGTTGCTGATGGCCGAGGCCCTACTCATACACGCTGGCAGGGCAACCCTGAACCTGGGCACGGAAGTGCCGCTCGATCAGATCGTCGCCGCGGCCGAGCGGTCGGGGGTAAAGACGGTGGCGCTCTCGTTCAGTGCCTGCTATGCCCGTGGCTCGGTTCGCGACGATCTCGAGGAGGTAGCTGAGCGCCTTCCACCGAGTGTGGAGGTATGGATTGGTGGCGCAGGCGTGCAGCGCTTACGCCGTCTGCCCCCGTCGGTGAATCGTAAGTCGCTCGATTCGATTTGACGCTGGCTGCATTTCCGCTGAGCAAAACTGCTTGGCGTCTGAACAATCACCGAAGAGGAAACTCGCGGTTGCCTAGTATCGCCTCGATGAGGTCACACAGCGGGCGGGGGAGGTCGGCTACCACGTGGAAACGGAAGAAAACGTGGCGTCTGCACCGCGTACGCCCTGTATGCAGGGAACCGCACACGGAGTTGATGTTCCTCGATTGGTACCTTGCCAAGCACCGCCGACGCGACCAACAAAACCCCCAGCAGGTTGATGATGTGGAAGTTATATACGGCGATACCAAACATCATCAGCATCAGGCTGGTGTACATCGGATGGCGCACCCAGCGGTAGGGTCCGCTCGTAATCAGCTCGGCGTCGGGCGGCAGTTCTGGATAGATGCCCAAGATGCCCAGGCGGTTGTGCGCCAGCGCGTACAGCCCCGAGGCAGCCCCCAGTGCGCATAGCGCTAGGGCCAGGGCCGGTCCCCGATTGACCATCCCGACCAGCCAGACGCTAAGCGAAACGCCGACAATTTGCAGCAGCACCAAAAGGTGGCTTAGCGAGTGGCGACGAGTCGTGTTGGTTTTCATCCTGTAGTCAAAGCCGGTTTGTTTCTACGGATCGGCCAGTCGAATGCTCCCGGAACCGGCTAGCGGTCAACACCTTCGGTGCTCCGATCGCTTTGGCTGGTAAGCACGAATTCTTTTGGGTCGTATCCCTGCTCGCGAAATCGTTCCAGCCAGAATTCGATGCGTTGCTGTGAGGGTCGCGGGACACGGGCCAGGATCCAACCCCAGCGGCGGCTTGGCGTGCCCACTAGGGCGTAGTCATAGTCGGCGCCGAGGCCGATGATCCAGTAATCGCCCCAGAACAAATACTTTCCGAAGACGCTGACGAAACTGACCTCGAGCTTTGAATTGGTCGCGGGATCTACCAAGCGCGCGATCCCTTGGGCCTCATCGACAGTGCCGTCCTCCTTTCGACACCGGTTGGTGACGGCAACCGTTCCGTCGCTACGCAACCTGTAATCGGCGGTAGTGTCGCGAACGCATTGGCGCTGGAAGAAATTCGGCAAGGCGGCGATCTCGTACCACCGCCCCATGTATCGCTCGAGGTCGACAGAATCCACTGTTCGTGGCGGGTCCGTGAACGACGAACCCGAGACCACTGCGAACAGCAACAGCGGTATGCTAACGCGATTGATAGCGTCGACAGATCTTTCCAGGTCCCGGACCCGCAGCGCTACATGTCCAAGCTCTACCATCTCTCGTATCCTCGCCGTGTGTCAGGGAGTACGGGTTGTTACCGCGTGCCCATTTCGCGCCCGTGGGCTCACAAGTCAGCCCCGAATACTAGAGAGCGCTATTCCCGCTGGCTCGGCAAGTTCACATCCGCTCGATAAGCTCCATCAGCCGCCCATAATCGCGTTTTGTAGCGATACGTCGCGGAACGATCGCTTCGGGATGCGGGTTCCCGTTATCGGCGACGCGGAATGCAAAAACATAGTCCGGTTCCACACCCATGCGCAGGTCGGATACGACAACGCCCTTCGAGTCCGAGTGGATCTGGTAGAAGCCCTTGGTGAACCATTCCAGACGAAGGAACGCGGGAAGTTGCTTGAGCTGGGCGTCCAGGTCAGAGCGATCTTTGTAATGCACCAGTGTCAGACCTTTATCCGGACTGACCAGCGACCAGAAACCTTCGAAATAACCGCCCTGCGTCATACCTACGACCCGCCAGAGCAGGGTGTTGAAGGGGGTTGGTTGCGTATGCAGGCGTTCGTAGCTGACGGAATCCTGCGCGAGTATTTGGCGGACGGCATGGTCCGCATAGAGTTTGGTGCCGCCGCTCCATGCTAGATAAAGGCTGCTCAAGGCCAGACCCGCGAGGTTCCAGCACCAGGCCTGGTCGGAGTGACGCCGCAGAACTATGGCGGCGATCAGCCCGACGGCAAGCGGAAGCGTGTAGAGTGGATCGATGATGAAGATTGTCGCCCAACCCACCGGTGGCATCGGGAAAGGCCACAAGACCTGGGTGCCGTATACAGTGAAGCAATCAAGCAAGACATGGGTCCCGAAGACGAGCAGCACCAACAGGTACCACCGGCGCCGCTGGTCGGCAGTCGATGGATGCAGCTTCAAGATCAGCCAAACCAGAATCGGCGTGAGCGCGGCGAGTACGAAGATCGAATGACTCGGTCCGCGATGCCAGGTAAACGCACTGACCGGATCCGCGAAAGGATAAAGGATGTCGAGATCCGGCAAGGTGCCAAGAACAGCGCCCCACAGGGGCGCCTTGTTACCGATGCGACGACCGAGTATGGCCTCGCCGACTGCGGCGCCGAGAACAGCTTGGGTTACGGAATCCATGGTTATTTGATAGTGGCGGGTGTTCGAAAAACAAAATCCCTGTCAAATAGTCGGCCACATGAGGCAGACCATCCCACCAATCCAGCCCTTTTCCCTTTCGCAGTTTACCCCAATCGTCGAGATGCCACATGTCACCCTGCCGCCCGGCTCTGGCTCCGATCCGCTTCGCGTATTCCGCACCAAGTAGGCATGGTTTCAGGCTGCCACCCTCTCGTCAACTTGACAGTACCTATTTCACTGCAAATTAGTACTTGTAGAACTCCGAAGCCTCTTCCAGAGCTTTTACGTATTGAAGCCGAGTCAGAAGAGCCTGCTCGCCGCCGCCGTCCTTCAGCGCCAGCCCTCTAATCTCATCGACGCTGCTGTACCCGTTATCGTCCAACCAGGAAGAGAGGCCCGTCAGGAGCTTCTTGATGTGATCCGGCCCGTTCCGGTATAGGGTCGAGCAAACCTGCACGGCAGTTGCCCCGACCATCAGCATCTTCAGGATACTCTCCGAGTCGTGAACGCCGGTGGATGCGGCAATATCACACTTCAACCGTTGGGCAGCGAAGGCAACCCAGCGCAGCGGCAGCGTCAATTCCTCGGGTGAACTGAATTTGATTGCCGGGACCAGACGTCTATTGTCGAGATCCACGTCGATGGCGTGGTAGCGATTGAAGAGCACCAACGCCTTGGCCCCCGCCGCAACCATATCTTCCATGACATCCCCTAGGGAGGTGAAATAAAAGCCAATTTTTGCCGATACGGGGATGGAAATCGCGCTGGTCACATCATGTACGATCTCCGCATATTGCTTTTCGAGGGTCCTGGAGTCCTCTCTTCCGCTTCCCGGAAAATGCGAGATATTGAGCTCCAGGCCGTCGGCGCCCGATGACTCGATTCTACGGGCATACGGCACCCACCAGCGAGAAGACGTGCAGTTGATGCTGGCTATGACCGGCAGGGCGACCTGCTTGCGCACCTTTTCGATGAACTCGAGGTACGAAAGCGGTCCCAAATGCATGCCGATGTCCCCATGCACATAGTCGTAGACTTCCGGACGCCCGGCTGCGGTACTGAAGAGCTGGTCATTGAGGTCGTTCGACTGGGCAACAATGGCCTCTTGGAATAAAGACCGAAGCACCACAGCCCCGGCTCCGGCATCCGCACAACGCGCGATGGAGCTAGTGCGTCCGGTAATACCACTGCTGGAAACTACCAATGGATTATCCAGATCGATTCCCATATAGCGAGCCTTCAGGCTTGCCATAACATCAACACCTATGTTTCTTCGTCGGGCATTGTTCTTAGGCGACATCGACGCCGCAACTTGCCAGGACCTGCTCCCCTTTGCGGTAGGTCAGGGCAAACCAACGATGCAGCCACACCCTGTGACCCGTGATCTCGCCCGGTTGACTAAAACCCTTCGGAAAGGACGGGTTATCGTTGATGATCCTCAAGATACATTTCTTAAGTCACGGTCGTCAATTACGCCTCTGTGCTCAATTTGGATCCTTCATACTGATCAGACGCTCGACTTGTGCGAAGAGTAGCCGTAGGTGCTTTGCGTTTGCAGCCAGATCTCCTTCGCCGATTCGCGAGGCGGAGCACGCATGGAGCAAGGTACCTCCCTCGGTTGCCTCAAGCCGCACGGTGACGTCGTCACGAAATCGAAACAACGCGCTCACTGCCACAGCGCGTACCTCACCGTCGATCACCTGGACCTCTCGCCACCCTAGGGATCGCATCGCCGCCACGACGGCGTCCTGCGTCGCTTTCGCCTCTGTCGCAAAGAGCGGCGATCTCAGCTCGGGAAATACATGCCCCTCTTGGGTCTCGGCGACGTTGGTCGTTAGATACGTTTTCAGGCGCTCCACTGGTCCCGGAGGCGCGAGCAACGGCGGCCGATTTAGCAGCAGTCCACCGGCGAGCAGCAGGAACGGCAGCGCGAGTATGAGAGCAAACCATTTCATTTCTGTTCTGGCATCGCGCTCCGCGGGGAAATCTGCCGAAACACTGCTGGTCTCAGGTCAGGGCGCGTTCAAGGCATTACGACAACATTACGGACGCGTCGATTCGATCGCTGCGACTTGGAGTCTTCACCGCCGGCAATGCCGGTTTTCTATGCAAGCTTGAAATTAGGAGATGTTTTTGTGACAGCAAGCATGATACCAAGCGTCGATAACCGACCCACCATCGCACTTTTCGTCGTAATCCTCGTCGCACTAGCCGCCTTCAGCGGTATCGCGGATGCCCGCGGTTGCGGCATGATGAAGGAGTGTTTTATTCCTAACATTGCCCATGAGCATTGAGAGCGGACAGGTCAAACCACGATGTCTCAGAGATGTAATCGAGCCTAGCCGGGTGCCCGCCACCAACGCGAAAGCCCCTGTTTGTAAGCGCGTGCCGGTAAATCCTGGTAGTGAGAGCTGTCGTTAAAGAGTCTAAGCCGTGCACGTACGTCGGAAGTAAAATCCAGGATGTTCAAGGCTCCCGGACTCTGTTCGAGCCGGTCGCGGTAACCACGCGCATCGAAGCCCAAGAGACTGCTGATGAGCAGGCGAATAGTGCCCTTGTGGGAAACCAACAGAACCGAGCGGCGGCGATGGTTCTGCACGATTCGGCGCAGCACGGGCAGCACTCTTGCCAGCACCTGAATCCCGGATTCTCCGCCCTGGGGAGCGACGGTCAGGGGGTCTTCTTGCCAAGCATCGTACTCTAGGGCATGCTCGGCCTCCAATTCGCCGCGTAGTCGCCCCTCCCAGCGGCCATAATCGATCTCACGCAGCCCTGGCTCCAGTCTCGGCTCAAGACCGTGCGGCGCGGAGATGATTCGGGCCGTCTCCAGCGTCCGAGCCATGGGACTGGCGTAGACAGCATCCAGCTCATCACAGCGTAAGCGTTCGGCCAGCGCGGTGATTTGGGCGCGCCCCGCATCGGAAAGCGGAACGTCCGTAGAGCCGGCAAAGCGATCCTCGGCGGTCAACTCCGTCTCGCCATGACGCACCAAATAGATTCGGGTCGGCATGTGTTTGTCTCCAATGCTGCGCGATTAAATTCTCTCAGCGTTTCTGTCCGCCAAACAAGGAATCAAACCGCGAATCTGCGACGAACATTTCCTGCAACAAATCTTAGCCCAGGTACGGCTAAAGTTACGACATGGGATTCGGCCATGGAAAAGGTTCTGTGCTGCCTATGATGTCAGGGATTGTGTCGGCCGCCGCACCCGAGAGCCAAGTGCAGTTGCTTGCTGAGACGTCGTTATCTGCACCTGCTGGAAGACCTGCCCTACAATACGAACAAGCTGATGGTGGTTCACCGGCAGAGCCGCTACCAGGGGGTGCTGCAGCTGCGCCGTCCGCCCACCAACCGCCCCGAGCAGCGCGTGAAAGAGATCATGAACGGAGAGTTCTCGGCGATCGCTGTGGACACGGCAATCGGTGCGCTGAACGGGCTAATCTGGGCACTGGTCGTCGCCGTGCTCGTCATTGTCTGGTTCGGAAACTGGGAGATTGGCGGAATTATCGCCGCCGCGATCCTGCTCAACCTGTTGCGCGCCGCCCTCGCCGGCGTGGCCATCCCCCTGGTGATGCGGGGCGTCGGCGTTGATCCGGCGCTCGCCGGAAGCGTCGTGCTGACCACGGTCACCGACGTGGTCGGGTTCTTCGCTTTCCTCGGTCTTGCTACGCTCCTTCTGATCTAGAAACGCGCACGCCGAAAGCAACCGACGACTATGAACCAAACCCCGATTGACCATGCACGACAAAAAGGCCGGGGAACGATCCTTGAGACGGGCAGCAACTGCTGGCAGCGTGTGAATGCATCGCGCTTCGCCGCGCTGATCGATACGGCGGACTATTTCGCCGCTTTCGCCGAGGCCTGTCGTGCGGCCGAGCAACAGATCCTGATTCTCGGCTGGGACTTCGACCGGCGGGAGCGCCTGCACCGCGGAGAACGGGACGGTGAGCTGCCAGATGAGCTCGGCGCCTTCCTGGTCGAGCTGGTCAAGCGCAAGCCGCGTCTGAACGTCTACCTGCTGTCCTGGGACTTCAACATGATCTACGCGGCCGAGCGGGAATTGTTGCCCGCGCTTCGCCTGCGGCTACAGGCTCCACCGCGTTTTCATTTCCGCCTCGACGATCGGCACCCGAACGGCGCATCGCATCACCAGAAGGTCGTTGTCATCGACGACCGAGTCGCCTTTGCCGGCGGCATTGATTTGAGCCGCTGGCGCTGGGATACCCCCGATCACCTGCCGGACGATCCACGGCGTACGGACCCGGATGGGAGGCGCTACCCACCGTTTCACGATCTGATGATTATGGTCGAGGGCAATGCCGCCGCCGCTCTCGGCGAGCTCGCTCGCGAACGTTGGCACCGCGCTCGTGGCTGGAAGATCGCCCCGCCCGACGGGACGGCTCGCTCGCCATGGCCCGCCAGCGTCTCCGCCGAGATCGCGGATGTCGAGGTCGCAATCGCCCGCACCGAGCCCGCCTTCGAACGCCGTGACGGGGTGCGCGAGGTCGAGCGACTGTACCTTAACGCGATCGCCTCAGCGCAGCACACGATTTACATGGAAAACCAGTACTTCACGGCACGCTGCCTCGTCGATGCGTTGGCAGCCCGGTTGTCCGAGGACGATGGCCCCGAGGTGGTGTTGGTGCTGCCGCAGAAGACAGGCGGCTGGCTCGAGCAGGTTACCATGGACGTCCTGCGCGGCCGTATTCTCGAACGTCTCACCGCGGCTGATCGACATGATCGGCTGCGCGTCTACTACCCTTTCCAACCTGGCCTGGGCAACGACTGCATCAGCGTGCATGCCAAGCTCATGATCGTCGACGATCGCTTCCTGCGCATCGGCTCGTCGAATGCCAGTAACCGTTCGATGGGGCTGGATACCGAATGCGATTTAGCGATCGAGACATCGAGCCGCGGCGATGCGATCTCCCGCTACGTCTCCGGCCTGCGCGGGCGGCTGTTGGCCGAGCACCTGGACTGTAACGCGGATGCCATCGACGCCGCGCTGCGAGAACAGCGCAGCCTGATCACCGCGATAGAGGCCTTGCGGGATGAGGGGCGCAGCTTGCGACCACTGGACTGGCGAATCCCCCCGGAGGTGGACGAAATGGTACCGGACGACGGCGTCATCGATCCGTCGGAACCGTTCAGTGCGGACTATTTCGTGTCGGAGTACGTCCCGAAGTCCGGAAAACCCAAGGGCCGCAAGCAGCTGTTGCTGTTCCTCGGAATGTTGATTGCGCTGGTGGCGCTGGCCGCCGCATGGAGTTGGACGCCGCTCGAGGAGCTGCTGTCACCGAAGAGAATCAGTGACTACCTGCAGTCGCTGGCGTCGCCCGAGATGCGAGCGGCGGCCGCAATCGGCGGTTTCGTCATCGCCAGCCTGGCGATGGTGCCGGTGACCTTGCTTGCCGTGATCGGCGGGATCGTGTTCGATGGCTGGCAGGCGTTCGCCTATGTCATGACCGGCGCCATGCTCGCCTCCGCGATCGGCTTCTTTGGCGGCCGCTTCATCGGTCGCTCTGCGATCGAGCGACTGAGTGGCTCGCGGATTGAGCAGCTCAGCCAGCGGCTCGCGGAGCGTGGCACCGTGGCGGTAGCGGTGCTTCGGCTGGTGCCGGTCGCTCCCTTCGCAATCTTCAACCTGATCGCCGGCGGCTCGCACCTCGGTGCGCGCCAGTTCCTGATCGGATCGCTGATCGGCCTGGCCCCCGGGCTGGGAGCCATCACGCTGTTTTCCAATTCCCTGTGGCAGGCCCTGACCGCACCGTCGATCGGCAACATCGCCATTGCTGTCGCGGTTGGGATCGCGTTGCTGGCAGTCGCCTGGGCCGCAAAGCGATGGCTGAGGTCCAGCTGAGCGGTTGCAGGCTGCGGGTCGCCACTTATAACGTGCACGACTGTGTCGGCCGAGACGGGGTCTATGCCCCGGACCGGATCGCCGCGATCGTCGCCGACTTGCGCGCCGATTTGGTTGCACTGCAGGAGATCACGCTGAATCACGCCGGGGACGTCGTCGCCTTGCTCGAACGGACCACCGCCATGCACGCGATCGACGGAACGCTTTTCGAGCGCGGCGTTGGCCGTTACGGTAACCTGCTACTGAGTCGTAAACCGGTCATGGCGCGAGCCCTGCACGATCTCTCCTTCTTCGGTCGCGAGCCTCGGGGGCTCATCCGGACAACCGTTGCCGCGAACGGTACGGTTTACGTCGCGCTCGCAACGCATCTCGGTCTGTCTCGTCGGGAAAGGCGTCAGCAAATCCAAAAAATCGTCGCGCATCTGCCGAACGAGGACCTCCCCGTTATCCTGATGGGAGATTTCAATATCTGGGAGGGATTGTCGGCGCTCAGGCCCTTGACCGACCTTGGATTCATAGCCACCCGAACACGCAGTTATCCCACTTGGTGGCGGCCTTTCCTGCCGCTGGATCGGATTCTGGCTCGCAAGGCTGGCCGCATCCTCGCGAGTTGGCATCAGGGAGGACGTCTGGCCCGAATCGCGTCCGATCATTTTCCGGTTGTTGCCGACATCGTGCTCCCGCGTCCGAAGGAGGCGACGCAGAACATTTGATGCTTCGCAGGTTCCGTTCTGCACTCGCTGATCGTTTTTCCGCACCGGTAAAAAATAGAAGTGGCTTGCCGCCTACCGACTGCCCGCCGCCCTCCCCCGACAGGCCCCAACGATTAGCTATCCCGGCGAGCGCAACCTACGGCTGACGAACCGACTTTGGATCTGCAGCGAGCTCGGCGGCGCGCCCTCGATCCAGTTGGACGCTCCACTCCGGTACCGGGACCGGTCAGTCCGTGAGCGCGGAACTGCTGGGACCACATTGTTTCTGGTAGCGCATGCTGATCTCGCCGGCACCAAGTCGAAGTGGTCTTGACACGAAGAACCGTGACCATATTTTGTCCATTACATTCTTAGGCAATGCAAAATGGGCCGTTGAGGAATCTACCATGCGCAACAAGACGATCTCCGCCTGTTGGAAAATCACGCCAATCATGCTGGCGCTCATCGGAACGGCCCCCTAACGACCATCTGCGGTTTCAGGTGTATCTCGACGAAAAGCCCATCGGAGAGCACAGCTTTCGAATCTCCGACACTGGCGACCTCACGCGTGTATCCAGCAGCGCTGCTTTCGACGTCGACTTCCTCTTCGTGAATGTTTACCGATATCGCCATGACAGTCGCGAGGTCTTTCGCGACGGCTGCCTGCAGGAAATCCGTGCTACGACAAACGACAACGGCGCCAGGTACCGCGTCGAAGGCGAAGCGACTGGCAACAATTTCGAATCGAGCGCGAGGACGGCATGGAACAGACGGAAGGCTGCCTCAAAACGTTCGCATATTGGGATCCGGGCTTCCTCGACCAGAAACGCCTGCTAAATGCGCAAACCGGAAAACTGGAGCCTGTAAGTGTGCGCCCAAGAGGCAGCGATCGCGTCCAGGTCGGCGGCCGTGCGGTACCAGCCACTCGCTATGCCCTGTCCGCCGACGATCTCAGCATCGATCTCTGGTACAACGACGAGCTTGGCTGGGTAGGACTCGCCAGCGACACGGGCAAGGCAGGTCGTCTCGTCTACCGGCGCATGTAGCAATCGGGGGGGATCAAGACGTGAAGGCAATCGGACAGTTTTCGATATCGATCGGTCTGTTATTTGGCTTGTCGAGTTGCGCGGTAAATGGCGTAAAGCCAATGGATACTGTCACCAACGTAGATCTCGAGCGCTTCATGGGCGACTGGTATGTAGTGGCCAGTATCCCAACGTACCTCGAAAAGGGTGCTCACAACGCAGTCGAATCGTACGCCCTGAATCCCGACGGCACGATCGCGACGACATTTCGATTCAACAAGGACAGCTTCGATGGTCCGGTGAAGACATACCGCCCCACGGGCTTCGTCATGGACCGGGAAACTAACGCCCTTTGGGGAATGCAGTTCGTCTGGCCGATAAAGGGTGACTACAGGATCATCTACCTGGACGATGACTACCAGCTGACAGTCATCGGGCGCGTCAAGCGCGGCTATGTCTGGGTGATGTCACGCAAGCCGAATTTCAGCGACGAGGAATTCGAGCAGATCAAGGATTTCATACAGGATGTTGGCTACGACCCGTCTAAGCTTCGGCGAGTACCACAACGGATGACTTTGACGAGCCAATAACGAAATCAAGCAAATCGATCTCAAAACTGTCGATGCGGCAAAAACGACAATGGCTTGGTCGTTACATCAACTAGATCGAACGCGATCACGAAATCCAGCGTGATTTCACGCATCGAAATGTCGGCGCGGTCGTCGATGGCGAGGTACTTTGCCACCGCGTCGATGCCTTGCGATGCTTGCAACCGCGCGGCAAGCCGAGCAGGTGTTGGATTCTTCAATGATACTGTTCGGTCGAATATTGCCCCGGCGTCCGGCGACTGTGTCGCCCCAATCCACGATCCTCAAGGACTGTTTTGACGTCCTTGATCATTCCGGCATTGCCGCACAGCATCACATGGCTGGATTCACGATTGATCGGAATGCCGACGTGAGCTTCGAGCTCACCGCTTGTGAGCAGATTCGAAATTCGTCCTGTCAGCCCGGTTCCGTTGTTTTCGCGGCTGAGGGTCGAGAAAAAGCGGAATCGATCTTCCCGTTGCGTAGCGATTGCGTCCAGCGTGGATGCGTAGGCGAGCTCTGCTCGATACCGCACGCCGTGAACCAGGATCACTTGCTCGAACTTATCCCAAGGCTCCTCTGCCCGCAGGATCGACAGATAGACGCCCAACGCCGTTCCAGTCGCGAGCAGCCAGAGTGTGCGGGCGGGCTCGACCGTTTCCAGCGTGAAAATGCCACTTGCGGTTGCCGATACCCAAACGGGATCACCCTGTTCGAGGTCCGACAGTCGCGGTGTCAACGGACCATCGGGCACCTCGTTGAAGTAAATTTCCAGCGGGGACTCGCCGGGGGCGTTGACCAGGGAGTACGGGCGCGCGATACGCTCGCCATCGACGTCGAGCGCTACCTTGGCGTACTGGCCGGCCTTGAAGTCGATAGGGGGCGCGTCGAACCGCATCGAGAATAGGCATTCCGACCATTGATACTTGCCGATAACGGTGCCCTTGACCCATTGGCTCATCGTTCTTTCTACCTAAAAGCGGACGTTGAAGGTTACACCGAGAAACGGCGCTGTCTCGTAGTCGTCTCATGCCAATCGCCGGCCTTCGGAGTCCTCGAGGCGCAGCTCGCCGTTGAGATCGACGCCCGCAATGGCGCTGACTTGCAGATCCCGTCCGCGGCTGTATGTCGCAATCAGATACACGGGGATAGAGCTGTCTTCCCCGACGCCGCCCGGAGCCGCGCCTTTGTCGTCCAGACGAAAACGCAACGATTCGTACCGCGCCCCCAGACCGAAGCTCCAGGAATCGGACAGGCGATAGTCGAGGTTCAGGCCCGGTCCTCGGGTCGCGCCCAAACCCCGCCCCGTTTCCAGGCTGATCCGGTCGGTGATCTTCCAATCGACGATCAGAATGGGAAAGACGCTGGCACTGTCCTCGAGCTGGCTCAGAACGCCGAGGCCGGGCCCGATGGTCAATGTGTCACTGAAGCGATAGGAGACGCCGGCAAGCGCTCCGCCGGTCGCGGAATCCCCGGTGCTGGCGCCGGATTCGTCATAGAACCGAAGGGTGGGGACGGCAAACAGCGTCCATTGCTCATCGAAGGCCCAGGTCACCGGAACGCTGAGCCGAAGTTGATCGATTCGATCCCAGGGCTTTTCGGCAAACCCGAAGTCGTCGGAGAAGTCGTAGCGATCGTTCCCGGCCCCGACAGAGAACGAAACTCGGCGTCTCGGGCCCATCGAGTAGGACACGCCGCCTTGGAGAAAGAAGCCGTCGACGTCGAACGTTCCGCCGCCGTCCAAGTCGCTATCGAATTGGTGGACGTAACCGCCGCGCGCGAAAGGGGACCAGGGAGATCGCCCGTTGGATCGATCCGTCTCACTGCTGCCGTTGGCAGCGAGTGGCGCCCCCGCGTAGCAATACGCAACAAGCGCGAGCATCAACAGCCGGGTGGGGAGTCCGAGTTTTTGCGTCTTCGATCGATCGGTCTTCGAGGCGGCTGTATTCATATCTGTATTTCTTCGGGCCGACCCCATTCTGGTGTCGGAAGTAAGCGGCCGGAAAGGAGACGCGGGGTGCCAGCAGCACAAGCTCGTACTCCATATCAAAAATTCTTTCATACTACCGCACTGCCGATATGGGCGCTGAGGAAAGGGAAATCCATCGTCGCGGCTGTTCCGGTCCGGGGAAAAGAAATGTCGAGATCCCTCGTTTCAAGAACCATCGCCATCAACAGCCGACCGGTCGAGATACTCATCGGAATGATTGCTTTGCTGGCAGGGGTATACGCAGTAGCAATCGAAGAGCCCAACTACGCGGTGGTGAAGACCTATCCCGAATTCGAGGTGCGTCGTTACGAGCCGTTTCTCGTTGCGGAGACAGAGGTCACCGGGGACTTCGATGAGGTGGGAAATCAGGCCTTTCGCATCTTCGCCGCCTACCTCTTTGGAGAGAGCCAATCCCGGGCGAAGATGGATGCCGAAGCGGGCCCGAAGCCGCGCCTCGCCCGGGTCGCCTGCGGACTCGAAATCTACGACCAGCCGTTCCCGAGCCGCATCGTCACCCACTGCCCTGAGGTGCCAATCGAGGAACATCGACTCCGTGCACGGTTCCCTGCATACAGGGCGTACGTGGTGCGGACGCCACATTTCCTTCCGTTTCAACGTGGCAGCCGACCTTGCCCACCCGCTGTGTGACCTCATCGAGGCGATACCAGGCAACCGCGAGTTTCCTCTCCGTGATCGTTCATACGGTAAGCAGTTTTGCCCAGCGCAAATGCAGCCAGCGTTAAAGCGAATCCAGAGACTTCCTCACCACCGGCGGGGGCTGGCGGCGCAACCGCTTTACGCCCGCACCGCCGATCCATACCTCCACGCTGCGTGGAAGGCGATCGGCAAGCTCCCCGAGGTCACCCCGAAGCGAGCCACGGGCATAGCAGGCGCTGAACGAGAGCGCCACCATCTGCACCCCCGACCGTTCGGCCGCGGCGACGATCTGATCCAGAGGCACATCCGTGCCCAGGTTCAGGGTTGCCCTGCCCGCGTGTATGAGTAAGGCCTCGGTCATCAGCAATCCCAGGGAGTGCCGCTCGCCCGGCAGGGTCGCAAGCAGCACCTGCGGATCTCCCGGTGGGCGTCCAACTCGGCTCATGGCCACGTCGAGGAAATGCACGAGATGCCTGGTGAGCAGGTGCTCCTCGAAGACCTGGAGCCGCCCGCCCACAGCTCCCCGACCGCCGCCGTCAAGGGCGCAAAGGTATCGAGTACGAACGAGCGCAGCCCGTAACGGGTAAGGTCCTGTTCCAGTGCTGCAGTAAGCGCACTGATATCCCCGGCAGCGGCCAGAGCAATCAGCTCGACCTGGGCCGGGGCGATGTCCTGCAGGCTCGCTGATGCCCACTGCCGACGCACAAACATATTTCCCGCGGCCGCTATGCGGCGAATCGTTGGATAACCAGGTCGCCGCCTTGTAGAAAACGGCATCGAAGGCACTCTCTGGGGCAAAGAGAACGTCATAATGGGTGCTTGGCGCACGCCAGACAATAGTCTTGCGCCACCT
>Ga0210085_1000537_pt1 | contig 15837 bp, 13 predicted proteins | sample China_Galinas_PW_5_FD_184866 | JGI IMG/M metagenome (GOLD analysis project Ga0210085, IMG submission 184866) | Wetland microbial communities from San Francisco Bay, California, USA, that impact long-term carbon sequestration - China_Galinas_PWC_D1... | ecosystem: Environmental > Aquatic > Marine... | reverse complement strand
CGGATTGCTTGTGAAGAGTTCTTCGCAAACCCCCGCAAATATCATCGTGAGCTACGCTCATTGCTGACGGAGAATTTCGCTATTGTCGGTTAACGAAAAACCGAAAAAATGGCATTAGCTCGGTATATCAAAATAGTTGGACTATATATACAGATCTACGCTAATTATCGCCATAGGTTATAAGTCTCTATTGTCCAATTACCGGAGTTTTTGCCGATCACAGCCCTTTTTCCTTACTCCCCTGAGAAACAGCACCAACAGGCACACGCCCCAAGCGCGCCTTCGAAAGCGCGAGCGCGAGGGTAACGGTTAGGCCTGGTTCCACGTGCGAGCCGCACAAAACCAGCGCGAAATGCGCCCATTCTGCAGAAACGACTGTCCAATTTTTTGGCAGGAAGGCCCGAATCCCTTCTATATCAATGGATAGCGAAATTCTTGGCTAGAGGGGAAGTTGAGGTCTGGAAGTACTGAACTGCAAACATTCTTTCCACCTGGGTTCTTCCCAAACGGTAGGCAGGTCCCAGCAATTTCGAACCTAAGACTAGCTCAAGGCTACGTCCGGAAGACGCTGATTGCGGCCGCTGGTGGAGCGAGTATTGAGAGGAAGGACAATGTCGCAGAGCTGCCACTACCAGTAACCGTGGCGGTCTGCTGTAGCTTCCAAAAAGCGGACACTGGCCTGGACGTGTTCGATTGCAGGAAATCCACCATACATCTCTGTTTGCAGCAACCGCCTGACGTTATTTGTCGTACTGGAATTTTCGAGATCTAATCATTCCTCTTTGGCATCGTCGGAACCCAGTTGGGCCTGGATATCCTCTACAAGACCAGCAGCCAAACTGGCGAAGCTTTCTAGCCGTGACAACTTATCTCTCAACGCTGCCGTTTGTTTGTCTTCATTCGGTTCGGTTGTGTCATCGCGTTCCAGGACGAAGTTGACGACAACTTCCTCGGTGCCTTCGACTGCACCAGTCTGGCGGGCGACCTCAATCCACGGTTCTGCCTCTGAGGCGGCGCGATCTGCGGCCGCGCGCAGAGCGAACTGGATCAGGACGCGCGCCGTATAGTCGAGCCCGATTGCAAGATCAAGCCACTGTTTGGTGTCTTCGTCAGCGTTCGCGGTCGCCGCTTCGCGAAGGGCCTGGGGATAATAGCGATAGTCGGTTTGATCGAAATCCAGAGTGGCGAGCGTTCGACTTACCGGTTCAAGCTCCCCTAAAGGGCGAAGATGGCTTGGCAAAGCACTTCGATATTGCCAGAGCTCGAGGATTGCTTTTGCGCAGGCTTCCTTGGCTGCACCCCAGGCGCCAGGGGGAGCCTTTTCGGCCTCTTCTATCAGCTGCGCGACGTAATGGGCCATCCACGATGCCAAGAGATCATCGCTGGCATCAAGCTGGGCGACTAACCGCCTTCCAAGTTCCAGTACAGCTTCAGAGCGCGTGAGCGACACAGTCGTCCCCCATCAGATAGTAACGAACGTAAGGGCCCGGATAGCGCTCAAACTCATCCTTGTCACTTCCGTACCTGGTCGGTCGACGTGAAACCTCGACGCTCAAAATTAGTCGATCCTCGGGGTAGGCATCGAGTAGCCGCTTCAGGAACCCTTCATCCCCGCTGAGCCGAGATCCCGAAATCGATTCCGCCTCCCGTCCGTAGCCTTGTAGAAAAGTCCAAGTTTCGCTGCGAACCATGCCCTCTCGGCTAATCTTCCAGGTACGCCCGTCCGCCGATGCGGCCAAACCGATCTTTGCAACTGTGTCATCACAGGGCGCCGGGCCGGGATAGCGAAGACCTTCAGCCCAAGGATCTCGCTCGTCGAGCCGAGCCGAGATGTTCTCGTCCCTCACCCAGCCCCTGAGCTTGAGGTGCCCCGCCTCCAGATCCTCGCTTACGTCGGCCATGGGAAGGATAAATCGTCCCAGATCTGGCGCCGTTTGGAGGGTTGCAACCAAAGCCTCTGCACCGGTGCGGGCAACAAGAGCGCTACGGACGGAGACCGTCTCGGTGTGGTCCTCTTTGCCTCCGGTCCAGTAACCCCAGAGCGAGATTAAACCGTCGTCGGTTGTCAGCTGCTGGTCCAGGTAGTCGGTCGTGACACTCCAACGCCACAGTTTGTCACCGTAGCCGTCGGGTGCCGGAGGACCAACGACGAGTCGAGGATCGCGACGATCGGCAAGCCATTTCCCATCGGGACGCGTCAACAGATAGCGCGACAACCATTCGCCAAACTCATCGATAGCTTCTTCGGCGTGGCGTCGAACGGGTCGCTCCTTCAGCAAGTCGGCGGCGACCAGCATCATGGCATGATACGCGTGGTAAGCAGTCAGATCGTCTGTCTTGGGCAGGCTTCCGTGCGAATGATGGGTCTCGCCGTCGCTGAAGACCTTCCGCGTGTGCCGAGCGTCCGACTGCCAACCGCTGCCGCTCCATCCAATGCGCTCGCGGATAGCCTGTAGAGCACGCCGCTAAATAGCTTCCTCGGTGAGCCCGAACGCACGCCCGAGCGGTTCGAGCCAGTAAGGACCGATATCGAAGAGGCCGAAGTAATACTCTTCGTCGTTGTTCAGCGTCTTTTCCGAGGCTGGAGTTTCGTCGTCCATCGGATCCAACCAGCCGGAGTAGGCCACCTCGGGCAAGATGGGCAGGTTGACGGAGTCAAGGTCGACTGTCTCGTCGGCGGCCAATACACCAGCGGCCACCAAAGTCCGGAGTGCTTTGGCGGCAAGCTCTCGGATCAGCACGTGCTCTCCGCGGACCCATTGCTGTAGAAACGGCACGCAAATACGGAGGGCTACCGCATTCTCGAGCGCGCCGCGGGCAAGCCCGATGAGTAGCCATTGGCGCGCATGCCATACGTAGAACTCCAACCCCTGGTCCGTAAGAGGTCCCGAAGCGCCGGTATTGGCCCAGGCTACTACCCCCTCAAGAAGCTCGGTCCAGCCGAGCTCTACCGCGGACCTCACCACGTGGGCGCATTCCCAGCGTTCGGCGACCACCGGCGAGCCCAGACCGGCCCAAACGTAGCCTGCCAACGCCGCTATCACGGAATCGGGCGGCTGCAACTCGGGGTGCCAGGGTCCGTCGCCGTCCTCGGCGCGGAGAACATCTTCGAGCAGGTCAAAACCGAAGTTCAGCGCTTCGTCGGCCTCGTCAGGCGAGAGGCAAGACGCAAGAGGGTCGATCAGTTGGAACAGCTCGCGTGCGCCAAGCATGTCTGCCTGTGCGGTGAAGCCTTCGAGCGTTGCTCGGACCACTTCTACGTCCGGCACTAGGCCGTCTGCGCCGAGCTCATCGAAAGGTATCAACGCGTACCAGCGCCGTCTCTCCACTCGCGCAGGTTCGCGGCGACAGACCGAGAGCACTGCTTCCCGCAAGGCATTGCGGAACGATACGTGCTTCGGCCGGGGTGGGGGCAGCGCATCCAAGAGAGACCTTAGTTCGTAGATTCCGAAATCCGACCAGGCAGCGATAGCATGAATCAGTTCTGACTTCCTGCCGACGCCCACCCGCGCAAACGCCTCTCGGAAGAAAGCCTCGAATTCATACGGCGGGTCATAGGTGCGGACCGCAGCATAGGCGGAGCGAAGCGCATCAGCGTCAGTCAGGTCGACACCTTCGAAAATCGCGTTCCAGTCCGGCAAGCGGCGCTCCCTTACGATGCTGGGGGAACGACTTACGACTATACCTTCATCGTCCTTTACTTCGTCGTTTTGGTTTGCCGCGACTAGGCGGTGGATATCCGGAAGATCGAGGCCGTAGGTCTCGCCCAGCGCGCAGAGCTGCGACCAAGTCTCCCCTTTGGAGGGCAAAACACGCATGTAGCGGTAGGCAATCTGGGCAACCACCACGCGTCGAGTGCGATCAGTTTCGGCGGAAAGCACCCGTTGTAAGTCGCCAAGCCGGTTCCAACCGGCCTCGATGCCTCCGAGTGCAACCGGCGTCATCGCCGGAAACCGTCCCTGTTCCACGAGGAGGTAGATCAGATCTGGTAACAAGCGCCATGGATTCCCAAATCGGCGATCGCGCCAACGGCTCAAGATCGCTAGCGCCGAAGACGCGCACAAACCCGTCAATGCCTCGACCGTGCCCTCCCAGTCAAAATGCTTGTCACGCACGACGTATTCGTAGGTCAGCTCGGCGACCCGTGCCAGGCGGTACGCCATCCGCGGGCGCGGGTTGCCCCGGTCCCTTGCGGGCACCGCAAGGTGCAGCAGTGCCGCCCAGCGGTCAAGGTTCTCGTCCCCGATTCGGCTTGCGATCTGGACCGCGCGATTGAAGTAAACTCTGGCCTCGCTCGGACTCACCGCAAGGATCGCGCGCGCAAGAAGCAGGTACGAATCGGCTCGTGACTCGGCATCTTCGCGGGAAGTTTCCAGGGATTCGTAAGCCTTTGCTGCGAAATCCAGTGCCATCGACTCGAACCCCTTTGCCCGGGCCGCGACGCGGCATAGGGAGATTAGCGTGCCATCCCAGAGCTGGCTCTCTCGTCGATCCACCCACGAATTGAACACATCCAGCTCAGATCCCTTATCGATCCCCGCGTCCCGCAAGATGCGGAGCCATAGCAGCGCAGCACCATTTCGAAGGCTGTTGTCCCTATGGTAATCCCTTGCCTCCGCAGAGGATGTTTCCTTGACAGCCATCTCGATCGCATTGGTCAGGTTCGTGGGCGTTCGACCGCAGGCTATCTCCGCGGAGAGGTTCACCCAGGGGAGCAAACCTCCGACCTCCCGGACGAAGATCTCTGTATCTTGGCTGCGCCCGTATTGGTTCCGCTCCTCCAATTGCTTGCGGACTTCTGGAGGCGCGACATCAATCAAAGCGAGCTTTTGTCCGCGCAATGCCGCTTCGAGGGCATAGGCACATAGCAATGGCTCGCGATCGAACCCGAAACGATCCGCAAGTTCGAAGGGGGGTGTCGCAGGAAGGTAGAGTCGAAGGATCTCCGCCCATCGATCCAAATCGGGCGGCAGGACACGCAAGGCGATTTCGATCGTAGATCGGACGGCATAGAGGACGGTCCATTTCGCATCCAACCCTTGTGATTCCGGTAGCTTGACGCGTCGATCGCCTAGGAGTCGCAGCAAACGCGCCAACGGACCGGCAGGTGGCAGATGACCCGCCTCCCTTGCTTCTACGGCCAGACCGAGCAGCAGCCAGACGTCGTTCCCGGCGGCCTCAGCGAGCGCGTTGATCTGGTCGTACCGACCAAGGTCAACCAGCCGACGGCCGAGAAGGACGCCCGCCTCGAAGGAGTAGCGCCTCCACCTCCAGCCTCTCAGGAAGCGGGCGGCTGCCTTTGAACCACGCAGCCGAAGCAACGCTATCGCAAGCTCCGCCCTGTCTTCATCGGTTACGTCCTCGTTGCGGCGTTCCTCGGCGGAAATGCCAGCCCAGCTATACAGCCAGTCCATGGCCATGCGCAGTCTGCTGGTCGCCTCCGCTGAATACTCGTCGCGACCGGAAAGGAGGCATGCGTCATAGGCGTGATGCGAGCCCATCCAACCGGAGCCGAAGATCCTCCGAGATACGAGCTCCTCAATGCGATCCGGCGCCATGAGAACCGCAGCCAAGTCCGTGTTGTCCTGAATGAGCTTGTTCTGCCGTTGCTCCCCAGCGCACTCTCCGCCCGCCTTGAGCGCGAGCTTCGCCGCCGCCATGTGCCGCTCTTGGTGGAGGCACGCCTTTAGAGCGAAGGTGAGTCGCTGCAGCTCCACGTCCCGCCTTTCGAGCGGGTTCTCGGTCGGAAGCCCCTTGCCAGACAGCGCCAGCTCGACCAATTCGTCCAGCTTTCCGGCGTGCAAGAGGAGCGGTGGGAGCGTGGCTGCGACGTAAGAACTCTGCGCAGCGAGCGGCCGGAGGCGTTCGACGAACTCTGCCAAGCCCTTCTCATCGGGCTGAAAGCGCTCGCGGAACCAGGTTTCAGCCGGCTCGTCGAGGAAGTGGAGGCTGCTACCCTTCAGCAGTAGCGGCCGGCCAAGGTCCAGTGCGAAACTACGGATCGCGCTTTCGGCAGTGCCGGACATTTGGGCAAGCACGGCGATCGGCACCAAGGGGCGAAGGACCGCAAGCCCTTGGCAAATGATGTCGATCTGAGAGGCATCATAGGGCCCCGCTTGATCCCGCAATCGGGCGACGGCGGATTCCAAAAGCTCGCCGATCGCTCGGACCACGGTGGTGGGCTTCGGGCTAAGCTGACTCAGCATCTCTTGGAGCGGTAGCTCCCGCGAGAGCGCCAACGCCTGCACGCGGGGATTCGAGCTACTGAGGAACGCAAACTCTGCGACATCGGCGTCCGTAGCTGAGGGATAGAAGCTGCGGAGGTGACAGGCGCTTTCACTATCGCTGAACGGATGAAGCTCGATCTTTCTAGCGTCAGGAGGCGCTGCGAGCCGCCACAGGCGATGTGTCCGGCAGGTGAACACCAAGCGGACGCCCTCCGGCAGTGGCAACCGAATCAGGTCGCGGACAAAGCTGGCGGGCTCTCTCTGCTCTTCGGCCGCTATCTCCGCATTGTCAGCAGCGTCGATGATCAGACAGAGCCTTGCTTCTGGGTCCCTTGCACTTAACAGTCCCACCGCTTGGGCGAGCCGGTGGTGGAAAGCGCGCAAATACTGTTTCGCGTCCGCATGAACGGTCGGGATCAGCGGGTGGCAAAGACCCTGGGCGGCGAGCTCGTTGGCGATTTGCGCGAGCGCATCGCGATCGCGATGTCGGAAGTGCAGAGCGTTCCGGTAGAGGCCGTCGCCAAAGCAGTCGTAGAGAACCGCCTCAGAGCCCTCCGGCATAGATGCCGCTAACCTTGCGGCGAGCACCGATTTTCCGACGCCTCCATCGGCATGGATGACGATGGAGCTCTCGGCTGCGAGAAGCGCCTGGAGGACCTCCTTTTCCTGCTCACGGCGCAAGGTATGGGAAGCGTCCGGGAGGAGACAAGGAGCTGGGTAGAGTAGCTCGTCAGTGGCCTTCAGGGCGCGCAGTACATCGTGCCGGCGAATGGCGGGATTAGACTCGAATTCCGTCGTTGCCTTTCGGGTAACAAGCTCTTTTAACTGGACCGGGGCATCGTAGTCCGCATCTGGGAGGTACGCGCTGAAGTCCTGCGTAAGCAGGTTCCGTTGCTCCCAAAGGTCCCCTTCACCGCCTTGGGCGGAGAACAGGCTGAAGAATTGCGCGGCCTGCGACACGTCTAATTCGGTGAACTCGACGAGCGTTTGCTTGAGATCCGGATGTCGAGCTTCGTCCCCTGAAGCCAAGTCCGCCAAGGCTTCCTTTACATTGGGACGGATCGGCCGATTGGTGGTGAACTCGAACCGGGATCTCTGTGCTATTTGGTCGACTGTGTAAAGCTCAATGAGTTGCGCGTAGCGCTCTGCAAACCCGTTGATGGTCTTCTTCAGTCCGCTCGCGGTCCAGGGCTCGACGGCACGGCGTGTCGAATGCTTAAGCTGGACGTAACGAACGAGCCGGGCTTCACCTCGACTCTCGGCGCCGTAGTAGAGACCCACATCAATAAGCTCTTCGCCAGCTTCGATGTCGTTTCCCTCCGCCTCCTCCACGGACGGCCCTTCAATCGTCACCGCTACGAGGTCACTTCCCCCCGGAAGGAGCTCGAGGCATTGCCGAGCAGCCCACTGATAGTGAAATTGATCTCCATCGCGGCTTGCTCGAACCAAGTCTTGCCCGGTCATCAGTCCTCACCGGTACCGTGGTGCCTGTATCGCTTTTGCATTTCGTGAATCCTGCCAAAATACGCCTCTGTTACGTTTGGTGTGGGTAGATGCCAGGTTGAGCACCCCCCACTTTTTGTGAAGCATCTGTTACTGTTGCGCCGCAGGCGTCCGCAATCGGCAGCGGCCTCGCGCGGCGGAGTGTGGTCAAAGGGTGAATGAGTGGGGGCAATCCGGGGGCAACTCTTCCCTCCAATGCTGCTAATGTTCTGTAAGTTAAAGGAGTTGTCCCCGGATTGTCCCCACGCTCGCTTGCGACATTCACGCTTTGTCCACACGGAGTCCGCCAGCACCGAGCATCCACCCAGGAACCCCGTGGCGGAATGCCAGGACAGCTCAGCCCCGTGAGCACTATCCCGCCAAGGCAGCTTACCCACACCAAACATAAGAGAGCCCAAAATACTCCCTATTTATGAGGCTGACGATTGAGTACCTGTCGCTGTAAGGGTAACAGGGACCGTTACTTCGAAACACGAAACAAGATGGACTCCCAAAAGGCCCTGTTTACGAAACGCGATGATGCTCACTGCGTACGAGGGTGGCGGACCTCCTAGAAGCGGCTGTCGGTGAGTGACAATCCCTAAAGCATGGATTCCACTCCTCATCGCCAAACCGATTGCAGGTAGGAGACAGCTATCGCACGCCCCTGAGGCTTGGGCGTCCGCTTACTGTTCCGACGACTGTTCGGCGGTTGCGCCAGCTGATGGCCGGTATCGGCGTTCACCTGCCGCTCCGTCGTCCCCTGACGACCAGCAACAATTGGGACGGAGCGGAAGTCAAGGTCGATTCCTCTCGAATCGTGATCTGGAGTAGCGGGAAATCGCTCTGTTGAAGCAAGCGCAAAGATGCTTGTCACGCAGTCGAAACGAGGTTGCCAGGACCGATCCGGCTCTTTGGTCCTTTCCGCCGTCTCTTTGACGATGTCGCAGCGTGGGAAAGTTGGCTGGCGGCGACTTGGGCGAATCTTCGACCTGATGCAATCATCAGGGATGTAACAGATACGGGGGTAACTCGGCACGCCTACTCGCCGACCTACCTTCGGTCCGCATCTCAAGGGCGTTTCCTTCTCATCGTTAAAGACTCGGGCTTAAACGATGCTGAGCGCGAGTTCCTGCCACCGAGGATCTGCGGCGGCGAGCTGCACTGACAGGGCAGACGCATCGAAACAACCGTAGACACTGGACGTATCCCACACCCGCAGCTGCTTCGTGGGGAGATCGAGACGGAAGCGTCCGCCCCCAATGATCGAAAGCTCTGGGTGATCCACGACCAGGTTCGCCGCACCCTCCCAGTGGTGTGGGATGCCTTGCTCCGAGAGGAAACGCCCAAGGATCTGGTTGTGGTAGCGGTGCTCGTCGGCGCTGGCGAAGAGCAGGTACGCGCGACCGGCCCACCGGAGCTGAAGAAACTTCCCCTCCAGCGGCGCTTCGTCGTCGCTCTCCGTCGGGTAGGTCAGGATCAGGGTTTGCATGGAAGCGGTCTTGCGTGTTTCCGTATCCCAGGCATTGTAGTCATTGCCGCGCGATGCATACCGGCCAAGGATTCGGTCGGGGATCCACGGACCGCTGTCGAATGGGGCGGGTCCCAGCAGGCTGCCAAGTGCTAGAGTTGCACGCATGAACCCTGTTCATGAAGCCCGCTTCTACGAGCCCCTGGCGGACAAGAAGGTGCTCTGCACCCTTTGCCCCCATGACTACCGCATCCCGAACGGGGGGCGCGGCGCCTGCAGCGTGCGCTACAACCGCGACGGCAGGCTCTACACCCTCGTCTACGACAAGGTGGTTGCCCGCGAGGTCAACCCGATCGAGAAGAAGCCCCTGTTCCATTTCCACCCCGGATCCTACGCGTACTCTATCTCGACGGTCGGGTGCAACCTGCGCTGCTCTTATTGCCAGAACTGGCAGATCTCTCAGTGGCCGAAGGATCATCTGCCTTCGAGGCTCGACAAGCTGCCGGAAGCAGATGCACCCGAACCCATTTGTCCCCAGCTGGAGGCGCTGGACACGCAGGTCCCCGGCGAGACGGTCACGCCGGCGGAGATCGTCCGCACCGCCAAGCAGACGGGGTGCCTCTCGATCTCCTACACCTTCACCGAGCCCACCATCTTCTACGAGCTGGCCTACGACACCGCGGTGCTCGCCAAAGAGCAGGGCCTGAAGAACAGCTTCGTCAGCAACGGCTTTATTGGCGAGGCGGCCTTACAGGAGATCGCGCCACTGCTCGACGCGGTCAACATCGACCTCAAGTTCTTCCGCGAGGGGTCCTACCGGCGTATCAGCCGCGCTCGGCTGCAGCCGGTCCTGGATGCCATCCGGCTCTACCATGAGCTCGGGGTGTGGGTGGAGGTCACCACGTTGGTCATCCCGGACCTCAACGACAGCGACGACGAGCTGACCGGGATCGCTGAGTTCCTGTGCGGGCTCGATCTGGCTATCCCCTGGCACCTGAGCCAATACTACCCCGCCTACCGCATGCACGAGCATCCGCCGACGCCGGTCGAGACCCTGCGCCGGGCCTGCGAGATCGGCCGCAAGGCGGGCCTGCGCTATGTCTACGAGGGCAACGTGCCCGGCGAGGGCGGTGAGAACACCCGTTGCTACCAGTGCGGCGCCCTGCTGATCGAGCGCCACGGCTTCTTCGTGCGCCAGAACCGGATCCGCTACGGCGCCTGCCCGGAGTGCTGCACCATGATCGACGGTATCGGCATGAGCGGGTCCTGAATGCAGAAGGCCCTGATCGTCACCGGCCTCACCATCCTGGTCGTCGGCCTGCTGTGGCCCTGGCTCTCTAAGATTCCCCTTGGGCGGCTGCCCGGCGACATCGTCGTCGAGCGCGAGGGCTTCCGCTTCTATCTGCCCCTGACGACCGGGATCCTCTTGAGCCTCATCGTGTCTCTGGTGATCTGGCTCTTTCGCCGGTGATCCGAATTCAGGAAGACGTTCTGCACCTGGCGCGCTGTGCCGGTCACGTGTTCACTTTCGCAGATCTGTAACGGCTCTCGAAGCGTTCCAGGACATCCAGGAACCCCCCCGGCAGCCGCGAGCGGACCTCCCGAGCAATCTGCTCGGGGACAGTGCCGTAGAAGGCCTGGGCGATACCGCCGGCGATGCAGGCCATGGTGTCGGCATCGCCGCCGAGGGACACGGCGTTCCGCACTGCGCTCTCGTAGTCGGTGGACTCCAGGAAGGCGATCAGGGATTCCGGCACCGAGCCCTGGCAGGAGACGTCGAAGCGGTAGCTCGGACGGATGGCATCGAGCGAACGCGAGACGTCATAGCCGAATCGCTCCTCGATCGCAGCCTTGATGGTCGTCTTGTCTGCACCCGAACGAGCGAGGAATACCGCAAGTGCCGTGGCCTGGGCCCCTTGGATGCCCTCGGGGTGGTTATGGGTAACGGCGGCGCTCCTGGCTGCTTCCGCCAGCACGTCATCGACGGTATCCAGGGCAAAGCCCACAGGGCTTACCCGCATGGCGGCGCCGTTGCCCCAGCTGTTATAGGGGCCGGCGTCCTCGCTCAGCAACCAGTGGTAGAAGCTGCCGCCGTAGCCCGCGTTCGGATAGGCCCGCCCGGAGCGACGGTAGGCGCCGGCGTAGTCGCCGTCGCCGAGCAGGGCCTCGGCGGTTGCCACCGTCAGCACAGTGTCGTCGGTGAATCGCCCCCCCGGCGGAAACAGCTCGAAATCAGCGGTCTTCACCGGCCTCGCCTCGTAAGTGGAGCCGATGACGTCACCGGCGATGGCACCGAGCATAGTACGTCTCCCCTACTCTTCTAACCCGCGGCAGAGCCAAGGCCGTTCCTGCACGAGCGTCGGCACAGGCTCCGGCAAGGACTCGTGAATCCCCAGCAAGAGATAGCCGCCGGGAGTCAGCCGCGCCGCCAAGCGCTCTGCAATCTCCGCCTGCAACGAGGTCTCGAAGTACGTGAACACCAGGTTGCGGCACAGAATCAGATCGAAGCGGCCCTCCGGAAAAGCGTGGCGAATATCCTGTTCCAGGATGCGCACTGGTCTCCGATAATCGGCCCGGAGGCAATATTCTTCCCCGAACGGCTCGAACGCGGCGCGCCAGCTGTCCGGCACATCGCGCAGACTGGTTATGGGGTAGCAGGCCCGGCGGGCGCGTTCGAGCAAATGGGGAGCTGAGTCCGTTGCCAGGATTTCTGGTGCGCACTCGGTAAGCCTCTCGTGGCTGAACGCGAACAACAGGGCCAGTGTGAAAGGCTCCTCCCCGCTGGCACAGCCCGCGCTCCAGATCCGCAGCCGGGTCTCACCGCGCGCCCGGGCTCGGTCGGCCAGACGGGGGAGGATCTCGCGCTCCAGCGTCTGCCACACCCCCTGGTCTCGGTAGAAGCGGGAGATGCTGATCCGGCACAGACCGTCCAGCCGTGCCCACTCCTCCGGATGCGTTTCCAGCAGCGTCCGATAGGCCGCTACGTCCCTCAGTCCCAGCTCGGCCATGCGCCTGCGCAGGCGCTTGCACACCTGGCCCCGCACCCGGCGGAAGCCGGGCCAACGCATGCCGAGCCGCGGCAGGGCCCACTGCAGGAATGCTGTGCAATCGGCGTCTTTCACGGGGTGAGCCCGGATGGGTTCATTCCGATGCCGCGAGTTCTTCCCTGGCACCATGCGCCGAAACGGAGGACCGCCGGGACGAAGGCGTGCAGAGCCAGTAGCTGCCGAAATCCGATACCCGCTCCTCCCGGTCGATGCGGAGACCCGCCTTGCCGAGCTCCCGCTCCCGGTCCTCGGCGATGAATACCGGGTAGTTCGGTCCCTCGATCCACTCGATGAAGCGGATGAACCAGCCCCCGTCGCAGCCGTAATCGAAGATAAGGACATGGGTTCTAGCGATGCGGGCCGTTTCCTGAACGATGAAGCGGCGAAACTCCGGTGACAGACCGTGGAGGAAGTAGCCCATGGACACCAGGTCGTAGGCGCCGGATTCGATCCGGTCGAGATGCCGGAGATCGAGGTTGCGGAAATCGACCCGGGGAAATCGTCGGCGGGCACGGTTCAGAAGCTTGTCGGCAAAGTCGAGGCCCGTCACCCCGTGGCCGCGCTCGGCGAAGGCGCCGGCCAGAAGGCCAGTGCCGGTGGCCAGGTCGAGTACGCTGAGCTCAAACGGCAGCGCGAGCCGAGTCAGCACGTCCCGGTACTGCGGAAACAGATGCCGCTCGACGATGGGATACAGGGGCGGCATCCGGTTGAAGAAGCGCCGCGCACGGCGGCGCTCGTCGAGAAATGCTTCGTTAGCGGTCATTTTTCCCGCGGACTCGCCCTCTGAGCCACCGGAGCGGGACACTGACGAGGGTACCACCTTGTTCGTGCAAATCTGCCTGGAGCGGCAGCTTCTGGCGCAAGATGATGGCAGAGCACCCGCGGCTGGTTGTGTTCCAAAGGTTGCCTCTCGACCCGCGGGTCACTGTCAGCCCGGCGCGGTTCCTCCACGCTGATCACTTTTCCGGCCTCTAGGGACTGCGCTTACCGCATGTCCCGCATTCTTGTCGGCACTACGTCCTGGACGGAGAAGACGCTCGTCGAATCCGGGCGCTTCTACCCGCCCGACGTGCACACGGCCGAGGAACGGCTGCGCTTCTATGCCAGCCGGTTTCCGGTAGTCGAGGTGGACAGCTCCTACTACGGCCTCCCCTCCTCCCGCAACGCAGGCTTGTGGGCAGAGCGGACACCGGACGGCTTTGTCTTCGACGTCAAGGCATTCCGTCTGCTCACGCAACACCAGACGCCGCCGGACGCACTGCCGAAGGACATCCGCGAGGGCCTGGCGCCGACGACGAAGAACCTCTACTACAGGGACATGCCGGCAGAGGTGCTGGACGAGCTGTGGGCGCGCTTTCGCTCGGCCCTCGATCCCCTGCGAAACGCAGACAAGCTCGGCGTGGTGCTCTTCCAGTTCGCGCCCTGGTTCGTGTTTCGCCCATCGAGCCTCAAGCTGATCGCCGCCTGCGCCGAGCGGCTGCCGGGGGACCGGATCGCGGTGGAGTTCCGCAACAAGTCCTGGTTCGCTTCGAGGCATCTCACCGAGACCATCGCCTTCGAGCGCGAGCACGGATTGATCCATGTGGTCGTAGACGAGCCCCAAGGCTTCCCCTCCAGCGTGCCGTCGGTATGGGAGACTACATCACCTGACCTGGCCATCGTGCGCCTGCACGGTCGCAACCGTGCGACCTGGGCTAAGAAGGGTATCTCCGCGGCTGAGCGCTTCAACTACCTTTACTCGGACGAGGAGTTGCGCGAGCTCGCCGGGTCAGTGACCGGGCTCGGCGGGCAGGCCCGGGAGCTGCACGTCCTCTTCAACAACTGCTATCGGGACAATGCGCAGAGAAATGCGCTCATGCTGCAAGGTCTGATGAACCCATAAGACAAAGATCTTACCCGGTCGGGTTTTCGCCTGCCGGGTCGCCGAGAGAAATCGAGCCATGCGTATCGACCAGCACCATTTCGGCCACATCGACATCGAGGGCGACGGATACGACGCCGATGTCATCATCTTCCCCGACCATGTCCAGGAGCGCTGGTGGCGAAAGGAAGGACACCGTCTCGCGCAGGAAGATCTCGAGACCGTACTCGCCGCGAAGCCCGAGGTTCTCGTCGTCGGCACCGGCTACTACGGTCGCATGCAGGTCCCCGAAGAGACGCTTGATGTTCTGCGCGGCGCGGGCATCGATGTGAGGGTCGAAAAAACGGGCTCGGCAGTCGAGGAGTTCAACCGGCTCCAGCGGGAGTGCGCACGCATCGCCGCCGCCCTGCACCTGACCTGCTGATGCCCATCCGTCGCGTCCGGCGGGCCGACATTCCCCAGGTAGCTCGCCTCTATAACGAGACGGTGCATCGGGACGAATCGGAAAAGGTGGGCCACCTATGGCTTTCGCCCCACCATCTGGACGACCGCACCAAGTCCGTTGTGGAACGCGCCTTCATGGATCTCGCGTTCGCATTCCTGCAGGTGCAGAAACTTCAGACCAGCGAGTTCCGCGCGCAGTGTTTCCTCGTCCATCATCAGCTCTGCGACCGGCGGCCCGCCGGTTCCATGCCCAAGCTGACGCGGTGTGTAGGCCTCGAGCAGCATGACGCCGCCGGAGCGCAGACCGGCGACGCAGCGACGGTGGACGTCGACTCGCAGCGTGGGGGGAAGGTGACAGAAGACGGACAGGATACCGTCCCAGATGCCTGGCTCGATATCATATGCCGCAAGGTCCGAGTGCACCGTCGTCATCGTCACCCCACGCTCCGCCGAAAGCCGTTCGGCCTTCTCAAGCCCGACACGCGAGGCATCCACTGCCGTCACCTCATAACCTTGGCCGGCTAGCCACACCGCATTGCGGCCTTCGCCTTCCCCGAGGCACAGGACCCTTCCGATCGGCAGCCTGGGTGCCATGGCTACCAGAAACTCATTGGGCTCGGTCCCGTAGGCGTATTCTTTACCACCGTAACGCTGGTCCCACATCACTCGCCCTCCACCGTCACGGGTGCCTCGCCCTGCCAGCCGACAGTCGCCGAAGAATCAACCGCCGGCGCCGTTTTACAGTGTGCTGTGGCTGCCGTCGCAAAACGGCCGGTTCTCCGACCGCTTGCAACCGCAGAGGTAAGCCGTGCCGGTCTTCTCCGCCGTGAAGGCGACCGGTTCGAGGCCAGTATCCTGGTGGGAGCCGTCACAGAAAGGCTGGTTCTTACTGCGCCCACAGGCACACCAGTAATAGCTCTCCCCTTGCACCAGCTCGACGGCAAAGGGCGAATTTTTGCCTCTGTTACGTTTCTTGTGGGTAGAGGGTTTTGCGATCCATCTCCGACCCTCACTCTAAGAGCTTGAGAAAAATCTTGTTGTTGGGCCTGTGGAGTTGTGGGCGCGAGGCCCGAGAGTGTGGGCAACCTGTGGGCCGCGCCTGCACGGCGTTGGCGGTTGGCCGAAGCGCTTGGTGGCGCGGTCCATAGGTTGTCCACACGTCCCGTAGGGCTCGGGCCGGTCCGCAGGACGCGTCCACAAATCCACAGGCCGTGCGCGTGTGAGGTTGCTGCGATGAATTCTTCGGTCTCCTCGACGTCCCTGTTTAGCGTAGCGCTGGGTCTGCAAGCACCCTGGGAGGTGGTG
>Ga0210085_1000536_pt1 | contig 15845 bp, 10 predicted proteins | sample China_Galinas_PW_5_FD_184866 | JGI IMG/M metagenome (GOLD analysis project Ga0210085, IMG submission 184866) | Wetland microbial communities from San Francisco Bay, California, USA, that impact long-term carbon sequestration - China_Galinas_PWC_D1... | ecosystem: Environmental > Aquatic > Marine... | reverse complement strand
GTTCCTCGGCCATCCGATTGAAGGCGAGAACAAGCCGGTCGACCTCACTTTCAATTCGGGAAGGATGGCTTATGGCGCTGAAGTCACCTTGGCCGATCTTTTCGGTAGCGCGCTCCAACAGAACAAGGGGATTTATAACCTTTCGGTAAATAAGCACAAAACCAATAATAAAGAGGGCCAGAATAAGGCCTGTTGAGATCAGGGGTAACCTGAGCGCCGTTCCAGCGGTCCTGGCGACCATATTTCTGCTCTGATCCAGAAGGACCTGAGCCAGGTCAACCATCTGCCTTCCCGCAGTACGTATCTCTTCCTGTTCCGCTTCACTGGGGACGGCGTTCATCCCTGTGTCCAGGAGCCTTTCCAGAACCTTGCTGTATTCCGAAAAGGTTATATTCAATTCTTTCATAATGGCCTTCTCGCCGAATGTTTCCGGTGAGGCGGTCATTTCGCTGTAGATTGACTTTGCATGTCGGTAGAAGCTCAACGTCTGGTTACGGTTTTCCTTTCCTTGATAGAGAATAAAATTTTTTTCATATCGACGCATTTCCAAGACGGTGTTGTAGAGGTCTTCGACTCGTTCGAGACTAATGGTAGCATTGTTGACATGGTCGATTTCGAAATAGATTACGAGAAAATTGACAAGCCATATCGATATGCCCAGCACAGCCAGGATTCTGGACTTGTCCTGCAAATCGAAATTTGACCAAAACCTTTTCATGGGATTGGGCCCCTGTGAAGAGTGGCGTCCGGACATTTTTTTGAACTAGCCGTTGCAGTCTGGAAATTAAATGAGTTCTGGATCATCGGTCGGGACGGAATCAATGGATAAAAGGGACTTCTATTAAAAAGAGTTTTGCTCGCCGGCATATGATATCCGGACAAATGCTAGCATATTGATTTCCTTGCAGCAACCATTTTTTAGGTAAACCGTGGAGTGCTAATAGGATCAGCCATTGTTTTAAGCAGAGGTAATGTTTATAAGAAAATCAACATAACCCGGATTTCTCACGAACATTGTGTTGATTCCCGGAATTTACAATAATCCGATAGGAACCGAACGTGGAAGATATAAAAGAAAGATCCTTGTGGATGCGCTTTGTTATTATCGCCCAGCCGTATTTCTTTCCCCGCAGACGATATGGCGGGTTTATAACGCTCTTGCTCATGGGCATGTTGCTGGTTTTTGTTTTCGGGCTGCTTTTTGTCATTGTTTCAGGGTGCGTTTTGGCCGGCAGTGCCCTGGCTCCTGGAGTTACCGCCAAACTGGACCAAAATCTGGTTGGCATCGTCCATACGACCTATCATTCCAAAATGGGCTTGTTGTTAGGTGCGGCTCTGGTCGTGCCTGTCGTCACGTTTTGGTTTTTCGGCGCCGATCTGTGGAGAAACAGGCAGGCCTGGCTGCTCCTGGGCATCGTCCTGCTGCTGTCCCTTGCCGTGACCGGGATCAATGTTGCCTTTAGTTACATAGGCAACTATTTCACCAATTCCCTGGTTAATAAAAAACAGGATCTTGCCTACTTCTTTGTCGCGGTTTATTTCTGTGGTTTTTTGTTGGGCATTCCGATTGTGGCCTTTTACGGATATGTTCGTGATTATCTCGGCATGTGCTGGCGGGAGTGGATGACCGACAGCTTTTTAGGCAATTATTTCCGGAATCGTCATTATTATGAGGTGGAGGCGGAAGGCGTCATCGACAACCCGGACCAGAGGATCATGGAGGATATCCGGACGTTCACGCGTACCTCCCTCTTCTTTCTGCTTACCATCCTGAGTTCGCTGATGGATCTTATTTCCTTTTCGGGAGTACTGTGGTCGAAGTCGGCTCATCTGGTTGTCGTAGTTCTCAGCTATTCTTTAGTGGGTACCTTGATCACCTATTTTATCGGCAGGCGCCTGGTCAAGTTGAACTTCAATCAATTGCGGTTCGAGGCGGATTTCCGTTATTCTCTGGTCCATGTCCGGGACAATGCCGAATCCATCGCCTTTTATCAGGGTGAGACTTCCGAGGGGGCGCATATCTCCAGAAGGTTTCGCAGTGTCCTGAAAAATTTCAGTCTTCTGATAGGTTGGCAACGAAACCTCTCCTTTTTTACCACAGCCTATAGATACTTACCGGTGGTGTTGCCGTATCTGATCCTTTTCCCGAAATATTTCAGCGGCAAGATTCAATATGGCGATATGATCCAGGCGGATTTTGCCTTTGCCCAGGTGTATGGCGCATTATCACTCATCGTATCCCAGTTTGATGAGATCACCGCTTTTGCCGCCGGAATTCAGCGTCTTTCCTCCTTTTCCGATGCGATTGAACCGGGGCAGACAACAGAGCCCGGAATAGAATCCATCCAGGCAGATGGATTCGGCCTGGAGGATATGAGCCTGCTCACCCCGAACAAATCCCGGGCCCTGATTCGCGATCTGAGCCTGGATCTGGCACAGGGAGAAAACCTGGTAATAGTCGGCCGTAGCGGTGTCGGCAAAAGTTCATTGCTTCGTGCCATTGCCGGCCTCTGGATTCAAGGAAAAGGAGTGGTGCGAAGACCGGCTCTTGCGGATATCTTTTTCCTGCCGCAGAAACCGTATATGCTCCTTGGGTCTTTGCGGTCCCAACTCCTCTACCCTCGATTGGAACGGGTGGTCTCTGATCAGGAGTTGCTGGAAGTCCTGGATGTCGTCCAGCTTCCCGATCTCGCAGACCGCGTCGGAGGTCTCGACGTTGAGCTTGACTGGGGCGATATCCTGTCGCTGGGAGAGCAGCAACGTTTGGCCTTTGCCCGTATTTTGATCAACCGCCCACGTTTTGCGGTTCTTGATGAGGCAACCAGTGCTTTGGATATCAAAAATGAGACAGTGCTTTATTCTAAATTGCAAGAGTTGGGCGTTCAGTTCATAAGTGTCGGGCATCGTCCAACGATCCTGCCGTTTCATAGCCGGGTTCTTGATCTGCAGGGGCCGGATCACTGGCGTTTACTGCCAGTTGCTGACTATCAAGCTGCAGCTGGATGAAGGACTTGAAGGGAAACATGCAATGTGTGTGATTTTTTTTGCCTATGATGTTCATCCGCGCTACCGTTTGGTCCTTGCCGCCAACAGGGATGAGTTTTATGCACGTCCGACAGCTCCTCTGCATTATTGGCCGGATCATCCTGATGTTTTGGCAGGGCAGGATCTTAAAGAGATGGGGACGTGGCTGGGAATTACCCATCGTGGGCGTTTTGGCGCCCTTACCAATTATCGAGATCCGCGATCGGTTAAAAACAATGTCCCCTCCCGGGGAAATCTGGTAGCCGATTTTTTAAAAGCAGATATTGAGCCGGCAGAGTATCTCAGGCAACTCAGTGAACAGGCTGATAGATTAAACGGTTTCAACCTTCTGGTCGGAGACAGACGGAGTCTCTATTATGCCTCCAATCGTGGGGAATGGTCACGACTTTTGCAACCGGGAATTTATGGATTCAGCAACCATCTGCTCAATACGCCCTGGCCCAAAGTGCGTTCGGGACTTGCTCTTTTCAGGGAGGTTGTTTCTCAAAATGGAGCTCGATTGATCGACGGCCTGGAGGAGATTTTGCAAAATCAGGAATTGCCGCCGGATGATCTGCTTCCTGATACAGGGGTGGGATTAATCTGGGAACGGTTACTTGCATCTATTTTTATTTCCGGTGCTTCATACGGAACACGATGTTCGTCGATCGTAACCATCGATAGAGACGGATATGTCTTTTTTAAAGAGATTATCTGGAAGCAGGCACAGGAATTTCCTTGTGCCGTTTCTACACAGGAGGTGGGTTTTCAGCTGATGAACCGAATTTGACCCAGGTGCAATTTATTCTGTTCATAACCGGAAAAAAACAGTATTGTTTTTTTCATTTCTTACCTCATCTTGGAAAGATGAGATCAGAAGATGTACTTCCATAACCGACAATTCCCGAATATTTTGTTTTTTTGATGTATATGAGAAGAGTCAATATCTTCATAGTCATTGCCATTGCTGTTATCTGTATCAGCTCTTGGGCGTATCTCAACCGGCCGAAAAATGAACCGGCCTGGCCTACACGGATACAGGGATTCTGTTTTTCTCCGTACCGGGAAGGGCAGAGTGCCGTATTGAAGACAATGCCTTCCGAGGCCGAAGTCGAGTCGGATCTGGCACTTCTGGCGGAAAAGACCTATGCAATACGAACCTATACGGTGGAAGGCGTCATGGCCAAGGTTCCCGCCCTGGCCCGGAAATACGGGATCAATGTGGCGTTGGGTGCCTGGCTGCAAAAAGATCCTGCTCAGAACGAGGCGGAAATCGAGACCCTGATCAAGGTTGCCAGAGAAAACTATAAAAATGTCGTCAGGATTATTGTCGGCAACGAGACGCTGCTGAGGGGGGATCTTACATCCGAGCAACTTGCCGGTTATCTGGACAGGGTTCGTCAGGCGGTCAATGTTCCTGTCAGCACTGCGGAGACCTGGGATGTATGGTACAACCACAAGGAACTTGGTGAACATGTCGATTATATCTGCATCCATCTTCTCCCCTACTGGGAAGGGGTCAGTAACGACCGGGCGGTTGAATATTCCGTGGATCATTATAACCTTATAAAAAATACCTTTCCGGATAAAGATATCGTCATTGGTGAGGTCGGTTGGCCCAGCAACGGACGAACCTTGCATTCGTCTGTGGCTTCTGTGGCCAATGAGGCTATTTTCCTCCGCAGGTTTCTTGCCAGAGCACAACAGGAAAACTATATTTACTATGTCATGGAAGCCTTCGACCAGCCATGGAAACAGGTGACGGAGGGGGCAGTCGGTGCTTATTGGGGAGTGTATGATGTCCATAGACACCCCAAATTTCCCTTTACCTCTCCTATCGTCAAGGTACCTGAATGGCGAATCCTGGCCGGCATTTCCGTGATTGTTGCCATTATCACCTTTGCCCTACTGTTGATAGACAGCAAAACTCTGCGCGCAAGAGGGCGTAGTTTCCTTGGGTTGATAGCTTTTGGGGCTTCAACTGCGGCGGTTTGGGTTATTTATAGTTACTCCCAACAATATCTGACAGTATTGTCTGTCGTTATCGGTTTTCTGATGATTCTCGGTATGATTGGAGTGGTAGTGGTTCTTTTCACCGAGGCGCATGAATGGGCGGAGGCTACCTGGGTTTCGACATGGCGGCGTCCTTTTATGACGAAAAAACTTCAAGACGACCAGTTGCCTATGGTTTCCGTGCATGTTCCAGCCTACAACGAACCTCCGGAGATGATGATTGAAACCCTGGACGCCCTGGCGAGACTGGATTATTCTTCTTTTGAAGTGATTGTGATCGATAACAACACAAAGGACCCTGAGGTCTGGCAGCCGGTCCAGGCGCATTGCGAAAAACTGGGACCACGTTTTCGATTCTTTCATGTTGATCCTCTGTCCGGATTTAAGGCAGGTGCCTTAAATTATGCCCTGGCCCAGACTGCGCCGGAGGCCTCGGTAATAGCAGTGATCGATAGTGACTATGTGGTTACTCCTGATTGGCTACGGGATATGGCGGCCCAATTCGAGAATGCCAAGATCGCCATTGTCCAGGCCCCACAAGACTACAGGGATGATGGGGAGAATCTGTTCAAGGCCATGTGCTATTCCGAATACCAGGGATTTTTCTATATCGGCATGCTGACACGTAACGAAAGAAATGCGATTATCCAGCACGGGACCATGACCATGGTCAGGAAATCTGCTCTGGTTCAGGTTGGTGGTTGGTCTGAATGGTGCATAACGGAAGACGCCGAACTGGGGCTCAGAATATTCGAGGAAGGATATGAGGCAACGTATATTCCCCAGTCTTATGGCCGAGGTTTAATGCCCGATACCTTCCTGGATTTTAAAAAACAACGGGCGCGTTGGGCCTATGGAGCGGTGCAGATACTGCGACGTCATTTGAGAGCCTTACGGGGTAAAGAGTCATCTTCCCTGACCAAAGGACAGAGATATCATTTTATTGCCGGTTGGCTGCCGTGGCTGGCTGACAGCATAAACCTGATATTCACCCTTGCGGCACTTCTCTGGTCAACCGGTATGTGTCTATTTATTCATATCATTGATCCACCATTGGTTATCCTGTCTTTCATGCCTCTTACCCTGTTTGTGTTTAAAATGGGAAAGATGGTCTATCTCTATCGAACCAGGGTCGGGGCTACGGTGACGCAAACGGTGGCTTCAGCAGTGGCTGGCCTGTCGTTGTCGCATACAATTTCCAAGGCGATACTTTCCGGTTTTGTAACGAAGAACAAACCGTTTTTCAGGACGCCGAAAATGGCAAGTTCCCATGCCGTTCTGCAGTCCCTGCAATCTGCAAGGGAGGAAGGCCTGATCATGATAGCCCTTTGGGTTGCAGCATACGGTGTCGCAAAAATGCAGGGGACAGACACCGCTGACCTGATGGTCTGGATTATTGTGCTGTTGGTACAGTCCTTACCCTATGCGGCTTCGGTTTTCATGTCTTTGGTCAGTGGCTTAGCTAGAATGCCGACCACGATCATAAACAATATGACGTCGCTTGCCCCCGGCATAGGCGAGCAAAATGAAGAAACAGCGATCCATCAACAGGAACAGGTATGAAAAAGCTTATTGTTTTCATTGTTGCAGTATCCCTTTTCGGATGCGCCGGCACCATGCCGGAAAAGGCCGATCTCAATATCGAAATAGCCAGGCAGGCGGCTGGAGTGTATCCGAGTTCTCTCGATGCAAGCGTGATTGGTCGGGATCGGCGTGCAGAACCTTATATCATCTCGTATCAGGTTGACAATAAGCCAGAGAAAAATATAATAAGTCGTGTGCCACCGCAGGTATTGGTGAAGGAAAGCCTGATCCACGGACTCCGACAGCAGGGATTGAGTCAGGGGGACAGGTCGGGTATTGCAATGGTTGTTGTTGTCAAGGAACTGTTGGCAAAAGTGACCAAGCCGGGCATGTTGTATACAACAAAAGCAAGAACCGGATTGCAATTGATTGTCAATAAAAACGGAAATACCTTGACTCTGGATTATAATCATGAAGCAACCAAAGACTCCCTTACCAGGCCCAAGGTCCTGGATCTGGAGATGATGCTCAACGATCAGTTGGCCGATATCGTGACAAAAATCCTGGCTGATAATCGGGTTAGGACGGCCATAACGGGCAAGTCGTAATCAAAATTGAACGAGTCCATCAAAGGTTAGTTTGAGATTACCATGAAGAAAATGGTGCCTTTTTTTATTTTTTTGGGGATCTGCCTGCTGTGTCTGTTACAGGTATGGCATTACTATCCCCTTTTGCCTGACCACGTTGCTTCTCACTTCGGACCGTCTGGAAAGCCGGATTCCTGGTCGACAAAAACATCTTTTTTGTACTTCTATCTTTTCGTTATTATAGGCCTTGCTATTTTTTTATCATTGATAGGCCTTTTGATGGCAAAAATTCCGGTACAGCTGATCAATCTGCCGAATAAGGATTATTGGCTGGCGGCTCCACGTCGTCAAACAACCTTAGATACTCTCTCCTGTGCTTTTTTCTATTTTGCCTCTGCAACTATGGTCCTTTTGCTGGACATGTTTTACCAGACCTTTCAGGTTCAACTCGGAAAGGCCAAGATTCTGACCCATCCGGTTTTAAGTCTCGGGATCTATATCAGCTTCACCATTATTTTTACCGTATTCTTGTTGGTAAGATTTTTTAGAAAAAAGGAGTAACATATTCATATCAACAGGAGTATTCCGGTATTGCAACCGTTCTTATTTCCTTTTAAATTTGAAGAGGAACGTACTCTTGTCGGCACGGATTTCACATCAGAAATACAGGTTTGAGTAATGCCCTGGTTTGTGGAATATTCGAATATTCTCTGATACAGTTGAACAAATACGTAAGGTGTTTACCTTGTATTGCCGGAGGAAAAGAACCTGCAACCAAGATGTTTCTTATTATTTGAGCCGCTTGCAAAACTGTCCTTTCGGAGTCTGCGCTTACCTGCCCAAACTCTGCGTTATGCTCAAAATTTTATCCTCGGAATATCAATTATATGCCTGTGGTAAAATTTTTCGCATGCCTTGATTTTGAATAAAAACCTAGTTTTGCAAAAGGCTCATTTGTTCCCATAACTTGGAAAGTTGAATCATGGGAAATCCAAGACAGTGTCTGAGGAGATGAAATGCACTACGAAGAAGAGGCGCTTCGCTACCACAAGGAGCCAAGACCGGGAAAGACGGAAGTTGTTCCGACCAAACCTTTTATCAGCCAGGCCGATCTCAGCCTTGCCTATACACCGGGGGTTGCCGTTCCTTGCCTGGAGATAGAAAAAGATCCAAAGAAATCATTTGATTATACCAATCGAGCCAACCTGATTGCAGTCATAACCAACGGTACGGCGGTCCTTGGTCTGGGAGCCATAGGTCCCTTGGCCAGCAAGCCGGTCATGGAAGGAAAGGCTGTTCTCTTCAAGCGGTTTGCCAACATAGATGTGTTCGATTTGGAAATCGACACCACAGACCCCGATGAATTTGTGCGTACGGTCAAGCTCATGGAACCGACCTTCGGGGGCATCAACCTGGAAGATATAAAAGCCCCTCAATGTTTTTATATCGAAGAGAGGTTGAAAAAGGAAATGTCCATCCCGGTGTTTCACGACGATCAGCACGGTACGGCGATTATTTCAGCAGCGGCGATGCTCAACGCGGCAGCTCTGACCGGACGCAATGTAGCAGAGATGAGGGTGGTCATAAATGGAGCCGGCGCAGCGGCCATTGCCTGTGCTCGCCTGTATGTTCTGTTGGGAGTGACAAGGGAAAATATAATGATGGTGGATACCCGGGGGGTCATTCACAAAGGGCGAAACCAAGGGATGAATCCCTATAAAGAAGAGTTTGCGGTTGAAACTGATTGCCGTACTCTGGCCGATGCCGTGGATGGGGCGGATATGTTGGTCGGACTCTCGGTAAAGGGTGCTTTCACTGCCGATCTTTTGAAGCGGATGAATGCTTCTCCGATCATTTTTCCGTTGGCCAATCCTGACCCGGAGATAGATTACGATGAGGCAAAAATGATTCGCCCTGACGCCATCATTGCTACCGGACGCTCCGATTTTCCAAATCAGGTTAATAATGTCCTCGGTTTTCCGTATATTTTTCGAGGGGCATTGGATGTTGGGGCCAGTTCCATTAATGAAGAGATGAAAGTTGCGGCCGTCAAGGCCCTGGCTGAATTGGCAAGAGAGGATGTTCCGGATGCGGTGATCAGGGCGTATGGTGGAAAATCGATCAGGTTCGGAGCAGAGTATATCATCCCGAAACCTTTAGACAGCAGGGTGTTGCTCAAAGTGGTCCCTGCGGTTGCCGAAGCCGCGGTACAAAGTGGCGTCGCCAGGAAACCCTTGCCTGAAAGAAGTATTTATATAAACAGGTTGGAAGCAACCCTTGGGCCGGAGCGGGAATTGATGCGCAAGATTATAACCCGCGCGCAACAAGATCCGAAACGTATTGTCCTTGCCGAAGGGAATCTGCCTGTGGTGATCCGCGCTGCCTACCAGGCCTTGCGTGACGGTATTGCCAAACCGGTTTTGTTAGGCAATGTCGACAAAATCTCTGTTCTTGCCCGGGAACTGCAAATACCTATGACGGGGATCGAGATTATTGATCCGGAGCGAAATTCCTATCTGGAGGATTTCATTCAGAAGCTCTTTATGCTCCGCCAACGACGCGGATGGCCGTTGGACGAGGTGCGACGGCAATTAAAAAATCCCTATGTTTTCGGTGCAATGCTGGTCAGGGAAGGCATTGTCGATGGTCAGGTTCACGGGATTGCCGACTCCTATCCAAACTCCATCCGCCCGGTTCTGCAGGTGATTGAACGACGTCCCGGGGTTTCCAAGGTTTCGGGCCTTTATCTCATGATCTCAAAAAACCGGACCCTTCTGTTTGCCGATGCGACGGTCAATATACGACCAACGGCGGAAGACCTGGCGGAGATCGCTATTCTTGCCGGTGAGAAGGCGGTCTTTTTTGATATGTTGCCGCGGATTGCCATGCTTTCGTTCTCCAACTTCGGCAATGTCCGCCATCCTGAAGCCGATAAAGTAACGACGGCCATGGAAATCGTCAGACATAGACGGCCTGATCTGATCATAGACGGTGAGATGCAGGCCGACACAGCGGTTGTTGATGAGATCCTCCAAGAACGTTTTCCGTTCAACCGGTTGGGGAAGTCGGCCAACGTGTTAATTTTTCCGGATCTTACTTCCGGAAACGTGGCGTATAAACTGCTTGACCGGTTGGGGGGGGCCAAGGCTATCGGACCACTGCTGATGGGACTGAGCAGACCTTTTAATGTGGTTCAACGTAATAGCGATATGGAAAATGTGGTGACCATCATAGCCGTCACGGTTGCTCAAGCCCAAAATCGAAAGGATCTTGGAAGGTTAGAGAAGTATCCCCTTTGACCCTCCTGCATCCACAATCTGCTGTTGGATGACGAGCCAGACGGTACTTTGAGAAATAAGACGATCATGACTCTGCCCCGGATACTTTTTGTTGATGATGAAGAAGAAATTTTACGATCGATTCAACGTGAATTTCATTTTGAGCCGCTGGAAATTCTGACCGCCACTTCAGCTGCCCAAGCCTTGACGATTCTTGCCGGGAAGCACGTGGATGTCATTGTCAGTGACGACCGGATGCCCGGGATGTCCGGTAGTGAACTGCTGGCCGAGGTAAACAGGCTCTATCCGGAGATCTGCAAGATCATGCTTACCGGTCATGGGAATTTTACATCTGCCGTTCGTAACATCAACGAGGCTCGAATCTTCAGGTTCTTGTTGAAACCGGTTTCCGGGGAAGAACTAATAGGCATTATCCATCATGCTCTGCAGGAACGGGCACGAAGAGACGACCTCCTGACGCTGTCGCAACAGGCCGGCAATGTCTGCACCTGTACCATCCGTTTTGATCGTGAAGGCCAACCGGAATCCTTCCTTTGGTCCAAAAATACCCGATCATTGTTGAGCATGACTGCAGATGAATCTCTGGATTCCTGGGAAATACTGGAAAAACATCTGCATCGCGAGGATAGAGAGAGGGTGGTTTCGTTTTACAAGTCCTGTTTTTCCAGGGGGATATGTACCGATATAGAATTTCGGGTTGTCCTTGGGCACGGCCTGGTTCGATGGATCTCTCAGACGAGTGAGATCAGTCGGGATGCACAGGGAGAACCGATGCAACTGCTCTTTGTTCTCAAGGATATAACCGAGGATAAACGCTATCGTGAGTGGCTGGAGGAGCAGGCTTTTCAGGATAATCTGACCGGATTGGGCAACAGAGCGCTGTTGTTCAGATTTCTGGAGGAGGCCTTCTGCGGCTGCACGGAGGTGGGAGAAGTTGCCGTCATTTTTCTGGACCTGGATGATTTTAAACTGATAAACGACAGCCTGGGCCACCAGGTAGGCGATTGGCTTTTGCGGTCCTTTGCCGAACGTTTGCAGGCAACGGTTCCTGAAGGCATCACAACCGTCAGGCTCGGTGGAGACGAATTCGCTCTCCTGTTTCATGGATCGAATGCTCAAAATAAGGCGGAAAAGCATGCAAAACATATTCTTGAGACCCTAAAAGAGCCTTTTTTTATCAAGGAGTATAAATTTCACATCTCAGCCTCCATCGGTGTCGCCGTCAACCTCTCATCCGACTGTACTGCTGAGGAAATTCTGCGAAATGCCGACACGGCCATGTATGCTGCCAAATCCCGGGGGAAGCGGGGTTATCAGGTTTTTGACCAGGTCATGCATAACCGGACCGCTGAACGCTTCGGGTTGTTGACAGATATGCGCAAGGCCTTGACGGATAACCAGATTTTTCCTTTCTATCAACCCATTGTACGTCTTGACAATCTTGAACTTGCGGGGTATGAAGCCCTGGCTCGCTGGCAACATCCGGGAAAAGGGTTGGTTCTGCCGTCGATTTTCATCCCGATAGCTGAAGAGTCCGGTCTGATCGCCTCCCTGGGGATGACGATTTTGGACATCGCCTGTGCTCAGGCAAGACAGTGGCAGAGAAAGTTTTCCGCTACGTCTTGTTTTATGAGTATTAACGTCTCCACATTACAGTTTAGACACCAGGATTTGGCACAACGCATCACCGAGGTTCTGAAAAGCCACCAACTCAAACCGGGAGTTGTCAAGATCGAGATTACCGAAAGCGGAATCATGGAAGATGTCGAACTCGCACTTTCAATCATGGACCAGCTGAAAAAAATCGGTGTTCGTCTGCAGATTGATGATTTCGGGACAGGATATTCTTCGCTTAGTTATCTTCGGAAAATTCCGGCTGAAAGTATCAAGATAGACCAATCCTTCGTCATCGGCATGGAAAAAGATCAGGAAAAACAAGAGATAGTCAAGACAATTATCGGGTTGGCCAACAGTTTGGGGATGAAAGTAGTAGCCGAGGGGATAGAGACGAGGGAACAGATGGCTTTGCTTCAATCCTACGGATGCCACTATGGTCAGGGCTTTCTCTTTGATAAACCTATTGCCCCGGAATTGGCGGAGTTGCGACGGGATTACAGCCGGTTTGCCAACCCGGATTTATCGTAAGTACTGAGTTAATTTTGTCGTTTAATGAGCCTTTTGCAAAACTAGGATTTTTATTCAAAATCAAGGCATGCGAAAAATTTTACCACAGGCATATAATTGATATTCCGAGGATAAAATTTTGAGCATAACGCAGAGTTTGGGCAGGTAAGCGCAGACTCCGAAAAGACAGTTTTGCAAGCGGCTCTAAATAAATAAGATATGGATTTTGCAGGTTAGCGAAGGATGGATAAACCAAGACTTGTTTCCGTACACGGTGGCCATAGCGGTCAATTCTGTCATCATGCAACGGATACACTGGAGGAGGTAATCCGTGCCTATATTCAGCATGGATTTTCCTGGGTAGGTATTACCGAACATGTCCCGGGATTGCGGGACGATCTTCTCTACCCGGATCAGAAGGAAGCCGGTCTTACTCCGGCTATTCTTTATGAAATGTTTTCAGAATACATTGCTGAATGCCGAAGGTTGCAGGAAAAATACGCTTCAGAGCTCAAGATCTTCGTTGCCATGGAGATTGAGACCTACAGCGGTTATGAGGACTTCGTTTTCCGTCTGATCGAATGTTTCAGACCGGAATATATCGTGGGTTCGGTGCATTTTGTCGATGATATGGGGTTCGATTATTCTGAAGAACAATATCTTGCCACTGCCGAGGCGGTCGGCGGCATGGATGCCCTTTATTGCCGTTATTTCGATCAGCAGTATGAGATGATTGAGCGACTGAACCCTGCCGTAGTAGGTCATTTCGACCTGATTCGTCTGTTCGATACTGATTACAGGCAACGATTGCTGCAGCCCGAAATCGCCCGGCGCATCAAGCGTAATCTCGAGTTGATTCGAGAAAGAGACTTGATCATGGATTTCAATATCCGTTCGCTTTTGAAAGGGGCTGAAGAGCCATACATTAGCCGGTCGATCCTTAAACAGGCGCTGGAACTCGGCATTGCCGTCGTTCCCGGTGATGATTCCCATGGACTGTCTTCAATTGGAATCAATATGGAAAAAGGGATTGCACTTCTGGAAAATTTTGGTTTCGAGACTGATTGGAGGATGCCTCGACTCTTATAATATACGAAACAACAACCAGGCTTCTGTGGGATTTTGCCTTGGAAGCCTGATTGTTCGGATGTCGCACCGATCGAGATTGCCGGTATTTTTCAGAAGCTGTAGCTCATGAGCTTTTTGTTCAATACGATATCGATATTATCCACCAGGTTGTTCAGCGCGAAGGTGCCGACAACCTTCTCTTCGTTGTTTACAACAACAGCTCTGTGAATGCGATGGGACCGCAGTGTGATGATTCCCTGGGCTATGGTATCCAAGTCCTGTACCTTAACCACAGGTGAAGTCATTATCTTGTTAAGCGGTATGGCATCAATATTCTGGCCGTAACTGAGTGCGCTGACGGCATCTTTTTCGCTGACCAGGCCGATGGGCACGTAACCTTCCATTACGATGGCGCAGCAGCTTCTTTTCTCCAACATGGAGATGCCGGCCTGCCTGAGATTGGAGTCGGGTTTTTCCAAGACAATATTGGTGTACATGATATCCTGGACCAAGGCTGAGGAAGAAAAACTGTCGCTGCTCAACATATTGACAATGTTTCCCGGAGTGACGCTTCCTTTAAGTCTTCCTTCCTCGGTGACGATCCCAACATGACGGATTTGATGACTTTTCATGAACTCGCAGGCGTCGGCGATGTTTTCATCAGCACGCAGGTTCAACAGAGGGCTGGACATTACATCTTTTACGGAAGAGGTAAGGAGATCCATTCCCTTAACCGCTTTTTCCATGACCTTTCTTTCCGTTATTATTCCAACCGGCATATCATTTTGCATCACAAACAGAAAGCTTATATGCCTGTCACGCATGACTCCTAGGGCCTTACCCATGGATTCATGGTCTTCCACATAAAAAAAGCCCTGTGTCATTACGCTTCTCAAGGAAATGTTATGCATGGCTTACCTCCGGTTTGTCGAGATGAGGGGTTATAATCCGATGATCACCAATCAAAGATCGGATCTGTTCTGCCTTCCTATAAGAGAGTCTTTTGGAAGAAGTACGTTTCGAAAGACGTTATATTCACCCTTTAAAAGGAAAATTGTATCTCTGCCGGTCTGGGGCCCTTTACTTTGAGTATAGTGCAAATGCAAATTAAATTGAAGGGTGAGGAGCAAAAAGAATTTCCCAAAGTTTACCCTCTGATTTGCGAGGAAAAATATTGTATGGTTCACATACGTTAGCCCGGTTTTTATTCGAAAAAGCTTTTGTCGACAGGAAATCGAAAAAATCGGGCGACAAACTCTACATTGTGGTATGGTCTTTCGATTGATGATAAAAGAATTAACACCAGAAAGACAAAGAGTTGTTTCTTTGTCGTTACGGTTGCTGGAATTAAGGATGGAAGAGCGTTATCGACTTGGATATTGGTACTTTGAGGTTGATTTAATACAAAACTTGTGCTTATCTGCACTGTGCATTTATCGCCACGCCCAGGAATTTATTTTTGCCTGTCTTATACAATGGAATTTTTATCATGGAGAAAAAAATGTTCAAGATCGTGCGACGTGAAGAAATGACTGGAGGAACCGTGATTCTCAATGAGATAGAGGCGCCACTCATCGCGAAAAAGGCCCGTCCCGGTCAGTTTGTAATCCTGAAAGCCAATGAGGACGGTGAGCGTATTCCACTGACAATGGCGGACTCGGATCCGAAAAAGGGTACAATTACAATTATCTACATGGTGGTGGGCAAATCGACTGCCCTCTTCAAGACATTGCAGGTTGGAGACTCTTATCAGGATGTAATCGGTCCTCTGGGGAAGGCAACCCATCTTGAAAAGGTCGGCAAAGTTGTCTGTGTTGGAGGCGGAACCGGTGTTGCTGTGCTGCATCCCATTACCAGGGGCCTGAAGGAGATCGGCAATGATGTGACCTGCATCATCGGAGCCCGGACCAAGGACCTGCTGATCCTGGAAGAGCAGATGAGAGAGGCTTCCCATGACTTACGTATCTGTACAGACGACGGTTCATACGGGCATCACGGATTTGTGACCCAGGTCATGGAAGATATCCTCAAATCAGATGAGGTGAAATTGGTGGTGGCGATCGGGCCGGTTCCGATGATGAAAGCGGTCAGCAATATCACCAAAGGATATAATGTCCCGACCTTGGTAAGCCTGAACCCGATCATGGTCGACGGAACAGGTATGTGCGGCGGTTGCAGGGTGACGATCGGAAATGAGACGAAATTT
>Ga0210085_1000535_pt1 | contig 15877 bp, 11 predicted proteins | sample China_Galinas_PW_5_FD_184866 | JGI IMG/M metagenome (GOLD analysis project Ga0210085, IMG submission 184866) | Wetland microbial communities from San Francisco Bay, California, USA, that impact long-term carbon sequestration - China_Galinas_PWC_D1... | ecosystem: Environmental > Aquatic > Marine... | reverse complement strand
AGCAATTCTACCCTGTTGAACGGCTTTTTAATATAATCAAATGCGCCAGCTTCAAGACCTTCCCTGGTATCTTCTGCCCCTACTTTTGCTGTAACAAGAATTATCGGTATGTTCTTTGTCTCGGGGTCATTAACAAGAGTCTTGCACACTTCAATGCCAGTTATTCCAGGCATCATGACATCAAGTAATATTAAATCGGGCATTTCCGCTTTGGTTTTTTCTATTCCAGACTGACCATCATAAGCTGTTATTATTTCATAGCCTTCACGCTCAAGTCGATCCTGTAGCATAAAAACATTTTCAGGAAGATCGTCAACGATTAGTATTTTTTTCATTTAAATGGCTTTTTGTTTGGAGAATGCTTTTTTAATTTTAAAAGACATTACGGTTGGATTAACTGGTTTGGGAATATAATCATCAAAACCATGCTTTAAGATTATTTCCTTATCTTCCAGCATAGCTTTTGCTGTAACAGCAATTACTGTAATTTCGGACCAGGCCGAATTTGAGCGAATTCTTTTCAGAGTCTGAAATCCATCCATTTCAGGCATCATAATATCAAGTAATATAAGATCCGGTACTTTGTTTTCGAGTTTAGTCAGGCACTCAACTCCGTTTTTGGCTAGTATAGTCTTATAATTACAGGATTCCACAATCTCATTTATTGTAAATAATGTGTCAGGATCATCATCTACTATTAATACTTCGCCAAGTATGTTTTTTGCTTGTGTCGGTTTCTTTGAATGGCCCGGCTCCTGTATATTTAATTTTTTTTCACTTTTCGGAAGATTCTTAAAAGAGATACTTTCCTGAATTTTTAAATGGTCTCGTACTATCTTTAAAACATCAAGCGGATGGCCTTTGCTCTTGAGAGTAATTTCCTCTACGACATTATGTAAAGAGTTTTTTTCTTCCTCTGAAAGATCTTTTGCCGTGCTTATAATTATAGGAATGTCCTTAGTTTCTTTATTAGATTTCAGCCTATGGGATAAAGTAATTCCATCAACACCGGGCATCATTAGGTCAACTATTACCAGGTCGGGTTGCGCTTCTAATATTTTACTAAAGGCAAGATTACTGTCTTTTATGTAATCAATACGAATTTTTTCATTCTTAAATGTTTTTTTATACCTATCAAATTCTAATTCATCATCATCAACAACTATTATTTTCTCTATTTTTTTAATAGCATTATTTTCGAGTTTTTCTAATGCACTATGCAATATTGCATCAGAAATAGGTTTAACATAATAATCAAAGGCACCGAATCCATATCCCAGATTTTTATCACCCATAATTGAAATTACTATAACAGGAATATTTTTTGTTTTCTCATTTTCTTTTAATTCTTGTAATACGAGCCAGCCATTTTTCTTCGGAAGCAGAATATCCAGGGTAATTGCAAATGGTTGCAACTCAATTGCTTTTTTTAAACCCTGCTCACCATCTTCGGCATAAACAACGTCGTATCCCTTTGAAACGAGGTATTGGCCTACCGTATATCTAACCTTTGGATCACTATCAATTATGAGTATAGGATTTGGGTGGTTTTCCATCATAAGGCTAACATTATCTTCGTCTGCCTCTTCTACACTGCCTTCAGATACAAAAACGAGGGGAACGGTAAACGTAAAGATAGAGCCTTTTCCTATTTCACTCTTAACCTTAATACTGCCTTCTAATAGGTCAGATATTTTTTTGCATATTGCAAGTCCAAGTCCTGTACCGCCAAACTTCCTTGTAGTTGTACCATCTGCCTGTCTGAACTCTTCAAATATTATGGCAAGATCTTCCTTAGAAATACCGATACCGGTATCGCTAATATCAAATCTTAGTTTATTAGAATCGATGGAAACCGCCAACTGTACATAACCATTCTCCGTAAACTTAATAGCATTACCTAAAAGATTTATCAAAACCTGAGTGATTTTCTCTCTTTCTATATTTACAATGATTCTTGTGTTACAATTTCTTTCTAATTTAAAATCTATTGCTTTATTAATCACCAGGGGACTAATCGATGTTTCAACATCCCGGACCAATTCTTCAAGCATTACATCCTCATTATGCAATTCCATTTTACCGGCTTCTATCTTAGAAAGATCAAGAATATCATTAATAAGATTCATTAATCTTTTACTGCTCTTAAAAACGACCTCAAGTCTTTCGTGGTTTTTGCCAATTAAAGATGTTTCTTCAAGAATAAGTTCAGTAAGCCCCAAAATTGAATTCATTGGGGTTCTTAACTCGTGAGACATACTGGCAAGAAATTGAGATTTTAATTTTGTTGCTTCCTCGGCTTTATGTTTTTGAATTTCAAGTTCATTTGCTTTTTCTTTTAACTTAGCGTGTAGTTCAACAAGGGTTTCGTTCTGTTTCCTTATTTGTATGTTTTGCTTCTGGATATCCCCGTTTAGACTTTTAAGTTCTGCCACCAAATCTTTTAACTTAACAAATGCAGTTGCGTTTGTAATTCCAATGGCAAGTTGTTCCTGTATTCTTGATAGATATTCACGCGCTTCAGCGCTTGGTTTTCCAGTTGCACCTAGTTCAAGAATCGCGATCACTCTTTTTGAGTAAATTACCGGGACCATCAATAGGTGCTTAATTTCAATGTCAACAATCCCCATCGAAACCGTTGGAAAGTTCTCTTCAAAACTTAATTCGTAAAATTCTTTGTTTTTAATCACAAGATTAAAAAAGCTACTTTCTCTCGCAGCGAGGCTCTTGTTGTCGCCCAACCCATAAGAGCTGGCTAAATTAATTTCATTGTTTTCATCCACCGTGTACAGAGCCCCAACAACAAAGCCAGCTGTTTTAATTATTTTTAACAGTGATGCTTCTGAAACTTCTGATAATGTTGGGTTCTGATTTATCAGTGTTATGAATTCAGAATATTCATTTTTGGCACGCTCGTTTTTGTCCAGATCCACAAGCATTCTATTAAAGGCGCCTGCCAGTTGTCCTATTTCATCGTTGCTCTTAATTGCAATTTTATTTTTAAAATTTCCACTTTTTGTTAATTCTGTTGCCTCACTTAATTCTGATATATGTTTTCTAATTCTACCAGTAAATATCATTGTTAGTATCAGAGAAAGTGCTACACCGGCAGAGCCTAATACAATTAAGATATATTTAATGCTATTTTTCAAATCTGATGTTTCGCCGATAGGATTAAAGATTATGAACTCGAGTTGATTGCTTAGTTCAGTGCCATTTACAGGTTTGTAGATCGTAGTCAAAATATCATCAGCGGAAGATCCTTCACTAAAAACAGTAAAATTATTTTTTGATGAGAGATGGTTGTATGCTTCGGTAATTACAAAAAAATTCTTCTGGTTGCGCTCTTCATTTGAAACCAAAAGCGGAGTATTGTTCCATATTAAGGCTATTTCTGAGCGTATTTTGTCAGAAATGTTATTTAAAAGTGTCTGATTAAGTACCCTCCCGTAATAATATTCCCTGCCATCCTCCCCCTTATATGTTTTTATTATTACAGAAGGATTGTCGTTCAGAAAATCTTGTATTGTAAAATATTTATGGGAAATGTTTATTTGGGGTTTATGTATTTCTCTGGATATGTTCTTAGAGTTTTGATTTTTTTCAAAGACAAAGTCAAGGTTTTGGTCTGTTAATTCAGTTTTGTTAAATTGCTCGTCCAGCCCAGAATTTAATACAGAGTAAAAATCATCTTCGGTGTATTGTAATTCTTCCCTGTATTGGTAAATAAAGTCGTTTGCGGAATTTAACAGATATTTTGATTGCTGTGAAGTAAGAACATTGTACATAATTGAATAATAAGCAACTGCAGAGCCCCCTAATATCAAAACAACAATGGCAAAATTTATAATTAATATTCTATAGCTTATTTTCATCTTTACGAATCTTTTTGCAGCACATTCCTAATGGTTATCAACAATTCATCAAAATCATATGGTTTACTAATAAAATCACTCGCACCCATTTTTGCTGAATCGATTGCACTTTTAACATCAGCATAAGCGGTAAGAACAATTACTTTGCTTTTTATGTTTTGATCTTTTAATTCTCTTAATACATCAAACCCATCCCTACCGGGCATTTTTAAGTCCAATAGAATTAAGTCAACTGGTTTCTCTGCCAGGCCTTTTAACGCTTTATCAGCATCATTAATAAAGCTTGTTTCATATCCAACTTCTTTAAGTTCATCACTTAAAGCTTCGCAAAGGTTAATATCGTCATCAACAATTAATATTGATTCCATTTTTATACCTAGTTACTGTCGTTAATTTTTGTTTCAGGGCTATTGAATTTATGATACTGTATTCTCTCCCTGTTTTTCAAAATTTCGTCCTTAAGCGGGTTTGTTGATTGCTTTCCTGCCAGCCTATCTTTAAGAGTAGGAATCAGCTCTACTTTTATAAGTAGCACGAGCTCTCTTTTATTAACCTTAATGTCATCACTTCCGAAGATATAACGCAGCCCAAAAAACCACCACGGCAAATCTTTCAGGAAAGGAATCCCTGTTCGCACTGTACTCTCATCATTTAAAAATAATCCGCCTATTACAGTCTCTTCCCCATTTAGCATTACAACCTGTGTAGTAGCTGCTGTTTTATTAATTACTGATGTAAGATCTGAAACCGTAAAGGTTGAACGCTCTGCATTTATATTCAGTACTATATAATTAATTCCGTCCTCCCTATATACATGCGGCGTTACCTTAAGAATTGTTCCTGTCGGATAAAACTTTTCTACTGTATTCCCCGAAAAATCTTTTTGTTTTACAGAGAAATCTGAACCAACCTGAATTGTTCCTTCCTGTCCATCTCTAACTACGGTAGTTGGAGCAGTAATAACCTGCCCAACATTTTCGCTTTCTAAAAATTGAAATAAGGCCGTTGCATTTCCATTAAAACTACCAATACCAAAACTTGATTTAGCCGCAAATTGTCCACCTTGAAAAGTCTGCGTATTGGTTGAAGAACTACCAGATGTTGAAGAACCATCCCCCGTTAAAGTACCAGCATCTTTTACATCTCCCAATTGCCCGCCAAGATTCAGGCCATTTTTAGAGAGCAAAACCTGCCAGTTTATTCCCATTTGTCTTGCTTTGGTTACGTCAGAATCAAAAAAGATGGCAGAAATTTTTACTTCTCTTGCATCCACAGAAGCGTAATTTGTGGCGTCTTTATTTTTTTCTGACAACTGATCATTTCTTTTAATTATAGTTACATCATTTTTCTTTTCATAAATAAGGCCCGCATATTTGACTATAATATCCATTGCCTTTTCATAATACATATTATTAATTTCAACCCCTATTGGTGCAGAATATTCTGCTAAAGAGACGATTTTTTTTCCTGTTGCTTTTTCGCTAACCTTGCTCAATAACTCTACTGCCTGGTCAAAAGGAAGCGAAGATGAAAGAGTAACCATTTGGTCAGGATTTGTCTGCCCGGTAAGAGTTTTTTCCAGGTATTCCTGTGCATTGCCCCTGAATGATATAATCAGTATCAATAATATTACGAATGAGTTAATTTTAGTCTTCATTTTTTAATCTCTTTATTAATGATTCTCTTTGTCTTTAATAGATTTCGATGATTCTTTTTCAAGCGATAATTCCGTCTTTTCGATAATCCCGCCTTTATTAATGATAAAGTCAACCTTACTTTGATCGTAGTCAATCTTGGTTAAATACCCGAGATAAACCTGCTCCCCTTCCCACAGGAGATATGTGTTCCCCTTGGCATCAGAAAGGAATGCCCCTTCCGGAATTATTGCCAGTAGTTTGGCTCCCTGAACATCAAGAAGATTGTCAACATTCGGCGGAATATCATTCCTGATTAAAGGATAGAAAACATCATACAGTGGCCGGGCAATTAATTGGTTTTCTTTATGGGTGCTGCTTGCAAACCTGTTATCTGGAGAAAAATAAACGTCCACCACCATTGTGAAACTAACAAGAAACTTGGGTATTCCTTCTTTATTGGTTGATGTCAAATTACTTAGAGAAAGATTGGTGATTTTTTTGAGTTCCTTGCTTTCTTCAATTGCATATATAAGTTGGTGAACTTCTCTGAACTCACCGCTTCCGCTAAGTTTGTATTCGTAATAAAAAAACTTGTTTTGGGGTTTTTGCCCAACATATTCAACGTTTGTTTTTGTTTCTTCTGAAGAATTTAAACTAATACTATTTATAAAGTTGAAAAACTTTATCGAAGAAATGTTTTGTGGGATATTAAATTTCCTTGATGCAAGCACAGAGTCTAGAACAGCCTCTCTTTTTAAAAGATCTTTAAGTTGTGCTGTTAACTGTTCAGTATTATAATCGCTGGCCTCCAATTTTTTCAATTCATCTTTTTTCTCATTTAAAGATCCTCTTTGGGTAACGAAAAGATAGTACCCTCCTGCTATGAGAATTAAGATCAATAAAATTACCAGGCCCAATGTGTTTTTTAATTTTCTATTCATTTAGATATCTTTTGATAACTTGATAAATCGAAGTTCATTGTAAATTTATAGGCGTTCTTCTCACGCAAAGTTTCATAATACATGCCCCTTAGTTCTGCGTTTTTCATTGCATAAGCAAATTTAGTCAAAACGTATTTAGATAAGGCATATCCTTCAAGATTAACTCTGTTGTCCGCTCCGAGACTTAATTTTGTAAGCCATATACTTTTATTCGAAGCAAAAAAATCAGATATTTTCTTAAAAGAATTTGACCAAACACCAGTACCTACTGAAACTGAATCGAGAATTGCCTGGGTTTTTCCAAAATCATTAATTCTTCCCTCTACTTCCGAGATTTTATTGAGTATTGACTTATTCTGAGTAAGCAAGAGTTGCCTGCTTGCAATCTGGCCCTTTAAAGTATTTATTTCCCTTTTATTCACTAATATTTGCTGGGTAATAAAAAATGTGGCAATAAACAATATCGGCAGCATTAAATAGCCATGCCATGCAAACTGGAGGAACTTTTGGTCCTCTTTAACATAACGAGGAAGTAAATTTATTCCTTTGTGAATCTCTTCAAGTTCATCAAAATAATCTACTGCCGCAGCAATGGGCACGCTGAAAGATGACACTGTCTCGAGAGTTTTCTTATCTAAACTAGTTAGATCTATCTCTTTGAAATCGATTCGTGAAACATTTGCTTCAGGGAAAGTTCCATAAAAAGAAAGAATTATATTTTCAGAATCATCTTCACCGCAAACTATAATGTTATCAAGTGTTGTAATGCCTCCGTTCTCCATCTCCAGCAATATTTTAGAGAAATATACATCATATGTGTGCAGGTTTATTGTTCCTATATCAAGGGTGGTTCCAATATGCTTTACTTTCCTGCCATGCATAAAAATAAGTTTGCTATATTCTTTACCAATATAAACGATTAAGGAATGATCGTCCGGAAAGAATTTTTTCTTCTTTGCTATATAATAAGCAAGCGAAACTTCAGCGCTTTTTACCGATTGAATTTGGTAATTTCTTTTCCCGTTATACTGGGCAAGGGAATTTATTTGACCGATACAAGGAACTTCGCCACTTATGAAAACTGCCATCCACGATTTATCTGATAGCTCAACATATGACAGATTTTCTTTATCAAGCGTCACATCTTTCGATTTTTGAATATCATCAATTACTTCCTGAGTGAAGTTTGCAGTGCTGTCTTTTTTATTTCCCTCGAAAACATGATAATGAACCGCTGGCTCTGTTATAACCGGGATAAATAAAGATCTGTTTAAGTTAAAACTCTTTAACGAATTATTAATTACACTGAGATTTGAAAGTCCGGCAGATCTTGTTCGTGACTCTTCCTTTGCCCTTCCTTCAATTCCCAGATCATCAACATCCAGCTTTAATCCCTCCATATCATCCTGAACATTAAACTCTGGGGCTACAACATCAAAGGCTGTTGTTTGAAGAACCTTAATTTTATCTTTTTCTTTTTGTACAACAGCTATTTTAGTGTCGCTGCCTTCACAATATGTAAATATTATTGACTTCATTTATCAGCCGTCATTATTTGTTGCATTCTGGTTTTATTATTGGCATATGCCATAGCGCTATCAAGAGAAATTTTCTTGGATAAATATAACCTTTTAAGATCTTGTTCCATAGTTATCATACCACCTTTTGATCCCTGGTTAATCATCATATAAATTTCACTGGTGTTATTGTTCTTAATTGCAGCTTTTACACTTGGCGTTACAATTAGCACTTCTTTTGCCAACACCCGTTTGCCGTCCAGGCTGGGTACCAGTTTTTGTGAAACCACTGATATCAAAACATCTGCCAGCCTGTTTCTAACTCTTTCTTGTTCTGCTGGATTAACTTCAGCTATAATTCTATCAAGCGATTCTACTGCGGAAGAAGTGTGCAGCGTTGAAAAAACCTTATGCCCTGTATCCGTAACTTCAAGAGCAGCAATTATAGTCTCTGGATCACGCATTTCACCAATTACAATTATATCGGGATCCTGTCTTAAAGCCTGAATAACACCGTCTTTAAAACTCATAACATCCCTACCTACCTCGCGGTGTTTTACTATAGAGACATTTGACTTGTGCACATATTCTAGTGGAGAAGCAATTATTACAATATGCGCCGGATCATACCTGTTGTGTTCATTAATAATCGAATCAAGTGTGGTGGACTTGCCGGAACCGGTAATACCTGTTACTAACGACAAACCAAATTTTATATAGGTATGGCTCATTGCCTTTACCACATTTGGGTGAAATCCAAGGCTATCCATTGAACGAATAGATGAGCTTATCGCTCTTAAATTAAGAGTAAGTGTTTCAAGCTCAAAATAAGCACATGCTCTGAATCTTGTGTTTATTTTTTTTCTTTCATAGTAAAATGAATAGCTGAAATCAAGATTTTTATTTTGATCTAAGAGCTTTCTCTGATTTTGGGTGAGTAAATTAATAATCAAAACTGCAGCTTCATCCGTAGAGAACTGCGGAAAATCATTTACTTTCTCCTTTTTCCCAAATATCCTTAACCACACAAATCCGTTGTTACCGGGGCCGCCTAACTCAAAATCTGATGCCTCTCTTTCTATCATGCTCGTTAGCATTCTATCAATTATTTTTTTAAGAATTAGTCTTTCTTCTGCATTTATCTTTTCAATATTTTCCAGAATATAATTAACCCTTTCTGCCCCATAGGACATTTTAGGAATTAAATCAATTATTTTATCTAAAATTGGTTTATATTCTGTATTAAAATTAACTAGTGTCATATCTTTATAATAATTTAATATTAATCTGAAGTAGAAGCTATAACTTCTTCAATTGAAGTAAGTCCAAGTTTTACTTTTTCAAGTCCCGCTTCTCTAAGGTTTAACGTTCCGTCTTTTCTTGCCTGTATTCTTATCTTTTCTTCATCAACTTCAATTCCTGATCTTACAATAACTTCTCTAATTTCTTTAGTAAAATACAACGATTCATGAATGGCAATTCTGCCTTTATAACCAGTGCCAAGACATTTTTCACAGCCCTTGGCCTCATAAACGGTATGTTTTTTCCACTCCTCTATGTCCAGGCCTGCGGCCCGCATCGTTACTTCGTCAAAAGTTGTAACTTTTTTCTTACAGTCGGGACAAAGCCTTCTTACAAGTCTCTGGGCAACAATGAGATTAATAGCATAAGCAATAAGAAATGGTTCAATGCCCATTTTGTATAATCTTGCAACTGCACTTGGCGCATCGTTGGTATGAAGAGTTGAAAATGTAAGGTGCCCTGTATTAGCCAATTTGATTGCCACTTCTGCCGTTTCCTTATCTCTCATTTCACCAACAAGCACAATGTCAGGATCGTGTCGTAAAATTGAACGAATTGCCTGTTCAAAATTCATTTTATAGCCAATCTTAAGCTGACGGGCCCCTTCTATAACATACTCAACCGGATCTTCAACTGTTAAAACATTTACTGATGGATCAATTACCTGGTAAAGAGCAGCAACAAGCGTGGTGCTTTTTCCACTTCCCGTTGGACCGGTTAAAATAACCATGCCCTGGGGCTGATTAATTGCTTTTAAGAATGCCTCTTTTCCATACCCAACCAACCCTAGCTTATCAATATCCCGGATAACTTTTCTATCGTCAAGTATTCTTATTACTACGCTTTCAAACTTATTCTTTAATTCTGTTCCGACCATTGGTAAAACGGAAACTCTGAAACGAATTACTGTTCCATCAATTTCTCTTTGAATAAATCCGTCCTGTGCGCTTTCGCGCTCAAACCTATCCATCCCTTTTGAACGATCTTTAACAACGGCGACAACTGCCTCGGGCAAGGTTCCCTCCTGAGTATGCCAATGTTGTAGTAATCCGTCAATTCTAATATCAATTTCTGTTTTATTTCCTGGTCTTGGAACAAAATGAATGTCGCTTGCACCTTTTCTAACACCCTCAACAAGTGCACCCTCAACAAGATTAATGAGAGCACTTTTATTTATTTCAGCATCTAATTCGTCTTCATCCAAAGAGCTTTCGCCCCTGTCAATTTCCATTTCCGGTGCAACATCTTCCATTGCTTTAAGAAAAGCATTTTCGGGGGGCAGTATTATTTTTATTAAATCGTCAAAAGCTTTTTTCTGAATATATACTATTTCATATTTCTTAGCCTGAAACCCAAAAGCAATTTTAGATATATTCCGGTCAGTAGGATCAGTGGCCGCCAGAATCAATTTATCTTTTGACCTGTCATCGTACATAAAAGGAATAATGCTATGATCTAACATCTGTTTTTTCAGTTGTTCGCTGGCTCCATCCATCATTCTTCTTATGGCTTCAATTCGCCTCGGAGGAACTTCCTCCGGAATTATTTCAAGCTCTCTGAAGGCATAAAGAATAGCAACTTCCTTAAATATTGCATCATGGTCATATTTAAAATCCTGCACCAAAATTTGTGCGAGATTTCGTTTTATTTTGCCCTTATCGTCAGCTTTGGCTGCAAGGGCTTTTTCAAGCATTGCGCCATCTATTATTCCTTTTTTAAAAAGGAGATAACCAATTTTATCCGTCATTTCAAGACTTGTGTCCATCATACTATCGTTCTCTCTACTTGCTGAACATTCATAGCTGTACCAGGTGTTTTGGGTCTTACAGTTGCTGTTTCCGCAGAAACAAGAGTCAACAATATCATTACAACCATAATTATCATTGCAATAAATACCTGAACCAACTCAATAAAATTTTTAAGTCTGTAAACTGTTTCTGCTTCATAATAGTTTGCAATTTGTAGTGATGTGTTTTTAATAGTTCCCGTCTCTTCACCTGAATGGAGTCGTGACAACGCCGTATCAGTAAAAACTCCAGCCGCTGCAAACGCGTCTGTTATTCCGGTACCTTTTTTTACCATTAAAGGAATGGCCAGATTTTTAATTCTGTCCTCAAAATATTTGTTATCGGTGGCTTCAGAGGCTATTCTTATCGGTTCAATGCTCTCCGCTGAGCCGCTGTAAAGCGTATAAAATACCCGGCAATAAACCTCTATAACAGTTTTGTGTATTAAGGAGCCTATAAACGGTGCCTTCAAAATGTGTTTATCAAAAAAATACCTGCCTTTCTCAGTTTTGAAATATCTCCATAATGCAATTGGCGGTATAACGAGAAATGCTGTAACAAGCCAGCTATTGTCAATCAGGAAATCACTAAGTTTCAGTGTAAAGGCGGTCATCGGGGGGAGTGCTATTTTAAATCTAACAAACAGTTTTGCTGTTTCTGGAAAAATATACCCCACGTAAAAAATAACTGCAAGTAAAAGCACGAACATAGTAACGGCCGGAGTTATAAGAGCGCTTCTTAAACTCTTTTTAAACTCCATTCTTCTTTCCAGAAACTTTGCCGTTGCTTTGTATACTTCAACCATGTTACCGCTTTTTGAAGCTAACCCCAGCATATATGCTGTAAACTTGCCAAATACCGGTTGATATTTTATAAAAGTTGCTTCACTATCAGCACCCCTTTTCAATTCGTTATTAATTTCTCTCAGGGTTTCTCTCAGGGTTTTATTCTCGGTATCGGTCATTAGTAAAGTTAAAATTTCGCTGTAGGGAAGTTTTTGCTCAAGCAGCTCCGCGCTTATCTTAACGAAAGAAACTATTTCTGTTTGTGGGGGGTTAAAATGAAAATCAAAAAGCGCTTTATTTATTGAAATTATACTATAACCAAGTTTCGAAAGAGCGTCTTCGACTTCTTTTTTAGTGAAAGCCTTTTGCTCTCCTTTTACAAGCTTTTCGTTTCCTTTTTTAACCTTGTAAAGGTAAGTGACTTTCTGTTCAATGGATTTTACCTCCAACTGGTTTTTCTCTGCAAGGCGGTAAATTTTTTTCTTGCCCGTTTTGGCAGATTCAGCAGTTAAGGAACCACTGATTGTTTGCCCGGAGGCTTTTTGAGCAGTAAATCTTAATTCAACCATTATGTCCCTTTAAATTGAAAGGAGCTGATAAAATATAGTAATTATTACCAGCCTTTCAAAAAGAATTTTCTAGTTAAAAATTTTTCTTTCAACCCCCATTATTTTAAATGTGCGGTTGTCTGGTTCTTGTTACCTTTAACAAAATTGGACTGATAAAAAATATTAATTTTATCAGTCCATTAAGCTAAATTATAACTACCAGAAATTTCTAGTTGCTAGTTTATTGAATCGCAGAAATTATACCGCTTGGCGTAACAGTTGTTTTAACAGTCCAGCTTGCTGCATAACCAGCGTCCTTGGGGGTAGCTGTGAATACAACACTACTATCAGCCTCGCTGGTAACGACCCAAGTAGCATCAGTTGAACTTGTTAGAGCTGTGGGAAGATGATCAAAAGCCTTAGTTGTGAAATCTACGTATGAATTTCCACCACCACCCATTGCCAGGGGTTTTTTATAGTACTGTTGTGCCATTGCTCCAATATTTGTGCCCTGTGAAACTATTGAATCCTGTGTAGATGATTCGGCATTGGCATTAAACAAGTTAATACCAACTACTACTGCGATACCAACAATGATAACGCCAAGAACGATAAGAAGAAGTTGTTGTTGACCCATGATTGAATCCTTTTATGTTTGTTTAAATGTAAGTTAGTTAGATATATTGATTTCTGTAGATTGAATGCCTATGGATTATATTTATTGCTATGCCCGTAATTATTATTGCCAAAACGATTAAAAACAAATTATATTGTACCAAAATGAGTTTATCCTGATTATTACAGTAAGATTTACATTAGAAAAAAATATGCCAAAGAATTAGTTTGTTAAAAAACAATAAAATAAGTGCTTTTATTTAATGAAATTTAGAGTGCGTAAATAATACCGGTAATATTTACTGTGTAGGTAAATATTACCTTGGTGTTGTGGCCTAATTCGGTAAATTTTCCCTTCGTGTTTTTTTGCTATAAAAATATGCCTCATTTTCTTACAATTTCCCATTTTTTTTGTCATTTTCTCTTCTTTTCTCCCGGCATTTAGAATTCCATTCTTAGCACGATTATTGTTATATCCTTTTGTACGATAAATCAGGATATAAAGATATAAGACTATGAACACCGGACAAATGCTTATAACGGTAGCAGCAATGGTATTGCTGGCAACATTGATTCTAAGAATGAATAATACCTTTTCTAACAGCACAGACACTGTTTATGATTCAAAATTTGCCATCCTGGCAACCTCACTCGGTAATTCTATTATAGAAGAGGCATCTGATAAATCATTTGACGAAGCCACAGACAGTATTGCAGTAAGTTCACTCAATGATCTTACACCTTCCGGCAGCCTTGGTCCGGAAAGTGGTGAAGTTTACCCGAACTTTAATGACGTGGATGATTATAATGGTTTTGTAAAAGTAGATTCAACGTTGCCCTCTGCTGTTTTTAAAGCGACCTGCAAGGTTGATTATGTAAATCCTAATAGTCCGGAAGTAACTTCAACTGCAAGAACATGGACAAAAAGAATTTCTGTTACAATTACCAGTATTTCAATGGCGGATACCGTCAGACTTTCATCTTTATATAGCTATTGGGTGTTTAGATAAATGGGATTTAGTACACTATTAGATATTGTAGGTTCGGTAATTATTGGTGGGTTGATTTTATTAATCCTTTTCAGGTTAAACAACTCGGCAACGGCAAACCTTTATAATAGCTACTCCGAGGCAACCGTTCAGCAGTCTATTGTTTCGGTTGTTCAGGTACTGGAGTCAGACTTTAGAAAAATAGGATACTGCAAGGACTGGAATAAAATTCCTGATCCCACAAAAGCCATTTTGTACGCTGACACCTCCAAATTTGTTTTCTTAACGGATATAGATAATGACGGCAACGTCGATACACTCGATTACTATTTAGGCCCTACAAGCGCGCTTTCAAATACACCAAACCCGCGTGACCGCTTTTTATATAGAGTCGTAAATAACGAAACACCCAGAAGTGCTAATGTTGGTTTAACAGAATTCAAAATAACGTATTACAATTCTCTTGGTGATACCATAAAAACTCTTCCTTTAACCAGTAACACCGGACAGATACACACCATACAAATTGACGTTGAAACACAAAATTCAGAAGCTATGGACTCTACATACGTAACTTCTTTCTGGAGACAGATAAAATTATCTGCAAAAAATTTACAAAATAGATAAAAATTAAAAAGGTAACTATATGGGTGGGAAAGCTATACTATTAGTCGTTTTAGGTTTTAGCCTTATTTTTCTTGTTTTGGAATCAAACATAATAACAACCTCGGGTAGAACCGTAGATAATATGACTGACTACTACACAAGTACTAATGCTCACAACATTGCTGTGGCTGGTGCAAATGTTGGTGCTAACCAGGTATTTCTAGATCCCGCCTGGACAACCGGTTACAACAATATCTCATTTCAAGATGGCAGCTATTCTGTTTCTGTGGCAATAGTAAATGCATTTGAAAATATTCGAAGAATTACTTCCGTAGGTACATTCAATGGTAGATCCGACACCGTCCAGATTACTTTAAAGCCAAGCAGTTTTTCAAAATTTGCATATTACTCCGCCTTTGAAGGAACAAGCACTATTTACTGGGTAACCGGCGATACAGTCTGGGGACCGATGCATACACAGGACAAAATTACAATAAGCGGAGCCCCTGTATTTAACGGTAAGGTTACCACCAAAGAACATATAGTAACAAAGGGTTGGTCAGATCCTCAGTTCAACGGAGGGTTTGAAACCGGGGTTGATCTGCCGATACCTCCTGATGGTACTGCCAATCTAAAAGCGATGGCGGATGCCGGGGGAGTTGATATTACCGGCCAAGATACTGTATATATGACTTTCGCTGGCGATAGTATAAAATATAAATATTCTTACGCCAGTAATTACACTTCAGTTTTAGCATCAACATTTTCACCAAACGGGGCAATTTTTGCTACAGATGCGATACTTAGAATCCAGGGAACCGTAAAGGGACAGTATAGCATCGGTTGTTCTGGGGCTACAACAAAAATTAAAGGGAAAACCGTTTCATTAGGTGGAGATATCTACCTTGATGGAGATATAGTCTACAATACTGATCCGGTTTCAAATCCTAATTCCACAGATCTGCTGGGTATGGTTGCTCAAAATAATGTTGTTATCTCGGATAATGCAGCGAACCATAATGATATAAAAATACAGGGATCGATTTATGCTGAAACCGGGGGTTTCGGAGCTGAAAACTGGGACTCGAGGGGTATTTCAGGAACAATTAATTTGGAGGGAGGAATAACACAGAATAATAGACTTCCAGTTGGTGTTTTTACTACTCATGGCTCAAACCTTATTATAACCGATGGTTTCCTAAAACACTATAGATATGATAATCGATTGATGAAAGCTTCTCCACCGGGATTTCCGAATACGGGCAAATTTGAAAT
>Ga0210085_1000534_pt1 | contig 15934 bp, 14 predicted proteins | sample China_Galinas_PW_5_FD_184866 | JGI IMG/M metagenome (GOLD analysis project Ga0210085, IMG submission 184866) | Wetland microbial communities from San Francisco Bay, California, USA, that impact long-term carbon sequestration - China_Galinas_PWC_D1... | ecosystem: Environmental > Aquatic > Marine... | reverse complement strand
TATGTCGAGCAATGGCCGCGTCCTGATTGCCCAGAGAAAAGCCGGACATCATCTGGCCGGCAAGTGGGAATTTCCCGGCCGGGAACCGCTCCATCTTCGATTTCACCTGCATTCGATCCATTCCTTTCGCATTTAACTTTCTGCGGTCATAAACAAATATTGATTTTTAGCCGATTGGTCTGGTTGGTGCCCCTGCTGCGGATAATCTCGCCGAGCCGTAAACTCAAGAGATCGATCCTGATGCCGATAAAGATACTGAAGAAAACGCTCATTAGGCGGTATAACATCCAATGGGATCGACACCCCTCAACCAGTCAGACAACGAACCCCGTGAGGACACGGACCCTGTTGCTGCAACTAAAAGCAGTAACGGCACCGGTAAGCCGGTGGATGTCGTTGGGCCTGTAGCTGAACCAACTGGTGAAACCGCCGATGCGCTCGAAGAGACTGAAAGTGATACGCAGGAACTCAGCCGTGAAGAAGTCGTGGCTCTCATTTCCTCAGACGATGAGACCCGGGAGGATGCCGAAGAAACGGATCGCTCCATCCTTGCAGTTTCAGACCCGGCGACCGTTCGGGAGGCCGCAGAACCGCAAGAGATTCCAGTATTAACGGCTGAAGATGAACCTGATTCCGCAACTGTGACCCGCCATGCAGAGGCATCCGCCGAATCGGGTGCAGCGACTCGTTCCACAGATCTCATCCGGGTCGGACTTTGGGGCACCGGTCTTGCCATTCTCATCTTTATCTTGGCAGCATTTGGGCTCTCTTATCTCAAAAACCGGCCGCCGGTAATATCGATTGCCGAAAATCAGCCGGCCGCAAACACACACCGGAAGACCTCGCCGGAAAGCGGCAGCCGTGCCTCGGCCGATTCGGTCCCCAAAATTAAGCCCGACATTCAGTCGCCGTCTGATGGCCTCCTTCTGCGTCTTAAGGCAAAGCAGGACCAATTGGATGCCTTAATGGACCAATTGCTCAGTAAGGCCGATGAGATAGCGAATCTCCAGAACCACTATCGAAAGAGCATCCGACAGGTTGAGGCCGCCGTCCTAACGGAAAAAAGACACGCCGGCATCCATACTCTGCAACAGGCTCTTGGAGTCAAGCGGATTGCCCTTCAACTCGAAACCATCCGGCACCGGCAGGCATACATCGACTGTCTCGCCAAGCCGGCCGACTGGTTGCTGCAGGGAAACGAAGAGCTGTTGTTTTTGAAACGCAAGCACGCCCTCGAATCTTTGATATTCCCGGTATGCAGCCAGATCGACCCGGAAAAACTGGCAGCCGAACAAGAAGCCGCCTTCGACCACTACACAAACAGCGTGGAAGCGCTGAGGGTCGATCTGCAAAAAGCGTCCTATTGCCCATTGGAGCAAATCTGGCAAAACCTTCTCGAACAAGAAAAGCAGTTTGCATCGAACCGCACCCCCACCGCTTCCGGCACCCGGCAAGGTTCCGGCGGCAGTTCAAAAGTGGAGAACCAATCCATCTGGCTTGAAATTTGCCGGGGACACTATAGCCGCAAAAGTGAACTCACAGCGCTCTCGGTTGAAGCGGCTGACTGTCTGGCGGACTGGAAGGAACCTGACCTCTTTTTGAACGGCATCAAGGAGCTGTCACCGGGGACCGCGAGCCGACTTTTTAAATGGAAGGGGAGCTGGTTCTGCTTAAACGGCTTGGCCGACCTGCCGCCGGAGACGGCCGAATATCTTTTTCAGTGGAATGGCGACTGGCTTTCTTTGAACGGCGTGAAGCATCTGAACGCCGAATCGTCTATTTTTCTAACCGGGTGGAAGGGCCGGACACTCGAGTTGATGGGGTTGTCGCCGGAGTCGATGGAATTAGAAGTTTTGGTGCTGAAACACCTCGCCCAATGGCAAAGATCGGGCGGAAAGCTCTTCGTGCCCGAGAGGATTCGGCGGCTATTGATTGACGGCGCGGGCTAGATTCAATCCATAAATGGCCCTATTCCGCAATTCCCTGCCTGCTTCGAGACAGGTTGGCGTCAAATTACGCATTTGGCGTGAAAGGTCTGAAATTGCTTGTGGGGCATTCAGGAGTATGCCTCCGCGCAATGCCGCTGATCTCCTTGTGCGTGCGAAAAATTGCACATTTCATTCGTCGATGGATATGTATGGGGTTAACATGCTGCACAGGTGTCGTATGATACGATCCGTCAGGTTTTTGTTTATCGGGATGCTGGTGTATCAAGCGAGCCTGCTTATCTGGGTCGAGCCCGCGGTGTGTATGGCCGCTAATGTCGGTGCCGATGAATTTAAACAAAAAATCGACGCTTTAAAAAATTTACAGGAAAAGGTCACTGGTTGCATCGACACGGCGCTTGCCATTCGGGCGGATCTTACAGCTCGGGGGAGAGAATTTACCGATGAAATCAAAGACGTTCAACAACGCCGTCAATATGATTCCTTTGCGGAAGCGATTCGAAATCCCCGTGTTCAATACAATTTGAAGCTGATCCAGATGGTGTCCGGCTATACCGGTGCGCTCGATGGAAAAATTGTCTTCTTTAAAGACTGTCTCGAGCAGATTCGGTTTCTCTATCGTCAGGCAGAAGATGAGTTCAAGATGATCCAGACTTTGGGCGTAGTTGAAAATGCCAGCCTGTTGGACCTGATCGACCGGTTGTTGATCGAATATCGAACCGAAATACAAAAGGATTTAATTGAATCAGCCCGCATTTCTTATCGCCATTGTGACGCCATCTGGCGGAAGATCGTCGACAAAAATTTATGAGTCGTCGATTCCGTTCACAAATGGTCTCTTCCACATTATTCTATTCTTCGTGTTGTTTCTGTATTCCGGCACTCCGCTTCGCCCGCCCTGACCAATACCAATGTAAGCGTTCACAGGTCACCGCATCTGTTTTGTTGTCGGGCACTTGAAGAACAAAAGTACATCTGCGGCACCCTGTAAACGTTTAGAATTAGGCGGCTTGAAGCGCGTCGGACTTTGCAACCCTGTGAACGGTTACGTGCCAAGGGGAGAGATGAAATGACTTAACAGAGCACATCATTTCCGGGCAATGAAGAGGCGCAGAAGCGGTTGGAGCTTCAATCGCTCTCGTCCTCGTCGGAGGTGGTCTCGTCCCCTATCTGCGACCGGTTTTCGCGTGAGTAAAAATAGAAGCACAGGCTCAAGGTCAATAGGTGTGTGGCAAAAAAGAAATACAGCACCGCATCCTGGGTTTTGCACCCCAGAATGAAAAAGCCGACCGCGCTGTAAAAGAGGAGTTTTGTCTTCATGGTCTAACCCACTAATGATATCGGTCGTTTCGATAAATACTAAAGTACCATCGGTATTCCAGACGATGGGCGGCTTCGCTGACGGCCGGAAGACTTGTCAACACAGCGTCTTTCGGGTAAAATGAGGATAAATTTACCCACATTATTCCGTATGCCTGAAGCCGATGACGATGGATTCATTACAGTTAACATTCTAACGATTTCGTGAGGCCCCCCTGATTCTAATACGCTAAGTTGACTTTTTCGGGCGAACATTTCGGGCTATGGAGAAGAAAAAAGGCGCGCACAAGGGGAGCGTTTGGCGGAGTCACCAAGGGTAAAAATTATGAAGAGGGTATTCGTTATTGCCGCTGCCGGGGTTCTCCTGCTCGCGGTGTCACTTGCTTTTTCACGCTCCGGTCCGCCCCAGCCGACAGCGGAAGAGGAAACGGTGTTAGATGCGCTCAAAAAGGTCCAGGAAGGGTACAGCAGCCGGGTTACCTATGACAGATACACGGAACTGCTGACCGTTGCGGCTCAAAAACTCGATCAACTCAAGAAGACCGGCACCGATAACAGCTGTTTCATGAACGCCGCTAATAGGTGCTTCTCATCATTTGAAATCGGGAAAAAAGCCTGGAAGGCAAAGGATGAGGCTATGGATGAGCGCCGTCGCATCGACATGGAGACCACCTTGTCGTTCACGATTGGCTTTGCCTCGGTCAGCCTGGCAAAGGCCAACCAGTGCTTCTATAAATAATCCTGCGGATTATTTATTCCAGGTTTTTTTCGACGATCCCACCACCGCTGCCAGGTGCCGGGACGGGTGAGGGGCGAAAGGACTGACGCGTCTGCTGGAGATTTTTTTCGAGTCTTCGGAGGTCGTTCTGAATGGCGAATATCTTTTTGTCCAGATCGCTGGAGAGCACCAATAGTTTCTGTTGCTGGTTTTCCAGTTCCTGTTGAAGGGTTTTGCGGTCGATTTTACTGTCCGTCAACCCCGTTATTTCGGTCCGGAGTTTGAGGAGGTCATTGACCTGTTTTTGAGTGACGGTCGTAAGGTCCGACAGCCTCTCGGACATGTCATTGTCGCGGGCTGTCATCTGGTCCGACAGTGCCGCCAACTGGTTGGCCAAGCTTTCCAGGTCTTTTTTATCCATCTTGGCGGTATCGATCGCCTTCAGATTGCCCAAGGTCTTCTTCAAACCGCTATCGGTTTTGCCGACCTGCGTTTTCAAGTTTTCAATACTCTTCTCGGTTCCGGCCAACCGCTCTGAGAACATCGTTTCGAGCTGGGTGAGCTTAGCGGAAAACTCCTGCAAACGGGTGTCAAGTGTCTGGGCAAGGCCCTCGACCGACTGTGTGCCGTAAGTTTGATTTTGGGCAACCCGGTTTTTCAGGTCGTTGTACAGAAAATAGAGCGCCGCGCCGATAAGGCAGGGGAGAAGGATCGCCAGGATCGTCACTCTTCGGCTGAGTCTGGTGACGCGGTTGTCCTGCGGCTCGTCCCGCAGGACGTCGTCAGGGTTCATTTGATCGGATCCAAATTTGAAGTTATCCGAATCTTCTCTGCTCATTTTAATTATTCCCACTCGATTGTGCTGGGCGGTTTGGAGCTGATGTCGTAAACGACCCGGTTGACGCCCTTTACCTCGTTGATGATACGATTGGAAACGCGTGCCAGGAAGTTGTGAGGCAGCTTGGCCCAATCGGCTGTCATGGCGTCTCGGCTGGTGACCGCCCGAATCGCCACGATGTCATCATAGGTGCGGGCATCTCCCATAACGCCGACGCTCTTGATCGGCAGCAGGACGGCAAATGACTGCCACAACTTCTTATAATAGCCTGCTTTTTTAATTTCTTCAATCAGAAGATCATCAACCTCGCGCAGCACGTTCAGACGCTTCGCGGTGATGTCGCCAATCACCCGTATCGCCAAACCTGGCCCCGGAAAAGGCTGGCGCCAGACGAGTTCGTCGGGCAGCCCCAATGCTTTTCCGAGCTTGCGTACCTCGTCTTTGAAGAGATAGCGCAACGGTTCCACCAGTTTGAGTTTCATCCGGGACGGCAGCCCGCCGACGTTGTGGTGTGATTTGATGACCGATGTCGGCCCACCGAAAGCGGAGACGGATTCGATTACATCCGGGTAAAGGGTACCTTGAGCCAGAAATCGGGCATCTTTTATTTTGCCGGCCTCGGATTCGAACACTTCCATGAAGATCCGACCGATGATTTTACGCTTTTTTTCCGGATCGATGACCCCTTTGAGGGCTTTCAAAAACCGGGTGCGGGCACTCACGAATCGTATGCTAAGGTCGAGTTGCCGCGTGAGAGTGCCTTTAAGTTTTGCGGCTTCATCCTTGCGCAACAGGCCGTTGTCAACGAAGATGCCGGTCAGGTTCCGGCCGATCGCCTTGTGGATCAGAACCGCCGCGACCGACGAGTCGACTCCGCCGCTCAGGCCGAGTATCACCCGCTTTTCGCCGACCTGTTCGCGAATCCGCGCGATCGACTCGCGGGCAAAGGACTTCATGGTCCACGTCCGGCGACAGTGACAAACATCAAATAGAAAATTGCGGATCATCTGCCGGCCCTGTGGTGTGTGTTCCACTTCGGGGTGAAACTGCAGGCCGAAGAGATTCGTTTGTGGGTGCACCATGGCCGCTATCGGCGTGTTGGCGGTGACGGCCGTGACGATGAATCCGGTCGGCAGCTTTTCAATCGAGTCGCCGTGGCTCATCCAGCACTGGGCCTTTTGCCTGACCCCGGCAAACAGTCCCCCGGTCTTTTTCAGATTCAGCTCGGCAAATCCGTATTCGCGCTTGCTGGCCCGGCGGACCGTGCCGCCGAGGGTATCCACCATGTACTGCATCCCATAGCAGATCCCCAGTACCGGTATGGCCAGGTCGAAAACAGCGGGGTCTATTTTCGGACTGTTTTTTTCGTAGATGCTGGAGGGACCACCTGAGAGGATGATGCCTTGTGGTTGCAGAGACTTGATTGCCTCGACGGTGACGGTCGGCGGTTCGATCTGACAATACACCCGGGCCTCCCGTACGCGCCGGGCGATGAGCTGGTTGTACTGAGAACCGAAATCAATGACGAGAATCATCGGTAACCTCTTAAAGCACTTTATTCATCGCGCGGCCACTGAGCCGGAAAAGCGCACATCATCATTCGAGTGGCACCACCCGCCGAAACCCATTGAAACGGTTTGCGAAAACAGGCTGAATATGGTAGAGAGCGCTGCAAATGTCAACCCAATTTATGCTTGTTCAGCTATACGAAATACAGACGCCGGCCGAGGCCGAAGCCCTGATCGCGCTGGGGGTGGACCACATCGGAAGTGTGATTCTCTCGGCGTCAAGTTGGAAAGATTCTGCCATACGCGAGACCGTCCGATTCACCCGCTCCGCCGGGGCCCGCAGCAGCCTGATTCCGCTCTTCAAGACACCCGCGACGGTAATGGAAATGCTGGACTACTACCGCCCGGACATCGTTCATTTTTGCGATTCAGTGAGCGACCGCAACGGGATGCTGGAAAAATGCCAAAAACTGCTTATGCTTCAGCACCAGGTCAAGAAAAACTTTCCGGAGATCGCGATCATGCGTTCCATCCCGATCGCCCCGCCGGGCTTGTCTCGGCAAGTGCCGACCCTCGAACTGGCAAATCTGTTCGAACCCGCAAGCGATTATTTTCTGACCGACACCGTGTTGATTCAAAATACCTCGAAAACGGGGCCGATCGATCAACCGGTCAGTGGTTTTATCGGCATCACCGGCCAAACCTGTGATTGGCTTATGGCCCGAAGACTGGTGGACACTGCGCGCATCCCGGTTGTTCTGGCCGGCGGCATTTCACCGGACAATGTCGTGGAAGGGTTGCGGCAGGTGAGACCGGCCGGGGTCGACAGTTGCACGGGTACCAATGCCCGTGACAGTCATGGGCGCCCGATCCGATTCAAAAAGGATCCCGCCAGAGTCAAACGGTTGGTGGATGCAGTGCGCGGATTCGAAGCCGGCCTTCTATTAGATGGTTTACGGCCCGGCGTGCATAGACTGCCAGCGGGCGGCGATAACTGAAAAGGTCGTCATTCAACATACCCAGATACAAGGAGGATAACAGAGTCGATGCTTGACAGTTCAAATCTCAGAAAAGGCCTGAAGTTGGAAATCGATGGCGAGCCTTACATCGTCGTTCAGTTCGAGTTCGTCAAGCCCGGCAAGGGCCAGGCGCTCTACAAATGCCGCTTGAAGAATATGATCACCGGTTCTCAATTCGACCGAACCTACCGATCGGGTGAAAAATTCAACGAAGCCAACCTCGAAGAAGCCGAAATGGAGTACCTGTATTCCGACGGCGAACACTACTGCTTCATGAACACATCGACCTACGAACAGGAACTGCTGAGTGAAAGCCAGGTCGCTGAGGCTAAAAATTTCCTAAAAGAAAACACGGTCTGCAATGTGCTGATGTTTGACCGCAAACCGATCGGCATTACACTGCCGTTTTTTATCGAACTCAAGATCATCAAAGCCGATCCGTGGGCCAAGGGCGACACGGCTTCGGGCGACAGCAAACCGGCAACGCTCGAGACCGGTTACGAGATCCAGGTGCCGCCGTTCGTCGAGGAGGGAGAAGTCGTGCGGATCGATACCCGGACGGGCAATTACGTGGAGCGGGTGAAAAAGTGACGACCCTAAAGAACACCGAACCGCCGGTCGAACATCTTTCCGATGCCGTATTCGTCACGCCGCATAAATTTTTCTTGTGACGGCCCGATGATCTGCATCTCCGGGTGACTCCGTTGCACGTCAACCGCGATCTTCATCTCCTTGGTACAGCCCGTGCTAAAGGTGGCATCCTTGCCGACCCATTCGGGCGGAACCTTTTGCTTGAGGATCTGAAACGCCTGCAGGATATCCTCGTAGGTTTGAAACCGCCAGATGTCGATCAGGCCGCTGCGTTGAACGATTTCCCACATGTACATCAGATCGTCGGCATCCATGCCGGGCTCGTAGAATTCGGACGGGTTGATGATGAAGGTCTGAGTGGAGTGTTCCTCGAGATGGTGGACAAAAGTCGACATGATCTTTTTGGCCATTTCGATTTTACCCGGTATCGAACCGATGATGCCGCTGTAGAAAACCACCGTCATGCCGGCGGCTTTGGCGGACGTCATTTGGTCGACAATCGACTGGGCTTTTCGTTCGAGGTCAGCGTGTGAAAACTTGATAACCTTTTCGTGTTTGGGTTTGAAGGTGACCTCGATGCCTCCGTCGCGGGACGCGGTGATGTTGTAGATGTCCTGCGTGAACTGAAAAGGCGTGTCGAAGAACCGCCGTCGCTGATCGTCACCGCGCGATATGACCGCATCGACTTCCTTGAAGGCCCTGGCGAAGGTGGTCGCGACCATCAAGAGGTTGAGGTTTTCGCGTGTGCCGTCGGATATGGCCAATATGTCGTAATCACTACGGAGCTTACTCACCAGTTCGTTCTTGCCGAGCGATTTTTCCCGCAGCACCAGCACGTCTTCGATTTCACGACGCAACACCGGATCGGCATTCAGATCGGCAAAGTCGGCTTTGGTGAAAAGAGGGCCTTCCTTGAAGGCGATGATAATTTTGTGACCGCGTTTGACCAGGTACCGGATGATGGCCAGATCGACGATGATCTCTCCGGCCTCGTTCGCCAGCCAGAGGATTTTGCGCCCTTTGTCCTCGTTGTTGGGGACATGGTTCCCGGTGATCGCTAAAAAAGCCAGAAGCCGCTCCAGCCCGTTACCATCGATGGGTTGCTTAAAGAGTTCCAAATAATCCTGTTCAGTGAATTTTTCGGCAGCATCGGTCTCCCACAACGCCGGCGCACCGGCTAAGGCGATGAGCCGTTTCAATTCAAGATAATCCGCAAATTCCCGGATACCGGCAAGGGTGCCGGGCACCTGCTCGCAGGGGAAGGGCTCAACGCGGTTTATCGAATTTTGAAAGGCGAACGTGTTCAGGGCGAGTTGGATTCGCCGATTCCGCCGCGCTTTTTCTTCGAACCAGGGATCTTCAATCTGTGTGCGGTGCAAAAAGATCCTCAGCAACCGCTTTTCGAGTCGCGAGGGAATCAGAATCTGATCTGTGATTTCGATTTCATATTTGATTTTTACCAAGGCTTCCAGGAATTGTCGTTCCTGCGGATCTTCGATTTTGACCCTGATCAGCGTCATGACACGGTCGAGGACTTCCCGGTATTTACCGGTCATAAATCTCGATTTTTTGCGGCTCATGATGGCATCGAACATGCGGCTGGAACAGGGATAATAACGCTCATCACCTTCGGTGAACACCATGAAGCGGACCTGCTCAGGAGATGCGGCCAAATCCGGGTAGGCGTAGTGGTCGAGATGGTTTTCGATGAAGAATGCGGTAAACCAGGCGTCCTGCTCCGGACTCGATCCCGGTCGATAGGGGGAGCGCATCGTGGGGCTTAATCCTTTTTTCAACACCTTGCGCCGGGTTTTAGCGGCCTACTCGGTCCGGCTGGTTGTGTTTTTCTGCGGCAAGAGAGAGGGCGTTTTTCGCACAATCCTGACGAATTCGTAAAAAGTCCGATATCTGCGTTAGACTTCATTTCTCGTCACGACGGCGTACCATAAGTACTTATCATTCCACGTAATACGCAAGCCTTGGTTTCGGGCTTTTTACGAATCCGTCTGAATTGAGACTTTCTGCGAGTTTATCAATCTTTGGTGAAGAACTGAAGCTTGGTCGATCCGAGTTCTATGATGTCGAACTCCTTCAGCTGGATAGTGTCCTTCACGGCTTCACCGTTGACTTTGGCCTTGAACAATCCGCTCACATGGCTCAGGTGAAACCCATTGGGTCGCATGCTGATGGTTGCGGCAGTTTGACCGACACCGAGTCCGCTGACCACAATGTCTGCGCTCGGATCTTTTCCGATCTTCGTCAGCTTCTTGGTCAGTGCGACCTCACCGTCGCCACCGGAAAGATAGGAGAGGACCCCGACGGGTTGTGACTTTTCAGCCGCCGCTGGCGGCTGTGGGGAGGGAGGCTCCGAAACCATGTTGCGAAAGAGATCCGCATCCATCACAATCGTCTGATCCACCTGCCCGTCGGCTTCTTCAGGGCGAATTTCATTATCATTATAGCTGAAGACGAGGGTGTGCTTACCGATATTGACGATGTCACCGTGCTTGAGCCAGTGGGAAGTGACAAGCTGCTCGTTGACGAAACAACCGTTTTTACTCTGCAGGTCGGTCAGAACGAAACCATCCCCGATGGAGTCGATCTTGGCGTGGTGCCCCGAGACCGCCAGGTTTTCGACAACGATGTCGTTGTTGGTGCGCCGGCCGATCGTCACCGACTTCCCCTTCTGGAGCGGGTAATCCGCGATCGTGTTTTTTTTGAACTTCAAAGTGAGCATCGGCATGTTGAATCCCTCTCAGTGCGCTGTCTTTTTTTTGGATCCGAGACTCGAAAATCCTTCCGAAACCCTCGATAACAGGCTTTTCATCCTTCCCTCGCCGTTCGTATTTTTTTTGATCCTGAGCACGATCACCGATATGTTATCGGTGCCGCCACGGTCGTTGGCCAGGTCGACGAGTTCCCGACAGGCCTCAGCAGGAGGGTGACAGGAGACACTCGCCAGGATTTCTTCGGTTGCCACCATGTCCGTCAATCCGTCGGAGCAGATGACGAGAATGTCGCCTGTGAAGCAGGACACTTCACAGATATTGGCCTCGACTGTGGCTTTGACCCCCATGGCCCGGGTCAAAGCGTGACTGAATTCGACCCCCAACTGTTCGACACCGAAAAGATTTGCGGTCTCGCTTTCGGCCAACACGGTGTGAGGCACAGACAAGCGTTCGAGTCGGCCTTTGTGAACCAGGAAGATCGGACTGTCTCCGACATTGGCGGCCACGAGTGTCCGGTCATCGAAATAAAGGACCGCGACCGTGGTGCCCATTCCACGATATTCTTTCGTTCCGTTGGCCGCATCGTGCACCACCCGGTTGGACAATAAAATTCCAGCGAGGACCCGGTTGGCTTCGGCGGAAAGGGTCGCGTCGGCGGGCCCTGTTTCTACCGGCGCCTCACCGTCCCGGCAGCGTTGGATATGGCCGTGCATCGATTCGACCACGAGTCGACTGGCCACTTCGCCGGCCCTGTGGCCACCCATTCCGTCGGCGACAATATAGAGGCCAAGTCCATCATCGACGAGCAGAGTGTCCTGGTTGTCTTTTCGTTTTTTGCCGGTGTCGGAGAGACCGGCCGATTCGATGACAAACATTTATGGCAACGATGCATTAGGGTGAGCCGGACATGGGTCAGGTCTTCAACGGAAATCCGTGAAGGGCTGTCTCAAGATATGCATCCGGATTTGCTTGAAAAATAATTGCTTAAGTATAGTATAAATCCCAAATTGGGTCAAGACTTCCGTCACGGCGTTTGACATTCTCGGTTTGGTATCAATGGGCCAACGGAAGACACGAATTGGGGTCTGCCAGGACCTCGGATATTGCGCATTGTCTCCAAGGAGGTTATAAAGGCAGAGCTATGTTAACCTTATTGTTTCTTTTACTTGCTGTTGACAAACCGTTTATTCTCTGGCGTTCTTATACTTAACGGATTTATTCCTTTACCCTACTGTCGAGGATCTTATGCAGCGAATCGGGGTTTTGAAAAACACGATCCAACCCTATGCTTGGGGATCTCACACTGCAATACCGGAACTACTCGGTACCCGGCCGGATCCTGACACTCCCCAGGCAGAACTTTGGATGGGTGCCCATCCGAAGGCCCCTTCTCTGGTAGCGGTGGACGCGGAGTGGGTCTCATTGGAGGAACTCATCGAACGGTATCCGCAGGAGATGCTCGGCCGCAAAACGGCTGTTATGTTTCACAACAAGCTGCCGTTTCTGTTTAAGGTTTTGGCGGCCGCCCAGCCACTTTCATTGCAGGCCCATCCGAGTTTTACCCAGGCCCGGAAGGGGTTTGAGAGGGAGAATGCCCAGGGTATGCCGCTGGATGCCCCGCAAAGAAACTACAGGGATGCCAACCACAAGCCGGAATGCATCTGCGCCCTGACCCCATTTTGGGCGCTGCATGGTTTCCGCAAAATTCCCGAGATTCTCGCTCTCGGCAGCCGTCTCGACCTCGCGGTTTTTGAAGACCATCTGAAAGTTCTGCGGAACCGGCCTGATGCGCAAGGACTCAAATCGTTTTTTGAGGCCTTGATGACACTGTCTCCTGCAAAAAGGATTCTTCTGACCGACCAGGCCGTAAAAACCGCCCTGACATTTGCTTCTGAAGATCCGGTATATCGATGGATGGGCAAACTCGGCAAGGCGTATCCAGGAGACATCGGCATCTTTGGCCCCATAATATTGAATCTTATCCTGCTCCAACCCGGTCAGGCCCTGTACTTGCCGGCCGCGGAATTGCACGCATACCTGGAGGGGGCGGGGATCGAATTGATGGCCAATTCCGACAATGTGCTGCGGGGCGGCCTGACCCCAAAACACGTCGATATTGCGGAATTGTTGAGAGTGCTCAATTTTGAAGAAAGGACGGCACACGTCCTGACACCGCACACGACAGCGGACGGAGAGCGCGTCTACGAATGTCCAGTGCGTGAATTTGTTTTGTCGACCATTAGCGTCGTTTCGAAAACAACCTATTTCAGTCCGACAGATAGAGGCATTGAAATACTGCTGTGCACTACCGGGGCCGGCAAGATTACCGACCAGGGGACCGGTGAAGAAATAGCTCTTCCCAAGGGGAGAGCCGTGCTGGTTCCCTCCGCCGTCAAAGGGTATACCCTGGAGGGCGAGGCGGTCGTCTACAAAGCGGCGGTGCCGATGCGTTAGGGCCCGCGGAAAAAAATGGAGATAAAAATGGAACATGCTCATGAAACCACAAAGGGCACCCCTTTCGATTTGGCCGATGCCGTTGCCTACGCCGACGGTTCGGTGGTCAGCAAGACCCTTCTCAAGAAAGAAAGCGGCAACATAACCCTCTTTGCTTTTGACAAGGGTCAGGGGCTCAGCGAACACACCGCCCCCTTCGATGCAGTGGTCTATATCCTTGACGGACTGGCGGAGGTCACCATCGGTGGCGAGCCCCGGTCGGTATCAGCCGGCCGGATGCTGATCATGCCGGCCAACATTCCGCACGCGCTTCACGCGACGGACCGTTTCAAGATGCTGCTCGTTATGATTCGCAGCCAATAGCAAAGAAAGAGTAACCGTTCACCGGGTTGCAAAGTTCGATGCGCTTCAAACCACCCAATTGTAAGTATTTACAGGGTGCCGCAGATGCAAGGCGTCGGGTGCGCAGACGTACTTTTGTACTTCAAGTGCCCGACAACAAAGCAGATGCGGTGCCCTGTGAATGCTTACAAGAAAGATACTGAGCCCCCGACGGGAAAAGCCGATATGAACACCCGGCCTCGAAGCACGGGCTTTCTTCAGCGCAGTGTCGGAACGGAAGGTAACGCGCCCATGAAGTTGCGCCAACTGCTCAAAGCTCTTCAGTGTTTAATCCTCTTGCTGGCTTTCTTGGCAGCGCTCACTGGCGTTCTCGATGTTCCGATTCACAAACTCGGAATGGAGAAAGTGGCCGCCGCCAATCAGAACTACCTTAAGCAGTCCATGGACAAGGCGGTCTCCGGGTTCCTGATTTTGTCGGGCATCAAAACAGGTCTGGCCGTCGTAGAGGGCTCGGAAATCGGCATCGGATTCAACCTTCAAATCGGCGATATCGTCCAATCGGTCTATGACTACGTGGATATCGCCTGGAAAACCGCTCTGGCTGGCGGGACCGTCATTCTGATCACCCGCTTGCTGCTGCAGGCCGTGGAACTGATCGATCACTGGTTCCTGGCGTTGACATTCGGCTTCGGGTTCCTGGTTGTCCTTGCCCGCTGGATACTTCCACGTTGGGTGAGAGCGAACCACCTCATGAAAGACGCCACTTTCTTCCTGGCCGTCTGCGCGGTGGTGTTTTACGTCATATTTCCGTTTTCCATTGCCGGGGCCGCTTTTATCTCCCAGAAAATCACGGGGCCGCTGATAGATGAATCCCAGCGCAGCTTCGAGGGCATCAAGGATGAATTTTCGGTGGAAAGCATCGAGCGACACATTTTTAGCGGCGATTCGGATGGGAAGGAGAGCAGTATTGCCGGTTTGATACTCAAAGGCAAGATGGCCGGGATGAAAGAAGCCATTAGGGCTCAAGCCGAGTATTTCAAAGATAAATCCCGCAACATCGCTATCTGGACCCTGCAGCTGATTGCGGGATACCTCTTTGACAGCATTATCTTCCCGGTGACTTTTTTCATATTTCTGTTCGTGATCGTCAAGGGTGCGCTGCTGTATCTCTTCGAGGATCGGAAACAGCAGACGTTCAGCGAAGACTTGGGCGCCGTCTTGAGCAAGCTTCAGCAAATGAAGCCGGAGAAACCGTTGCGCAGTTTCTCCCGTTTACGGTCCGATCAAGGGCGCCGTCTGCGCAGGAGGTAGGCAAGATGCCGTATCGCAGGCATCCGATAAAAACTTCTTGACACCCACGGCTTTTTCATTTCTGACGTTATAACGATGACGATTCAAAATTCTGACAAGTCGCTGGCCGAATTTCGAGGTTTAATCGATGCGATCGACACGGAAATTCTCGATTCAATCAATCAGCGGCTGAAGATTGCCAAGGAAATCGGCGCGGTCAAAATGCGCGAGGGTGCCCAAGTCATCGATCCGGAACGCGAAAGCGCCCTGATCGAGCGGTTGATTGCGCGCAACAAGGGCCCGCTAAGCAAGGACAACCTGTACCACATTTTCAAGGAGATCATCACGATCTCGCGCCAAATCCAGACGCCGCAGCTGAACGACTATCTCGGTCCCGGCGCAACCGCTGTATACGCCGTCATCGGCGATCCGGTTTCACACAGTCTGAGCCCCGTCATGCACAATCGGGCTTTTGCTCATACCGGTTATAATGGTGTTTACATCGCCTTGCGGGTCAGGGACATTGCAGCGGCAACCAACGGTTTCAGGGCCCTTGATTTCAAAGGGATCAGCGTGACCATCCCCCACAAGGTGTCGGTGATGGATTGCCTGGATGAAGTGGACGCCAGGGCGCACGAGATCGGTGCGGTGAACACGATCGTCAATTGCGACGGGCGTCTGGTCGGCTACAATTCCGATTATCTGGGCGCTGTAAAGGCCCTGGCGGATGCAGTTGATATCGGCGGCAAAACCGTGGTGATCATCGGGGCCGGCGGAGCGGCCCGGGCCATCGGCTTCGGCATTATCCGGTCCGGCGGCAGAGTCGTCATTATAAATCGCAGCCCGGAGAAGGGTGAGCGGTTGGCCGAAGCGCTGAATGCCGATTTCCAACCGCTCGCAGAGGTCCGGGAAATAGAAGGTCAGGTCCTCGTCAATACCACTCCGGTCGGCATGTTTCCCCATTCGGAACAGATGCCGTTGGAAAAGAAACTCTTGAGGCCCGATCTGGTCGTCATGGACATCATATACAATCCACTGACCACCCGATTGTTGAGCGAAGCAGCGCGTACCGGCTGCCGAACCATCAACGGTTTATCCATGTTTGTTTACCAGGGAGCGGTTCAATTCGAACTCTGGACCGGCGAAAAAGCTCCGCTGGATGTGATGAAAGCAGCGGTG
>Ga0210085_1000533_pt1 | contig 15946 bp, 11 predicted proteins | sample China_Galinas_PW_5_FD_184866 | JGI IMG/M metagenome (GOLD analysis project Ga0210085, IMG submission 184866) | Wetland microbial communities from San Francisco Bay, California, USA, that impact long-term carbon sequestration - China_Galinas_PWC_D1... | ecosystem: Environmental > Aquatic > Marine... | reverse complement strand
CTTCTCGAACCGGTGGGTCATGGCCCTGAGGTGCTCCAAGAGCTTCTTGCCGTCGGCGCTGTCGAGCAGATCGATCGCCCGGGTCGCCGCCGCCGCCTCGCCCGGAGTGATCGGGTTCGAGTAGATGTAGAACGGCGAGGTCTCGCGGAAGAAGCGAACCATGGTCTCGCTGCCCACCACGTAGCCGCCGTTGACCCCGAACGCCTTGCCCAGGGTCCCCACCAGCACGTCCGCCCGGGCGCCGGTGTACTCCTCGGTGCCGCGGCCGGTGTCGCCGAAGGCGCCGACGCCGTGGGAGTCGTCGACCACCAGCACGACGTTTTCCGGGAACTCGGCATCGTAGCGCTGGACCAGGTCGCAGATCGAGTCGAGCGGCGCGTGGTCGCCGCGCATCGAGAAGATGCCGTCGGTGACCACCACCGCCCGCCGCGCCGTGCCGACCGCCTGGGTCAGGGCGCCTTCGAGCTCGCCCAGGTCGTTGTGACCGTAGACTGCCTTGGACTTCGGCCGGGCCAGGCGCATGGCGTTGATGATGCAGTTGTGGTTGAGCTCGTCGCTGATCACCACGGTCTCGTCCGAGACCAGTTGCGGCAGCACGCCCATGATCGTGGCGTAGGCCGAGCTGTAGGCCATGGCGGCCTCGCGGCCGTGGAAGGCGGCCAGCCGGCGCTCGAGCTCCAGGTGGGGGCTGTAGGTGCCGCTGATGAAGCGCACCGCGCCGGGGCCGGCGCCGTAGCGCGCCGTCGCCTCCTCCTCCGCCTTCATGACCTCCGGGCGGAGCCCCATCCCCAGGTAGCTGTTGGCGTTCATCTTGATGAACTGCGTCTCACCGTGGCCGTCCAGGAGGAAGCGGGGACCCCGGTCGCCCTCGGCGGGGAGCACGCCGGTGATGACGTCCTCCGCTCCCTTGAGGGTGCCTCTGGCTTCCAGGTCGTCCAGGTGATCGTTCAGGGCTCGATGGATGCGGTCGACCGGCATGGTGACTCTCCTTCTCGGTGCTGTGCCGTCTCTCAGGCGGGCTGTCTGCGTGTCGTGGGGGTCGGGCGAGGTCAGGCGGACAGTCTTCAGACGGACTGTTGGATGGTGCCGAGCTTCTTCTCCAGATTCTCCAGCATGTCCACGGTCATGGCGGCGAGGTCGTAGTCAGGCGACCAGCCCCACTCCGCCCGCGCCGCGCTGTCGTCCAGCGAGTCGGGCCAGGAGTCGGCGATGCCCTGGCGCACCGGGTCGACCCGGTAGTCGACGGTGAGCTCCGGCCGATGGACCCGGATCGCCGCGGCGAGCTGCTCCGGCGTGAACTGCATCGCCGCGACGTTGAACGCGTTGCGATGCACGAGCCGAGCCGAGTCCGCCTCCATCAGCTCGATCGCCGCCTTGACCGCGTCGGGCATGTACATCATGTCGAGGGAGGTGTCCGCCTCCAGGAAGCAGGTGTAGTGCCCGTGGCGCACCGCCTCGTAGAAGATGTCGACCGCGTAGTCGGTCGTGCCGCCGCCCGGCGGCGCCGCGTGGGAGATGATGCCCGGGAACCGCACGCCCCGCGTATCGACCCCGAAGCGCTTGTGGTAGTAGTCGCAGAGAAGCTCGCCGGCGACCTTGGTCACGCCGTACATGGTCGTCGGGCGCTGGATCGTGTCCTGGGGGGTGTGCTGCTTCGGCGTCGATGGACCGAAGGCGCCGATCGAGCTGGGCACGAAAACGGCGCAGCGGGTCTCGCGCGCCACCTCCAGCACCCGATACAGCCCGCCCATGTTGATGTCCCAGGCCACCTGGGGCTTGTCCTCGGCCACCGCCGAGAGCAGCGCTGCCAGATGGTAGATGGTGTCGATCTCGTGGCGCCGCACGACCTCCTGGATCTGCTTCGCCTTGGTGCAGTCGACGAACTCGAAGGGGCCGTGGGCGAAGAGGTCGTTCTTCGCCATCATGCGGATGTCGGACGCCACCACGGCGTCGTCGCCGTAGCGCGCCCGGAGCGCGGGAACGAGCTCCGAGCCGATCTGGCCGAGAGCTCCGGTGACGAGAATCCGTTCCATGGCGGTCGATCTTACCCCGCGGTCGGACCCCGCGGACCGACCCCGAAGGGCGGCGAACTACAACAACGGGCTCAGCATCCGCGCCAGCCGGTCTCCGACCCGGTGCCCGAGTCCCCGCCGGCGCCACGCCGCGGCGTCGATCTCTTCCGCCTGCTCGAGATCGGCTTCGAAGACCGCCTCCAGGCGCTCGCCGACCCCGCGGTCGAGGATCACCAGGTTGCACTCGGCGTTGAAGTGGAACGAGCGGAAATCGAGGTTGGTCGAGCCGACGACCGATGCCTCGCCGTCGGCCACCAGGCACTTGGCGTGGAGGATCGCCGCCTGGTACTCGAAGATCCGCACCCCCCGGTCGAGCAGCGCCTGGAAGAAGCCGTGACCGGCGTGACGGACCAGGGCGACGTCGGTCTTGCCCGGCAGCAGCAACCGCACGTCGACGCCTCGGTCGACCGCTCGCCCCAGGATCTCCACCGCCGGCGGCCGGGGGGCGAAGTAGCCGTTGGTCACCCAGACCCGGCGCCGCGCGCCACCGACGATCGCCGCCAGCACGGAAGCCGCCTCCTCGTGCCCGCGTCCCGGGCGCGCGTCGAGGACCAGCACCCGGGCGCCCTCGCGGCCCTGGCTCGCCGGGTCCATCGGCTCGATCGGGAAGGGCTCTCCACCGCTCCGGTCCCAGCTCTCTCCGAACACCACCGCCATCTCCCACGCCACCGGGCCGCGCGCCCTGAGGTGGGTGTCGCGCCACGACGCGTCCTTGTGCCGCGGCTTGACCGAGCCATACTCCTCGCCGATGTTCATGCCGCCGGTGAACGCCACCGCCCGGTCGACCACCAGGATCTTGCGGTGGTCCCGGTAGAGCTGGGACCAGAGGCGGGGGAAGAGGGGATGGAAGAGGCGGGCGTCGATTCCACGCCGCTCCATGTCCCGCCAGAACTCCCGCCGGGTGCCGGCCGAGCCCAGGGCGTCGGCCACCACGCGCACCGTGACGCCCCGGGCCGCCGCGGCCGCCAGGTCTTCGAGAAAGGCGCGGCCGGTCGAGTCGTCGCGCCAGATGTAGGACTCGACCAGCACCTCGCGCTCGGCGCCGGCGATGGCGTCGCGCATGGCGCGGAAGGCGGCCTCGCCCTCGGTGAACACCCGGACGTCGTTGCCCCGGTGGACCGGCCCCTGGTCGATCCGGCGGATGAGAGTCTCGATCTCCGGCCCGAGCAGGCCGCCGGAGAGGGTGTGGGCCAGGTCCCCCACCCGGGGAGAGCGCAGCTCTGCCGGCAACCGACGCCCGGCCCGCGGCCGGAGAATCGGCTTCCAGCGCCGCCGCTGCCGACGGCGCGGTCTCCTCCACCGTCGTCGCTTGTCAGCTCCGATTCGATCCGCCTCCGTCGTTGCCGGCCGGCGGCTTCTGCGGCTCGTCCTCGAGCGGCGGCCCCATCGGCGGCAGGGTCACGTCGTCGGAGCCCTTGGCGGCGTCGGGCGCCTTGCCGGTCCCCATCTCGGTGCCCTCTTGCGCCGCGCCGGCTCCGCTCTCGCCCAGGTCGGGGTTCTCGCCGGACGCGGCGCCGCTCTCGCCGGGCATACCCGGCTTGGCCTTCTTGACGCCGAGGATCTTGGGGTCTTCGACGAACGGCTCGTAGCTGGTGATCCCCAGCGTGACGTGGTCGCCGGTATCGACTAGCAGGTCGATCTCCGGCACGCGCTGCTTGAAGGTGGCGAGCACCGCCCCGTCCTTCGACTCGATGGTCAGCAGCAGGCGGTCGTTCTCCAGGCGCTTCGCCACCACGGTCCCGGTGGTCGCGCTCTCGCCACCGCTCATTCCCTCGGGCAACCAGCCCTGGATTACCGGCGGCACGAAGAAGGCGACCAGAAGGCCGACGATGACCCCCAGGATGAAGATGAAGAGCTTCGGTTTCATGGAGTTTCCTTTCGTTCCGGCGGGTCTCGTACGAGGCTGCCGTCGGATATCCTCCCACACGGGAAGGGAGACCATGAGCGCGACCGCAGACGACCGTCCCCGGCGACTCGGCGGCTGGGGCTTCGCGGACGAGACGTTGACGCCCTCGGCGGAGCTTCTCGCCTGGCTCGAGGAGCGGATCGGCCCGCCCGGAGAGCCGTTCCCGGCCTTCGACGCCGCGGTCCAGGCGCCCCCGGCGGCGGTCGCCCTCCCCGACCTCGGAGCTCGCCCCTCCCGCGGCGCGCTGGATCGACTGGCCCACGCCCGCGGCCAGGGGCTGCCCGACCTGCTCCGGATGCGCAGCGGAACCGTCCCCGCCCTGCCGGACGCCGTGATCCGGCCGGGTGACCCGGAGGCGCTCGAGACCGTGCTCCGCGCCGCCGCTGGCGCCGGGGTGCGGGTGATCCCCCGGGGTGGCGGCACGTCGGTCACCGGCGGCGTCACCGTGGTGCCCGGAGACGGGCCGGTGGTGTGTGTCGACCTCGCCGACCTCGCCGGCCTCGACGCCCTGGACGAGACCTCCGGGCTCGCCACCTTCGGTGCCGGCACCGCCGGGCCGGCGCTGGAGGCGGCCCTGGCGGCCCACGGCTTCACCCTCGGCCATTTTCCTCAGTCGTTCGAGCTCTCCACCCTGGGCGGATGGATCGTCACCCGCGCCTCGGGCCAGGAGTCCCTCGGCTACGGCTCGATCCAGGACTTGGTCGCCGGGCTCGAGCTGGTCGCCCCGGCGGGGCGCCTGTCGCTGCCGGCGCTTCCCGCCTCCGCCGCCGGACCGGACCTGCGCCAGCTCGTCCTGGGGAGCGAGGGCCGCCTGGGCGTGGTCACCCGGGCGACGGTGCGGGTCCGCCGCCGGCCGGAGACGCTCCGCGCCGCCGGCACCCTGATGCCCTCGTGGGAGGCGGGCCTCGCCGCCGCCCGGGCCCTGGTCCGAGAGCGAGTCCCGCTGACCCTGCTGCGGCTCTCCGACGAGCCCGAGACCGAGGTCGGCCTGGCGATCGGGCTGGGCGGCGCCCGCTGGCTGCGGCCGCTGCTCGGCGGCTACCTGCGTCTGCGCGGCATCCGCGGCGGGTGGGGCTGCCTGCTGCTGACCGGCGCCGCCGGCACCGCGAGCGAGGTCGACCTGGCGCTCGAACGGGCCGCCGCGGTGCTCCGGCGCCACGGCGGCGTCTCCCTGGGAGAGCGGCCCGGGCGGACCTGGATCCGGGACCGCTTCCGCCATCCCTACCTGCGCGACGCCCTGCTCGACCGGGGAATCGCCACCGACACCCTGGAGACGGCGGCGCCCTGGTCCCGCCTGCCGGAGCTGGCGGAGACGGTGCGGCGGGCGATCGCCGACTCCCTGGCGGACGAGTCCGAGCGGGTGGCGGTGCTGTGCCACGTCTCCCATCCGTACCCGGACGGCTCGTCGCTCTACTTCACCCTCTTTTTTCGCTGCCCGAGCGACGCGGACGCCGCCGTCGACCGCTGGGCGACGATCAAGCGCGCCGCCACCGCGGCCCTGGTGGCCGCCGGCGGCACCGTCTCCCACCACCACGGCGTCGGCACCGTCCACGCCCCCTGGCTCGAGCGCGAGATCGGCGCGGACGGCCGCCGGCTGCTGGCGGCCGCCGCGGCCGAGCTCGATCCGGCGGGCGTCCTGAACCCCCACGTGCTGCTGGACCCACGCGACCGCCTGGAGATCTGAAGATGTTCTACCCTCAGTGGCGTGAACAGGCGCTGGCCGGCCTGAACGAGCCGTTCGACCTGGTGATCGTCGGCGGCGGCATCACCGGCTGCGGAGTGCTGCTCGACGCCTCCCAGCGCGGCCTGCGGGCGTTGCTGATCGAGCGCGCCGACATCGCCTCCGGCACCTCGTCGCGCTCGTCGAAGCTGATCCACGGCGGCCTGCGCTATCTCAAGCAGATGCAGTTCCGGGTCACCCGCCAGGCCTGCCGCGAGCGCGACCGCCTGGTCTCCCTCAACCCGGACCTGGTGCGCACGGTGCGCTTCCTCTACCCCGCCTACGAGGGCGCCGACACCCCGGGCTGGCAGGTCGACCTGGGGCTCTGGATGTACGACCGGCTGACCGAGGGGCCGTCCAACCGCCTCCGGCTGGACGCCGAGGAGGCTCTCGAGCTGGCGCCGGGCCTGGCGGTCGAGCACCTGGACCGGGCGCTCGCCTACGACGACGCCATGGCGGACGACGCCGCCCTGACGCTGGCGGTCGCCGCCACCGGCTTCGCCTACGGCGGCTCGATCCTGACCCGCGCCGAGATGGTGGAGGCGCTCGACGGGCCGGACGGACGACTGTCGGGGATCCGGTTCCGCGACCTGGCCACCGGAGCAGTCCACCGGGCCGAGGCCCGGCTGGTGATCAATGCCGCCGGCGTCTGGGCCGACCGGGTCCGCGCGCTGTGCGGCCTCGACGACGCCCGGCTCAGGCCGTCGCGCGGGTCCCACCTGGTGCTCGCCTCCGAGCGGCTGCCGCTCAACGCGGCGGTGACCACGCCGTCGCCGGACGACGGCCGGCCGGTGTTCATGATTCCCCACCGGGAGGGCGTCCTGGTCGGCACCACCGACATCTTCCACGACGGCAGCCTCGACGATCCGCGCCCGACCCGCGGAGAGATCGACTACCTGCTGCGCGCCGTGGCCGCCCACTTCCCGACCCGCGGGATCATCGAGGCCGACGTCCTCGGCGCCTTCGCCGGTCTGCGCCCGATCCTGTCGGCCGACGTGGATGATCCGTCAGAGGCCAGCCGCGAGGAGGCGATCTGGGAGGAGCGGGGCCTGCTCACCGTCGCCGGAGGCAAGCTCACCACCTGGCGGCAGATGGCCGAGGAGGCGGTCGACGCGGCGCTCGAGCACCTGCCGGAGAACCGGACGGCCCCCCTCGCGCCGTGCCACACGTCCGGGACGCCGCTCGCGGGGCTGGCGCCGGTCGACCTCGAGCGGCGCCTGGAGCGCAGCGAGGGGATCGATCCGAACGTCGCCGCCGCTCTCGCCCGGCGCCTGCGCGCGGCCGCCTGGTGGGCACCGGAGCTGGCGCACCGAGTCCGCGAGCTCCGCCCCTTGGCGGACGGCACGGATCTCACCGCCGCCGAGATCCGCGTCCACCTGCGCTTCGGCGCCGTCGTCCACCTGGAGGACCTGCTGCTGCGCCGGGCACGCCTCGGCCTCTGGAGCCCGCGGCTCGCCCGCGAGCTCGCCCCCACGCTGCGGCCGCTCTTCCGCCAGGAGCTGGGCTGGAGCCGGCAGCGCTTCGACCGCGAGCTCGAGCGCTTCGAACAGGCCCTCGAGGCCTGGACTCCCGAGGGGGTGGCGGCGTGAGCGAGCGCCTCGCGGTGCTGGTCAACCCTCGAGCCGGCGGCGGGCGGGCGCGCTCGCTGTGGGAGAGGGTGCGCAAGCAGCTCCCCCGGCTGGCCGCGCTCGACCGGATCGACCGAAGGCGACCCGCCCGTCCCGCGAGGCACGTCGAGCGCGGCGGAGTGATCCTGGAGGAGCGGCCGCAGGACGCGGAAGACCTCCTGGTCGCCGCCCTCGAGGCCGGCATCGACCGGTTGATCGTGGTCGGCGGCGACGGCAGCTTCAGCCTGGCCGCCGACGTGGTCGCCGTCGCCGGCGCCGGACGGCGGGTGACCCTCGGGCTGGTGCCGGCAGGCACCGGCTCGGACCTGGCGCGGAGCCTACGGCTGCCGAAGGACCCGTCGGCCTGCCTCGTTCGCGCCCTCGACGGCCCGCCACGGCCCCTCGACGCCCTCGAGCTGGCCTTCGACGACGGCCGACGGCGGTTCGCGGTCAACGTGCTGTCGGCCGGCGTCTCCGGCCTCGTGGTCCAGCGGATCGACGCCCTGACGGCCCGAGGCCGGAGCGCCTACCTCGCCGAGTCGCTCAAGGCGTTGGCCCGCTACGAGCCCGCGCACTGCCGGATCGAGGCCGACGGCGAGCCCTGGCACGACGGACCGCTGCTGATCTTCGCCGTCGCCAACGGCACCGCCTTCGGTCGCGGCATGCGGATCGCCCCCCGGGCCGAGCTCGACGACGGCCTCGCGGACCTGGTCCTGGCCGCCCGAGTGCCGGGGTGGGAGCTGCCATTTCTGCTGCCCCGCCTCTACGCCGGCCGCCACCTGGGCAGCCGCCACGTGCTCTCCCGCCGTGCGCGGACAGTGCGGATCGAGCCCGAAGCAGGCTTCCCGGACTTCGACCTGGACGGTGATCCGTGGCCGGCCGGACCGGTGACGGTCACCGTCTGCCCCGGCGCCCTGCGTGTGGCTGGAGCCCTGACCTCCTGACCCGCTGTCCGGCTGAGCGGAGAGGGGATTCCTTGGTATCCTCCGGCGCGCCATGAGCGACATCGATCCCGAGAGCTCTCGACAGAAGCAAGGCACGGAGAAGACCCGCGTCCTGTCCGGGCTGACCCACGAGCTCCGCACCCCCCTGGGATCGATCCTGATGATGTCGGAGCTGCTGGCCGAAAACGGCGCCAGCCACCTGGACGAGCGCGAGATCCGCTACGCCCAGAACATCCACCGGGCCGCCGCCGACCTGCTGGAGCTGATCGACCAGCTCGGCGAGCTCTCGCGGATCGAGGCGGGCCGCGTCCACCTGGCCGAGCGGGAGCTGGTCCCGGCGGAGCTCGGCCGGCGCCTGGAGGAGCGCTTCGGAGTCCACGCCGCCGACGCAGAGATCCGGCTGGCGGTCGAGATCGCGCCGGGCACTCCCGAGGCGGTCCCGACCGACGGCGAGAAGGTGGCGCGCATCCTCGAGCTGCTGGTCGAGAGCGCGCTCAAGGTCTCCCGTGAAGGCAGCGTGGTGATCGAGATGGGGAGCGGCGAGGCCGCGCCGCTCGAGATCCGCGTCCGGGACTCCGGGCCGCCGCTCGGAGATGACGAGCGCCAAAGTCTGTTCGTCCCCTTCGGCGCCGCCGGCGCCCGCAGCAGCCGGCGCTTCGGCGGCTCCGGCCTCGGCCTGCCGCTGGCCCACACCCTGGCCGGGCTACTGGGCGGCGAGCTCACCGCCGCCTCGACCCCCGAAGGCTGCCGCTACACCCTGCGCCTCCCCGGTTAGGAGTCTGCGCGGCGGGACCGCTCAGGCATCGAGCACCTCCCGCACCCGCCGGGCCAGCTCCTTGGTGCTGAACGGCTTTCGCATCAGGGGCAGGCTGCCGTCGGTGCGCACCCGCTCCTCCAGGTGCTCGTCCGAGTATCCGGACATGAGGATCGCGCGGATCCCCGGGTAGCGCTCCTGGAGCTCCCACACGAGGGTGTCACCGGTCATCCCGGGCATCACCAGGTCGGTGACCACCAGGTCCACGGGCACCTCCCGCGCGTCGCAGATCGCCAGCGCCTCCTTCGGCTCGCCCGCCGTCAGGACGTCGTAGCCCTGGTCCGCCAGCACCTCTTCGAGCAGGCCGCGGAACATGGCGTCGTCCTCGACCAGCAGCACGGTCTCGCCGGCGATGGCGGAAGGCGCCTGCTCAGGGACGCCGGACGCCGCGGCCGCTGCGTCCATCCCGCACTCGTCGGACGGCGCACCGCGGGGCGCCGCCGCCCACGGCAGGACGATGCGGAACGTCGTCCCCGTGCCCTCCTCGCTCTCGACCGAGATCGAGCCGCCCCCCTGGGTGACGATGCCGTACACCGTCGACAACCCCAGCCCGGTGCCCTTGCCCTTCTCCTTCGTCGTGTAGAAGGGCTCGAAGATCCGCCGCCGGATCTCCTCACGCATGCCGTGGCCGGTGTCGCCCACCTGCAGCAGGATGCCACCGCGCCCGGCCGGGCCCAGGTTCTCGGTGGCGAGGATGATCTGTCCGCCGCCGGGCATGGCGTCGACCGCGTTGACCACCAGGTTGACCAGCACCTGCTCCATCTGGGCCGGATCACCCTTGATCAGGCTCAGATCGTCCTCGAGGTCGTGGACCAGCTCCACCTGCTCGCCGACCAGTCGGTCGAGCATGTCGGACAGGCCGTGGACCACCTCGTTGAGGTCGACCAGCTCCTGGCGTCGGCGCTCCTGCCGGCTGAAGGTGAGGAGCTGGCGGGTCAGTGCGGCGCCGCGGTCGGCCGAGCGGCGGATCTGCTCCGCGGCCCGGCGCGCCTTGCCCAGCCACGAGTCGTCGACCGGATCGGTCCCCGGGTGGCCGGGACCGCCGGGCAGCACGTCCAGGACCATCTCCGCGTAGCCGAGGATCGACGACAGCAGGGTGTTGAAGTCGTGGGCCACGCCGCCCGCCAGGCGGCCGATCGCCTCCATCTTCTGACTCTGCAGGAACTGCTCTTCCAGCCGGCGGCGCTCGGAGATGTCGCGCACCGTTCCGATGAACGCCCGCTCCCCCTCCATCTCGACCTCGCTCACCGCCAGCTCCAGCGGGAAGACCGCGCCGTCCTTGCGCTTGCCGACCACCTCGCGACCGATGCCGATGATCTTCTTCCTGCCGGTCTCCAGATACCGCTCGAGGTAGCGATCGTGCTCGCTCTGGTAAGGCTCCGGCATCAGCACCTTGACGTTCTGGCCCAGGAGCTCCTCCTCCGTGTAGCCGAACATCGCCTCGGCCGCCGGGTTGACCGCCTCGATCCGCCCCCGCTCGTCGATCGAGATGAAGCCGTCGACCGCGGTGTCGAGGATCGAGCGGGTCCGCGCCAGGCTCTGGCTGAGCTCTTCGGCCGCCAGTCCCCGGCGCAGCCGCTCCCGGGTCAACATCCGTCCGAGCACCGCCGTGACCCAGATGGTGAACAGACTGAGCAGGCGGTTGGAGACGACGACCCCGACGCCGATGGCTTCGGGCGGCGACAACCAGGCGCCGAGGACCGTGAGCACCGACGCCAGGACCGCCAGCGCCAGGCTGAAGCCGGGAAAGCCGAGGGCGACCGAGAGCAGAACCACCGCCGCGTGGGGAACGCCGGCGGCGACGCCGACCGGGAGCTTCAGGTCGACGGCGAAGATCACGCAGCTCAGCGCGATACAGAGCGCCATGAAGGCGTATTGGGAACGCGGACGATCGAACATCGAGATTCCGGGTCGGTGGCGAGACGCCTGGGGCATTCTACCTACGTGGCCGCCCACGTCGCAGCAAGGCGGCGCTCGATCGAATTCCTACCCGCCGGGGTAGCCCGCGAGGTCGCTCGCGAGCAGGGCCTGTGCTTCCCGGGCGGCCGGACGGTGATCAGCCCGCCGGTGGTGGTGGCGGTGGCGGCGGAGAGGGCGGAGGCTTCGCCCGGGAGGACTCCGCGGCGCCGGCCCGCGACAGGGCGACCAGGCTGATGTCGTCGCTCTGGGGCTCGCCGGAGAGAAACGCGTCGAAGGCGCCGACCACCCGGTCGTGGGCTTCCTTCGCCGTGCCGCCCAGCGCCACCAGATTTCGGAGGCGCTCGAAGCCGAAGGTCTCGCCGGTCGTGCGCCGGACGCTCTCCGGGATGCCATCGCTGTAGATCAACAGCAGGTCGCCGGGCGCCAGCGTGACCGTCTCCGGCACCACGTCGAGCTGCTTGCGGATGCCGAGAGGCAGACCGCCCCGGCCGAGCTCCACCACGGCACCGTCGGCCTGGCGCAGCTGGGGGAACGGGTGCCCGGCACAGACGAAGTCCAGCCGTCCGGTCTCGGGCTCCAACAGGCCGTAGAACATGGTGAAGAAGGCCCTGCGCCCGCCGGCCGCGGCGATCGCCTTGTTGACCAGCGGCACGACCGCCTCCGGCCGCGGATCCTGGTCCGTGGCGAGCTGGAGCGTGCTGTGGGCGATGACCATGATCAGCCCCGCGGCGATGCCGTGGCCGCTGGCGTCCCCGCCGACCACCGCCACCCGGCCGTCGGGTAGCTCCCGGAAGGTGTAGTAGTCGCCGCCGACCGCGTTGGCGGTGCGGTAGGAGTGGGCGACCTCCCAGCCGGTCAGGGCGGGCGCCTCCCGCGGCAGGAGCTGGCGCTGGAGCTCCCGGGCCACCTCGAGCTCGTCGCGCACCCGCACCCGGTCGACCAGCTCGAGGGCGAGCAGGAAGACCAGCAGCACCACGGCGATGATCAGCGGGCCGGTCGAGCCACCAACGTGGACGCCGCCGCCGGTGTTGTACTCGATCCGGCAGGTCCCGAGCAGAGCCAGGGTCACCGCCAGCGCGAACAGCAGCCGCCGCGAGGGCGAGAGCTGGTAGGAGAGGCCGAGGAAGAGGATCTTCGCACGCTGGACGAAGGCCCGGGCGCCGGATGCGTCCTCGGCCACCGGCGGCTGGTCGCGGGTCAGGACCTGGTAGGCGTCGGACGCCTCTTCGCGGAACAGGCGGCGCAGGTCACCGCCGCGTACACCGGCGGTGTACTGGCGGACGAAGGTCTGGGCGCGGCGGATGCGCGAGGTCCTCATCAAGAGGACTATACGGGTTCGGGGACGAGACGTTGCGACCCCGGCGCAGCGGGCGCTGCCAGTCTCGCGATCTCGCGGCGGCCGATTAGAATCGCTTCGATCAGCCGCCAGACTCCCACCAGGAGAGCGCCCATGCCCGACACACCGGACCATCCGCCCGCCCCACCGCTCCCGGACTACGAGAAGCTCGGCCTGTTCTACCTCGGTCGGCCGCTCGACCCCGAGACTCGGAAGACCGAGTCCCACCCGCTGCTCTACGACTCGCGCGACCTGACCACCCACGCGGTCTGTGTCGGCATGACCGGCAGCGGCAAGACCGGGCTGTGCCTGTCGCTGCTCGAGGAGGCGGCCATGGATCGGGTCCCCGCCCTGGCGATCGATCCCAAGGGGGACGTGGGCAATCTCCTGCTGACCTTCCCGGAGCTCCGGGCCGAGGATTTCCGCCCCTGGATCGACGAAGAGGCCGCCCGGCGCCGGGGCGAGTCGCCGGAGGCGGCCGCCGCCGGCACCGCCGAGCTGTGGAGGAAGGGCCTGGCCGACTGGGGCCAGGACGGCGCCAGGATCGCCCGGCTCCGCGCCGCCGCCGACTTCCGCATCTACACCCCGGGCAGCCGCGCCGGCCTGCCGCTGTCGATCCTCGCCTCGTTCGCCGCCCCGCCGGCCGAGGTAGTGGACGACCCGGAGCTGCTGCGCGAGCGCATCACCACCGTGGCGTCGAGCCTGCTCGGCCTGGTCGGTCGCGACACCGACCCGGTCCAGAGCCGCGACCACATCCTGGTGGCGCGCATCCTGGAGGACGCCTGGCGGGCCGGCAAGGACCTGGACCTGGCCGGCCTGATCCGCTCCGTCCAGAGCCCGCCGTTCGAGCGGGTCGGCGTGCTCGACCTCGACAGCTTCTTCCCCCGCAAGGAGCGCTTCGAGCTCGCCATGACCCTCAACAACCTGCTCGCCTCCCCCGGCTTCGAGGCCTGGCTCGAGGGCGACCCGCTGGACCTGGACACGCTGCTCTTCACCGCCGAAGGCAAGCCACGGGTCGCCGTGGTCTCGATCGCCCATCTGTCGGAGCAGGAGCGGATGTTCGTGGTCAGCCTGCTGCTGGCCCAGACCCTGTCCTGGATGCGCCGCAACCCGGGGACCGGGAGCCTGCGGGCGCTGCTCTACATGGACGAGGTCTTCGGGTATCTCCCGCCGGTCGCCGAGCCGCCGTCGAAGCGCGCCTTCCTGACCCTGCTCAAGCAGGCCCGCGCCTACGGCCTGGGACTGGTGCTCGCCACCCAGAACCCGGCCGACCTCGACTACAAGGCGCTGTCGAACGCCGGCACCTGGTTCGTCGGCCGCCTCCAGACCGAGCGCGACCGCGACCGGGTGGTCGAAGGGCTGCTCGGCGCGTCGGGCGCCGGCCTCGACCGCGGCGAGCTGGCCGAGGTCCTCGGCTCCCTGGGCAAGCGCCAGTTCCTGCTCCAGAACGCCCACGAGCCGGCGCCGGTGCTGTTCAACACCCGGTGGGCGCTGTCGTATCTCGCCGGCCCGATGACCAGGACGGACATCTCCCGGCTGATGGACGGGGTCCGCGCCTCGGACCGGCAAGCTGCGCCGGCCGCGGCCGCTCCCGCCGCCGCCGTCTCGCCTCCGCCGTCGGCCGCCGGCCTGGCGAGCCCGGCCTCCGCCGGTCCGCCGCTCCTGCCCGCCGGCGTCCCCGCCCTCTATCTGCCGACGTCGAGCCCGCCGCCGCCGGGCCTCGCCTACCGTCCCGCGCTCCTCGGCCTGGGGCGGGTCCACTTCCACGACGCCAAGCGGGCCATCGACCACACCGAGGAGATCGCGCTGATGGCGTCGTTCGCGGAGGGTGCCCGAGCGATCGACTGGCTGGAGGCGACCTCGGTCGAGTGGCGCGAGGAGGACCTGGGTCCCGATCCGGCCACCGAGGACGCCACCTGGGAGGAGCCGCCGGCGCCGGCCCGGGACGCGAAGCGCTACACCGCCTGGAAACGGGACCTGGCGGACACCCTCTACCGCACCCGTCGCCTGACGCTCAAGACCAGCCCGCTGCTCGACGAGCTCTCCCGCCCCGGCGAGAGCGATCGGGACTTCAAGATCCGGCTGGCGCCCCTGGTCCGCGCCGAGCGCGACCGGCGCCTGGCCGAGGTCGAAGAGCGCCTGGGCAAGCAGCTCGGCCGGCTCGACGACCAGATCCACCGCGCCCAGGAGCGTTCGGCCCGCGAAGCGGCCCAGGTCTCCGACAAGAAGCGGGACGCCTGGATCTCGGCGGCAGCGACGATCGGGTCCGTCCTGTTCGGGCGCAAGAGCCTGTCGCGGACGGCCCTCGGCCGCGCGACCACCGCCGTCCGCGGCGTCGGCCGGGTGCAGAAGGAGGAGCGCGAGGCCGAGGTGGCGGCCGCCCGGGTGGCCGAGCTCCAGAGCGAGCGCGACGCGCTGTCCCGGGAGCTGGACGACGATCTCAGGCGCCTCGCCGCCGAGCTCGACGGCGCGGCCGAGACCCTCGAGGAGGTGGAGATCGCGCCGCGTCGGGCCGACGTCGAGGTGCGCTGGACCGGTCTCGCCTGGGTTCCGATCACCGAGTGACGCCCGCGGGCCTCGCCCTCGTGAGGGGAAGCCGTCCCGCCGGGGCCGGTTTCGGCACTCGGGTGGAAGGGCCCTCCCGATCCCCGGACTGCCGTCGGATCCGCCGGAGGGCCTTCACCGAGCCACCGAACCATCCCCGTCGGCGTACGCCCGGCGATCACCGAGGAGGTCACATCATGAGCATTCTCGTCATCGGCGGCACCGGCACGGTCGGCAGCGCCACCGTCGCTCGCCTCGTCCGGCGCGGAAAGAGCGTCCGCGTCCTCTCACGCCATCCCGAAAACGCCACCCTCCCCGCCGGCGCCACCGCCGTCGCCGGCGACCTGAGCGATCCGGCGACGCTGGGGGAGGCGTTCGAGGGCATCGACCGCCTCTGCCTGATCACGCCGCTCGATCCGCAGGAGGGCGAGAAGGGCAAGTCCGCGGTCAGCGCAGCCCGCACCGCCGGCGTGGCGCGCATCGTCTTCCACTCCGTCCACAAGGTCGAGGCCTGCCCCGAAGCGCCCCACTTCCGGTCCAAAATCGAGATCGAGGGAGCGATCAAGGGGACCGGCATCCCGTTCACCGTCGTCCGTCCGAACAACTTCTTCCAGAACGACCTCTGGCTGCGCCAGGCGCTCGTCGAGCACGGCGTCTATCCCCAGCCGATCGGCGCGAAAGGCCTCTCCCGGGTCGACACGGGCGACATCGCCGATTGCCTGACCACCGCGCTGCTCGCGGACGGCGACGAGCTCACCGGCAAGACCTTCCCCGTGGTCGGCCCCGACGTCCTGACCGGCGAGCAGTGCGCGCGGATCTGGGGGAGCGCGCTCGGCCGCAAGGTGGTCTACGGCGGCAACGACCTGGACCGGTGGGCCGCGCAGGCCGCGCAGGGAGGCATGCCCGACTGGATGGTCGCGGATCTCGAGATCATGTACCGCTTCTTCCAGCAGCAGGGATTGGCCGCGACCACGGACGAGCTCGCCCGCCAGAACGAGCTCATGGGGCACCCGCCCCGGCGTTTCGAGGACTGGGCCGCCGAGACGGCCAAGAAGTGGCGGGTCTAGATGACCGCCTCCGGCA
>Ga0210085_1000532_pt1 | contig 15952 bp, 12 predicted proteins | sample China_Galinas_PW_5_FD_184866 | JGI IMG/M metagenome (GOLD analysis project Ga0210085, IMG submission 184866) | Wetland microbial communities from San Francisco Bay, California, USA, that impact long-term carbon sequestration - China_Galinas_PWC_D1... | ecosystem: Environmental > Aquatic > Marine... | reverse complement strand
TGAAATTCTTCTTAAGCCCGGACGGTTGACAGAAGAAGAGTTCGCACACATAAAAAAGCACCCGGTCATCGGCGCCAATATTATAAAGTCAATTCCAAGTTTTTCGGATGTCATCCCAATCGTCTTGTCTCACCACGAACGTCTCGATGGCAAAGGGTATCCTCATGGCCTTAAAGGAGATAACATCCATTTATGGGCGCGGATGACGGCGGTTGCCGATACCTATCATTCTTTGACGAGTGACAGGCCTTACCGCAAAGGAATGGCCCAGGAAAAAGCTCTCCAAATTATTGACGATGCCACCGGCACCCAACTTTGCCCGGATTGTGTGGGTTTGTTTTTCAAATGGCTTGCTCAAAAAGAAACATAAATAAATATTTTAGGTCTGTTAAGCTATAAAGATTCAAGCTTCCCGGTCTCCTTCCGCATGCACAAAAAACTGTGCAAAAATGCACAATTTTTTGTGCAAATTTCAATGCTATTTTTTTTAATGAATCCCTCTCGTCTTATTTTTTGTTGAAGTATAGACAAATAACAGTGCGTTCCTAAACCTTCCGGAATACCCACCAGTTAAGCCTTTACGAGAATTTTAAAATCGATAGACACATCTCAAATACTGCTTTATTAAAATATTAAATCTTTTGGCACGAACGTTGCTGATAGTAATGGTAATAGAATTTAACCTAAGCTGAGCGTTCCAAATTTATGAAATAGTTAAGTCAACAATATTTTTAAGGTATTATGACCTTTTGAATTTCAATAATTTGAAACTCTTCGGGATTTCCAATTTCACCGCATCTACTGCGTCAGATGCCGTTCCGCATAGACGACTATAGCGAAACAACATCTTTCTTGTATCTGCGGTAAACTTGAAAATCGCTCAACTTAGGTTTAGAAAATCAGACGGGGCCATTAAATATGTTAAATAGAGCAAGCATTATCGATACCAAAAAGTCAAGTAGCCGGAAACTGAAATCCGAAATTGATTACCGGAAAGATCTCCAGGATATTTGCAACAAAATTCATGCCGCTGCCAATCTTGACGAAATACTGGTGGATTTGAAGGATGAGATCACCCGGCTTTTTGAAGCCGAAAGATTAACCGTTTATGTGGTGGACGGAATAAAGCGAGAACTGGTATCGCGGTTTAAATCCGGAAATGAAATCGAGGAAATTCGTATTTCCATTTCAAATAGCAGTATATCCGGCTGTTCGGCCTTTAAAAAAAAGCTTATCAATATTAAAAATGTATATGATGACGCAGAGTTGATCTCCATCGATCCCGAGCTTAAATTTGATAAACGCTGGGACAAGAAGATGGGGTTTAGGACACAACAGGTGTTAGCGGTTCCGATTATTTTTAAAAAGTTTCTGCTTGGCGTGATTCAGTTGATTAATCGAAAAGGGGGTGGTTCATTTACCCGTCTTGATGAGCGATCTGCAACTGAGATGGCCAATATTCTTGGAATTGCACTGTACAATCAAAAACGGATGGCAAAGGCACGGCCGAACAAGTTCGATTATTTTGTTCATAATCATATATTAACTCAAAGAGAATTGGACAAGGCTATTGCCGAGGCCAGAGCAGGAAAAGCGTCTGTGGAAACGGTTTTAATGTCTGATTTTAAGATTTCCAAAAAGGAAATCGGAAAATCTCTTAGTCAGTTCTATAAGGTTCCATTTGTAGAATATGATCCGGATATACCGATACCGGTCAGGCTTTTAACCAACCTCAAAGTACCTTTCATGCGCAACAATGTTTGGGTTCCGCTGAAAATAGAAGGCGGAAAAGTTATTATTGCAATAGACAACCCCGGCAATCTTCAAAAAGTTGGGGAAATCAAGACGCTTTTTTCAAACAAACCCCTTTCGTTCAACGTGGCGCTAAAACAGGATATCCTTGCTTTTATTCAGCGTTTTTCGCGGAAAGAGAGAAAACTGGCCTCCAGGTCACAGATCTTATCCGAACTCAAAATCAAAGAAGTAGAGATAGAAGATGAAGAATCCGTCCTGTATGAAGACGACAGCGCTATCGTACAGCTTGTGAACAAAATTATTATCGATGCTTACAAACATGGCGCTTCCGATATTCATATCGAACCCTATACAGGGAAGATGAATACACGGATTCGGATACGGGTTGACGGTGCTTGCAGGTTGTTTGAGAGTATCCCTTATTCCCTTCGGGATAAAATCGTGTCCCGAGTCAAGATTATGGCGGATCTTGATATTGTGGAACGACGCAAGCCCCAGGATGGCAAAATCAAATTTAAAAAATATGGCGGTCCCGACATCGAACTCAGAGTGGCAACGATCCCGACTCAGGGCAGGGTGGAGGATGTTGTTCTGAGAATACTCGAAGCCGGCGAGCCGCTCCCTTTGGGCAAGATCGGTTTTTCAAAAAACAATTACGATAATTTCGTCAGTGCCATCACACAGCCCCACGGTCTTGTTTTTGTATGCGGCCCAACCGGTTCGGGAAAAACAACCACGCTTCATTCGGCTATGGCATATATCAATACCACGGACACCAAGATCTGGACTGCCGAGGATCCTGTGGAAATCAGTCAGAGAGGATTGAGACAGGTACAGGTAAAGCCGAAAATCGGATTCAACTTTGCGTCTGCAATGCGGGCGTTTTTAAGATGTGATCCCGACGTGATCATGCTGGGTGAGATGCGGGACAAAGAAACGACCTCCATCGGCATAGAGGCATCTCTAACGGGTCATTTGGTACTTTCCACACTTCACACAAACAGCGCTCCTGACAGCATAACCAGGCTTCTTGACATGGGAATGGATCCATTTAATTTTTCAGATGCGATCCTTTGCATTCTCGCACAGCGGCTGGTCCGCACCACCTGCATCCATTGCAGGGAAGCATATCATTTATCAGAAAAAGGGTTTGAAGAACTCGTTCGTGAATATGGTTCTTTTGATACATTTAGGGAGTATATAAATATTTCCTATTCCGATGATTTGATTCTCAATCGGCCAAAAGGTTGTGAAAGATGCTACAATACAGGGTATGCCGGACGGATGGCGCTTCACGAACTGTTGTCGGGAACTGATGAAATGAAAAAGCTGATACAGAACAGTTCGCCGGTAGAAGTCATCCGAAAGCAAGCAATAAAAGACGGCATGAAAACGCTGAAACAGGACGGCATTGCCAAAATTTTCGGTGGATATTGTGATTTGTTGCAGATCAGGAAAGTATGTATGAAGTAAACAAAATCATAACGTAATTTTATTCGCCCAGCCGGTTAACCTTTGGACAACTTGGTGGCAATTTCGTAAATATTGCCATAAGCCTGGCTTGACTGGTCCAGGTTGATTAAAGGGACCATATCGGAAACCATTGTATGGATATGACTGTCATATGAGATGCAGCCTAAATTCGTGGAAGTTATGGTCAGGTATTTTTCAGCAACAATCTGAACAATACGACCCGCATTTTCTTCTTTTTCATTTTTAACCCTATTGGTAACTACCCCCAAGTGGATATCTCCGATTTCTTTTTTTAGATCCTCAATGATATTCGTGTCGTCGGACTCCTCAATGAATTGAAAAAGTTCTTTGACGGTACGGATTTTTAGAATATTTTTGGGGTCCATGGCAATTTTAATCAGAGCCTGGAGAGACGGATTTTTGCTGGAAAGTCTGCTTAATTTCCGGTAGACCGCATTGCGAACAAATATGTAGGCATTCTGAATCGATGTTGGTTCCGGGGTAAGGACGATAATTTTATTATGGGCGATGAGAAAGAAATCCAGAACGTTAAAGGAAGTTCCAGCGCCAAGATCGAGCACAACATAATCGGCATCCAGTTTTGACAGGTGGGTCATGAGTTTGATTTTTTGGCTGAAATGGGGGTTTGCCAGGGAAAGAACATCACTGGCCCCGCTGATGAGGCGAAGGTTCTTTTCGCTGGTATCAATGCAAATATCTCCTAAATCATTGAATTTTCTTGTAATAAAATCATTTAGCGTCCTGTCGGGGCTTTTAATTCCGAGAAGGGTATGGAGATTGGCACCCCCCAGATCGACATCCATTAAAACAGTCCGATGGCCCATTCTGGCCAGCCAAAATGCCATAATCGTACTAAAGACACTCTTTCCGGCACCACCCTTTCCCCCACCGATAGCCATTATCTTGGGTGTTGATTTATTTTCCGTGTTTAGTCCCTCTTTCACTTGGCACCCATTATGTTCGTTTTAGATTCATGGATAGACTTCTAATTAATCGTAAACAAAATTGGAAGATACTTTTTTCAGCAATTGGGACTACTTTTCCATCAGCGAATCCCATAAGCTCCAGATCAGATTTTGTTCTGCTTCGGATCCAAAGCAGTAGCCGTTTAATATTCCGCGGTCAGCCTGGTTTATCTCTTTGAATTGAACACCGACGATGGCTGTTTTTTTACCTTCGACAGGAATTTCCTTGCCCCAGACAATGATGCCCAAGATATTGAGACTGATAGATTCTATGGGCAAATTCATTTTAATCTTAACATTTTTACCGGTTAAATCGCTTATATTGCCGATTTGATATTTAGCCCCCAAGACAACACAGGTTCCGCCCAGAGAAATATCGTCTGTAAAACCGGATAGATTTAAAGGCGGTTTCCCGCTTCCTTCTTGAAAAATTTTCAGATTGACCTGCATGGGCAGTCGATGCCGGGTTGCCTTTCTGACCGTTTTTGAATACATTTCGCGGTTAGCATCAAAACGAAGTTTACACAGGTTTTGCATGAGAAGATTAAGGTTCGAATGTTTTTGGCAAAGGGCATTCAATTTTAACTTGGAGATTTTCAACAGTTCAATACGCGTGATGGATTCAATATCTGACTCAGATAATTTGTCCTCATCAAACGGATAAATATCGCCAAAAATATCGCTTTCTATCATATTTGTTGTTGATTTTTTTTGGACCTTTTTATCTGCTTCAAGGCGATGGTATCGGGTTTCTTCCAATGCACCGGATACGATAAAGCACAACTCGTTTTCTTCATCTCCGAATTTTCTAATCATGGTATTGGCAGGATAATTATGAGGTACAATCTTGGCAATTAAAGCGATCATTTCCTCATATGCCAGTTTGGTGAAAAACTTCTGCACCTCAATATTTTGTGAATTGCATTCACAAAGGGCTGAGTGGAGGGCCAACCCGTCTTCTTTGGACGGTTTGATGATTCGCCACTCAAAGATTTTACAGGCTACTGCCTGCAAAGGCATCCCCGCGTCTATAAAGAGCTTGGCTGATGTTTTGTATTCTTCGGCGGCATTTATTGATTTTTCTTCTAATAGTCGGTCAGCAAAGACTCTGTGGAGTCGTGGGTCATTTGGAAAGGCTTTGAACAGATCCTCGAACTCTTCAACAGAATCGATGGTAATAGAGCCATCGATGATGCGGTTGACAACACTGTCCTGCCTATCAATTCGGTCAATCATTACTCACCTTCCAGTTAATCCTTAACAGAAAGCCCTATTTTTCGGTTAAAATCTTTTGCCCTTTTAGCAGTTCAATGACTGCGTCGATACGCTGGTTCATAATCCTGTTCTTTTGATCCGAAAGGCGTAAAATTCCATATAACAATTTTAATTTCGTATCGAATTTCAACAAAATATCGCCGTATTGAGCAAGGTTTTCACTTGTTGACAATATTTGCTTTTGTATATCTTCGGGAGACAGCGTTTCCGGTGCGGCAGACTGCATTTTTCTAAACGCCTTTATCATTTCTTCAAGATCGTCTTTTTCCGCGTCCGACAGACCAACGGTGATTTCTTCCAAGACTTTTTCAGTCATGTTATCCCCTGCAATCAATATTCATCGTATTCTTTAAACGCTTGTTTTAATTGAGCATCTATGGCCTCAATATTTTCATCAGATGCTTTTATAAACTCCATGATTTCAAAAAGATGGCCGAAATCAATCATGTGTCTTTTCTTCAATAACGTGAAAACCATCAATGCTACAATAACACTTGTGAGGACATTCAATACGGCCAGGAGATATATCTGTGTCATGGCGTCTCCATTCGCAGAAGAGGGTGATCCAATGTGCTCTTCGGATATTTGATTTGACGCTTTGTCGGAAAAGACATTTTCAGATGCTTGGGTTTCCTTCAATCCGGATTTTTCAACATCCGCGGGGGGTAAGGATTGGCTGCCGACCACTTTTTCCAAGTCTTTTTGAGGGGCATTCTTCAATTCTTTTTTTTCAAGCGCTGCTGATGTTTCAGCAGAAGGTTTTTCACGCAAAGATTCCTTTGGTTCGGGTTTTGCAGGCGAAGAAGACACCTGATAAGCATCGACAACGATACGGTCAGGACCTGAAAGAAGAAACGCCTTGAGTATGAAATAGGGGAAAGACAGCCGGACATTGGCGATTAAATTGGATTTATGCTGAACAAATTCAATGGAGTGTACAAGTTGTCTAGGGCCTGTCTTGAATAATGTGAGACGCGGAAGGGTGGTAGAACTGTCAAGAAAAACCACGGAAAATATTCCCTTTCCCTTAATTTCTGGGCTTTCGAATAGAACGTTGTCTTGGAATTCGAACACAACCCGGGTAAATTTTTCATGCTTACCGGTTCTCACATCTTTTAAAGTGGCAGCCTGAGCCCATCCAAGTTGGGATAACGTGAAAACGGTCGCAAGGATCAGCAATAATCTTAATCTCATTTGTCTATTCATGCAAGCTCTGAACTTTTTTGCCCAACTTTATCGTATAATTCAGATTTAATTTCATATAATTATAGATGAAAGAGGCGGGTCTGTCAAATTAAATAGTGTCCATTCATAAATAGCCCTTTTTCCGCCGAGCGGTGTTCTGCGCGGCTTTCCGACAGCAACGTACGTTAAGTACGCCTCGCCGCAAACCCTTGTGCGGCCTTGCTCGACGAAAAAATTGCTTATTTCTGAATTAGGCACACAATGATACTTTTACAGTTGGTGGACGCACGCTATATAAGATGCGTGGGAGTCATTCCAGAAAATTTAAAGCAAGACACTTTTTTTCATGGCAAGCTTAAATTTCAAGAGCTGTTTTTTGTAATAGTCTCGATTTTTTGTTGTTATCTCAAGGGCCCGATGCTCTGCGATAATGGCCTGTTCAAACAGGTCGTTAACGTAGTAACTTTCTGCGAGCGTGTCTAGAATATAGGGAGATTCTTCGAGTTGAACAGCTCTTTTGGCGAGCTCCAGCGCTTTTTTCGGATTACGAAAGCGTTCGATTTTACACGTTGCATAGAGCCATGCAAGGTTGTTTAACGCATGGGTGTTATAAGGATCGATCCTGAGCGATTGTTCGTAAGCCTTGATTGTCTCGGGATAGTTGTTGTTGTTGAAGTAAAGGTCGCCCAGCGTGCTGTACAGCAATGGATTGTCAGGGGTTTGTTTAAGCTCTCTTTGAATGATCTTTAAAAAAAAATGTTTGTTGAGCTTCTTGCTGGTTTCACCAAAATTTAGATTATACCCCACACCGCACAACAAAAATATTCCTACCAGATAAACGGCAATGCTTTTCTTTATTTTGCTATCATGGCGTTTAATCCATATCTTGTCAGCCTCGCATTTTTTTAAATATTCGATCCGTTTCGTGATGCTGAAATGGTGCCAGTTGGGCCGATCCGGGTGCTCTCCGCTAGTTGCAGCAATTTTTTCAAATGTCGAGATCAGCGGTTTGGCACTATCGAAAAGAGAATAAACATACGTATCTGCCTGACGCTCGAAATTGCGCATAAAATAGCCGAAAATAAAGCGAAAGTAGATCAGAAAAATAACGATAATAACCAAACTGAAAATCGATGTAGTTACGGCTGTTTGATCAAAACCGGTGCTGTTGATGAATCTGTATATGGTTTCCGAGAAGACAATCGAATAAATCAGCAGGTTAAAGGTGGCGTATGAGATGATCATATAGCCGACAAAAAATAACAGATAAAAGAGGAGATGGTTTTTTTTTACGTGACCGATTTCGTGGGCAATGACCGCATCAATCTCTTCGGGTTCAAGCATTTGAAGAAGCCCTTGAGTGACAAGGATGTAGCGGAATTTTTTTATCAATCCCATCACGGCGGCGGTGATCATTCTGCCACCGAAAATAGGCCAGTAAAGAATGTTGGCATATTCCAATCCGGCTTTTCGGCAGAGTTCTTCGATCCGGCTTCTATAGTATCCGATTTCAAGGGGCTTGCATCTCCAGAATTTCTGAATCATCACCGGCCCCACGATGGCAATGGCGAACAGAAAAACTAAAAAATAGGTTATTTCTCCTGCGGTGGTGGAAAGGAAACGTTTCGGCAGGTCAAATGGCAGCACATTGATGATATCTGCTATTCCTGACAGCAGAAACCAGGGTAATAGGATGGGGATCGAGGATGAAATTTGAGACAGAACGTACGTTTTTCTTGGCAGATCCGTGGGATAAAGGCGCCGGTAAGGATTATAGGCACATGCCCATACGATGGCAAGGTAACCTGTAAAGAGCATGAGAAACAAAAGCGCCTGAAATGTAGGAATGATGTTTAAAAACGGTATGTTCATCAGGAACGATGAAAGATTTAGACCATAAATGTCAATTGAAAAGAGTAAGATCGCCATTATGGATTGGCGGGTTAACGTAGACCTGAACTTGTGGTCATGATGGAATGGGCGTTGTTTTAGAATCTGTTTTTCAACCCTGTGAAACTGTATCCAGGTGAGTGCCGCAAAAGTAACAATCAGACATACAAAAAGAAAAATAGATTCAGTACCCGTAAAGTTTGTATTTTCTGAAGGCTGGTATGTACTGTATATGAGAAGTACGACGATAAAGTATATAAAATTACTAAACATAGTATCTATTAACAGGTTTTATATCAGGATCTTATGGCAATAATACCAATGTATAAATTAAATATGTTGTAGTTAATTAACTGAATTTAAACGATCATATTTATAGATAATGTTCTTCCCAATATTTGTTTTTAAAGCTTTTTCACTCGAACCCCTGGCCCAGACCGATTAATCTTTCTATATTGTCAAAAAACCATCATTATTATGAAGCTTAGCCTACACCTTAAGTAATCACCGCGTCGCGACAGGGCGGGCCTTGAACCCTGGAATCCTTGGCCTCTTGGCCCTTTTTTTCCTTGTAATATCGTTCTTTTTCACTGTAAATGCAACCGCAGTACTGCTGCCGGTACATCCCCAGGCGTTTTGACGTTTCGACCCCTTCCTTCCATCCGACCCGAAAATCGTTGTAATGGAAGGTTATTCCCACGGATTTCCCCACAGCTTCACCGATGGATTTGATTTGATCATGTTTTTGGAATTTGCTGTACAATAGTGTGGTGCTAAAACAGTCGAACTTTCCGCGTTTTGCCATCAGGGCCGTGGACCGGAGGCGTTCATGATAGCAAAACGCGCATCGATTCGATTCCCTGAACGCCACATTCCGGATAAATTCTTCCATGTCATAACCTTTTTGGTAAATGACGTTGAGATCGATGTCGGTCGCATAGGACTCGAGGGCTTTTTGTCTTTTGATGCACTCTGTGTAGGGGTGGATGTTGTTTCTGTAGAAAAAACCAAAAATATCAAATCCTTCATTTCGAAGAACTCTTGTGGGGTATATGCTGCATGGTGCGCAACAGATATGAAGAAGCATCTTCATGTTCTTTCTCCGAAAATTGCCGTTCCGATCCGTACAAGGGTAGCGCCTTCTTCAATGGCAACTTCAAAATCATTGGTCATGCCCATGGAGAGTTCATTCAGAACAACCCCTGGAAAGACTTTTTGAATTTGATCTCTGAGGACCCGGATGGCTGTGAAATAAGGTCGAGCCTTTTCAGGATTGTTGAAAAAAGGGGGCATTGCCATGAGTCCTTTTACGGATAAATTCTCTAAAAGAACAATGTCTTTGATCAGATTCGCGGCATTTTGTATGTCTGATCCTGATTTTGATGGTTCTTTACTGACATTGATTTGTATAAGTATATCTTGAATTTTATTGACTTTATTTGCTTGCTTGTTCAGTTCATGGGCCAGTTTGAGCGTATCCACGGAATGAATCAAATCAAAAAGTCTGACAGCATATTTGGCCTTATTGGACTGGAGGTGGCCGATAAAATGCCACGATACCGGAAAGGTGCCCAGAACATTGAACTTGTTCCGGGCCTCCTGGACATAATTTTCACCCAAAGTGGTCACACCGGCCATGATGGCTTCCCTGACCCTGTTTGCCGAAATGGTTTTACTGACGGCAACCAGGTGGATGCTTTCAGGGTCGCGACCGCATTTAAAGGCTGCTTTGTTGATGCGGTCCTTCACATTTTCCAGTCTTTTTTTGAAATTCATTGAAGTTTAACATAAGTTCGAATAATAAAATTACAAATAAGCAAAACAAATTATCTTCTGCAACAGCGAATAACAGTTTGTTGAGTGCTACCGCGATGGTGTTTTTCGTGACTTTGCAATAACGATGACGCCTTCGTTGAGTAAAAATTCTATGACTTCGCAAACCGGAAGCCCCACAACATTTGTGTAGGAACCATGGATGCTTTTAACCAAAAAGGTTCCAAGACCTTGTATGGCATATGAACCTGCCTTGTCAAACGGCTCTTTGGTATGGATGTACCACTCTATCTCTTCATGGGTCAGATCTTTAAAAAGAACATCTGTTTTAACGGTTTCAGAGAACATTCGATTTTTGGCTTTGCAACAGATGGCATACCCGGTTAAGACCTGGTGGGTTTGGCCGCTGAGTTGTTTTAACATGGTTCGTGCGTCATCCCTTGATCCCGGCTTTCCAAGTATGTTTCCATTATTAAGGACAATGGTATCCGCTCCGATCACCCATTTTTCAGGATATTTTTTGGATATGTCATCGGCTTTGGCTTCGGATAGAATTCTGACATAGGTTTCCGGTGATGATAAGGGGATCTTCGCTTCGTCGATGTTGCTTGGAGTTACAGAAAATTTAAGGCCTGCCTGCTCCAGTAAATATCGGCGCCGCGGAGACTTTGAAGCGAGGATCAAGAGGGGTTCTTCATCTGTAATTTTCATGTCGTATGGTTGCTTGAATGATGGGTAATTTCACCGTTTAAATGGATCAACTAATTCTTGATAGCTTGAATAGTAAATATCCGTTAATGTTAGAAATGCTGTTGTAATTAACGGGCCGTAAATTATGCCGAGGATACCGAAGATATTTAATCCGCCAATGATGGAAAAAAAGACAAGCAAGGTGTGCATTTTAACACGCTGGCCCACCAGTTTTGGCTTTAACAGGTTGTCGACACTCACCGAGAGGATGAGATAAAAAACAATGAAAAATATGCCGCCTGCAATCCGGCCTTTAATAAAAAGATAAATTGCAGCTGGGATAAATACCACGCCGACGCCGATGATGGGAAGAAATGCCAGAAATCCCATAATCACCCCCCATAAAAATGACGATTTAAACCCGAAGATCGAGAAAACAATCCCGCCCGCTAGTCCCTGAATAAGACCTCCCAAGCCATTGCCGATGAGAATCGCACCGGCCATATCCTTAAATTTCTGAATGAGTTTTTCATCCTGTTCCCTAGGCAGTGGGGAAAGGTCGATAATGAATGAAATCAACTTGTCGCCATCCATCAAAAGATAATAGATGATCATAAGCATAAAAAAGAAATATACGAAAAATTTGAGTATATCCGAAGCAACAGAGCTTGCCTGCTGATACAGGAAAAAACCGACCATCTTACCCAGCTCAGAGATACCTTTGTTGAGTTCCTCGCCGGTAATTTTTAAATGAAAATTTGAAAGGATAAGGTTTATTTTGTCCAAAATCTTGCTGGTTTCAAGAACTTGTTTGATCTGGTCACTGATGACCGCTCCCTTTCCCATGAGATAGAGGCCGTAAGCCTCTTTTGACAATATGCCTACGAAAAAGACCGTTGGGATAAAGAGGATAAGGAATATTAAAGCACAGGTCAAAAGGGATGAAAAAAGCGGACTTATTTTACGATTTAACAACACGTAAACCGGTTTGAAAATGCTGGTTACAACAGCAGCAAGAATAATAACGGAGATAAAAGGCCAAAAGAGACGCCCGAGCAAGAAAGCTGAGACAAGAAAAAGCGCCAGAAAAAACCATAAAATAATATTGCCGGAGGTTTTGTCTTGCATCACAACTCCAATTCAATACAAATTTTGCTATTAATCCAACATTGCAATACCCGGAACCTGCAATTCCAGTATTCCATCATTCCAATTGTGAGCGAAACGAACTCGGTTTTTCGTTTCATCCAAACGGGAATGTCGAGACGGTGATCAGGAAGATACCGTGTAAAATTTAGGAACGGATCATTTCAATTCGCTGGTCTATTTGCTTGCAAATCCGCCCGCAACAAGCAAAAGAATGATTTCATAAGCAAAAACAGAAACATAACTGCCAAATAACGCATAAACAATGCCGCCGCCGATGACCGCCGGCACACCAAATACCACCAAAGTTCCCAATCTTCTGCTGATATCCATCTTTAATCAATCTCCTTTAAACATTTATGATTATCAAAAGGAATGCCCGGAACTTGAGAATACCTCACTCCGGCCAAGGTTGAGCTTGCGAAATCCTGCTTTCTATATTAAATTTTTTATAGTCCTGTCACTATTTGAAACGCTCAGGTCAGGTATGAAGATGTTCGTATGTAGCAATAACGGAAAATCAAGTAAAGAAAAAAACTGATAGAATCGTTTTATTTACCCTATCGTAAAGGTAACAACAATGTGTCTGATCCTTCTATCATATGACATGCATCCGAAATATTGGATGGTATTGGCGGCAAACAGAGATGAATATTATAATCGTCCGACAGCCCCCATCTCCTTTCATGATGATTTCCCTGATATTCTTGGTGGTCGAGACCTTAAGCATCATGGGATGTGGTTGGGTATCACCCGGTTCGGACGATTTGCGGCCATCACCAATTACAGAGATCCGGGCTCGAATATATCCAATGCGCCATCCAGAGGGTTTTTGGTTCGAGATTTTTTAACCGGTAAAGCGTCACCTGACAGTTATCTCGAGCATGTCAAATCCATTGGACATCAATATAACGGATATAATCTTCTTGTTGGAGACCGGTCTGAACTCTATTATTATTCAAACCGCGGATACACTGTTAAAAAATTAAAACCGGGCATTTACGGTTTGAGCAATCATCTGATGGATACTCCCTGGCCCAAGATTACAAAGGGAAAGTCGGATTTCGTGAAGCTGTTGAAAGATAGAGAAAATATAGACCCCGAAAAAATATTCGACCTTTTAAAAGATGGTTACCGTCCGCCGGACAGCATGCTGCCTGACACCGGTGTGGATCTCGAATGGGAGCGGATTCTTTCTCCGTTATTTATTACCAGCGAATTTTATGGCACGCGCTCGTCTTCGATCATCTTCATCGAAAGGAAAGGGGGTGTCACATTTCTGGAAAGGACATTTGTCCCGGATGGCAGAGGATCCAAAGAGGAAAAAACCCGTAAATTTACATTTCAAATGTCCCTTTCCTGAAGAGTTCAGGTCATGAATTAAAATTATTACCTGAATTTTGCACGAGTCGGAGGATTTCATTATGTATTATTTATAATGTTTCAAGATTGTCTGTGCAAGATTCAGGTATTGTCCTTGACAAATGGCCGATATTTACTTAAATTAGAGAACCAAACATCTAATAATCCTTATGGGGGCGAAACGGCTTCGACGGGGATAAAGAAGCAAAGGTTGCATGCCAAGCTCCTGCCGGCTTGTAAAAATGGTGGGAAATAAACATAATCGCAGATGATTATAACTACGCTCTAGCCGCTTAAGGCTAGCGTCCTGCCGAACCATTCCTGCTAATTCGGTAAGGGCGTCGACAAGCAGGATAGTCGGTCCCTAAATCCTGTTAACGGATCGGCGAATATTCTTACAGGATAGCCTTTTAAGCATCCTGCCTGGAGGAGACTAAAAAAGGCGAAAGCTAAAGTTCAGGCTATGTATGTAGATGCCTATGCGGAATGTTTTCGGACGCGGGTTCGACTCCCGCCGCCTCCACCATTAAATAAACAATAAAATCAACAAGTTATAAAAAATTAGCCTTTCTAAGTATGTGATATTTCGGTGGTGCAAAAGTGGTGCAACGGCAGGTCACGATGCAATAATATCGTGGCCTTTTTTATTCTGGACGCGGGAGTTTTAGCCCAAAATAAGATGTTAATAAATATTAAATAGTTAAAATCTATTCCCAAACGCGAGGAGTCATTACCAGCGGCTACGCTTTGACTTCAATGAGCCTCAAACGATTTAAGGATTCGAACACAAGCATGACGCCGTCCGGCTCCAACACATCATCTGAACTTTGCATGCCCAGGTTGGAGATCTATTGTCAGACAGCCTCCATATCTCGCTTCCCCCATATCAAGATTCCGCATGTTCGGTTTGCGCCTCCAAACCTATCATTTCATTTCTGATGAAACGTCAGGCGCGAAACGGCTAATAAAGACTTTATATTAAGTAGTTAATCGTTTCATACTGGGCAATTTTCGTTGCAACGAGCCTGTGGCGTTTATCATTCCAAAAAACATGAAACGATATCTTGACAAACTGGAAATACCCCTATAGATAAGGACATATTCATTTCACAGCTTTCAAAAATCGTTTCAATGACCCTTTCTAACCAGGCTATCCTTGACTACATTGCGGCCCATCCCGGTGCTCGCCGGGCGGATATCCGCCGCCAGGCCGCTCCCGATGCAAGCGAAACGACCGTCTGGCGTGCTCTGAAGCGGCTCGTGGACGAAGGCAAACTGGAAGTTTCAGGGAAGGGCCCGGCTACGGGTTATAGTCTCGCCGGTGCTGCCGTGGTCCGCGCCCATTTGCAGACGCCTTACAACCGCCGCAGGCCGACGAGCTACAAAAAAGAATTCCTGGACCGCTATATTCCGGACAAGACATTCTACCTCGCCGAGGCTGACCGGCAGCGCCTGCGTGAAGCCGGCACGCCGACCGCCGTGCCGTTGCCGGCGGGAACCTATGCGCGTCGCATTCTTGAAAGGCTCCTGATCGATCTCTCCTGGGCGTCATCGCGCATGGAAGGGAACACGTATAACCTTCTCGAAACCGAGCGCCTGATTCGATTCGGGCAGGAGGCCTCCGGAAAGGATCGCAAGGAAGCGGTGATGATCCTTAACCACAAAGAAGCGATCCAGTATGTGGTGGAAAACCTTGCTGCCATCACAATCAGCCGTCCGGATCTTTTCAACATTCACGCTTTGCTCGCAAACGGGCTTCTGACAGATCCCGCCATGGCCGGTCGGCTGCGGCGCATGCCCGTCGGTATTACCCATTCAAGCTTCAGGCCCCTTGACGACCAGTTCGCGATTGAGGAAGAATTCGACATACTGGTTGCAAAAGCAGGGGCTATTCATGATCCGTTTGAACAATCCTTCTTTCTTCTCATTTATATCCCTTATTTACAGGGTTTCGACGATATAAATAAGAGAACCTCGCGCATTGCCTCCAACATTCCTTTGTTGAAGGACGATCTCGCGCCGATGTCGTACCTTACCATGGACGACAGCGCCTATATTGACGGTCTTATCGGAGTCTATGAGCTGAACAATGTATCCCTGCTGCGGGAGGCATATATCGACGCCTACCTGACTTCAGCTGAAAACTACAGGACATTGCGGGCGGAGATCGAAACCCCGGAGAAGGCTGCGCTGGTCTATCGCGATTTTGTTCGCAAGGCGGTTCGCCGCAGCGTCCTCGAATGGAAGACGTTCCGGCCCGAGCTCATCATGGCTATGGCCGCCGAGGCTGAGATCCCCGAAGCGGACCGCGAGGAGGTGGTCAATTATATAGGAAACGAGTTTCAAGGCTTGCACGAGGGCAATGTGATTCGCTATCGATTACACCCGGAGGACCTTGCGGGCATCAGGCGGGAATA
>Ga0210085_1000530_pt1 | contig 15973 bp, 14 predicted proteins | sample China_Galinas_PW_5_FD_184866 | JGI IMG/M metagenome (GOLD analysis project Ga0210085, IMG submission 184866) | Wetland microbial communities from San Francisco Bay, California, USA, that impact long-term carbon sequestration - China_Galinas_PWC_D1... | ecosystem: Environmental > Aquatic > Marine... | reverse complement strand
GTGCCGCACGCAACTCGACAAGCTTTTTTGTTGAAATCGTATAGTCGACCATACCTCTTATGCTACACGATTTTTCAGCTCGTTACACTGATTTCCTCAACTACAATATTCAGATGAGATCGGTATATCGGCCTATTGCCGGAGGAGACGAGTTTATTTTCTTAGTTCGAGGTAAACAATATGAAGCGGTGGGGTTCGTAACTCGGCTGCATCAATCCATGGAAAAACTTTCCACTGAGACAGAGATTGTTCTGGGCGCTCGCTTTGACATCAATTTTCATGGCGCTGTCGCCCCAATATATCCTAATGACGACTATGCTGATGCTGTTCAGCGTCTGGAACAGTGCTTTGTGAAATCAAAAGAAGAGGGAAGTAGGTGCAGAGTGTTTTGGTGGAAGGATGTGGAAAAGAAATATCCAGAAGGTGATTTCCGACGTGCTCTGTATGATAGAGTCGTAGAAAGATTTTGTACTTCGGAAGAATCATGATCAGAACAGCGGAGTCAGGTCTAGCAAACCAGGGGTTAAAGGGGGAAGAGCTCTTAGCGAACGCAAGGAATAATCGGGACAGAGCACGATGAGGAAATCGGGTTAAAGTTCTATTCTCTGCTGAGGTGAAAGCATATATCCAGATGGGAATACTCCGCATAATTTCAGGCGCCCAAACCGGAGCGGATCGTGCCGCGATCGATGTGGCAATCGACTACGGAATAGAGTACAGTGGCTGGGTACCCAAAGGGCGCCTTGCCGAAGATGGGATAATCTCCGACCGATATTGCAATCTGCTTGAATCGGATTCGGAGAGCCCGGATGTCAGAACGAAATTGAACGTCTGCGATTCCAATGCAACACTGATCATTTCACATGGTCCGCTTTCCGGTGGATCGAAATACACGGAAGAGGTTGCGGAAGAGCTTGGCGTAGACTGCAAACATTTGGATCTAGACCGCCTGACGATCGATGAGGCGGTCGAACAGCTTCGAAGCTGGCTAAAGCCCAAGGGTCGAGTGGTATTGAACGTCGCCGGACCACGTTCCAGCAGTGACCCCAACATTTATGCCGATACCAAAGAGATTATCAGCAGAGTGCTTGAGGCAAACCGGCAATCTCGTAGCAAGGTAAAAGCAAATGGAACTGGCTGAAGTATACAAAGCCCTACTTAACAATGGTCTGTTGGCTATAGTCGCGTTGGCGGTCGGGTTCTTTTTCAACATGCTCTTGCAGAAGCGCAAGGCTCGGGATGAATTTTTGAAAGAAATCGCCCAGGTACGTGTCAAGGCATATCAGAACCTTTGGATCCTCACAACGCAGGCAAAGTATTGGGTGATGAAGAATTAGACCAATCCCAACGGCACCAATTAAACGAGGCAATAGTAACCTGGTATTACGAAGAAGCCGGCGCAATGTACTTGTCTTTTAACTCTACACGCGATCTGAATCTTGCCAGGCAAGTATTGTGCGATACGCAAAAGACCACTCTAGAAGTGAAGGACGCTTTTTCAGCCTTGCGAACAACTATAAAATCAGATTGTCATATTTACACGGAAGATGAAAAAGCCATGCAGCTGCCGCAGCCTCCTAGGCGCAATTGTTTGTGACAGCGAAAAGTGGTCGGGCCCCTTAGCGAGCGCGCAGAGACAAAAACAAACAGAAATCGCCAAACAAATCGGATACGGCTGAATGCCAGGAGCGCTGTCGCCTATTGGGCTGCCGCCTTCTCAAAACGCTAAGCCAGGGACTGGCGGTTTCATGGTGGAACCTGAGAAAACGTTATTCCCCCTACAAAACGACCGGAGGAATTATGTCTAACCTGTGGTGGAAGACACATCGATTGCTTCGCCGAGGCTCTTCAGGGCCAGATGTTGAACGCGTACAACGTGCTCTAAACGATTTCGGTTATACACCAAACCTCAGCCCTGACGGGCAGTATGGAGAAAAAACAGAAAAAGCCGTCAAGTGGTTTCAGCGAATGATGAAACTGATCGATGACGGAAAAGTTGGACCTGTCACGTACTCTGGTTTTATGGAGAGGGGTTATCGTTGGGAGCTTCTGAAACCGCCGTGGGTAAAACAGGGAGTCTTAAACCTATGTTGGGCGGCAAGCCTTGAATCAGTCTTACGGGGGGCCTGGCCTGGACGCCCCCGGCTAACAGTCACGGACCTCATGAAGAAGTATGCGGCTCACCTTAAACCGGCAGGCGATATTTCTCCCGCTGCTTTACGGAGTCCTGTTGGAAAAGACCTTCGGTTCAGAGAGGTACATGTAGGGAAGAAGGTGCGCGCTGAAAATGTGTTAAATCTCTTGAGGAATCGTAAGCCGGTTATCATAGTAGACAATTCGACAGGAGCTATAATGCACACGCGCGTTATCTACGGCGTACGAATTCGACTTGGTGCGATCGACTTCTTGATGATGGATCCAATGAAAGGCTATACAGATATTCCAATTGGTAACATTCAGGCACTGACAAAAATAGGCTTTTTCTCGCCAAACGAGGTGACTCCTTAGGGCTGGAGGACCGGAGAATCCCGCCGCATCCGAGTGGCGGGATAAGCCGCTTTCCCGCCTGCGGGCTACGGGCTTTAAGAGAGCCCGCGTACGGCGATGAGATGGTCTCCTCCCTCTTCCGAAACCGGCGTTGAATGCGCCAAGATGGAAGTATCAATCGACCATCGCGATGAAAGAGGGGGAGACCATGCAAGAGATTATGACGGTTGGACTGGATCTGGCAAAGAGCGTGATCCACCTGATCGGCTGCAACGGGCACGGCAAAGAGGTGAAGCAAAAGATGCTCAAGCGCGCACAGGTGAGGGCGTATTTTGCCAACCTGCCGGCGTGTTTGATTGGTATGGAGGCCTGTGCCAGCGCCCACTACTGGGCCCGAGAGCTCGGGAAGCTCGGTCATGAGGTTCGCTTGATTCCACCCCAGCACGTGAAGGCCTACGTGCGCGGCAACAAGAACGACTACAACGATGCGCGGGCCATTGCCGAGGCGGCGTGCCGTGCGGATATCCGCTTCGTCGCGGTCAAGACAGTCGAGCAACAGGACGTGCAGGCCTTGCATCGGCTGCGCGAAGGGCGAGTGGGAGAGCGCACAGCCCTGTGCAACCAGGTACGCGGCTTGCTGGCGGAGTACGGGATCGTGCTGCCCAAGGGTGTGGGCGCCGTACGCAAGCGCTTACCGGAGCTGCTCGAAGAGGCCGAGAACGGCCTGAGCGATTTCTTCCGCCCGCTGCTGGTCGATTGTTACGGCCAGCTCCAAGAGATCGATGCGCATATCGAGCTCTACACCCAAGCGCTCAAAGAGCACGCGCGCGACAACGAAGCCGTTAAGCGTCTGCAGACGGTCCCGGGGTTCGGCCCGATCGTGGCGAGCGTTTTCCACGCCTTCGTGGGCAATGGGCAGGCGTTCGCAAAAGGGCGTGACGTCTCTGCCGCCTTAGGTTTGAAGAATAATCGGGGACAGAACACGGTTTCGTTGCGGCTTGATTTATAAATAACCGTGGTCTGTCCCTTATTATTCCTTATTATTCCTTATTATTCTTGTCCCTTATTATTCTCGTTCGATCTGCCTGATGGACATCTCTTTGGCGCCGATCCTGGGATACGCCAAGTCAGGGGCACGCCAAGCGTTGTAGCAATAGCCGCAGCGGTTATTGCAGTGCTGCGTCAATTCGAAAACGAACGTCGTCGGAAGGTGGCGCGATTCGGCGGCGTGGTCCCGCGACGTCGAAACACCGGTGTCTGCGGGCTTGGAGGCTGCGGGTGATGTCATCATGACGTGGCGTCCTTTCTATCCCAGGCATTAGTTCGATATAGCTCAGATCCCAGATAATGGGATGAACAATAAGAAGCACTGGCATCCCTTTCCGTTCCAGATTGCTGTACGCGTGGTCGACTGCTGCTAACCCGACTTCCGCAACTCAGGGGTCTGCGCGGACGTAACCGGTAGATTTTGCAAGCTCCGGGTATCAAAGGTCGGCACTACAAGCCAACGTCTCGGTTTCTCAGCACCAAGGCATCGTAAATCAATGATGTAGAGAAATCTGAGGCAGGGTCAACAACCAGGTCGGCACTACAGCGCAATTTCGGTGGATTTCGCGTTCTCATGAGCAGAAAATCAGAAGGTTAGGGAGCACCCAGTGCGCGAAATTCCACTGAAATTGGATCGAGTTGCGGAAGTCGGGCTAAGCTTGCAGCGATCGTCACCCAGATTCCTGCTGTCGCCGCAAGCTTATTGCTGCCTTACGGAAACCTTCGCCGCAGCCAACCGAGATGCCGCCGGCAGAGCATGCAACCGTTCCTCCCTGATTTATCGCAAGTTGCGTTCTAGTCGAGCCTTCGGCATCGGTGCACGTCAGCTCGTTCGTGCATATACTTGCGCCGTCAGGAGCTTGGGAACAGGGGATCGATATCATGATCAGGAAAAAGCTCTTCCTCGCTTCCTCCGCCGAATTGAGTGAGGATCGGAAGGAATTCGAGATCTTCATCAACCGCAAGAACAAGGACTGGCTCGACAAGGGCGTCTTCCTCGAGCTCATCGTGTGGGAAGACTTCCTCGATGCCGTCTCCAAGACCCGGCTTCAGGACGAGTACAACAAGGCCATCCGCGAGTGCGACCTCTTCGTCATGCTATTCTTCACCATGGTGGGGAAATACACGGAAGAAGAATTCGAGACCGCCTTCGGCCAGTTCCAGGCCACCAGCAGACCTTTCATCTTCACCTACTTCAAGGACGCCGAGATCAGCACCGGCAGCGCCGACCGGAAGGCTCTGGCGAGCCTCTGGGCATTCCAGGACAAGCTCGACGCCCTGGGGCACTTCTACACCCGCTACAAGAGCATCGACGAGCTGAAGCTTCACTTCAATCGGCAGCTGGACAAGCTGGCCGCGAGCGGATTCATCGAATTCAAGCCGGACAAGGACGAGGCTGCCGCCCCTGGCAGCACCACCTATAGCGCCAATCTCACCGGTAACGGCGCGATCGCCCAGGGAGGTGGTGCAAGGGCGGTCGGCGCCCGTGGCGTCCATGTCGGTGGCAACAGCACCGGCGACATCGTCACGGGCACACAAACGAAGGTCGACACCGGCGGCGGTGCCTACGTCGGGGGCAACGTGAGCACGCGCGGCGGCGACTTCGTCGGTCGCGACATGCACACCCAGGGCCTCGCCGCGGCAGATCTGGAGTCACTGTTCGCCCCCCTCCTCGCGTCAGTAGCCCAGCATGCTCCCGCAGACCGGCAGGTTGCCGCCCTGGAGCAGGTCGAGGAGCTCAAGGCCGAGGCAGCCAAGGGCGAGAAGGCGGACGATGGCAAGCTGGCAAGGATCGTCGACGGGCTCGTCGCGATGGTGCCGAAGGCGATCGGAAGCGTCGTCAGTCTATTCGCCACACCCATCCTGGGCGGTATCGCCGGGCCTGTGACTGGGTTCGTGCTGGACAAGCTCGAGGGAAGTTGAGGAGGGTCACATGGGACGGAATCCAGCCGACCCAAGAGACATCGAAGCGCTACAGCGGCAAATCGCCGAGCTGCAGGCCAAGCTCACCGCCGCGCAGCAAAGTGACTCGACCGGCACCTCCGATCCCGTCACCAGTATCGCAACCCAGGGCGGCGCGTTTATCCACGAAGGGGTACAGGTCAGCAACGGCTATTTCATCGGCCGCGACTTCATCCAGAAGATCACCCAGGTCGTCGCGGGCGGAGAAGATCCGGAGGAAGCAAAGTCGGTCATCGCGCTCTACCTGCACGCCCTCGTCCTCGACCTGGTCGGCCTCAAGCTCGGGGAGATCGACGCGGCAGCACAGGACACGAGCCGACAGCCGCTTCAGCTCGCCGACGTTTACGTGCCGCTCGATACGACCCAGCGCATCCCCGAGGGGGGAACCTTGGCTCGGTGGTTGTCGCGTGACCGCGCCCGCGAAGCGCGAGACACCGAGCAACAACGGGAAACCCGGCCGGTCTCCGCGATCGAGGCGCTCGCGGCCCATCGCGAGCTCACCCTGCTGGGCAAGCCCGGCAGCGGCAAGAGCACCTTCGGCTCCAGCGTGCTGCTGGCTCTCGCCCAGGCGTGGCAGGGCCACCGTGATCAGCTCAGTCGACTGGGCGAGACCTGGACACATGGCCCCTTGCTACCCATCCGGATCATCCTGCGCCGCTTCGCCGACCAGCTCCCGCCCGGCACCAAGGAGGCCCGCGCAGGCGATCTCTGGGCCTTCGTCCGCCGCGACCTCGACGACAGCGGCTACGGCCTGTCGGCTCACACGATGGACTACGTCCAGCGCATCGCCCGCAATCAAGGTGCACTGATCTTGCTGGATGGGCTCGACGAATGCGGCAGCGCCGCGGCCCGCCGGCGCGTGCTCGGCGCGGTGCATGAGCTGATGCGCTCCGCCGGGACCAAGTGCCGCTTCCTGCTCACCGTCAGGCCCTACGCCTGGTCCGGCGGCCCCGACCCGAAGCAGGGTGTGTATGCGCTGGCCGACCTGAGCGACGATCAGATCGAGCAGTTCATTCGCGGCTGGTATGGTGCCCTGGTCACCCGCAGCTGGCTGTCTCCCGGAGAGGGTGAGCGCAAGTTGAACGACCTGCTGGTCGCCCGGGGACGTCCCGATCTGCTGCCGCTTGCCCGCAATCCCCTGCTGCTCACCCTGATGGCCACGCTGCATACCAATCGGGGCCGGCTGCCCGACGACCGGGCGGACCTGTACGACGAATCGGTCGATCTGCTCATGCTGCGCTGGAACCGACAGATCGGCGCCGACAAGGCACTGCTTGACGAGCTGGCCGTCCCAACCCTCAAGCTCGCGGACCTGCGCGAGGTGCTGGAAGAGCTGGCCTTCCGGGCGCATGAGCAGAACACCGTCGAGGGAAGGATCGCGAGCGCGGGGCAGGAGAGTACCGCCGACATCGGCGAGGATCGGCTGATACGTGCCTTTCGGCCCTTGCTGGGCGGCAGCCGGGACAAGGCGGCTGTGGTCGTCGACTACATCGAGAAGCGCGCCGGTCTCCTCATCGGCCAGGGCCAGAAGGAGAAGGATCAGGACGGTGAACGGCAGTTCACCTTTCCCCACCGCACCTTTCAGGAGTTCCTCGCCGCCTGCCACTTGGCCGCCCAGGACGATTTCCCCGCCGCTTGCGCCCGTCTGGCGTGTGCCGCCCCCGGCCACTGGCAACTGGTGCTTCCCCTGGCCGCGCGCTTGGCGAAGGTCGAGCGCGGCGCCAGCGCGGCCGACGAGCTGATCGGGAGCGGCTCCGTCGAGGAGATCCGCGCGCGGCGCCGCCCCGATGCGAACGACTGGACCTGCGCCATCCTGGCCGGAACCCAACTGTTGGAGATCGGGCTGGGCGCCATCCGCAAGCGGGAGCGCACCTGCGCGATCGGTGTGCGAGTGACCGATTGGATCAGCGCCTCTCTGCCGCTGCACCCGGACGAGGGCGGCCTGCCGTCGGCACAACGCGCCTATGCCGGGGATCTGCTCGCCTCCCTCGGCGACCCCCGCTTCGACTCGAAACGTTTCCACCTGCCGGCTGACGACATGCTCGGCTTCGTGCACATCCCGGCGGACCCTGCGTTCCGGATCGGCACGCGCACGGCGGAGACCAAACGAGTCGCGGAGATCGTTGGATACGTACGCGATGAGGAGATCAACGATGCTCTTACCCCGACGCTGGCCTTCTATATCGCCCGTTATCCGGTCACCGTCGCGCAGTTCCGCGCCTTTGTCGAGGCGACGGGCTTCGATCCGGGCAATGCCGATGCCTTGCGCGACCCGGACAACCGGCCCGTGCGATACGTCGATTGGCACCAGGCGCTGGCCTACTGCAACTGGCTGAACGATATCCTGGTAAGCGCCCCCGTCATGGAAGGGTTCGAGGCAGGGCGGCTAGTGCAGGAGGGGTCCTGGCGCGTCTCCCTGCCCAGCGAGCTGGAGTGGGAGAAGGCGGCGCGGGGCGGCATCGTCGACACCGTCTTCCCCTGGGGCGACACGCCAGATCCGAATCGCGTCAATTACAGCGACTCCGAGATCGGCGACACCTCGGCGGTGGGATGCTTTCCGACCAACGGATTTGGCCTTCACGACATGGTCGGCAATGTCTGGGAATGGACGCGCAGCCTGTGGGGCACGGATTGGCAGAAGCCGGACTTCGAGTATCCCTACGACCTGAACAACCCGGAGCGCGAGCGACTCGATGCGGGTGACGATATGCTGCGGGTCGTGCGCGGCGGCGCCTGGCTCGGCGATCCAGACCACGCGCGCTGTGCGTACCGCGACGGGGTTCGGCCCGGCCTTCGGTTCGACCCCCTGGGTTTTCGGGTGGTGTTGCGTTCTGCCCCTGTTTCCTAGCTCTGCGCGCTGTCAGCTCTGGCCTCTGAAACTCGGGGCCTCCGCCTCTGGAGGGGGTGCGGGGGAGCCTTCCCCCGGCGCGCGTAGCGCGCGGATTTTTTTGCGGTATCATCGGCACGCCGGGTGTCGTCACCCGGTCAGGCGGTCTGGGAGGTCGTGCGCGGCGGCGCCTGGAACAACAATCCAGACAACGCGCGCTGTGCGTACCGCAACAGGAATCAACCCGACAATCGGAACAACAACCTGGGTTTTCGGGTGGTGTTGCGTTCTGCCCACGTTCTTCCGCCCCTTCTTCTGGTCTCGCCAGGAGGCAAGACGACGCGATCGGGACCGCTTGCCGGCCGCGTTCCGGAAATGCGGGCTGATCCGCGCGAGCGGATTCGTCCGCCGAGGTGAAGGAAGAAGAACAGCGCCAGACAGGTCTGGTCCGCGCGCATGCCGCGAGGTGAGGCGACATGGGGGCATCGCCGGCGCCGGGCGCATACAAAAACCGGGGCACGGCCAGGTCATCGCGCCCGCCGTGCCCGCCCCTTCCCTCAGACCGGTTTCGGCTTTTGGATGCGTTTCCTCCCGGATGTTTCGGCGCCGGCGGCGCGGGTCTGTTTGATCCATCCGCCGAGCAACCTGCCCAGGCTCGCAACCATACGGCTGGCATGCTCGTACTGCCCACTGCTCAGCCAGCTCCATTGACGCGACAAGCGCAGATAGAGCCGCAGCTTGTTCAGGTGGGCATCTGCAGCTTCGAGATGCTCCAAACGCTGGGCACCGCTACGGGCATTGGCCTCGAAGATCGTCTCCTGGAAATCCAGTGCCGCCCCCTGCAGACGCTGCGTGACGACGAAGCGCTGGCTCTTCGGGAAACGCTCGCACTGCGGAAGCAGCCAGGTCAGGAGATCGTAGGTCTGGGTAAAGATGACCAGCTCTTTGTCGTTCGGCATCTGTAAGGGCTTTTGCTGAGTCTCCGAATGGCTACCCTGTTCGAGGCGGTCACCGCCTGGGACAACCTCTGGCTGGCCTATCGGAAGGCCGCGCGCGGCAAGCGCCGGTGAGCGAGTGCGGCGGCATTCGAGCACCAGGTCGCCGACCGGTTGATCGCGCTCCAGGGAGAGCTGCTCGCCAAGAGGTATCGCGCCGGGGCCTATTGTCACTTCTTCATCCACGAGCCCAAGCGGCGCAAGATCAGCGCCGCCCCCTTTCGCGACCGGGTGGTGCATCACGCCCTGTGCAACCTGATCGAGCCGCTCTTCGACGCTCGATTCATCCACCACAGCTACGCGAACCGCAAGGGGAAAGGGACCCACCGCGCGCTCGACCGGCTCCAGGAATTGGCGCGGAGATTCCGCTACGTGCTGCGCTGCGACGTCGTCCAGCACTTCCCGTCGCTGGACCATGCCATCCTGCGCGACAAGCTCACTCACGTGATCCGGGACGAGGACGTACTCTGGCTGGCGGATGCGATTCTGGCAAGCGGCGCGGGCGTGCTCGACGACGAGTACCGGATGACCTACTTCCCGGGTGACGACCTGCTCGCCAGCTGCCGCCCGCGGGGCTTACCCATCGGCAACCTCACCTCCCAGTTCTGGTCGAACGTCTACCTGAACGACTTCGACTGGCTCGTCCAGCGCGGGCTGGGCTGCGGCACCTATCTGCGCTACGTGGATGATTTCGCCTTGTTCAGCAACAGCAAGTCAGAGCTTTACGTCTGGAAGAATGCCGTGATCGGCGGGCTGGCCCGCGAGCGACTGACAATACACGAGTCGGCGGCCCAGGTGTTGCCGACCCGCTGCGGGATCCCCTGGCTTGGCTTCGTCGTCTATCCGACGCACCGGCTGCTCAAGCACCGCAACGCGGTGAAATTCACCCGGCGCCTGGAGCGGAATATCGACACCTATCAGGCCGGGCGCATCTCCTTTGGCGAATTGGACGCCAGCGTGAAGGGATGGGTCAATCACGTCCGCTTCGCCGACACCTGGGGACTGCGCGAGCACCTGTTCGCGACCCATCCCATCCATCCTCCGCGGACCTGAGCAACGTCTTCAGCTCGGCCCGCGAAAACGCGCTGCGCGCGGCGGGGGAAGTCTCCCCCGCACCCCCTCCGGAGCCGGAGAACCAGAGTTACAGAGGACAGGGCTTACAGAGCACAGAGCTAGGAAACAGGGGCAGAACGCAACACCACCCGAAAACCCAGGTAGCTGAGCCGATCGTCGGGCTGATCCCAGTCGCGGCACGCACAGCGCGCGAGGTCTGGAAGGCTGTTCCAGGCGCCGCCGCGCACGACCCGCAGCATATGGTTCCCCGCATCGAGTCGCTCGCGTTTTTCGTCGTTCGGGTCGTAGGGATAAGCAAACTCGGGATTGAATAGATCCTCGCCCCACAGGCTGCGTGTCCACTCCCAGACGTTGCCGCTCATATCTTCACAGCCGTAAGGGCTAGCGCCCTCGGGGAAACACCCAACGGCGCTGGTCTCGCCGATGGCGGACTGGCTGTTGGCCTTTTCCTCATCGAACAGATCGCCCCAAGGATAGCTGCGTGCCGGAAGGGGATTGGCGATTTGGGAGCAGGCCGGCATTGCCGTCAGCCGCTCTGCAAGTTGCGCGGGAGTTTTCCACGTCCGGTCCTCCGGAATCTGCTCACCGCCGCGGGCGGCCTTCTCCCATTCCGCCTCGGAGGGCAGTGTGACAACGAAGCCGGGCGGCAACAGGGCTCGCCAGGCTTGGCCAAGGAAATCACAGAAACGCCGGGCGTCATGCAAGCTCACGTAACGAACCGGATCGTTCTCCAGCCCATGAAGGCTGCGCTCGTCTTCCGGCTCGCGACCGCTCTGCTTCGCGTACTCTCGCCACTGTGCCACGGTGACCGGGAATCGCGCCATGAAGTATGGGTAGGCCAGATCGACACTGTGCCTTGGCTTCTCCTCATTCAATCCCGCATCATCGCCCATGAGAAAGGGCCCGGGCGGTATCAGGGAGAACTGCATGCCGTCGAGGATCGTAACCTCGAGCCGCGGATCACCCAGCACCGCCAGCGAGCGCCCGGCCAGGGCGCGCTCTGTGGCGGGCAGCCTGCCGCTGCGCAGGATAGTCAGCTGCCAGTCACGCGCCCGGTTGCGTTTCGCCTCGTCGCGCTGCGCGACCTTGGCGAGGTCCGCGCACTCTACCAAGACGCGGCCGGCGAGGAGCCCGCCCCAATGATCGACCTCCGTCGCCAAGTCATTTCGAGGCAACATCGGGCACAGGGTCTCGGCCAGTGCCCAAGTGTTGAGGGATGATCCGCGCGCGGCCTTGGCGGCGGCCAGTAAGGTCACCTCCCGCCAGCGGTTCGGCTCGCCTCGCGCCAGCTCCGCCAACCTGTCCGGAAAGTCATCGTCCGTGAGGTGGCAGGCGGCAAGGTATTCCTGGAACGAGCGGTGCGGGAACTGGTACATGCCGACGCCATGGGCCGAGAGGATACCGGCGCGATCGCGGAGATACTTTTCCAACAGTCCAACATTGACATCGTCGGGGCGGGCGCTGGAATTGAGCAGCGTCGCAATCAGGGTCTCCTGGCGGATGTCAGCGGTGCCGCTGAGCTGCGGTTGATCCCGGTGCGCTTCGAAGGCCAGCCGATTGAGCTGCCTGCGGATATCGTCGCGGTCTACGTTGAGCCATTCGGCGAGGCTCGGCTCGATCTCCTTGGTGCCGTCCTCGCGCACCCGGACCTTCATGGACTCCCACTTGGTGAGCAGCATCTCCACCGCCTTGTCGTAGAGCTGCTCGCGCTTCTCGGGCAGGGTGCCACCGCCCTCCGTCTGCAGCTGGGCGATCAGGGTCAGCAGAAGCGGTCGCTCGGCCAGCTCGCGGATACGCTCGTTGCGCTCGACCGTACGGTTTAAGAGCTCCGCCCGGTCTTCGGCGTCAGCTTCCGTCAAACGAAGCAGCTCGACCATGTGGCCGTACCAGGCGTTCACGAAGCCACGTACCTGGCCCAGGGTAAAGGGCAGCAGCTGAACCTCGGCAAAGCCGTCCAGCTTCCAGTCCTGACGCTGATAGGCGTAGGTGCGGCTGGTGATAAGGAAACGGCACTTCGAGAAGGTGGCGGCGAAGTCCTGCACCAACTGTTTGATCTGCAGGCGCCGGTCCCGGGCATCCGGCACCTCGTCCAGGCCGTCGAGCAGAATCAGGCCCCCCCGGTTGAGAAGCTCCTGCTTGAGGTGCGGGGCGAAGTCTTCCAGCGCCGCCTGCTTCAGGCGTTCGCAGAGAAAGCTCCAGAGGGTCTCCGCGCTCACCGGGGCTCCCGGAGGAGGCAGCTGACTGGCGAGATCTCGCAGGACGACGGGTACCGGCAGGAGAGCGCCGTGCACCCAGTCTTGAGGTTTCGGGTCCCGCTCGTCGGCTTCTTCCTTGGGCAAAGGTGCGGTGAGCGTCGAGAGATTCGCGTCCTGGGCCCCGATCAGCTCGCCGGCCATGGACAGGGCCACGAAGTTGACGAAGGTGCTCTTGCCGCTGCCCGGACCGCCGAGCAACACAAGGCTATTCTCCCTGTTCAGGACGTCGAGGGCGGATAGCCGCCTATCCGGCCCCTCATCGACTCGTCTATCGGTAACGGTAGCCCTGTCGGTCAGGCCATGCTCCTCGCTACGTTGAGTGAGCAGGGCCGTGTAGACGCAGGAGAGACGAATCTGAGACTTGGCGCTGTCCCCGACGAAAAGCGGCAATTGGTCCGCCTGGGAAAGGATGCGCGCGAGGTAGGCCCGTCTAAGCTCATCCCGGCTCGCCCCCGGCTCGGTCCCCTCCTGGATCAGCACGCCGAGGTTGATCGTGCCCCGGTTATCGCCCCGAACACCGACACCACCTGCCCCGACCGCAGACGCCCCCTCACCCTGGGCGATGGCACCACTGCCGGAGACCTGGGCGGTTATCCCCGCGACCGCCGCATCGAAGGTGTCCTGGTCGATCAGACCTGCGGCGAGTGCCCGCTTCAGCTGTTCCAACCGCGAGGGGTGCTGTTCCGTCATGGTGCTCTCGCTGTTAACCGACGCGCCAACCGCATGCTTTGCGCTACATGCACGCGCAAGCCGGCACGCTTACTTGGTCCAATTCCGGCATTCTGCAGCACGGGGCCCGGTCGGTCACCCTTGCCTTCGCCACAAGTTAGGATCCCGGGTACAGAGGCGTCCATCGGCAAGGCATGACCTCAACAGGGCGGAGCGTTCAGATCAGATCGAGGCGTTCCTCGAGAAAATTCGCAACGCCAGGGTAGAAAACAAGGCGTCGTAAACGACTGTGAAGTTGGCCAATCAGTAACCCATCCCGAGCTCTTGGGCCTGCTTCGACAGCTCATCCGCCGCTGAACGACTCTGCTCGTCCCTTTTCTCAATGTACGCCAGTAGATCCTGGTACTTGATGCGGCGATGCCGTCCGACCTTGGTGAAGCTGATCTCGCCTGCCTCCAACAGCTTCACGAGGTACGGCCGTGAGACGTTCAGCATGTCAGCGGCTTGCTGGGTCGTCAATGTGTGGCCGATCGGCACCAGTGTCACGGCGTTGCCCTGGGCCATCTGGTTCAAGATATCCCCCAGCAAGCGGATCGCGGAAACGGGTACCGTGACCTTCACGTCGCCATCGTACAAGCAAAGCTGAGCGGCCTCGTCCTGACCGATAATCGCAGCGAGCTTTCGGCCGCTTTCAGCGGCAAGCCTGGACTCTTCTTCGGTTGGCAAGCCCGGGCTTTTCAGGGATGCCAATGCCATTGCTGTCTCCTACCCTGAGGTGCGCGGATTGTTGTCGTGCTGCCTACAGCCAGAAGCTGTAGGTAATCCAATATTCGCTTTATTCGAAATATTCGAATTCGCGAGGATGGAAGGTCTGCATCGGCTCGCCACGAACCCATGCCTGATCGCTCGCGATAAACCTCGACACGGCGGTCGTGACGCTGGCGGGATGCAAAGGAGCTGCACCATTGAACGAGAATGGCCATTCATAGCCGCCGCTAATCGGCCGAACCTCCTCTAAGAGACCCAAAGCGCGGTCTGTCAGCGGGACCAGATGAATTCGGACGCCCGCACGACCTTTGCGGTCCTCGATCCGGAAAGTCCGGTTGTCCATGTCATAGTCACTCCAGGGAACGCGCAGGATCTGCTCGGGCCGTTGGCCGCCCGTCGCGATACAGAACCGCAGAAGCGTGGCGATCATTACACCAACACTGTCCACCTGGTCGATGCCGTTGTAAAAGGTCCGAAGCTCCTCTGCGCTCAGCGCCCTTGATCTCCTTGGAAAGCAACCGGCGAACTTCCTTCGCCAAAGATTTCCCCTGAGATTCCAGGTGAGCCAGGTAGTCCTGAAGGAGATCCGCGAGGGAGCCCTTGCAGGCATCTGCCTCCATGCGCCGTCGCGATTCCTCCAATTCAAGCCGCTGCCTTTCGGCCTCGATGGAAAGCCAAGTCTTGAGGTCGGGGTGCTCGCGCCGCAGGGCCGCGTACTCACATGCCTTCTCGCGCGCCCCCTTGAGCGTGATGTCCGCATCGAGAACGCCGAGCTAGTCTTACCGAGCACCGGGCAGCACCGGCGGCAATGTGTTTCGAGCCGTTGTCAGCTAGCTTCTCGTAACCTAATACCAACCGGTTAGCTACACTTAACCGATAAACCAGGAGAGATATCATGGCCACCCATGCATCGATAAGCCACTGCAGCCGCCACCTCCGTCGACGACTTCCCCTGGCTGTTGTTGCAGGATTCCTCGGCGTCTTGCTCTTCCATCAACCGATGCTGAGCATCCTTCACGCCTTGGGCCTGACGGCGCTCGTGCCCTACCCCATGGCGGCCACCGTTCCTTTCGGTATTCCAAGGGTCCTTTCGTTGGCGATCTGGGGCGGCGTCTGGGGCATTCCGCTCGCCTTGCTCATCATGTGCGCACGCACGCGGGCGAGTTATTGGTGGACCGCTCTGCTGTTCGGAGCGATCGGACCCTCGGTGGTGAACTGGCTGGTCGTTCTGCCCCTGAAAGGGGCCCCCATAGGTGGAGGATGGCAACTCTCTGCCATCGTAACGGCGCTCATCATCAACGGGGTCTGGGGACTCGGAACCGCCCTCCTGTTCTACTGGGCCACGCGGGGCGTAGGTAGGACCGACCAGACCGCCAGGTCTTGACGACTGGCGCCCCCAACCGCCGCGGCGCAATGAGTCGTGCGATGATTTCCAGCCAGCGCGCCATGTGTCCGTCTCCTTCAGCCGGGACCGTGCGCGAAACCGTCTGCGCCGGACCAGAGACCACACCTCGAGGACCGGCAAGCGTAGAGAGTGTGACGGTCGCTGGCCGAGCGGGGGGCGCGCTCTGCTCACTCCTCTAAGCTACCAGAACCGCCCCCCGAGACCTTATCGTCTACGCCGCTAGTTCCGCGACAGCTCGCCAATGCGGCGTTCAGAGAGGACATCCGCGCCGGCGCGAACGGCTCAGGCACCCGCGGCAGGCCGGGACCATGCTTTTTCTCGGGTCGCGGGCGGAAGGCTCAGGGGGCTCTCAGGGCCTTACTATGAAAGATCCGGAGATTGAGGACAAACTCCTCCCTCGTCGCAAGGCGACCACAAAAAAACGCGGCGCCGACGCTTAACGTCGGGACAAATCGAGACGCTCGAGCGTCACGACACGACAATC
>Ga0210085_1000529_pt1 | contig 15974 bp, 10 predicted proteins | sample China_Galinas_PW_5_FD_184866 | JGI IMG/M metagenome (GOLD analysis project Ga0210085, IMG submission 184866) | Wetland microbial communities from San Francisco Bay, California, USA, that impact long-term carbon sequestration - China_Galinas_PWC_D1... | ecosystem: Environmental > Aquatic > Marine... | reverse complement strand
GCCCGCCACATCCGGTGCCTCGGTCAGCTCGGGCTCGGGCTCGGGCTCGGTGGCGCCAGGGTCGGTCTCGAGACCATCTGGCTCGGTGGCCGTGGCTGGGATCGTGTCGCGGGCGTCATGCGTGGCCAGCTCGTCTGGCGCGGCCGTCGGCGGCCTCGCTCCGATGCGCGCGGCCAGCTCGCTCAGCGGCTCGCTTTGGCGCTGGCGGCGTGGCAACGAGCGAGGCACCTGCGCGACGACTGCCTGCGTCGTCTCCGAGAGGCGCGGCACCGACGTGCCTGCACGCAGCTTCTTGCGCTGGTCCCAGCGCCAGCGGCGGGGCGAGTCGAGGAACGCCCCGCCGGCCACGCCGTAGAGGGCGGAGGCGAGGGCCAGCAGCAGCGGCGCACCCGCGACGTGGACGTCCTCACCGAACCAGGTCAGCAGCAGGAGCGCCCCCAGGAAGGTGGCTGCGGCGGCAGCCACCGCGGCCAGCGGCCAACCGACCCCGCCGAGCAGCCAGTAGAGCCAGGCCGCGCCCACACCCAGGGCCAGCAGCAGCAGCACGGCGGCACTCGACCCGACCCCGACGCCACGGTCGGCCCACATGCCCACGGCCAGGTACAGGAGCACCCCCACGAGGAAGGCCTGGCTCGCGGATAGCAGCAGCTCGACGGCGATCACATCGAGCGGGCGAGCGACGGGTTCGCGGACTCTCACCCCGCCAGCATACGTGCCCCACGCGAGACTGGGTGTCGCTCACCGGCTGGAGGGAGCGATTCCGCCGCGCGTGCGACAATCGACCTTCCCATGAAAGCGACCCCTACCCCCACCTTGCCCGCAGAGACGGTCCGTGCCGACCTTCGCGACGTCGCCATCGTGGCCCACGTCGACCACGGCAAGACCACGCTCGTCGACGCCATGCTGCGTCAGTCGGGCGCCTTTCGCGTCGACCAGGTCGTGGCCGAACGCATCCTCGATTCGATGGACCTGGAGCGCGAGCGCGGCATCACCATCCTGGCTAAGCAGACAGGCATCGACTACCGGGGCGTCCGCCTCAACATCGTCGATACCCCAGGCCACGCCGACTTCGGCGGGGAGGTCGAGCGCAGCCTGCTGATGGTGGACTCGGTGCTGCTGCTCGTAGACGCCGCGGAAGGGCCGCTGCCACAGACGCGCTACGTCCTGGCCAAGGCCATGGAGCGGCGCCTGCCGGTGATCGTGGCCATCAACAAGATCGATCGTGGCGATGCCCGGCCGGCCGCGGTCCTCGACGAGGTCTACGAGCTGTTCATGGACCTCGGCGCCGATGACGCCCAGATCGAATTCCCGATCGTCTACACCAATGCCCGCACCGGTACCGCCACCCTCGACCCGGCCTCGCCCGGCGAGGACCTGCGGCCGCTGATGGACCTGCTCATCGACCACACGCCGGTGCCGACCTACACCCCCGGCCACCCGCTGCAGCTGCTGGTGACCAACCTGGCGGCCAACGACTACGTCGGGCGCATGGCCATCGGGCGCGTGCGCAACGGCCGCGTCCGCCTGGGCCAGCGCATCACCGTCCTGCGTCAGGAAGAGGAGACGCCAGAGGGCGCGGTCGTGCCCGGTCGGACGGTGAGGCTCGACGGTTCCGTCACCTCGCTGACCCACGCCCAGGGCATCGAGATGGTGAGCATCGAGGAGGCCGGACCTGGCGATATCGTGGCGGTAGCCGGGATCCCGGAGATCACCATCGGCGACACCATCACCGATCCCTCGGACCCTCGCCCGTTGCCCCGCCTGACGGTGGACGAGCCGACCCTCTCGATGACCTTCGGCGTCAATACCTCACCGCTGTCCGGACGTGACGGCCGTTACCTCACCTCGCGCCAGATCCGCGCCCGCCTGGAGCGCGAGGTGCTGGGCAACGTGAGCATCGAGTTCCGGGCCACCGCCACGGCCGAGACCTTCGAGGTGCGGGGCCGTGGCGAGCTGCAGCTGGCGGTGCTCATCGAACAGATGCGCCGCGAGGGCTTCGAACTGCAGGTCTCGCGCCCGGAGGTGTTGCTGCACAAGGTCGGTGACGAGATCCACGAGCCCTATGAGCGTGTGAGCATCGACATCCCGCCCGACCACATCGGCACCGTCACCGCCTCGCTCGCCGCGCGCCGCGCGCGCATCACCCAGATGACGACCGACGCCGACGGCCGCACACGCCTGGAGGCGGTCATGCCCACGCGCGGGCTGGTGGGCTACCGCGGGCAGTTCCTGACCGAGACCCGCGGCACCGGCCTGCTGCACCAGATCGGCGAGGGCTACGGGCCCTGGGCCGGCGAGGTGGAACATCGCACCAGCGGCGTGCTGGTGGCCGATCGCGCGGGCACCTCCAACGCCTACGCCCTCTTCAACCTGCAGGACCGGGCGACCCTCTTCATCGGCTCCGGCGTGACCGTCTACGAAGGCATGATCGTGGGCGAGAACTCGCGGCCGGGGGACATGGATGTCAACCCGACCAAGGAGAAGAAGCTGACCAACATCCGCACCCACTCCCACGATGACGCTCTGCGTCTCACGCCGCCGCCGCCGATGACCCTCGAATCGGCCATCGAGTTCATCGCCGCGGACGAGCTGGTGGAGGTCACGCCGGGCGCCATCCGCATGCGCAAGCGCATGCTGTCCGTGCACGATCGCCGCCGCGAGCGCGGTCGCGAAGAGGAACGGCGCAAGGCAGGGGAGCGCGATCCGGCCGAGGTCGGTTGAGGGCCGGTCTGGGGCGGGGCCGTATCATCGCGCGGTGACCGTCTATCTCGACCACGCTGCCACCGCCCCCCTGCGCCCGGAAGTGCTGGCAGCGATGCTGCCGCACCTGCAGGGGGAGGACGCCAACCCTTCCTCGCTCCACGGGCCCGGCCGTCGTGCGCGAGCCGCGCTCGATGAGGCCCACGAGCGCATGGCCGCGTCGATCGGCGCGGAGGCGCGCGCGCTGGTCTTCACCGGTGGGGGCACCGAGGCCATCAACCTCGCGCTCAAGGGCGCAGCCTGGGCCGCCAAGGCCGAGGGCCACCGCATCATCACCACGGCGGTGGAGCACAAGGCCGTGCTCGAGTCCTGCCTGCTGCTGGAGAAGTACGGCTTCGAGGTCGTGCGCCTGCCGGTCGACCGCTACGGCCGCGTCGCTCCCGACGAGCTGTCAGCGGCGCTGACCGAGAAGACCATCCTGGTCAGCCTGCAGCTGGCCAACAACGAGGTCGGCACCATCCAGCCGGTCGACGAGCTCATCGAGCGAGTGCGGCGCGCGGGCCGTGCTCGCGTCCACCTCGACGCAGTACAGGCGGCGGCCTGGCTGCCCATCGACGTCTCCGCCCTCGACGCCGACCTCGTCTCGTTCGCCGCCCACAAGCTGGAGGGGCCCAAGGGGGTGGGTGCCCTCTGGATCCGGCGCGGACTGGCCCTCCTGCCACAGGTGCACGGCGGACCCCAGGAGCGCTACCGGCGGGCCGGCACGGAGAACGTGGCCGGAGCGGTGGGCATGGCGGCCGCCTTCGCCCTGGCCGCGGAGGAGCGGGACGAGACGGTGCCGCGCGTGGCTGCCGGCCGTGACCGGCTGCGCTCCGCCCTGGAGGAGATCGAGGGCGTCGAGCTCACCGGCCACCCGCAGGAGCGCCTGCCCAACTCGCTCTCGGTCATCGTCCGCGGGACCAGCGGCGACGACATCGTGATCGGCCTCGACCTGGCCGGGATCGCCTGTTCGACCGGGTCCGCCTGTACCACCGGCTCCACCGAGCCCTCCCACGTGCTTAGCGCCATGGGCTATCCGCCGGCGGAGGCGCGCGGCTCGCTGCGTTTGACCACCGGCCGCACCACCACCGAGGCCGACCTGGACGCGCTCATCGGGGCCCTGCCGCCGGTGGTCGACCGGGTCCGCCATGGGGCCGCCCGCCTGGGCACCGCCGGGGGACGCGCCTGATGGGGGCGCGGGTCCTGGCAGCCATGTCGGGCGGCGTCGATTCATCGGCCGCCGCGGCGCTGTTGGTCGAGGAGGGCCGCGAGGTCGTGGGCGTGTGGATGCGTCTCCATGACGCCGCCGACACCTACAGTGCCAGCAACCGCTCGTGCTGCTCGCTCGACGCTGCCGAAGACGCGCGGCGCGTGGCCGGCCAGCTGGACATCCCCTTCTACGTGCTCAACCTGGAACGCGAGTTCGCGGCCGGGGTCATGGAACCCTTCTTCGCCGCCTATCTCGATGGGCGCACCCCGAGCCCGTGCGTGGAATGCAACTCGCTGGTCAAGTTCGGTGCGCTCCTGGGGCGCGCTCGCCACCTGTACGGCTGCGAGGTGGTGGCCACGGGTCACTACGCCCGCGTGGAGCGACGGACCACGCCCGACGGCAAGGTCCGGCATCGCCTTCTCAGGGGGTGCGATCCCGACAAGGACCAGAGCTACTTCCTCTACGGCCTCGACCAGGAGCAGCTGGCCCACACGCGCTTCCCCCTGGGCGAGCTGACCAAGCCGGAGGCCCGGGCCGTGGCCCGCCGCCACGGACTGGTCACCGCGGACAAGCCGGAGAGTCAGGAGATCTGCTTCGTGCGCGACGGTGACTACCGCCAGGAGCTGCGCCGACGGACCGACTGGGCCCCCGAGCCGGGACCGCTGGTGGACGCGGACGGCCGTACCGTCGGCGAGCATGCCGGTGCCGCCGCCTACACCGTGGGGCAGCGCAGCGGCCTGGGCGTGGCCCTCGGCGAGCGCCAGTACGTGGCCGCCATCGACAGCACCAGCAACCTCGTTACCCTGGGCCGCCGGGAAGACCTCTACCGGTCGGCCTTCGGCGTCGTCGAGACCTCCTTCGTCGACCGGGCTCCGGCCGAGTCGTTCAGGGCGCTCGTGCGCATCCGCCACCGCGCCGAGCCCGTGCCTGGCACCGTCCGTCGCCTGGCGCACGACGAGGCCAGCTGGCAGGTCGAGCTTGATCGCCCGGCCTGGGCGCCCGCACCCGGCCAGGCCGCCGTCTTCTACGACGACGAGGAGGCTGTGATCGGCGGCGGGCGCATCGACGGCGCCGCGACGGCGGCCTGAGCCCGGAGGCGCGCGCCGAGCATGGATGGCGGTCTTGCCACCTTCGTCCTGGAGCCGGCCTTCGTGCTGTCGGTCCTCGTCGGTGCCTTCAACACCTGCGTCTACATCTTCGTGCGTGGCCGACTCGGCTGGCACCTCGGAGGCCTGCTCGTGGGTGGCATCATCGGCGCCCTGGTCGGCCAGGCCATCGGTGCTCGCGTCGGTGACCTGGTCCGGGTCGGCGACTACAGCCTGCTGTGGGCGTCGGCGGTGGCCTGGATCGGGATCGGCATGGCCATCGTCGTCGCCAGCCTGGTCTCGGATCCAGGCGACGAGACCGAGCCGGCGGGACGCATCCGGCCTCGCGAGTGAGTCGCGGCTGCGCTAGGCGGGCGGCGGGACCTCGTCGGCGGACGGGTCGGGTCGGCCACTCGCTCCCTCGTGGTCGCCGGCTGACTGAGGATGCGGCTCCAGATGCGCCTCGACGCCGCCGATGCCGACCACGGCCGGCTTGAGGGACAGCTCCACCGGGACCGATCGCCGTTTGTCATACCAGCGCTGGGCAAGGGCGATGCCAGCAGCCAGGCAGGCCGAGAGCACGAACCCGAAGACCATGGCCAGCCAGGGCTGGTCGGAGATGAGGCTGCCGCCGATATATCCGGGCAGGGCCGCCTGGAAGGCCCAGATGACCGCGGCGAACGCGTCGTACAGGAGGAACCGGGGCCAGCTGAAGCGCAGCACACCCGCCCCGATGGCGACCGCGGTTCGGCCGCCCGGGACGAAGCGCCCGATGATGATGAAGAGGCCGCCGCGCCGCTCGAACTGCTCGGCCACGCCCTCGAGCTGGGCGGTGTGGCCGCGCATGACCCGCTCCACCAGTGGCCGTCCCGCGGCCCGACCGATCCAGTAAGCCACGTTGTCACCGATGAAGGCACCCAGTCCGGCCGCGACCATGACCCACACGATGGCCAGACGACCCTGCCCGGCCAGCACCGCCGCGGCCGTGACCGTCGCCTCGGCCGGCAGCACCGGCGCGATGACGTCGATGGCAGCCATGGCCAGGATGATCAGATAGGTCAGCGGCGAATCAGTGACCATCGCCACCAGCGAGTCGATGAAGGCGGTGGCGCGGCCGAGCAGGTCCAGGAGGTCGTTCATGTGCGCGGGCAAGCGTAACGTCCCCGGACTTCCGACCGCGAAAGCGGCCGATCCGCGCCGGCTGCGTCGGCCGGCCACTGCCGATCGACCATGCACACCTGGTGGTCTCTCCGCATACTGACCCCATGAGCACGCAAGACACTCCCGACGACGAGCGCGCACAGGAGCAGCCCGCCGTGACCGACTCCAGCGAGCGCACCTCGGCCGAGGTCTGGCTCGGTACCAGGCCCCAGCGGCCCGGTTTGCTGCACCGGATCGCCTCAGTCTGGCGGGATGAGTACGACACGGCCATGAACTGGCCGCGCGGGCGTCAGCACCTGCTCCTGCGCGGGCTGGCCATGCTCATCGTCAACACCATCGCGCTGCTCATCGTGGCTCAGCTCATGGGCTCGATCGAGTTCACCGGCGGACCGTGGAACGCTGTCTTCTCCGCCATGCTGGTGACGATCGTGTCGGGTGCCATCACCTTCGCGGTGCGCCCGGTGGTCTTCGTGGCCCTCGGCATCAACAACGTGGTCATCACCGGCATCCTGACCGTCCTCTTCATGGGCCTGACCCTGCTCGTGTCGAGCTGGCTGGTCGCAGGCATCCGCGTCGATGGTTTCGTGGCCGCCTTCGTGGCGTCGATCCTCATCGCCGCCATCGACAGCGTGGCCGTGGCCATCATCGGCCTCGACGAGGACGAGTCCTTCTTCCGCCACTCCATGAAGCGGATGGCCCGGGTCAGCGGCGACGTGGACGATCGCCCCGGCCCAGGCTTCGTGATCATCCAGGTGGACGGCCTGGCCGAGCCCATCCTGCGCAACGCGCTGCGCACCGGCTACATGCCCTTCATCAACGACTGGCTGGTCGACGGCAGCCATCGACTGGGCCGGTACGAGGCCCTCGCCCCGTCCATGACCAGCGCCGGCCAGGTCGGCATCCTGCACGGGGCACAGCCGGGCATCCCGGCCTTCCGCTGGTGGGAGAAGGAACGGAACTACCTGATGGTCTCGAACCATCCGGAGGACGCCTTCGAGATCGAGCGACGTTCGTCCGCCCAGCACGATGGCCAGCACGATCTGCTGCGCGATGGGGGCGCCAGCATCAGCAACCTCGTGTCCGGCGGCGCCACCCGCGCGATCGCCACCAACTCGCAACTGGCCAAGGCAGGCCAGGGGCTGCAGATGACCTCGTTCAGCGCCTTCCTCTACAACCCCTACAACATCACGCGCGGCGTGGCCCAGTTCGCGACCTCCGTGGTGACCGAGTACTTCCAGGCGCGTCGCCAACGCGTGCGTGACATCAAGCCGCGCATCGGTCGGGGCATGCCCTTCCCCTTCCTCAAGGCCAGCACCACGACGATCATGCGCGACATGCTCATCGACCTCGTCATCGGAGAGATGGGTCGCGGCACGCCGGTCATCTACGCCGACTACCTGGGCTATGACGAGGTCGCCCACCACGCCGGGCCCGAGCGTCCCGAATCCATGGCCCAGCTCGACCGCGTCGACCGCATGATGCGATCGCTCGCGCGTGCGGCCGAGGATGCACCCCGGGACTACCACTTCATCCTCGTCTCGGACCACGGCCAGACCCAGGGCGCCCCGTTCGAGGACCGCTATGGCATCAGCCTCGAGGAGCTGGTCCGGAGCCTGATGGAAGGTGACGTCTCCAGCCTCGATGCCACCAACGACGTGGAGGGCTGGGGTCCGGTCAACACCTTCCTGACCGAGGCCAGCCGTGCCCCGGGCACGAGTGGCAAGGTCGTCAGCCGTGCCCTCCGTGGCAATAGCAGTGATGGCGTGGTCCATCTCAACGACGAGGCCACCGTCCACCGCGATGGGACCGGGAAGAGCAGCGACGAGGCCGAGATCCCCGACCTGATCGTGGCCGCGAGCGGCAACCTGGCCAACATCTACTTCACCGAGGTCCGGGAGCGGATGAGCCTCGAAGCCATCGCCCGCAAGCACCCGCAACTGCTGCCGGGGCTGGTCCGACATGAGGGCATGGGTTTCATCATGGTCCGCTCAGAGGAGCATGGACCGCTGGTCATCAGCAGCTCGGGCATGCGCAACCTCGAGACCGGCGAAGTCGAGGGGCAGGACCCGCTGGAGCACTTCGGCGAGCACGCTGCCGCCAATCTGCGCGAGCTCGACAGCTACCAGCACATCGGTGACATCTTCGCCATCAGCATGTTCGACCCATCGACCCAGGAGGTCGCCCCCTTCGAGCACCAGGTCGGCAGCCACGGTGGTCTGGGCGGGCTGCAGACCAAGGCCTTCGTGCTCTACCCCACGGCCTTCGCGGTCGAGGACAAGACGGTGGACCTGGTGGGTGCACCGGAGATCAACCGCAAGATCCGTGAGTGGATGGAACGGGCGAGGGCCATGGCCGCGGCCGGCGAGACCACGACCGCGATCCCGGCCGCGGAGACGACCGAGTTGCCATCGGTCCTGCGCGAGGCCTCGCCCAGCAGCTAGGGACGGATCGTGCCCATGCGCCTCTCCGGGCACCAGCTCAACCGAGCGACCCTTGAGCGTCAACGCCTGGCGCGCCGAGAACCGATGGCGGTGGAGGATGCGGTCCGGAGCGTCATGGCCCTCCAGGCACAGGAACCGGCCTCACCGTACATCGCGCTCTGGGCCCGGATCGCCGGCTTCGAGCCGCGCCAGCTTGACGAGGCCTTCGCCGACGGCCGGATCGTGAAAGCCTCGCTCATGCGTATCACCCTGCACGCGGTAGCCGCGGAAGACTACCCGCTGTTCCATGCCGCGATGCGGCCCAGCCTCCGCGCTTCGCGCCTGTACGACCGGCGGTTCCGGGACGCCGACCTGCGGATCGAGCAGGTCGAGGCAGCGGAGCCGGCGCTGCTGGCGACGAGCCTGGCCCCGCGCACGGCGGCCCAGATGACCGCTGCGTTGGAGCCGCGCTTCGGCCCAGCGGCCAAACGCGCCTGGTGGGCATATCGCACCTATGCTCAGCTCCACCACGCGCCGACCGGGGGACCGTGGTCGTTCGGCCCGCGCCCTGCGTTCGTGGCCGCGCCCGAGACGCTCCCGCCCGAGGCCCACGGCTCCGCGGTCGATGTGCTTGTGCGACGCTATCTCGCAAGCTTCGGGCCAGCGAGCGCAGCCGACATCTGCGCCTTCACCCTGCTCACCCGACCGGTCGTGCGTGCGGCGCTCGAACACCTGGGGTCCGAGCTCATCGGATACGAAGGTCCGGACGGGACGGAGCTCCACGACCTGCGGTCCGCAGCGCTGCCCGCTGCCGACGCCCCTGCACCGCCGCGCCTCCTGCCGATGTGGGAGAGCATCCTGCTCGCCTACGCGGACCGTAGCCGGATCATCCCCGACGCCTACCGCCCGCTCGTCATCCGGCGCAACGGGGACGTGCTGGCGACCCTGCTGATCGAGGGGCTGGTCGCGGGCGTGTGGCGCCTCCGCGACGGGGCCATCGAGGCGGCCGCCTTCCGGCCCCTGTCCGACGAGGCCTGGGCAGGGCTGGAGGAGGAGGCCGCCTCGCTCTTGCCGCTGCTGGAGACCCGGGACCGCGAGCTCTACCGTCGCCACGCCCGCTGGTGGGACCGCCTGCCCCTGTCCGAGGTCCGGCGCCTGCCGACAGCGTCCGGCTAGACCGCCCTGGCCAGCGTGACCGTCGCCGGCGTCGGCCGGTCGTCATCCATGGGTCCGATGAGCACGGGCGTTCGCTACACTCGATGCCACATGTCCACGACCGACGAATCGACGCCATCGCGAGGCCAGATGCAGCCACTCACCGCAGACCAGATCCGCGCGCGTTTCCTGCGCTTCTTCGAAGCGCGCGGCCACGAGGTCGTGCCCAGTGCGAGCCTGGTCCCCGCCGGCGACCAGACGCTGCTCTTCACCAACAGCGGCATGGTCCAGTTCAAGGACGTCTTCCGCGGTGTGGACAAGCGGTCGTACTCCCGGGCCGTCGATTCGCAGCGCTGCCTGCGCGTGGCGGGCAAGCACAACGACTTCGAGGAGGTCGGACGCACGCCACGGCACCACACCCTCTTCGAGATGCTCGGCAACTGGTCCTTCGGTGACTACTTCAAGCGCGAGGCCATCCAGTGGGCGTGGGAGTTCCTGACCGAGGACCTGGGCATCCCGGCCGACCGGCTGGCGGCCACGACCTACACCGATGACGAGGAATCGTGGGCCATCTGGCGGGACGAGATCGGCTTGCCGCCGGAGCGCATGGCGCGCTGGGGCGATGTCGACAACGGCGACGATCACAACTTCTGGCGCATGGCGGACACCGGTCCCTGTGGTCCCAACAGCGAGATCCACTTCGACCGCGGCAGCGAGTTCTCCGAGGGCCCCGGCTGCGTGCCCGACCACACCGAGACCTGCCCGCGCTGGTTGGAGATCTGGAACCTCGTGTTCATGGAGTTCGACCAGCCCCTCGAAGGGCCGCGCACCGAGCTGCCCTTCAAGTCGGTCGACACGGGCATGGGCCTGGAGCGCCTGGCCTCCGTCCTGCAGGGCGTCGGCAGCAACTACGACACCGACCTCTTCACGCCCATCCATCAGCGCATGCGCGAGCTCGTGGGGCACGACCCGGACGCCTTCGAGAGCGAGCGCTTCAGCTACCAGGTCATCGCCGACCACTCCCGTGCCATCACCTTCCTCATCGCCGATGGGGTGATGCCCTCCAACGAGGGACGCGGCTACGTGCTCCGGCGCATCGTGCGCCGAGCCGTGCGCCACGGCCGGCTGCTGGGCCGGACCGAGCCATTCCTGGAGGAGACGGCCAAGGTCGTCATCGACCTCATGGGCGCAGCCTACCCGCTCCTGCGCGAGCGGCGCGACGTCATCCTGGGCACCATCATCCGGGAGGAGACCGCCTTCGCTCGCACCCTCGATGCCGGCACGATCCAGCTGGAGGAGGCGCTCATCCCGCTGACCGACGCGCAGCGCGTGGTGGGCCGGCGACCGGAGGACGTGCCCGCGGGCGCACCGGTGCTGGATGGCGAGACCGCGTTCCGCCTGCACGACACCTACGGTTTCCCCATCGACCTCAGCATCGAACTGGCTGCCGAGTATGGCGTGCGCGTGGACCGGGCCGGTTTCGAGGCGGCGCTGCAGGAGCAGCGGGAACGCAGTCGCTCTGGTACCAAGCAGGATCTCGTGCGGCAGGCCGAGCAGACGGCGCTCTTCGACGGTATCGCCCGCCGGGTCGGCGACAGCGGCTTCCTGGGCTACGAGACCACGACCGCCCCGGGCCGCGTCGTGGGCATCGTGCGCGACACAACCGAGTACGAGGAGCTGGAAGCAAGACCCGACGCGGAAGGCTTCGTGGAGGCCTCGGCCGAGGCGCGCATCGTGTTGGATCAGACGCCCTTCTACGCCGAGGGCGGCGGCCAGATCGGGGACCGGGGCGTCCTGCGCGACGCGCAGGGGGAGGTCATCTTCAGCGTCGAGGACACGCAGCGTCCGGTGGCCGGCCTCATCGTCCACGAGGGCCGACTCCACGGCCGCGTACAGCTGGGCCAGGAGCTCAGCGCGGAGGTCGACCCTCGCCGGCGAGCCAACACCATGCGCAACCACACCGGCACGCACGTCCTCCATCGCGCCCTGCGCAACACGCTCGGCGACTCGGCCCGCCAGGCCGGCTCGCTGGTCACGCCCGACTACCTCCGTTTCGACTATCCCTTCGAGCGTGGACTGACCCCCGAGGAACGGTCCGCGATCGAGCATGAGGTGCGGCAGGTCATCCGCGAGGATCGGACCGTGACGCCGGAGTACATGACCCTGGCCGAAGCCCAGGACGCCGGTGCCGATGCCTTCTTCGACGAGAAGTACGGCGAGACCGTGCGCACGGTGCGGATCGAGGGCTACAGCCACGAGCTCTGCGGCGGCACCCACTGTCGCGCGACCGGCCAGATCGGCGGCTTCATCATCACCGGAGAGCGATCGATCGGCTCGGGCATGCGCCGCATCGAGGCCGTGACGGGCGAAGCGGCCGAAGCGCTCACCGACGAGCGCTTCCGTCTCCTCGAGGCGGCGGTGGAGGCGGCTGGGGCGCAGACACCGGAGCAGCTCGTGACGCGCATCGAGGCCCTGCGCGAACGACAGAAGACGTCCCGTGCGACCACCGGTGTCGTGCCCGCCGCACAGGCTGCGGCCAGGACGGCCGAGCTGCTGCAGAAGGGCGCGTTCGTTTCGATGATGGGCGGCTTCGGCTCCATGGACGAGCTGCGTGCCTGGGCCAAGGAGGTGCGCGCGTCGCTCAAGAGCGGTGTCATCGCGGCCGGGCTGGACGACCCCGAGAAGCCGCAGCTCTTCGTCACCGTCAGCGACGACCTCGTCGAGCAGGGCCTCGACGCAGGCGAGCTCGTGCGCGATGCGGTGGCGGAGGCTGGTGGCAAGGGCGGGGGCAAGGCCGGCATGGCCCAGGGCAAGGTGCCCGAGGCCAGCAGTCTGCAGCTGGCCATCGAGAAGCTGCGCCAGCGACTCGAGGGGTAGGGCCGGCGCCAGCCATGTCCTTCATGCAGCGGCTGTTGCGGCGTGGCCCGACGACGACGACCAACGAGGCGCATCTCGCGCTCGACATCGGCACCGAATACGCCAAGGCGCTCGTCTTCGAATACGTGGACGGTGGCGCCGTGGTGACCGGCGTCGGCCGGCAGCGCCAGGGCCTGGCCCACATGCAGTCGGGCACCGTGGCCGACATCCCGGCCGTGGTGCGCAACTGCCGGGTCGCCATCGATGAGGCGGAGGCGATGGCCGGCCGGACCGCGAGCAAGGCCATCGTGGGCATCGCCGGCGAGCTGGTGAAGGGCTTCACCACCACCCGCTCGGCCGAGCGCAGGCAACCCGAGAGCACCGTCACCCACTCCGAGGTCGAACGGCTGCTGGAGGCGATCGAGACGGAGGCCGCGGCCGAGGCCCAGCGCACCATCACCTGGGAGACCGGGCTGGCCAACGTGGACGTGCGCCTGGTCCACGCTGGGGTCGCCTCGGCCGGGATCGACGGATACGCCGTCTCCAACCCCGTCGGGTTCCAGGGTCGGTACCTGCGCATCTCGGTCTTCGATGCCTATGCCCCGCTCGTCCACCTGGGCGCCCTCGAATCGGTCGTGGAGCAACTCGGCCTCGGGCTCATCCGCGTCGTGGCCGAGCCCTTCGCGGTGGCCCGCTCGATCGCCGGGGAGCAGCTGGGCCAGTCGGGCGCCCTCTTCATCGACGTCGGCGGTGGCACGACCGACGTGGCCCTCGTGCGCTCCGGCTCGGTCGAGGGCACGCGCATGTTCGCGCTTGGTGGGCGCGCCTTCACCAAGTCGCTGGCCGATCGCCTCGACGTCTCCTTCGAGGAAGCCGAACGGATCAAGATCGCCCACGCGCAAGGCGAGCCGCTCGAGGAGGCAGACGAGGTCAAGGACATCGTGGCCGAGGACATCGCGGTCTGGGCCGCCGGCGTGGAGCTGGTGCTCGAGGAGTTCGGACAGGCGGGCCTGTTGCCCGGTCGCATCGAGCTCTGCGGCGGCGGCGCGGCGCTGCCGGAGGTCCGGGCCGCCCTGGAGGCAGACGACTTCTCCGCCGGGTTGTCCTTCGCGCGGCGGCCGCAGGTATCGATGATGGAGCCGGACACGGTGACCGAGGTCGAGGACCGCACCGGACTCCTGGTCGACCAGCAGGACGTGACACCCATGGCGCTGGCCTTCCAGGCGGTTGAGGCATCCGCCCCCCAGGAACCGCTCGATGCGGCTCTCTCGCGCGTGATCAAGGGTCTGCGCGTCTAGGCTCCAGCGACGGATAGGCGCTGACGAACAAGCGGCACGTAAGTCACACTGCCAACCATGGCCGTGTGGTACCTCGACAACGACGACGAGATCACCGATGCCGTCGCGCGGCTACGCAAGACGGACGACGAGGTGGTCGTGTTCGTGGTGCCGCCCGGATCGCGCATCGCCACCGGCCGGCTCAACTTCAAGCTGCTCGAGCGCGAGGCCCGGGCACGCTCGTTGACCCTCGCGGTGGCCAGCCCTGACGAGCAGGTCCGGGCCACCGCCGAGGCTGCGGGCGTGCTCGCGCGTCAGACGCCGGACGCGGCCGCAGCGGCGCTCGCAGCCGGCGAGGTACCGGCCGCTGCGCCGCCTCCGACGACGCCTTCGGCCGATGCCATCGCGACCACGGCCGGCGCCGGCGCCGCCGTCGATGCGGGTCCCCTGACGTGGCGCAGTCGACGCCTGCGCTGGGCGGTCGTCGTGGTCCTCGCGCTGGCCGTGGTGGGCGGCTTCCTGCTGACCCAGGTGACCCCCTCGGCGGAGATCACCCTGCGCCCCCGGCTCACCGCCGTGGGCCCGCTCTCCAGCACGATCATCGCCTCGGCCGACACCGCTGAGGCCGATCCCGCCAGCGGCAGGATCCCGGCCCTGCCCATCGCCATCCCGCTCTCGGTGGGCGAGGACTTCGGGGCCAGCGGGTCGGTCGAGACGACCGCGACCGGCGAGGTCGTGTTCTCCGCGGTAGGCCAGGTCTTCGACCAGGAGATCGCGGCGGGCACGCGCGTGCGGACGCCCGCCGGGATCGAGTTCCAGACGACCCGGACGGTGACCCTGCCCCGTGGGCAGGACGGGAGTGCCAGCGACGTGACGGCGCCGGTCGAGGCGATCACGGCCGGAGTGGACGGCAATGTCGAGGCCGGGGCCATCAGCGTGGTGCCTTCGCTCGAAGGGCAGGGGATCGGCGTGACCAACCCCCAACCCAGCACGGGTGGCTCCACCAGTCCCGCTTCACGCGTGACCGCAGCCGACTACGACCGAGCCGTCGTCGAGCTCCGCAACCGGCTCGCTGGCGCGCTTGACGCCTACCTGCGCGATCCGGCCGATACGCCGACCGGGCTGACCATCTTCCCCGAATCGGCGTCACTCGGGTCACTCACGCTCGATCCGCCCGCAGAGGCGGTGGTGGGTCGCGATGCCGGCACCTTCCGGCTGTCCGCGTCGGTCGATGCGCAAGTGCTGGCCGTGGACGAGGCCACGGTCGACGAGACCGTCCGCGCGCAGCTGCTGGCGGCCGTGCCTGCAGAACTCGCGATCGTCCCCGAGAGCGTGCGCGTGGGGCACGGGGAGGGGATCGTCGACGGCGAGCGCATCACCTTCAGCAGCACGGCCTCGGCCGATGCGCTCCCGCGCTTCGAGCCGAGCGCGCTGGTGGCCCGGATCGCTGGCCTGCCGGTTTCCGACGCACAAGCCATACTGGACGAGCTCGGGACGGCGACCGTCAACGTCTGGCCCGGGTTCCTCGGCGACCTGCCGAGCGACCGCGATCACATCACGCTCGACATCGTCGACGCGTCGACCACGGAGTGAGCCGAACCGACCCCATGATCACCGATCTGCACCCCCGCGCGTCGAGGGAACCGTGACCGTGCTGCTTGGTATCGACCTCGGTGAACGCCGGATCGGCGTGGCCACCGGAGACACCGCTACCGGCGCCGTGCGCCCCATCCTCACCCTGCGACGTGGAACCATCGAGCAAGACGCCCGAGCGATCGGACGCATCTGCGCCGAGCGCCGGGCCGATCTCGTCGTCGTGGGCCTGCCATTGACCCTCGACGGCGGCGACAGCGAGCAGACAGCGCGCACGCGCGCCTGGGCCACGGACGTGGCGCCCCTGCTCGGCCGTCCGGTCGTCTTGCGCGATGAGCGGCTGACGAGCGCGTCGGCCGAAGTACGCCTGGGCCGACCCCCGCGCGGCCGCGCCGGCGGACCACCGTCTGCACGCTCCCGTGATGCCTGGCGCGCCCGCGTCGACCGAGAGGCCGCCGCGGGCATCGTGCAGCGCGAG
>Ga0210085_1000528_pt1 | contig 15983 bp, 12 predicted proteins | sample China_Galinas_PW_5_FD_184866 | JGI IMG/M metagenome (GOLD analysis project Ga0210085, IMG submission 184866) | Wetland microbial communities from San Francisco Bay, California, USA, that impact long-term carbon sequestration - China_Galinas_PWC_D1... | ecosystem: Environmental > Aquatic > Marine... | reverse complement strand
TGCAGGAAGATCGCATGCACACGGACACCTTCGACTGCATCATTTCCGCCATCGGCCAGGGCGGCGACCTGGGCTTCCTTCCCGGCAACCTGCAGGAGCAGCTGGCCATCGAGTGGGGCAAGTTCATCCCCGGTGAATACCAGCACACCGCGCTGGCCAAGGTGTTTGTCGGCGGCGACGTCGCCAACCGCACGGCCGACGCCATCAGCGCCATCGAGGATGGCCACCATGCCGCGCGCGGCATCGAGCGTTTCCTGAATCCGGATGCCTCTGCAGGCAGCGATCAAAAGGTGAATTGATATGAATACCGTTGATGAAATACTGGACTATGCCATCGACCAGGAACAGCAGGCCGCCGACTTTTACGCGGATCTCGCAACACGCGCGGAAAAGGCCGGCATGAAGAACATCCTGCTGGATTTCTCCGCAGAGGAAAAAAGCCACAAGGAGCGGCTGCTGGCGGTAAAGGCCGGAGACCGCGAACTGACGCCGGAACAGGAAGTGCTGGACCTGAAGATCTCGGACTACCTGGTCGAGGTCGACGCCAGCGACAATATTTCCTACCAGGACGCCCTGATCGTTGCCATGAAACGCGAACGTGCCGCCTTCCAGCTCTATACGGACATGGCTGCCCGGGTGCCGGACGGCAAGCTCAGCGAGGTCCTGCAGGGCCTTGCCAAGGAAGAAGCCAAGCACAAGCTGTTCTTTGAATCCGAATACGACGACCGCGTGCTGCAGGACAACTAGTTCATTTCATGCCTATCCGGTTAACACAGGTATCGCTTTTAACCGTCGATTCTGGCCAATGGTGGCTTTCGACAGCGTGTTGAAGATTGCCACCCGAGTGGAGTCGCTAACCTACAGGGGCTTTTACGAAAGCGCGCAGACACATACAAATGCCCCGGACTCAGGCTAACCTGTGTTAACCGGATAGGCATGGTTCATTTGGCGGAACCGCTACGCGTTCCGCCCTACCCGCTGCCGTATCATCGTCGGGTGGAACCGCATCGCGGCTTCCACCGATCGCGCCCCGCCGAGGGTGTCGGGTGTGAACCGGTCGGGCGCCTTTGGCGGAACCGCTACGCGTTCCGCCCTACCCGCTGCCGTATAGACGTAGGGCGGAACGCGTAGCGGTTCCGCCGGTCGGGTTCCCCCAATTGTGTCGTGCAACAAACCGCTTCGCAGTCCCGCGTGGGTGATCGCTTCACCGGTGGTGAGATCCCCACCGCTACGCGGAGCCCCCCTTCTGCTCCTCGAGGCGATACAGCCGCAGCGATCACTTGAGTGAACAGGCCGCTGCCGGCATGGCCCAGGTCAGCCTCTCGACCGCTTCGCGGTCTCACCTTCTCCTGCCCCGGCAACTGCTCCTGCGTTGCCCTGCCGCCGACTTCCCTGGCGGCTGGGTTTCAGGAGTAATCAGGATTCACTTTACGCGACCCGCGACAGCACCATGAGCTGATAGGGGGCTATCTCCAGTTCCTGGGTCGCGGTGATAACGCGCCCCGCGTAGAGGTCCACCATGGTCTTGCGCATCCCCATCTGGCGCAGCCGCCGGGCCTCCAAACGCTGCGCCTGCTCGCTGAAGTTGGCGAGCACGAAGATGATGTGCTGCTCGTTGCTGCGGAAAAAGCCGAACACGTGCTTGTTCCCCGTCTCCACGAATTCCGTCTCGCCCCGGGTAAACGCCAGATTCTGGACCCGGAGCTGGATGAGGCGCAGCAGGCCCTGGTAGACGCGCCCGGGCACCGTCTCCGGGTCATGGCGCTGCCCGGCCCGCTCCCGGTCGAACGCAGTGCGATGCAGCCAGCGGGAGTCGCCTGCCTTGGCCGGGTCACTGTCGTAGCCGTAGTCGTTCAGCATGGCGATCTCGTCACCCAGGTAAATGAGGGGAATCCCCCCCATGGTGATGATCACGCCGTGGATGAGGAGCGTACGGTAAATTGCCAGATCCAGCTCCTCGTTGTCCTCCTCGGCCAGCGCCTTCTCGATGCCGGTCAGGGAGGCGCACATACCCGAGACGCGTGCGTCGCCGGTACGCGGATCCTCCTGGAACGGGGCGCCTCGGGAAAAGCTGCCCTCGAACTTCCCGACGTAGAAGCGGGTGAGAAAGCGCCGGTGCTCGTCCGGATTGAAACCGATGGCCTGTACATCGTCGTCGGCGAAGGTCCAGCCGATGTCGTCATGGCTGCGTACGTAGTTTACCCAGCAGCAGCCCTCGGGTATGGCGTAGCGGCGGCGCATGGCGTGATGGAGCACGCGCACATCGCGGGTCGCCAGGGCATCCCACAGCAGGGCCATCAGTTGCGGGTTGTAGGAGAGCTCGCATTCTTCCGCGCTGATGTATTTGTTCACCTCGTCGGGATGCACGATGGCCTCGGACTTGAGCACCATGGCCGGCGCCGCAATGCTGGCGATGGCGTTGAAGGCCTGGATGATCCAGTGAGCCTCGGGCAGATTCTGGCTGTTGGTGCCGAGGCGCTTCCAGATGAAGGCCACGGCGTCCAGGCGCAGGATCTCGACGCCCTGGTTGGCGAGGAACAGCATCTCCTCCATCATGCGGTTGAGCACCTCCGGGTTCTCGTAGTTCAGGTCCCACTGGTAGGTGTGGAAGGTGGTCCATACCCACTTCTTGATACGGGTGCGGTAGGTGAAGGCGCCGGGGTGGTCCTCGGTGAAAACCTCGGGCATGGTCCGCTCGTAGGCGTCGGGCATCTCGCGGTCGGGGTACATTCGATAGTAGGTCTGGAACTCCCTGTCACCGGCGAGGGCCTGTTTTGCCCACTCGTGTTCATCCGAGGTGTGGTTGAACACGAAGTCCAGGGTGAGCGAGATGCCGTGGTGGCGCAGCTCGGTGGCCAGTTCCGCCAGATCCGCCATGGTACCCAGCCGCGGCTCCACCTTACGGTAGCTGGTCACGGCATAGCCTCCGTCGTTGTCGCCGGCCGGCACCTCGAACACCGGCATCAGGTGCAGATAGGTAATGCCCAGCTCGCTCAGATAGGGGATACGCTGGCGCAGGCCCTGCAGGTCTCCCCCGAACAGGTCCACGTAGCACATGGCACCCACCATGCGGTTGGACTGGTACCAGTACGGATCGGACTCGCGCATGGCGTCCAGCGCCTTCAGTTCCGCCGGTCGATCGAGCCACATCTCCGTGGCCGAGGCCAGGATGCTCTCGAGGTGATAGTAGAAATCGTGGTCGTCGCCATAGAGCCCGTGCAGGCGCTCGAACAGGCGCGGGAAATGACGTCTGAGCCGAGCGGTGTAGGCTTCCCATTCCACCGCCTCCGTACGCTCCCTGAAGCGGCTCTCTATGCGAGGAAACAGCCGCCTCATGGCAGTCGCACTTTGTTCTTCAATCCAGGCCTTGCTCTCGGCCATTGTTTTCTCCTGTCAGTGATTCTCTCTGCCGTTTGCCGGTCCCCGGGGAAGCGGGGTTATTTCTGGATCGGCGTCACTAGAATACGCAGTAATGCAGCGGGTTTGAATCGCTTTCCGACGGCTGTTCCAACAACATGGACTTTACGCAAGAGGACTTATATTCTTCCATGCTAATAACCGTATTTCGCCCGATTTCATGTGCCGGCGAGTGGGCGTGTCCGGTTACAGGAGGAACCATGAAGACCTGCTTGATCAAGACTGCAGCGTTCGGGGTCTGTCTGTTCGTTACCTGACTATACGCGTTACGACCGGCCACGCGAGTTGTTGAGGTGTTTCATGTTCGGTGCATTGCTGAAGTGGCTGGCGACATTGATTGCCGAGGTTCCCGAGGAAATCTCGGCAATCAATTTCGACTGCCGCAAGCGGGAATGCCGCATGGGAGACTGGTCGCAGTGTGCACGGCGCCAGCAGGCCATGTCCGGTACTGTGGAAGAGAAGCAGGATTAGTTCCGGCATGATAAGCGATACGCAGGGACCGGTTTGAACCAGGGGATTTCAACCGGGTTGCCATGACGATCGCCTATATCACGCATCCGGTCTGCCGCCTGCACCAGATGGGCGACACGCATCCGGAGTCTCCGGCACGCTTGTCGGTGATCGAGGATCGGCTGATCGAGACCGGATTCGAATTTGCGCTGCGCCGCTACGATTCCCCCGCCGCCACACCCGAGCAACTCGCACGGGTGCATGAACCGTCCTATGTGGAGCGTATTTTCGCGCTCGCGCCGGCGCGTGACCTCGTCTGGATCGATCCTGACACCGCTATGAACCCGCACAGCCTGGAGGCGGCCCTGCACGCCGCCGGGGCGGTGGTGCTGGCGGTCGATCTGGTGCTGGGCGGTGAGGTGAGCAGTGCCTTTTGCGGCGTGCGCCCACCCGGACATCATGCCGAACGGGCTGCCGGCATGGGATTCTGCATATTCAACAATATCGCGGTCGGGGTTGCCCATGCCCTAGAGTGTCATGGGGTGCGGCGCATAGCGATTCTCGACTTCGATGTCCATCACGGCAACGGCACCGAGGACATGTTCCGCGAGGATGGGCGGGTGCTGTTCTGTTCAAGCTTTCAGCATCCCTTCTATCCCTTCGCCGATGTCGCGGCGACCAGCGAGCATCTGGTGAAAACGCCTCTGGCCGCGGGGGCGGGCAGTCGCAGCTTTCGCCTGGCGGTGGGCGATGCCTGGCTGTCCGCCCTGGAGGCGTTCAGGCCGGAACTGATTTTCATCTCCGCGGGTTTCGACGCGCACTGGCAGGACGAGATGGCCGGTCTGAATCTGACCGAACACGATTACGCCTGGATAACCCGTGAAATAAAGGCGATCGCCGACACCTACGCACAGGGTCGGATCATCTCGGTGCTCGAGGGCGGCTATGCCTTGCAGGCGCTGGCGCGCTCCGTCCTCGCCCACCTCTCCGCGCTGCTCGACTAAAAGTGCCCTTCTTCGAGAAATGCACTCACCGCAGAGACGCAAAGTACGCAGAGAAATTCTTTAATGAAAACAATTAAAAACTTTGCGCCCTCTCGGCAATTGCTCCATGCATTGCTCTATCCCCTGCATCCCTGCAGGCGTGCGTCTCTGCGGTGAAAACAGCGGTTATGGACTAGCTACTCCTTTCCTGCAACCACTTCGCAATAGCCGGCGGCACCTCTTTCTGGGAGCGTCCGCTCACGTAGATACCGATATGTCCGCCCGGGAAGGCGATCGCGGTGTAGTCTCTGGTGCCGACCTGCTGTTCAAGCGCGATGGAGGATTCCGGCGGCACCAGATGGTCCTCGGTCGCATACACGTTCAGTACCGGCACTGTCACCTGCTTGAGGCTGACCCCGCGTCCGCCGATCTCCAGGCCTCCGGTAACCAGCCGGTTCTGCTGGTAGAAATACTTGATGAACTCCCGGAATGCCTCGCCGGCCTGGTCGGGACTGTCGAAGATCCATTTCTCCATACGCAGGAAGTTTCTGAGTTTTTTCGGATCATCCAGGATGTCGGTCATATCCGCATACTTCTGCCCGGTGAGCCGGAACGGCTTGAGCGACAGGAAGCTCCAGTTGAGGAGTTCCCCCGGGATATTGCCCACCGTATCCACGAGCAGGTCGACGTCCAGTTCCCGGGCCCAGTCGCTGAGTACGTTCCTGGAGGTGTGAAAGTCGACGGGGGTGACCATGGTCACCAGGTTGGCTACCCGTTCGGTATGCAGGGCGGTGTAGCACAGGCTGAAAGTGCCCCCCTGGCAGATACCGAGCAGATTGATCTTGCGCAGGCCATGCGCCTTGCAGATGTATTGCACGCAATGGTGGATATAGCGGTTGATGTAGTCATTGAGATCCAGGAAGCGGTCCGCGCCGTCCGGATAGCCCCAGTCGATCAGGTAGACATCTTCTCCATGATCCAGCAGATTGCGGATGATGGAGCGGTCTTCCTGCAGATCGGTCATATAGGGCCGGTTGACCAGCGCATAGACGATCAGGAGCGGGGTCTTCGCCGGTTTGTCGACCGTCGGCTTGTAGCGGTACAGAACCAGCTTGTCTTCCCGGTAAACGGCCTCTTTCGGCGTGACGCCAACCTCGACTTCGCCCACGTCCCGCAGGGTGAGCATGCCGCGACTGATCTTCTGGTTAAAATCGAGCGCGTCTTTCAGAATCTGATCGGGCTGCAATGGCAGTTGCATCATGAGTTACCCCTTATTTTTTCGGTTGGACACGGCGCCTGGTCTGGCTGGTGGCCGATTTCGCCGCTGTTTTCTTCCTGGCCGGCGCACGTGCGGCGACGCGAGGTGCAGCCCGCGCCTCCTGCTCGGCGGGTAGCGAATTCTCCATTGCATCCTGCAATGCGCCCAGTTGCTGCTGCAACCCGTGTACCCGCTGGTGGGTGGTATCCAGTTCACGCCGGGTTGGCATGTTCAGGGCGGTCATCACTTCATCCATCATGGTCTGTTCATGGCGTTTGAGCCGCATCAGTGCATTGACCATCTGGGCCTGCAGGTGAGGGAAATCCGGCGTGCCCATCACCTCGGCATAGGCATCCTCCCCGCAGTCGATCCACAGGTTGTAGGCCGCGCGCAGTCCTTCGAGGGGTTTGCCTTCCTTGAGCAGGCCGGTCATTTTCTGGCTGAACAGTTCGGCGGCGCGTTGCGACACCTTGCCCAGCAGTTGCCCAAACTCCTGCATGGCCCTGGCGTATTCCAGGTAGAGCTGCGCCCATTCCTGCGCCTGTTCCTGCCACTCCCGGGTATATCCGACCGGGGGCATGGACAACATCTGCCTGACGGCCCTGGTCATGTCGCTCGGCACCGCGCCGTCCTGGGGGCGCAGCGCTTTTTCCAGTGCGCCCGGAAGGGGTGAGAATGAACAGGCGAAGCGTTCCCAGGTTTTCAACGGCAAACCCCAGAAAGTGGCGAAACCGGACCATGGGTCTGTTTCCTGTCCGCCGGTGCCGGCACCGGCGCATGCCGTGGAGAAGGCTTTGTTCATGGCCTCCAGCCAGTCGGTCTGCTGTCCGGTAAAATCCTTGCCCTGCTGAAGGAACTGCCAGAAGGTCTCGCCCATGTTCATATAGCTCTTGCCGAGGTCGAACAGCCGCGTGCTGGCATCCTGGCTGCCCTGTGGCAGGGCCTGGGTCATCATTCGGGTCCACTGCTGCATGGGATCGGTCCATGCGCCGGCGCCTCCCCAGCCAAACGGAGTCTGGGCACCCGGCCAGCTTTTACCCGGTTGCGACATCTGCATCCAGGTATCCATGTACTGCTTCTGCGCGTCCATCCAGACCTTGGACCATGCTTCGGTCGAATCCTTGTATCCTGTCATTTGAATCTCCTCTGGTAAACAGGGTGATGCTGACTAGTATAGCAGCAGTTTACTGCGTTGCAACAATAACGGGCAGATCACTTTCGTGCCGATCAGGTCGACGTGTTATGATAAATTATCCATATATTATTAGCTGCTTATGATTATTCACACAAACACGTCGTTTTGTATTCAGGGGTCTTGACAATGCTTCAGTGTCGCACTATGCTGCAATGCAGCAGAGAATGTTTTGCTTGATTAACGACAGCCGGGAAATCCCGGTTCTCAACAGGAGACAACGACATGAAGAAAGAAATCTTCGATGATTGGATGAAACTCAGCAAGAATGCGGTAGAGCCGATGATGCGGCTTAATGAAATAACCGTCCAAGCCATGGAGCGCGTCGCACGCCAGCAACTGGATGTGGCCCGTGACTATCTTGATCTGGGCACCAAGCAGGCAACGATCATGGGCGCGGCCGAGAATCCGGAGGAATTGCTCAGCGAGCAAGGGCAGCTGGTATCCGAGTTCGGTGAACGGCTTATCAACCGGGCCCAGGAATTCGCCAAGATCGCCACGGAAACCCAGCAAGCCGTCACGGAATGGGCGGACGAAGCCACCAAGAAAGCGACATCCGACGTCAAGACCGGCTAGCTGCGGCAGCCCGATTTTCTCATTTGACGTCTCGTGCCGGGTGCATCGACCGGCACGAGACGGTATTCTACGTCAGCCCGCAGGACAGGCAATCTGTCCATGAGTGCCAGGTTGTTAGTTTTTACAGCCGCGCGAGTTATCACCTACAATAGCGCGCCGCCGCAGGGCACGGCGGTTTCGTTTCCCTCAACTGAGGTCCAGTAATATGGAAGACGTAGTCATTGTCGATGCAGTACGAACTGCCATCGGGAAATTCGGTGGAACGCTGGCCGGGGTTCCTGCGTACAAACTCGGGGCGCGGGTGATCGCCGCCTTGCTGGAGCGCACCGGGGTGGATGCCGCCCGGGTGGACGAGGTCATCCTGGGCCAGGTGCTTACCGCGGGCGCTGGCCAGAACCCGGCCCGCCAGGCGGCCATCGCTGCCGGACTTCCGGTCGACGTGCCGGCCATGACTGTCAACAAGGTTTGCGGCAGCGGGCTGAAGTCCGTTCAGCTTGCCGTGCAGGCGATACGCTGCGGTGATGCCGAAATCATCGTGGCCGGCGGGCAGGAAAACATGAATATGGCGCCGCATGTCCTGCCGGGTTCCCGCACCGGCGTGCGCATGGGCGAATGGAAATTGATCGACAGCATGATCAACGAGGGGTTGTGGGATATCTTCAACGATTACCATATGGGCTGCACCGCCGAGAATCTGGTGGACCGCTATAACCTCACCCGCGAGGAGCAGGATGCCTTCTCCGTGGAGTCCCAGCAGAAGGCGGAGGCGGCACAAAAGGCCAATCGGTTCGCCGAGGAAATCATACCGATCGAGGTGCCTCGCTCCAGGCAGCCGGCGCTGGTCTTCGATACCGACGAATTTCCCCGACACGGCACCACGGTCGAATCGCTGGCAAAACTGAAGCCGGCGTTTCGCCCCGACGGCACGGTTACCCCCGGCAATGCTTCCGGTATCAATGACGGGGCAGCCGCGGTGCTGGTCGCCTCGGCCCGCGTGGCCCGTGAACTCGGCCTGCAGCCCCTGGCGACCATCGCCGCGTACAGCAATGCCGGCGTCGACCCCGCCTACATGGGCATGGGGCCGGTGCCCGCCACCCGGCGCTGCCTCGACAAGGCCGGCTGGAGCGTCGGTGATCTCGATCTCATCGAGGCCAACGAGGCGTTTGCCGCCGTCTCCCTCGCGGTCGGTCGGGAACTCGGATTCGACCCGCAGAAGGTGAATGTCAATGGCGGCGCCATCGCCCTGGGGCACCCGATCGGGGCTTCGGGCGCGCGGATTCTGGTAACCCTGCTGCACGAAATGCGCAAGCGGGACGTACACAGGGGGCTCGCGACCCTGTGTATCGGCGGCGGCCAGGGCGTGGCGCTCGCCGTCGAGCGGTAGAACAGTAAAATCGGAAACACATCAGGAGCTGACACTATGACACAACGGGTAGCATTGGTTACGGGCGGTACCGGCACCATCGGTACGGAGATCTGCAGGCAACTGGGCGCAGCGGGCCACCGCGTGGTGGCGACATGTCTTCCTGCAGAAGGGGAGGCCGCCAAAGCCTGGCAGGCCGAGCAGAAGACGGCGGGCTATGACATCGCGGTCGTGCCCTGTGACCTCTCTGACTTCGAGGCGACGGCGGCCGCGGTGAAGACGGCGGAGCAGCAGGTGGGGCCCGTGGATGTGCTGGTCAACGTGGCCGGCATCACCCGCGATGCCAGCCTGCGGAAGATGTCGCCGGAGATGTGGCATGCCGTGATCCAGTCGAATCTCGACAGCGTCTTCAATGCCACGCGCAATGTCATCGAAGGCATGCTGGACCGCGGTTTCGGGCGGGTTATCAGCATCTCGTCGATCAACGGCCAGAAAGGCCAGTTCGGGCAGACCAATTATGCCGCCTCCAAGGCGGGCATCCACGGTTTTACCATGTCGCTGGCGCAGGAAGGGGCGCGCAAGGGCGTTACCGCGAACACCATCTCACCGGGGTATATCGAGTCTCCGATGGTCAATTCCGTGCCGGAGGAAGTGCGTATGCAGATCATCGCCCAGATCCCGCGGGCGCGGCTCGGCCGTCCGGCCGATATCGCCCGGGTCGCGGTGTTCCTGGCGGCGGAGGATGCGGATTTCATTACCGGGGCGAATATTCCCGTGAACGGTGGACACTACATGAGCTGATGCACGCGCAGGCGTGTCGGGCGATGACAGTGACGAAACAGCGGGTAATCAAGAAATACGCGAATCGTCGTCTCTACGATACGGAGGAAAGCCGCTACGTGGCGCTGGAGGATATCCGGCAGCTGGTCATGGACGGCCGGCATTTTCGCATCGTCGACGCCCAGGGCGGCGAAGATATCACGCGCAGCATCCTGCTGCAGATCATCGTCGAACAGGAGGAAAAAGGACAGCCCATACTCAGTACGCGACTGCTCGAGCAGCTGATCCGTTACTACGGTGACAACCTGCAGACGTTCGTGGGCGCCTATCTCGAGAAGAGCATGGATTTCTTCATCAAGGAGCAGACGGTCCTGCAGAACCAGATGCAGAACCTGTTGCAGGCCGCTCCGTCATCGGTATGGAAGCAGATGGCGGAGCGCAACCTGAGCCTGTGGCGCGACATGCAGCACGACCTATTAAAGACCTTGATTTCCTCGACCACAGGACCCGCACGCAAGGACGACAACGAGCGCTGACGCCTGGCGGCGATTGCTTCGGGTGTCGCTTCAGCCTATCCACAAAAAAAACCGCTGAGACGCAGAGAACGCAAAGTTTTACCTGATTATCACTGAAACTCAGCCAAACGACGCATGCGGTCGAAATGGCGGGCGTGGGTCCCGCAAACAGGGACATGCGTGAATACCTCCCTGTACGCTCGGCGACAGCATGGCCCAGACCAGCCTTTCGACCGGTTCCCGGTCTCACCTTCTCCCTGCTGTCGACGGTCCCTGTTCGCGGATACCACGTATCGCCGTCATAGCTGAGTTTTAGTGATAATCAGGAAGTTTTAATTGTTTTGGCAGAAGAATTTCTCTGCGTTCTCTGCGTCTCCGCGGTGAAAATGGCGGTTACGGTTGAGTACTAACCCGCAGATGGACTTCACCGGATATCGGGACTACCATCGATTCGACCGGTAGCCGGGGGCAGACGGACGGATAGACGGTCGTGAGCATTCGCAACCTTGAGAAGATTTTCAAACCGCGACGGGTGGCCCTGATCGGGATCGGGAAGGACCCGGAGGACCTCGGCAGGCAGGTGTTGTCGAACCTTCTCGGCGCCGGATTCCGCGGCATCGTTTATCCCGTCAGTTTCAGCGTCGAATCGGTCAGCGGCGTTCCCACCTACCAGGATCTCACCAGCCTTCCGAAGATTCCGGACCTGGCGGTGGTCTGCGCGCCGGCGCAGGAAGTCCCCCGGGTCGTGCAGGAGTGCGGCGAGGCCGGTATCCTGGGGGTGGTTATCCTCTCCAGTGGTTTCCGCGAGGCCAGTGCGCAGGGCGGACAGCTGGAACAGGAGATCGTCGAGGTCGCCTCCCGGTTTGAACACATGCGCATTGTCGGGCCGAACTCGCTCGGCATTATCGTTCCGGATATCGGACTCAATGCGAGCCAGGCGGTGGCCGCCTCGAAACCGGGCCACCTGGCCTTCATTTCCCAGTCCCATTCGCTTTCCAATGCGATCCTCGACTGGGCATCGGATACCGGCGTCGGATTTTCCCTGTTCGCTTCCCTCGGCAACAATCTCGATATCGGGTATGGCGATCTGATCGATTATCTGGGAACCGACCCCAATACCCGGGCCATCATTCTCTATGTGCAGTCGATACACCATGCGCGCCGCTTCATGTCGGCGGCACGCTCCTTCGCCTGCTCCAAGCCGATCGTCGTCTACAAATCCGGGCGCTTCGAGGGATCGGCGCGGGCGGCGCTTTCCCACACCGGCGCCATTGCCGGCGAGGATGCCGTTTACAGCGCCGTGTTCGAACGCGCCGGGGTGGTGCGCGTGGCGGAACTCGATGATATTTTCGACGTGGCGGAGATCCTGGCCTCCCAGCGCTTACCGGAAGGGTCCCGGCTGGCGATTATCGGCAATGCCGGCGGTCCGGCGATCATCGCCGCCGATGCGCTGCTCTCGCGTCGGGGGCAGCTGGCGGTGCTGGGCGAAGCGTCCGTAGGTCAGTTGAACCGGGTTCTTCCAGAGTACTGGTCGCACGGCAATCCGGTGGACCTGCTGGACGCCGCCGGCCCGGAGCGGTTTGCCGCGGCGCTCGAAATCGTGCAGCAGGACCCCGGCGTCGACGCCATCCTGGTGATTTGCGCCAGCCAGCCGGCGGTCGATTCCAGGACCGTGGCCGAAGTCGTGGTTCAGGCGGCAGAGCACAGCCGCAAGCCGCTGTTCGCCGCCTGGATGGGCGGCGCCAGGGCGAGAAAGGACATCCGATACCTGAACCATGCCGGCGTGCCGGCGCACGCCACGCCAGAACAGGCCATCCGCGCGTTCATGCACCTGGTGTCCTATGCCCATAACCTGGAGATCCTGTACGAGACGCCGCGCGAGATGCCGATCCGTTTCACGGTGAATCGCAAGAAGCTGGCCAAACGATTCCACGCCTGTATGCAGGATCGCGGTTCCCTGACGGAAAGCGAGGCCAAGCACCTGCTGAAGGCCTATGACATTCCCGTGTGCGACACGTGCATCGCGCATAGCGCCGATGAGGCGATCGCGGCCGCCGGGCAGATAGGTTATCCCGTGGTGCTCAAGTTGCGTTCCCCCGAGATACTGCACAAGATCGACATCGGCGGCGTGGCGCTGGATCTCAAGGACGCGCAGGCCGTGCGCGAGGCCTATGAAACCATGTTGCAGCGCCTGCGCGCCGACCGGCTCGCCGAACGCGTGGACGGAGTGACCGTGCAGCGCATGATGTGCCCCAAGGACGCGCTGGAAATGATCCTCGGCACGAGCAGGGATCCTACCTTCGGACCGGTCGTCATGGTCGGTCTCGGCGGCGTCGCAACCGAGGTCTACGGCGACCATGCTTTCGGACTGCCGCCACTCAACGAACGTCTGGCGCGCAACATGCTGGAATCCCTGCGCTGCTGGCCGCTGCTGCAGGGCTACCGGGGCCGACCTCCGGTGAACATCGATCACTTGATCGAGGTGATGATCCGTTTCTCCTGCCTGATCGCCGATTATCCCGAGATCCGGGAATTCGATATCAATCCGCTGCTGGTGTCGCCCGAGGGCGTGATAGCGCTCGATGCCGCGGCAGTGCTCGACGGGGAAGCCGATAAGGACCCGCAGGAACCCTATGAACACCTCGCGATACGACCCTATCCGGAGCAGTACATACGCCGTCCGCGGCTGCGTGACGGCACCCAGGTCACCCTGCGTCCGATTCGTCCCGAAGACGAGCCGCTCTGGCATGAGCTGATCGCCAGTTCATCCGCCGAATCCATCCGTTTCCGCTTCCGCTCGATCTTCAAGCAGACGAACCATCAAATGGCGGTCAAATATTGCACCATCGACTACGAACGTGAACTGGCGATCGTGGTTGAAACCCGGGTGGACAACCAGCGCCGCCTGATCGGCGTTGGTCAGCTGATCACCGATCTGAATCATGAATCGGCCGAATATGCCGTGATCGTGCCCGATCCCTGGCAGGGAAGGGGTGTGGGGGCACTGTTGCTGGATTATTGCCTGGTGCTTGCCGCCCGCTGGGGTATAGAGGAAGTCGTCGCCGAGACCGACCCGGAGAACATGCGCATGTTGTCGCTGTTCCGCAAGCGCGGTTTCAACAGCGTGATCCGGCGCGAGGACGAGGTGGTGTTTCTGAGGAAAAGCCTGCTCTAGGAGCCTGTCGGACTTAGGATTGATCTACTGCGCTGGCGGGAGAGCGGCCCATATGTCCCCGATTTCTCGTTGCATAGAACCACTATGCGCCTCGAAATCGTGACGATTTGTTCTCGCTCTCCGACTCGCCTCGCTACGAACACCTAAGTCCGACAGGCTCCTAGAAAAAATAAACTCACCGCAAAGGCGCAAAGAACGCAAAGTGTTTTATGGTATTCGTTAAAGAATTTCTCTGCGTTCTTTGCGCCTCCGCGGTGAAATCGGTGTCAAGGGATAAATACCAGTTAAGCAAGGCAGCCTGAGTCGAGCGGCAGCGAAACCCGGGTTTCACTGCCACCATCCCTTTCCATAACTGACTGATTTTCATTCTCTCAACCCTGTTCGCAGCACCCTTGTTGATTGCCGTCGCGCGGTCAAGGGGCGCGAACGCCCCGAACCCGTGCGCCATCTGCGTGCATGACAGGCATGGTGAGTCAAAAATGAAGTAATCCAGCATCACAAGTGTGTAAAATGTGCCCCCTGTTCATCTTCAGTACATTCACCCGAGGTCCACCATGCAAACAAACCATCTCCAGAGCGAGCTTGAACGCATCACCCAGGCTCGCCACCATGACCCGTTCGCCGTGCTCGGCAAGCATCTCGACGAGGACAAGGAGTTGGTCAGGGTGTTTCTCCCTGACGTGGCCGAGGCCTCCATCGCCGAGGGCAATCTGCCGCTGGAACGCATACCCGACACCGACCTGTTCGAGTGGCGCGGCGCCCCCGGGACCTTACCCGATCATTACCGGCTGATCTGGCGCGACAGCAGCCATCGGGAGCATATCGCCCACGACCCTTACAGTTTTCCGCCACAACTGACCGACTTCGACCTGTATCTTTTCGGCGAAGGCAAGCACCGCCATGCCTACCGTTTCATGGGCGCGCATCCGCACCAGGTGGACAACGTCGTCGGCATCCTGTTCGCCGTCTGGGCGCCGAACGCGGAACGGGTCAGCGTAATCGGGGATTTCAACAGCTGGGACGGTCGCCGGCACCCGATGCGCGTGCGCGGCGGCAGCGGCGTGTGGGAGCTGTTCATCCCGGAAGTGGCGCCGGGGTGTCTGTACAAATACGAAATTCGCAACCGCCACAGCGGCGAAATCATTGCCAAGGCCGACCCCTACGCGCAGGCTTTCGAGCTGCGTCCGAAAACCGCGACCATTGCAACGGAAGCGTCCCCCTATGCCTGGGGTGACCAGGTCTGGATGGAGCGCCTGCCCTCGGTTGACTGGCAGCACACGCCGATGTCGGTCTACGAGGTGCACCTCGGTTCCTGGCAGCGCGGACCGGAAGGGGAGTTTCTCAGCTATCGACAGCTCGCCGAACACCTGGTCGGCTATGTCAAGGACATGGGTTTCACCTACATCGAACTGCTGCCGATCACGGAACATCCCTACGACCCGTCCTGGGGTTACCAGACGACCGGGTATTTCGCGCCGACCTGTCGCTACGGATCGCCCGATGAATTCCGCTATTTCGTCGATGTGTGCCATCAGAACGGCATCGGCGTGCTGCTGGACTGGGTACCGGCCCACTTTCCAAAGGATGCTCACGGCCTGGCGCGTTTCGACGGCACGCCCCTGTACGAACACGCCGACCCGCGCCGCGGCGAGCACCTCGACTGGTCGACCCTGATCTATAATTTCGGCCGCAACGAGGTGAAGAATTTCCTCCTCTCCAGCGCCGTGTTCTGGCTGCAGGAAATGCACATCGACGGCCTGCGCGTCGACGCCGTGGCCTCGATGCTGTATCTGGATTACTCCCGCAAGGAGGGCGAATGGCTCCCGAACCAGTATGGCGGCCGCGAGAACCTGGAGGCGCTGGATTTTCTGCGCGAACTCAACATTGCCGTGCATGAGGAGCATCCCGGTGTGCTGATGATCGCGGAAGAATCGACCTCCTGGCCGCAGGTCAGCCGCCCCACCTGGACCGGGGGGCTGGGCTTCGACATGAAATGGAATATGGGTTGGATGAACGATACGCTCACCTTCATGAGCAAGGAGCCCGTCTACCGGCGCTTCCACCAGGATCTGCTGACATTCAGCATGCTCTACGCGTTCACGGAGAACTTCCTGCTGCCGTTCTCGCATGACGAGGTGGTGCATGGCAAGCAATCGATGCTGCACAAGATGCCCGGCGACGAATGGCAGCGCTTCGCCAACCTGCGCGTGCTCTATACCTACATGTTCTGCCATCCGGGCAAGAAGCTGCTGTTTATGGGCACGGAGTTCGGAC
>Ga0210085_1000527_pt1 | contig 15984 bp, 8 predicted proteins | sample China_Galinas_PW_5_FD_184866 | JGI IMG/M metagenome (GOLD analysis project Ga0210085, IMG submission 184866) | Wetland microbial communities from San Francisco Bay, California, USA, that impact long-term carbon sequestration - China_Galinas_PWC_D1... | ecosystem: Environmental > Aquatic > Marine... | reverse complement strand
CCACCGATCGAGCGGATCACCCCCTGACCGACCGGGTGGGTCGTCTGCCCGCCCGCCGAGGCATTGCGCGCCTCGACCGCCCGCCGAGACAGTTCGGTATCTGTCGCCGCGCGCGGTCGCGGGCGCCCAGCCGCTCGAGCACAACGGCTACAAGGCGGCCCTCGTCCGCAGGCTGGTCACGGCGCAGCTCGAGGCGATCCGGCCGGGGTGAGCGGTAAGCGATCGGTACGGCGGTTGCAAGCATCTTGGGGGCGGGCACGGCGCCGGCGCGGTCCCACCGCAGCGGCAGGCCGCGCCACGACCCCATGCGCGACGATCCATCCAGCTACCCGACGATCGGCGACTACGCCATCATCGGCGACTCGCGGAGCGCCGCCCTGATCTCGAAGGGCGGGTCGCTCGACTGGCTCTGCCTGCCCCGGTTCGATTCGAGCTCGCTGTTCGCGGCGATCCTGGACCGGGACAAGGGGGGGCGCTTCGTCGTCTGCCCTGCCGGGGAGTTCACGGTCCACCGCCGCTACCTGCCGGACACCAACGTCCTCGAAACCACCTTCGAGACCGGGAGCGGCCGGCTGACCCTGACCGACCTGATCCCGGTGGCCTCCGAGGAGGAGAAGCGGCGTGAGCTGTGGCCCGAGCACCAGGTGCTCCGGCGCGTGGACTGTGTCGAGGGCGAGGTGGAGGTCCGGGTGCTGTGCGATCCGCGGCCCGACTATGGGCGGATCGTGCCGCGCCTGCGGCGCCGCGGCGAGCTCGGGCTCTGGTATGAGCACCGGGCGGAGGCGATGCTTCTGCGCAGCGAGATCCCCCTCGGCATCGACGGCGACGCCCCCGGGGCCGAGGGCCGGGAGACCCTGACGGAGGGCGACCGGCGTTGGCTCTCCCTGGTGTACTCCCATCGGGAGCCGGCGGTGATCCCGACCTTTGGCGAGGACGCCGACCGCAAGCTGGAGTCGACTGTGCGCTGGTGGCGCCGATGGGCCGAGCGCTGCGACTACGACGGCCCCCACCGGGACCACGTCGTGCGAAGCGCCCTGACCTTGAAGCTCCTGACCTACGCCCCGTCCGGTGCTGTCATCGCCGCGCCGACCACGTCCTTGCCGGAGGAGATCGGCGGCGAGCGCAACTGGGACTACCGCTACTGCTGGCTGCGCGACGCCTCGATCACCCTCCAGGCCTTCCTCGACCTGGACCAGGAGAGCGAGGCCCACGCCTTTTTGTCTTGGATCCTCCACTCGACCCGGCTCTCGCGACCGGAGCTCCAGGTGCTCTACGACGTCCACGGCGAGACCCGCCTGGTGGAGCGGACGCTCGACCACCTGGAGGGCTACCGGGGGTCGCGTCCCGTGCGCGTGGGCAACGACGCCCGCAACCAGCTACAGCTCGACACCTACGGCGAGGTGGCGGATGCGGCGGCCCAGTTCGTGCGCCGCGGCGGCGTGCTGGACCGGTCGATGGCCAAGATGCTCACCCAGCTCGGGGGCACGGTCTGCAAGCGGTGGGACGAGCCGGACGAGGGGATCTGGGAGCCGCGCAGCGGTCGCACCCACCACACCTACTCGATGGCCATGTGCTGGGTCGCGCTCGACCGTCTGCTCGAGCTCCACGACGGCGGCCACCTGGAGGTCGACGTGGATCGCTTCGCGAAGGTACGCAAGGCGATTCGCCACGAGATCGAGACCCGCGGGTTCAACGAGGACCTGGGCAGCTACACCTCCGAGCTCGACGGCGACCGGCTCGACGCCAGCCTGCTGCTGTTGGCCCGGACCGGTTACGCCGAGCCGACCTCGGAGCGTATGCTCGGGACGACCCGGGCGATCCAGCGCGAGCTCGGCCACAAAGGGCTGATCTACCGCTACCGGGGAGTCGACGACGGCGTCTCGGGCGGCGAGGGAGCGTTCACCATCGCCAACTTCTGGCTGGTCGACTGCCTCTGCCGCCAGGGCCGCCACGACGAGGCCGAGGCGATGTTCGACCACCTGTGCGACCTGTCCAACGACATCGGCCTCTACGCCGAGGAGATCGATCCGGACAGCGGCGAGTGCCTGGGCAACTTCCCCCAGGCGTTCAGCCACGCCGGCCTGATCGACGCCGCCCTGACGCTCGCGGCCGCCCGGGGCGAGGAGCCCGCCGTCCGCATCGGACAACGAGGAGAGGCGACGCCATGAACTGGATGAGTGCCCTGCTGTGGGGATTCGCCGCGACCGCGGTGATGACGACGCTGATGTCCATGAGCCTGGGGCTCGGGTTCTCCCGCATGAGCCTGCCCCTGGTCCTCGGCACCATGTTCACGCCGGACCGCCAGCGCGCGCCGATCATCGGCTTCGCCGTGCACTTCCTCAACGGCTGGCTGTTCGCGTTCGTCTACGGCCTGGCGTTCGAGAGCATCGGCCGGGCCACCTGGTGGCTGGGCGGCCTGTTCGGCCTGGTCCACGGGCTGGCCATCCTGGCCGCCGTCCTGCCGCTGATCGACGGCGTCCACCCGCGCATGGCGAGCGAGACCACCGGCCCGGAGCCGACCAGGAACCTCGAGCCCCCCGGCTTCCTGGCCTTGAACTACGGCCGTAGCACCCCGGCCATCGCGCTGCTCGCCCACCTCGCCTACGGCATCATCCTCGGGGCCTTCTACCAGCTGCCCGGGTAAGCCGTTCGGTCTGCTGCAGGCAGACAATCCGCAGGGGGAGCGGGTCGACCGGCGACGGTGGAGGGCGTTGAGGAGCGCGCTCGCGAGGACGTTCGAGCAGCCATCGAGGCCCGACCCGCTCCCGGCGAACGCTTCCTCCCGTCAACCCGTCGACTGCATCGCCGCCGCAATCCCGTTGATCGACAGGAAGATCGCTTCCCCGAGCGCTGTTCGCTCCGACTCGTCCTCGCTCGCCCGGAACCGCTTGAGCAGCTCGATCTGGAGCAGGTTGAGCACGTCGGTGTACGGGTTGCGCAGGCGGATCGACTTCTGGATCACCGGGCTGTTGTCGAGCAGCTCCTGCTGGCCGGTGATCGCCAGGATCGCCCGCCGTGCTTTCGCGAAGTCCTCGGCGATCCGTTCGTGGATCGAGGCCGCGCCCGCCTCCTCGGCGAGCCCGGCGTAGAGCGCCGCGATGTCGAGCCGTGCCCGTGCCATCTCTCGCTGGGCGTTGTTGACCACGGCGGTGAAGAAGGGCCACTCCCGGTAGAGCTCCTGGAGCTTGCCGAGGGTTTCGCCGTCCGGCGCATCCTCGCCCAACACCTCGCTCAGAGCCCGACCCACGCCGTACCAGCCGGGGACCAGATAGCGGGTCTGGATCCAGGCGAAGCCCCAGGGGATCGCCCGCAGATCGTCGAAGGCGACCTTGGAGCCTGAGCGCGACACCGGGCGCGAGGCGATCGGCAGCCGGCTGATGTGCTCGATCGGCGTCGCCGCGGTGTAGAACGGCCAGAGGGTGTCGTCGTCGATCAGCTCTCGGTAGGCGGCGAGCGAGCTTCGGGAGATCGCCTCCATCAGGCGAGCGGCCTCCTCGTCCGGCGCCGGGCCGTCCTCCGCGCCGTCGCGCTCAGGATCGCCGAGCTCGGCGGTCGACAGCAGCATGGCGTGGACGATCTGCTCGAGGTGGCGCCGGGCGATGCCGGCGCGACCGTAGCGGAACGAGATCACCTCGCCCTGCTCGGTGAACCGGATGCGCCCGTTGTGCACCGGCTCGGGCATGGCGAAGATCGCCTGGTTCGCCCGGCCGCCGCCCCGGCCGACGGTGCCGCCGCGGCCGTGGAAGAGCCGGAAGTCGATGCCGTGCTCGCGGCAGACCCGTCCGAGCCGGTCCTGGGCGCGGTGGAGGGCCCAGTTGGCCATCCAGTAGCCGCCGTCCTTGTTCGAGTCCGAGTAGCCGAGCATGATCTCCTGGAGGTCGCCGCGGCCGGCCAGGTAGCGCCGGTAGACCGGGTGGCTGAAGAGCGCGGCCATGCGCTCGTCGGCGGCTTCGAGGTCCTCGATGGTCTCGAACAGAGGAACCAGGTCGAAGGGGACCGCGGGCGGGTCGCCGTCCGACGACCCGGCCGGGACCAGGCCGGCCTCCTTGGACAGCAGCAGGACTTCCAGCAAATCGCTCACAGTGTGGGTCATGCTGACCACGTAGGCCTGGATCGCCCGGGGGTCGAGGGCGATCGCCTCCCGCGCCACGGTCAGGGTCTCCATGACCGCGGCGGAGCGCTCCGAAAGCTCCGCTCCCGGCGGCAGGAGCGGCCGCGGGTTGTCGAGCTCGGTCGCCAGCACCTCCAGGCGCTCCTCCTCCGACAGCGCGGAGTAGTCCTCGACGACGCGGGCGAGGCGCAGGATCTCGGCGACCGCCGCCTCGTGGACGCCGCTGTGCTGGCGGATGTCGAGGCCGGCAAGAGCGAAGCCGAAGCTCTCGACCAGCGCCAGCACCCTGGGCAGCCGGCCGTAGCGGGCGATCTGGCCCAGCCCCGAGGCCCGCAGGCTCCGGCGGACGAGCTCGAGGTCGGCCCGCAGGTCGTCGAGCCGGTAGGGGGGCTCGTCGGTGCCGGCGAGGTCATTGAGCACGGCGGGGTCCCCGTCGTCCAGGCGGGCTCGGAGCCGTCCGATCCGGTCGATCATGAAGCCGAGCTTGCGCCGATAGGGCTCGTGGCGAAACTTGCCCTCGCCGGGGCTGCGGTCGCCTCCGTCCCGCTCGTCGGAGTCGGCGATCCCGAGCCGGCGCGCGTCGCACCGTAGCGACTCGAGCAGCTCCTCCGGGATCGGCACCTGTCGATCGGACAGCGAGAGCTCGCCGCGCAGCTCCCGGAGCTCCCCCTCGAGCTGGGCGAGCGCCGCCCGCCGCTGCACGAGGACCGTCCAGCGAGTGACCTCGGGTGTGACGTTCGGGTTGCCGTCGCGGTCGCTGCCGATCCAGGAGCGGTAGCGCAGGCCCAGCCGGGGGGTGCTCGTCGGGGCGTTCTCGTGCCCCCCCTCGCGGGGGAAGCGGCGATCGAGAGCGCGCTCCACGTCCTCGCGGATGCGCGGCACCGCCTCCCAGATCATGTGGCGGAGGAAGTAGAGCCCCTGCTCGACCTCGTCCTGGACGCTCGGCCGCTCGGTGGGGATCTCGTCCGTGGCGAGCAGGACGGCGATCTCGACGTAGAGCTGCTCGAACAGGCGGTCGCGTTCGTCGGGCGTGGTGGCTTCGCGCTGGAGGGCGTCGAGCAGCTCGCCGATCCGTTGCTGCTTGAACAGCACCGTGCGGCGCCGCGCCTCGGTCGGGTGAGCGGTCAGTGTCGGCTGGATGTCGAGGCGCTCGATCAGTGCGAGGACCTGCTCGGTGTCCAGTCCGGTGCCGGCCAGCTGAGCCAGGGCCGCGTCGATCGACTCCGCCCTGGGCGCGCCGCCGGCGCCGGCGGCGCAGGCCCGGTCCCGGTTGATGCGCAAGATCTCCTGCTTTTCAGCCTGGTTGACCAGGTGGAAGAAGGTGGTGAAGGCGCGCAGCAGCCAGACGATCTCGTCGAAGTCGAGACCGGCGATGCGCTCGCCGAGCCGGCGGCGCAGCTCCGGGTCCCGCTCGCGGATTGCCCGCTTGGCGAGCAAGCGGAGCTCCTCGACCCGCGCCAGGGTCTCCCCGCTCGCCTGGTCGCGGATCGCCTGGCCGAGCAGAGAGCCCAGCAGGTTGATCTGCTCCGAGAGGGGTTCCGAGATCCCGGTGCCCTCCGATGCGAGCTCGAGGCCCTGCCAACGCTGACGCTCAGACGTCATGCCAGGTGGGGGCGCTCGCCCGGACCGTCCAGCGGCATGGTGGCCTGAGCCGCCTTCAGGAAGCTCCCAGCCCAGTGGTAGATGTCTTCGTTTCGGACCGCGGCTCGCAGCCGCTCCATGCGCTCGTGGCGCTCGTCGGCGTCGAGCTCGAGGGAGCGCTGGATCGCCGCCGCCAATCCTTCCTCGTCCCACGGGTTGACCAGTAGGGCGCCGTCGGCGAGCTGGGTCGCCGCCCCGGCGAAGCGGCTCAGCACCAGCGCGCCGTCGTCCGCGCCGGCGGCGCAGTATTCCTTGGCCACCAGGTTCATGCCGTCTTCGAGCGGCGTGACCAGCGCCGTGTCCGCCGCCCGGTAGTGGGCCAGGAGCTCGGTTCGATCGAGCGGGTGGTAGTGGTACTGGATCGGGATCCAGCCCGGCGCCGCGTGGGCGCCGTTGATCTCGCCCACCAGGGTCTCGATCTCGCGCTTGAGCTCGGCGTAGACCGGGACCACTTCCCGGCTCGGATTGATCACCTGGAGCAGCACGACGTTTTGGCGCCACTCCGGGTGCCGTTCGAGCAGGGTGCCGAAGGCGCGAAGCTTGTGACGGATCCCCTTGGTGTAGTCCAGGCGGTCGACGCCGAGGAGCACCTTGCGCCCGGTGCCGAGCCGGCGCCGGAGCTCGCCGGCACGCTGCTCGACCGCCGCCTCGCGCGCCGCCGAGAAGAGGTCGTAGTAGTCCACCCCCACCGGGAAGGCGCCGATCTCGAAGCGCCGGGGGCGCCCGTCGATCACGGCCTCCACCGGGTGGCTGACGTGGTGGCTCGGCTCGCGCGGGCCGCCGCCCAGCTCCGGGTCGAGGCGGCGCAGGCAGGCCAGGAAGTTGGCCACGTGGCGGTCGGTCTGGAAGCCGATCAGGTCATGGTCGCAGAGGGCGGAGAGGACCCGCTCGGCCTGGGGCAGGCGAAAGAACAGCTCGGGAGGCGGGAACGGAATGTGCTGGAAGAACGCGACGCCGCTGGTGATGCCGCGCTTCTCGAGCTCCTCGCCGACCAGCAGGAGCTGGTAGTCGTGGATCCAGATCAGGTCGCCCGGCCGATGGATCGCTTCGAGCGCCGCGGCGAACTTCCGGTTGACCTCCTGGTACGCGGGCCAGAACGTCGGCTCCGTGCGGCTCTGCTCCTCGAGCCCGTGGAAGACCGGCCAGACCACCTGGTTGGCATAGCCCAGGTACCAGGAGCGCACCTCGTCGGCGGAGAGCTCGATGGGCTGGAGCGAGAAGCTCCTGCGCCGGGGGTCGCCGTTCGCGGCGTTCTCTGGCTGACTGCCTTGTTCCAGCTCCCGCTCCATCGTCAGCTCCCGGTCGTGCCACCGACCGAGCTCCTCCTCGGGCACGCCGCACCAGCCGAGCCAGACGCCGCCGCGGGCGCGGAGCACCGGGGAGAGGGCGTTGATCATGCCGCCGGACATGGGTAGAACGGTCCAGTCGTCGCCGCCGCCGCTCCGGCCAAGGGTCACCGGCAGGCGGTCGAGCGCGAGGATCAGCCGTCCGGAGCGGGCGGAGTCACCGACGGGCAAGGCGTCAGTCTGCGGCAGCGTCCTGTGGCGAGACGGATTGGCGATCTTGGCGACGGGCATGGGCGACCTCCTGCGGGACTCGAGTCGATGACAGGGCGATAGAAAATGATGCAGGATCTGCGCCGGAGCTCGGCGGCTGCTCGGGCGCATGACAGTTTCCAGGGCGTGTTCGGCAGGATCGTGGCGAAGCCGTGGCATCCTGCCGACGATTCGGCACCTCGTGCTCGAGGGAGGTCGTGGAGGAAGATTCGGATCGGGGCGCCTGTTGCACGCGGGGTGAGCGTCAACCGATTCCAGACGATGCACGATCCCTCCCCCTTCCTGGCAGATCTTCCCCGCCCCGGGCGCGAGGCCGCGGACCTGTGCCGCGATTTCAGGCGCTACCTCGTCCTGACCCTCGGCCGGGATCCCTGGGCCCACGACGACTACTCCGACTATCAGGCCCTGGTTCTCGCCGTGCGCGACCGGCTGATGATCCCGTGGCGCGAAACCATCCGGCTGCGCCGGGCCCACGACAGCCGCCGGACCTACTACCTGTCGATGGAGTTCCTGATGGGTCGGGCGCTGACCAACGCCCTGCTCAACACCGATCTCGAGCAACCGGCGCGCGGAGCCCTGACCGAGCTCGGCCTGCGGCTCGAGGAGCTGGTGATGGAGGAGCCGGACGCGGCCCTGGGCAACGGCGGGCTGGGCCGGCTGGCCGCCTGCTTCCTCGACTCCTGCGCGACCCTCGAGCTGCCGGTGGTCGGTTACGGCCTGCGCTACGAGTACGGCACCTTCCGCCAGCGGATCGAGCACGGCCGCCAGGTGGAGGAGCCGGAGCACTGGCTGCTGCGCGGCAACCCGTGGGAGGTCGAGCGGCCGGAGCTGGGCCAGGTCGTGCGCTTCGGCGGCTCCACCGAGCTCCGCCCGGGGGCGAACGGCCGGCTCCAGGTCTGCTGGTCGGACACGGAAGACGTCTTTGCCGTGCCGTACGACACGCCGGTTCCGGGCTACAGGAACGGCACGGTCAACACCCTCCGATTGTGGAAGGCACGCGGCACCGACAAGTTCAGCCTCGAGGAGTTCAACGCCGGCGACTACACTGCCGCCGTCACCGCCAAGAACCGGGCCGAGAACCTGTCGATGGTGCTCTACCCGAGCGACGAGAGCGAGAACGGCCGGCGGTTGCGGCTGCGCCAGCAGTACTTCCTCGCCAGCGCCAGCCTCCAGGACGTGCTGCGCCGCTGGATCCTCGATCACGGTCCCGACTTCACCGACTTCGCCGAAAAGAGCTGCTTCCAGCTCAACGACACCCACCCGACGGTGGCGATCCCGGAGCTCATGCGGTTGCTGATGGACGGCCAGGGGCTCGAATGGGAGGAGGCGTGGCGGATCACCTCCTCGACCATGGCCTACACCAACCACACCCTGCTGCCGGAGGCGCTCGAGCGCTGGCCGCTGGCCATGTTCCGCCAGCTCCTGCCCCGGGTCACCGAGATCGTCGAGGAGATCGACGCCCGCTTCCTCGCCCAGGTGGCCGAGCGGTGGCCGGACGAGCCGGAGCGTCAACGCCGCATGAGGATCATCGAGCGGGGACCCTCTGGGATCGATCCCCAGGTGCGCATGGCGCACCTCGGCGTGGTCGGCAGCCGGTCGGTCAACGGGGTCGCGCGGCTTCACAGCGAGCTGCTCCAGCAGGGCATCTTCCGCGACTTCTACGAGCTCTGGCCGGAGCGGTTCAACAACAAGACCAACGGGGTCACTCCGCGGCGCTGGTTGGCGGCCTGCAACCCGCGGGCGAGCCAGCTGATCACCGAGGCGATCGGAGACGGCTGGATCACCGACCTGCCGCGGCTCGAGGGCCTGCGGCCGTTCGCCGACGACCCCGCCTTCCGCGAGCGTTGGCGCGAGGTCAAGCGTGCCAACAAGCGGGTCCTGGCCAGGACGGTGCGGGACCTCTGCGGCATCGAGCCCTCCCCCGACGCCCTCTTCGACGTCCAGGTCAAGCGGATCCACGAGTACAAGCGCCAGCTCCTGAACGTCCTCCACGTGATCCACCTCTACGACCGGATCAAGCGGGGCGACGTGGACGCGAGCGCCGACTGGACGCCGCGCTGCGTCCTGATGGCTGGCAAGGCCGCGCCGTCCTATCGCATGGCCAAGACGATCATCGAGCTGGTCCACGCGGTCGCCGCGGTGGTCGACGCCGACCCGGACGTGGGCGACCTGCTCGAGGTCGCCTTCCTGCCCGACTACCGGGTGTCGCTGATGGAGGTCATTTGCCCGGCGACGGAGCTCTCCGAGCAGATCTCCCTGGCCGGCAAGGAGGCCTCCGGCACCGGCAACATGAAGCTGATGATGAACGGGGCGCTGACCATCGGGACGCTCGACGGGGCCAACGTCGAGATCCTCGAGGCGGTCGGAGAGGAGCACTTCTTCCGCTTCGGCCTGACCGCGCAGGAGGTCGAGGCCCTGCGGCCGGAGCACGACCCGCGGGCGCGGATCGCCGGCGACGAGGACCTGGCCCGGGTCATGAACCTGCTCGAACGGGGGCACTTCATCAGGCCGGGCACCGGCTCCGGCGCGTTCGACCCGATCCTCCATCAGCTCACCGACGGCGGCGATCCGTGGATGATCACCGCCGACTTCCGCTCCTACGTCGACGCCCAGGAACGGGCTGCCCGCGCCTACCGGGACGTCGAGGCCTGGACCCGCTCGAGCATCCTCAACACCGCCTCCTCCGGCGGGTTCTCCTCCGACCGCACGATCGAGGACTACAACCGGGAGATCTGGCACCTCGAGCGCCTACCGGTCGACCTCTAGCGCCGCGGCGCCCCGCCTGGCGGAGCAGGGCGTCCGCTGACCGGTACCGGGGATGCTGGCCAGGGGCCGGTCAGACGCCGCCGACGGTGGAGGCCGATCGGGCCGGGCGGTGCCCCCGTCGGGCGGTCCGCCGGGTCGCGCGCCAGGCGCCGGCGCCGAGTGCCGCCAGGCCGAGCAAGGACAGGCCGGCGCCGAGGCGGAGCCCATCGGGTCGGTAGACGAGCTCCAGGTACCCGGAGGGGGCGTCGCCGCCCACGTCGACGCCGAGCAGCACTCCGCGGACCGCCTCGATCGGCACGGGCCGGTCGTCGACACGGGCGTGCCAGCCGGGGTCCCAGGTCTCCGCGATCACCACCGTCGCCGGCTCCGGCGTCGTCCAGCGAACCGCCCAGTGGCCGGGGGAGCGCTCGAGCACGTCGAGGCTCCGCTCGGCCCGTCTGCCGGCCCGCGGGTCCTGCCAGCGGACCACCGGCATCCTTCCCGGCCGGCGCCAGACCCGGGCGTCCTTGCCGTCGTAGGCCAGTCGCCACGGTGGCACCCCGCCATCCTCGGGAGCCTCGATCTCCGGAGAGGGGGCGCCCGGAGGCGTCACCACCCAGCGCACTCCGAGGCGATCGAGCCACGGGCTCGCCCAGCGCCGGATCGGCTGGTAGAACACCGGGTCCGGCGCGGCGAACGAGGCGTAGGCCTTCTGGTAGTCGTGGAGCTTGACCGGCGTGTCGCCGCGCACGTCGTAGAGCCGGTAGACCATGGCGGCGTTGGGGTGGAGGACGGCGCCGGTGCCGGCGATCCGTTCGAGCGCTCCGGCCCGGTGGCGCAAGAAGCGCACCGCTCCGGTCTCCGGGTAGAGCGCCGCGGCCGAGAGCCCGGGGTTGGTCCAGGCGTGGGCGAAGGCGAGGTCGGCGATCAGCACGGCGAGCAGGAGCGGCCAGAGGAGGCGCCGGCGCGGGGCGCTCAGCCAGAGGCTCGCCGCCAGGGCCAGGGCGACGGCGACGACGATGGCGGTCCAGGCGGCCTCGGTGGGGAGGAGCCCGGCCGAAGCCCAATCATCCCGGAACAGAACCCAGCACAGGCCGACCAGGGCGAGCACGGCGGTCGCGGCGGCGAGCAGCGCCCGCCGGCCCCCGCTCGTCGAGCCGGCGAGCCAGGCGTCGACCCCCCGGGCGGCGAGGATCGCCAGGCCGAGGTCGAGCCCCAGCTTCAGGTAGTGGGTGAGGCTCTTGTCGATCACCGGCAGGGCCAGCAGCACGTGGCGGACGCCCGGCGCCTGGTAGGCGGCCAGCAGGGCGAACAGGGTCATCGCCGCCACTGCCAGCCAGCAACGCTCTCTGTCGATCCGCTCCGTCTGGACCGCCGCTCGGGCTGCCGCGTCGTCCCCGCCCGCTCGGGCGTGGCGCCATCCGCTCCACGCCGCCGCCACCCCGGCCGCCGCCAGCAGCAGGGTCGCCGTGCCGGCGTAGATCGCCGTCGCCGGGTCGTTGAACGGCCCCCACCAGGTGCCCGCCCGGCCCGCGGCGAGGGCTTCGGCGGTGACCGGGGCGAGTGGGTTCGGCGCGGCGCTACCGAAGACCTCGGGCATCACCAGCCGCAGCAGGAGCTTGCCGACCAGGGCGAGGGACGGCGCCGTGTACGGCAGCTCCACCAGCCACTTGCTGCTGCGCAGGACGGTCGCCGCGAGCGGCACCAGCTCGACCGCCGCCAGCAGTAGGGCGACGATCCAAGCGCCGCCGAAGGCGACCGCCGTGGCGAGCCTCCGCGCCGGCCAGCGCACCACGAGATAGACCGCGGTCAGCATGCCGGTGAACACCGCGGTCTCCGGGTGGCCGCCCAGCAGCTCGAGCCCGCCGAACGCCGCCAGCCAGGGCCACGCCGCCGGCCGCCGGGCGAGCCGCTCGGTGGCCCAGAACACCCAGGGCACGAGGGCGTGGCAGTTGGCCATCGGGTAGAGCAGCCAACTGGTCACCACGCCGGAAAGCGGGAACGCCACCGCCGCCACCAGGGCTCCGCGCTCGCTCGCCCCGAGCTGGCGGGCGAACGCCCAGGCGCCCAGGCCGCCGATCAGCAGCCGCAGCCAGGGCAGGAGCACCAGGCCGAGCTGGAGCGGCAGCGCCGCGAACACCAGGTGGAGCGGGAAGAGCGGCGCCGACGAGCCGTTCGACCAGAACGGCGTGCCGGAGAACTGGAACGGGTTCCAGTAGGGCAGGCGCCCCTCGCGCAGCTCGGCGCGCATGAAGATCAGCCAGGGCTCCACCTGGTGAGTGACGTCGCGCAGATGCGGGTTGCCGGCGGTCGGGTCGAGCGCCGGGCCCGCGGTCTGGCTCGCCTCCTGCCCCATCTCTTGCCCCATCTCTTGCCAGGGCGGCAGCGTGCCCAGGCTCGCCGCCGGGCTGGGCACCCCGTCGGGCAGAGCCAGGGCCGGGGCGAGGAGCACCATCGCCGCGATTCCGGAGACCGCCCAGGCCCGTCGCCAGGGCTGACCCCGTGAGTGTCCGGACCCTGAGGCCCAGCCGCGGCGGCGCACCGCGAGCGGTGCCAGCGACAGCAGGAGCAGCACGGGCAGGGCAGGATTCATCGGAGGGGATCTTCCCACAGGATCTCGGCCCGTTCGGGGCATCCCGGGATCGCTCCCGGTCCGCTGCCGTGGGGCGTTTCACTACCTGCCGGGGTGGCCCGCTCCTCCCCTCCGAGGCGTTGTGCCGATCCCCGTGGCGCGCCAGGGTGAATCTGGAGTCCGCGGCCTTCCGCCGCACAGGCTCCGCGGCGACCGCTCACGAGCGACGCCGGCGACGGGAGGGAGATGCACTCGAGACGGAGCGGGTGCGCTCGGCGCCGCCGAGGCGACCGGGACGGCACGGAGATCCCACGGTGAGCGACCGCACGCTGCGCGGACGCCTCCACCTGCTGCTGGTGCAGTGGCTGGTCGTCTTCCTGTCGGTCTCCGGGATGATCGGCCTGTTCGCCCTGCGCCACATGCGCACCCATGTGGAGCAGGATCGCCTGCTCCTGGCGCGCACGGTCTCTCACTACCTGGACTCGGCGCTGCTCAACGCCCTCCAGGGGGTCGGTCGCCTGGTCTCCGAGCTGCCCGCTCCCGACGACTCCGGCCACTGGGACGGCGCAGCCCACTCCGAGCTGCGCTCGTTCCGGTTCCAGTTCCTGTTCCGGAGCGCCATCTTCCTCCTCGACGAGGGGGGCAACGTCCTGGTCTCCGACCCGTCGTTCGCCGACCCGCCGCCGATTCCGGACGCAGGTGGGCTCGACGTCTATCTGGCGCGCCCGCGGATCAGCCCCCTGCTGCGCAAGGGCGACCGCCGGGTGCTGCTCCTGACCTATCCGTTCGAGCGCGACGGCAAGCGCTACAGCCTGGTGGCCGAGATGAGCCCGCGCGGCTCGATGCTTTCGGTGGTGCTCCAGAACCTGGCGCCCGAGCCGGAGCTCCACCTGGTGGTGATCGACAACGCGGCCACGGTCATCGCAGCGCCCGACCACCAGCAGCTCTTCAACGCCATGGCGCCGGCGGATCAGCTCGGTGCCCGCATCCGCGCCCGGCGGCCCCTGGTCACCGAGGTCTCGACCTGCACGATCTGCACGGGCGGGTCCAAGACCGGGGACTTCCTGACCGTCATGGTGCCGCTGCGCAACGCTCCGTGGGGCGTGGCGATCCAGCAGGAGGACGCGGAGGCGTTCGCCGTCGTCCGGCCGTCCCAGCTCGGCTTCGTCGCCACGGCGATGCTCCTCTTGCTGATGGGACTGCTTCTCTCCCGCGGCCTGGGACGCTCGGTGATCGAGCCGATCGGCCAGCTCTCCGAGCAGGCGGAGCGCCTGCGCCAGGGGGATCTCAAGACGCCGATCATCGTCGAGGGAGACCGGGAGCTCCAGATCCTGGCGCGCAGCCTGGACGAGGCCCGGAGCCAGCTCGGCACCACCCTGGGCGAGCTCCAGGGGCTCAACGAGCACCTGGAGGAGCTGGTCGCCGATCGCACCCTGGAGCTACGCTCGCGCTACGAGGACCTGAAGCTCCTCTACGACGTGGCGGCCCTCTGCGCCCAAGAGCGCCGACCGAGCCGGTTCATTCCGCCGGTTCTCCAGCGGATCTCGCGCCGCTTCGCCTTCCACGCGGTGGCCCTGGTCACCACGCCGCCGGACGGCCCCCAGCGACGCTACGTCCACCCGGAGAGGACGACGCTGCCCTGGCTCGGTGCTTCGGCGGCGGCGCCCGAAGGCTGGCAGCGGCGCGACCTCGTCTACCACAGCGAGTCCAAGGGGGTGCTGTTCTACCGCTGGCCGGAGGCCGAGGACCAGCCGGCGGTGGAGGCGCTCCAGCACGAGCTGGCGCTCTCGCTCCACTCCGCCTACCAGCTCCGTCGGACCTTGATCCAGGACGCCCAGCGCAAGGTCCTGGTGCGGCGGCTGTTGGCGGCGGCCGAAGAGGAGCGCCGGCGGATCGCCCGCGAGCTCCACGACGAGATCTCCCAGCTCCTGACGGCGATCCAGCTCTCCCTCGAGCACGCGGCCGAGCGCCCGGACGAGCTCGACCGCCTCGACCGGGCCAAAGAGCTGCTGACGCGGACCCAGCAGGAGGTCCACCGGGTGATCTTCGACCTGCGTCCGTCGCTGCTCGACGACCTGGGGCTGGCCGCCGCCGTCCGCTGGTACGCTGAGCAGTATCTCGAGCCCGAGGGGATCGAGGTCGGACTGGAAGTGGAGGAGGAGATGGAGCTGCCGGACGAGGTCGAGATCACGGCGTTCCGGATCTTCCAGGAGATCACCACCAACATCCTGCGCCACGCCAAGGCAGAGCACGTTTCGATCGAGCTCGAGCTGCGACCCGGCGCCGGTGCCAAGGGAGCGAGCGAGCCGGCCGATGAGGCGGAAGCCCGCGGCGCGATCCTGGTGTTGGCGGTCGAAGACGACGGCGTCGGCTTCGAGCCCGACGAGCAGTCGGGCGGCGGCGCCGGTCTCGTCGGCATGCGTGAGCGGGCGGACCTGATCGGCGGCACCATCGAGATCGACAGCGAGCCGGGGCTCGGCACCCACGTGCGGCTCGAAATCCCTCTGGAATAAGGGCTTGCGAATGAATCGCCGACCCCTTCGCCGCGGCCGGAGATTCGTTCCCGAGCTCTGGGAGGACGCGCCATGATCCGGATCCTGATCGTCGACGACCACGACCTGGTCCGCGAAGGCCTGCGGACGATCCTGGAGCAGGAGCCCGGCTTCGAGGTGATCGGCGAGGCCGGCGACGGCCAGGAGGCGATCCGGGAGGCGCGCCGCCTGGAGCCGGACGTGATCCTGATGGACTTGAACCTGCCGGGCGGGATCGGCGGCCTCGAGGCGACCGAGGCGGTGCTCGCCGACCGGCCGGAGGCCAAGGTCATCATCCTGACCCAGTACGAGCAGCGCGAGTACATCAAGCGGGCGCTGCGCATCGGCGCCCAGGGGTACGTGATCAAGCGGAGCGCGTCGCGGGACTTGAAGGAGGCGATCCGCACCGTCTTCCAGGGCCGGCGCTACCTCCACCCGGTGGCCGCCGACGAGCTGATCGAGATCATGACCCGCGGCGAGAGCCTCGACGAGGAAGATTACGAGAAGCTCACCCGCCGCGAGCGCCAGGTGCTGAAGCTCCTGGCCGAGGGCAAGACCAGCCGGGAGATCGCCAAGTACCTTGGGGTCAGCCTCAAGACCGCCATGACCCACCGCGCCAACCTCATGGCCAAGCTCGGCGTCCACTCCCGGGCCGAGCTGATCAAGTACGCCATCCGCAAGGGCGTGATCGACGTCGAGCGGCCCGAGTAGGGGAGCAGAGGGAGTCGGCACGCGTCTCGCCCAGGCGGTCCTTCGGCGAGAGGTTCGCCGGGAGCGGCCCGGGCGGCGCCGGCTCCGGGACGGCGCGCGTTACAGCTTGTTGGGAGA
>Ga0210085_1000526_pt1 | contig 15998 bp, 16 predicted proteins | sample China_Galinas_PW_5_FD_184866 | JGI IMG/M metagenome (GOLD analysis project Ga0210085, IMG submission 184866) | Wetland microbial communities from San Francisco Bay, California, USA, that impact long-term carbon sequestration - China_Galinas_PWC_D1... | ecosystem: Environmental > Aquatic > Marine... | reverse complement strand
TCGGCGCGCGGCACGACCTCACCGTCGAGCGCGACCGCGACGCCGCGGGCGCCATCGCCGGCGCCACTCTCGCGCACCGCGTCGGCGAGCGTCGCATCCGCCGGCAGCTCGCGCGGCTCGCCATTCAGCTCGATCCTCATATCGTTGCCTCCGAGCACTCGAGCTGCTTGACGAGGGTGGCGGCGGCCAGCGGCGCCAGCAGGATGCCGTTGCGGAAGTGGCCGGTCGCCCAGAGCAGGCCCTCAAGCGGCGCCGGGCCGACCAGCGGCAGGTTGTCGGGGGTGCCGGGACGCAGGCCGGCCGCGGCCTCGACCAGCTCCATCTCAGCGACCTCGGGTAGCAGGCGGTAGGCCTCGCGCAGCAGCTCATGCACGGCGCCCGCGGTGACCGCCGTGTCGAAGCCCTGCTCCTCGACCGTGGCGCCGGCGATCAGCCGGCCGTCGGGGCGGGGCACAAGATAGATCCGCTCAGAGGCGACGATGCGGCTGCAGGGCGCCGCGCCCTCGCGCGAGCGCAGCTCGAGGATCTGGCCCTTGACCGGGCGCACCGGCGGGCGGGCGGGCTCGGGCAGCCACTCGGCGCGCGCGGACCAGGCGCCCGCGGCGAGGATGACGGTGGCGGCGCGCAGCTCCTCGCCCCCCGCCAGCCGCACGCCGGCGAGCCGCTCGCCGCCGAACAACGCCGCCTCCACCTCGGTCCCGCTCAGCAGCTCGACCCCCTCGGCCTCGAGCGCCGCCAGCAATGCCGCGGTCAGCGCCCGCGGGTCGATCGAGCCCTCGGCCGACGCGTGGACGCCGCCGCCCAGCGAGGGCGTCAAGCCGGGCTCGAGCTCGCGGCAGCGCCGCGGCGACAGCCACTCGGCGCCGAGCTCGAGTGAGCGCTGCAGCTCGTGCACGCGGCGCAGCCCGGCGGCCTCGTCGCGGTCGAGCGCGACGTGCAGGGCGCCGTCGCGGCGGTAGCCGGTGGCGACTCCGCCGGCCTCCTCCAGCTCGGCGACGAACTCCGGGTAGAGCTCGGCCGCGGCCAGGGTCAGCTTCAGCAGCTCCGGCTCGCCGAAGCTGAGCTCACCGACCGGAGCCAGCATCCCGGCCGCGACCCGCGTCGCCCCGGCCGGCGGCTCCGCGCGCTCGACGACCGCCACCCGGGCGCCGCGCTGAGCCGCGCGCCAGGCGCAGCAGAGGCCGATGACGCCACCGCCGACGACCACCGCATCGAAACTCCACTTGCTGGAACTCTCGCTCAAGACTTGCCTCCGCCGGCATTACCCGGATCAGGTCCAGACGGTCGGTGGCCTCGATGCCACCCTCTCAGCCCTGGTGGGGCTCCCGTATTACCTCGATGGTACCCGTCTCCCCGCGCTGGCAAGCGGTCCCGGCGCCTAAGATCGGGTAATGAGCCTGGCGCCACCCGAGGCACACGGACCGCTGCGGCGCGAGCGGCTGCGCACGGCGCGGCTCTACTTCGTCTGCGAGGCGCTGCCCGGCGGTCACGAGCCCGAAGCGCTCTTGCAGGCGGCGCTGAACGGCGGCGTCGACATCGTCCAACTGCGCGAGAAGGAGCTGGGGCGCGAGGGGGTCGAGCGCTCGGCGCAGACCTTCCGCCGCCTCTGTGACACCTACAGCGCCCTCTTCATCGTCAACGACGACCCGTACCTCGCCCAAACCTGTAATGCGGATGGTGTTCATCTGGGACAGGACGACATGCCGGTGGAGGAGGCTCGGGAAATCCTTGGACCGGAGAAGATCATTGGGCTCTCCACCCACTCAAGAGATCAATTGGCCGCCAGCGGGCCATCCGCGGTCGACTACGTGAGCGTGGGGCCGATCTGGGAGACGCCGACGAAAGCCGGTCGGCCCGGCGTCGGCCTGGGCCTGGTCGAGCACGCCACGGCGCACGCCCCCCACCCCTTCTTCGCAATCGGCGGGATCGAACCGGCCAACGCGGCCGAGGTCGTCGCCGCCGGGGCGCGCCGGCTCGGCGCAGTGCGGGCGATCCGCGACGCCGAGGATCCGCTGGCGGAGGCGGAGGCGCTGCGCGCCGCCCTCGCGGTCGCCGGGGAGGCAGCGCCCGGTGGCTGAGAGCGGCGGGGAGCCGCGCAAGCGCAAGCAGCGCGGCGGCGAGGCGGCGAGCCCGCGCGAGCGGATGGAGCGCGGCTACGCGCGGGCCGAGCAGCGCAACCAGGAGGTGCGCGAGAGCCTCGAGCCGCTGGCCGAGGGCGAGCGGCCGCTGGTGGTGACGCTGGGCGCGGTCGTCGCCGGCCTGATCGCCGCCTCGATCCTGATCGGCTACCTGGCCGGCGCCGAGGTCGACGGCGATAAACCGGAGCTCGCCCAGGTGCTGGCGCCGGCGCTGATCATGGGCGTGATGTCGTGGGGCATGTGGCGCGCCCGCTACTGGGCCGTGCTCGGCTTTCAGCTGCTGCTCGTCTTCCTTATCTTCAGCGCCGTCTTCGGCCTCGCCGTGCAGGCCTCGAGCGTCGGCCAGTTCGCCGTCACCTTCGGCCTGCTCGCCGTCACCGGCTCCTTCTTCTACTTCATGGTCAAGGCGATGGCGCGGATCCAGATGCCATCCCGGAAGTAAAACGCCACCTCCTCCGCTTCGCGTCCGGGGGTGGCGTCTACGCGCCACATCGGCGCCGCTCGCAGAGAATCAGATCGTGATGCTCGCTGATTGGTTCTTCGAGCGGCGAGGATTCGACGTTCTATAGGCTCAGGATGTGGCGGATTCTTTTGACTTGATTGTCATCGGCGGCGGGCCCGGCGGCTACGTCGCCGCGATCCGTGCCGCGCAGCTCGGCAAGAAGACCGCCGTGGTCGAGCGCGACAAGCCGGGCGGCCGCTGCCTCAACTACGCCTGCATCCCGGCGAAGACGGTGCTGCGCTCGGCGGAGATCTACGACCAGGCCCGCGACAGCGCCGAGCTCGGCGTCGTCGCCAAGGACGTCTCGCTCGATTGGGACGCCCTCGGCAAGCGCCGCGCCGCAGTTTCCGAATCACTCTCCGACGGCGTCAAGATGCTCTGGGACAAGAACAAGGTCAAGCTGATCGAGGGCGACGGCTCGCTCACCGCCGACGGCGACGTGAAGGTCGGCGACGAGGTCTACGAGGCCGGCAGCGTGATCCTCGCCACCGGCTCGGTCGCGCGGCCGATCCCCGGGGTCGAGTTCGGCGACCGCGTGCTCGACACCTGGGGGGCCTGGTCGCTGGCCGAGCGGCCGAAGAAGATCGCCGTGGTCGGCGCCGGCGCCTCGGGCTGCGAGCTTGCTTCCGCCTACGGCCGCTTCGGCACCGAGGTGCTGCTGATCGAGATGCTCGACCAGATCCTGCCGGCCGAGGACAAGGACATGGCGCGGGTGGTCGAGCGCGCCTTCAAGAAGCAGAACATCGCGATCTCGACCGGCAGCCCGGTCGAGGACGTCGAGGTCGGCGGCAAGTCGGTCAAGTTCAAGTACGGCGGAGAGAGCGCCGAGGTCGACTACCTCTGCGTCGCCGGCGGCCGCGGCGCCGACGTCGAGGGGCTCGGGCTCGAGGGCGCCGGGGTAGAGATGGAGGACAACGGCAAGGTCAAGGTCGACGAGCACGGCCGCACCTCAAACGCCAAGGTCTACGCGATCGGCGACCTGGTCAACGCCAAGGCGCTCGCCCACAAGGCTTCCGAGGAAGGTGTCGTCGCGGTTGAGCACGCGGCCGGCGAGAATCCCCATCCGGTCGACCAGAACCTCATCGCCGGAGCCACCTTCTGCCACCCGCAGGTCGCCAGCGTCGGGCTCACCGAGGCAGCGGCCAAGGAGGCCGGGCACGAGGTCAAGGTGGGCAAGCAGAAGCTCGGCGGGGTCGGCGGCGCAACGGTCTACGACGACAAAGACGGCCTGGTCAAGCTCGTCGTCGATTCCAAGTACGGCGAGATCCTCGGCGCCCACATCGTCGGCAACCGCGCCTGCGACATGATCGCTGAGCTGGTTGCGACGATGGCGCTGGAGGGCGGATACCAGGAGCTGGCGCAGATCGTCCACCCGCACCCGACGATCTCCGAGGCGGTGCTCGACGCGGCACGGGCTGTCGATGGCTGGGCCATCCACGCCTAGGGCGACCTTCTACTTCGACCTGGGCTCGCCCTACGCGTACCTGACCGCGGAGCGGATCAGCGCCGCCTTCACCGACGCCGAGCTGGAGCAGCCGGAGTGGCAGCCGGTCCTGCTCGGCGGGCTCTTCCAGCACTTCGGCCGCGACTCCTGGGGCAACGGGCCCGAGCGCGAGGCGGGCATCGCCGAGGTCGAGCGGCGCGCGGGCGAGTACGGGCTGGCGCGACTCGCCTGGCCGGAGCCATGGCCGGGCAACATGCTGTTCGCGATGCGGGTCGCGACATTCGCCAAGCAGACCGGCCGTACGGTCTCCTTCGCCCTCGCCGCCTTCCGCCAGCAGTTCGCCGCGGGGCGCGACCTGAGCGAGCACGACAATGTGCTGATCGCCGCCGCAGCCTGCGAGCTGCACCCGAACGCCGTCGCCAAGGCGGCCGGGACCGAAAGCGTCAAGCGCGCCCTGCGCGGGGCGACCGACGCCGCCGCCGAGCGCGGCGTGATCGGCGTGCCCTCGATCGTCGTCGGCGAGCAGGTCTTCTGGGGTGACGACCGGCTGGAGGAGGCGGTCGCCGCCGCTAGCTAAGGTGGCTGCGATGGCCGATCTGCCCGACGCCGGCACCTGCTACGAGTTGCTCGCGCGGATGTCGCTGATCCGGCGCTTCGAGGAGGAGGCCGGCCGCCAGTACCAACGGGCGAAAGCCGGCGGCTTCCTGCACCTGGCGATTGGCGAGGAGGCGACGATCGTCGGCACCACCTCGGTGATGCGCGACGAGGACTACCTGATCGGCACCTACCGCACGCACGGGCACGCGATCGCCCGCGGCACCGAGCCGAAGCGGGTGATGGCGGAGCTGTTCGGCCGGGTCGACGGGACCAGTGGCGGCCGCGGAGGCTCGATGCACATCTTCGACCGCGACAAGCGCTTCATGGGCGGCTACGGGATCGTCGGCGGCAACCTGCCGATCGCCGCCGGCCTGGCGCTCTCCTCCGAGTACAAGGGCGAAGACGCGGTGACCGTCTGCATGTTCGGCGACGGCGCCTCCAACACCGGCAACTTCGGCGAGACGATGAACCTGGCGGCGCTCTGGTCGCTGCCGGTCTTCTTCCTGGTCGAGAACAACCTCTACGGGATGGGCACCTCGGTCGAGCGCCACTCCGCCCAGACCGATCTCTCCAAGAAGGCCGAGGGCTACGGCATTTCCGGCGAGCGGATCGACGGTATGGACGTGATCGCGGTGCGCGAGGGTGTCGCCGAGGGGATCCGGCAGGCGCGCGAGGAGCGGCGCCCGACCCTGCTCGAGGCCTTCACCTACCGCTACCGCGGCCACTCCGCGGCCGACCCCGAGGTCTACCGCAAGCGCGAGGAGGTCGAGGAGTGGCAGCGCAAAGACCCGATCGAGTCCTTCGCACAGCGCTGCGTCGATGCCGGCGTGCTCGGCGAACGCGAGGTGCAGGAGGTGCGCGACAAGGCCGACGAGCAGATCAAGGCGGCGGTCGAGTTCGCCGAGGCCTCGCCCGAGCCGGCGCTCGACAGCCTCTACGAGAGCCTCTACGTGGTCGAGCAGGAGGCCGGCTGGTACGCGGTCGACGAGCGCAGCCCCGAGCCACACCGCGGCGAGCGCGGGGAGGAAATGCCGCAGGCCGCGCGCGAGCTGGCCGAGGCGGGTGCGGCATACGGGGGGCAGCCGGACGGCCCGCGCCCTCAGGCCAGGCCGAATCCAGCCGAGCAGGGCGACGCCCAGGAGGGCGTCGAGCCGGAAGTCTCCGGCGAGGTCGAGGAGGGCGAGGACTGATGGCGACGCTGCGGATGCGAGAGGCGCTGCGCGACGCGATGGCCGAGGAGATGCGGCGCGACGAGGCGGTGCTGGTGATGGGCGAGGACGTCGGTGTGTTCGAAGGCGCCTTCAAGGTGACCGAAGGGCTGTTGGAGGAGTTCGGAGAGCGGCGCGTGCGCGACACGCCGATCTCCGAGAACACGATCGTCGGCGCCGGGGTCGGCGCGGCGATGGGCGGGCTGCGGCCGGTGGTCGAGTTGATGACGGTCAACTTCTCGCTGCTGGCGCTGGACCAGATCGTCAACCACGCCGCCGCGATCCCCTACATGTTCAACGGCCAGGCGCGGGTGCCGCTGACGATCCGCATGCCGGGCGGCGGCGGGCATCAGCTCGGGCCGACCCACTCGCACAGCTTCGAGGCCCTGTACCTGCAGGTGCCGGGGCTGCTCGTCGCCTGCCCCTCCACCCCGGCCGACGGCAAGGCGCTGCTGAAGGCTGCGATCCGCAACGACAACCCGGTGGTCTTCATCGAGCACGAGAGCCTCTACGGGGCACGGGGCGAGGTCACCGATGGCGACGGGGACGCGAACGGCGACGGTGGCCTGCTGCGATTCGGCGAAGCGGCGGTGCGGCGCGAGGGCACCGACGTGACGATCATCGGCATCCTGAAGATGGCCCACGTGGCCGAGGACGCGGCGCGGGCGCTGTCGCACGAGCACGGGGTCGAGGCCGAGGTGATCGACCCGCGCACGCTGCGCCCGCTCGACCTCGACACGATCGTCGAGTCGGTGCGCAAGACCAACCGCGCGGTGATCGTCGAGGAGGGCTGGCCGCACGGCGGTGTCGGCGCCAACCTCGCAACGCTGATCACCGAGCAGGCATTCGACCACCTCGATGCGCCGGTCCAGCGGGTGACCGGCGCAGACGTTCCTATGCCCTACTCGAAACGGCTCGAGCAGGCGGCTATTCCGCATGAGGAGCATGTGGTGCGGGCCGCCTTGGCGGCGTTGGAGGGGAGCTTGTGATGGGGGGATCGGGGGTGCCTCGCCGGATGCCTATCACCGCCTTTGGCGGTGAAATACGGTGCCGCTTCGCGGCAGGAACCTCCCTGCCCGGGGCCGCTGCGCGAGGCACCGTCGAGGCACCCCCGGTCCCCCCTCCAATCGCACTCGGAGAGACCGCCAATGGCTGACGTGGTGATGCCGAGATTGTCTGACTCCATGGAGGAGGGGACGGTTCTCCAGTGGCTCAAGAGTGTGGGCGATGAGATTGCTGTTGGGGACGAGTTGGTCGAAATCGAGACGGACAAGGCGAACATGGCTTATGAAAGTGATGTCGCCGGGACATTGACTGAGATCTTGGTTGATGAGGGTGAGACGGTGGCTATTGGCGAGCCGATTGCTCGGGTTGGGGACGCCGAGGGAAAGGATGCCTCAGCCGCGGGTCCTGTCGGGGAGGAGGTCCCCGCGGGAGATGGCGATGGGGATCGGCCGAAGGCCTCTCCGCTGGCACGGAGGATGGCGAAGGACAAAGGGCTGGATCTCTCTCAGGTGGAGGGCTCGGGTCCCGGGGGGCGGATCGTCAAGGTGGATGTGGAGCGCGCCGAGCCCGCCGGGGAGAAGGAAGCTGAGCCAGTGCCGGCGGGGACGCGGGAGCAGGAAGCTGCTGGAGGCGGGGCGGAAACCGCCAAGGGGCAGACTGCCTACGAGGAGTTGTCGAAGACTCAGCAGTTGATTGCGCGGCGGATGTCGGAGTCGAAGGCGACGGCGCCGCACTTCTACCTGCGCGCCTCGGTGGACATGAGCCGGGCGGTTGCCGGGCGGGCGCTGTTGAAGGAGGCGGCGGGCGAGGGGGACCCGGTGCCCTCATTCAACGACATGGTGGTCAAGGCCTGTGCGCTGGCGCTGCGCGAACACCCGCGCGCCAACGGCGCCTACCGCGACGGCCGCTTCGAGCTCTACTCGCGGGTCAACGTCGGCGTCGCAGTGGCTGCCGAAGACACGCTGATCGTCCCCACCCTGTTCGACGCCGACCGCAAGGGGCTGCGCCAGATCTCGACCGAGTCGAGGGCGCTGGCGAAGAAGGTGCGCGAGGGGCAGATCACGCCGCCGGAGCTCTCCGGCGCGACGTTCACCGTCTCCAACCTGGGCATGTACGGGATCGACGGCTTCTCCGCCGTGATCAACCCGCCGCAGGCGGCGATCCTCGCCGTCGGCGCGATCGAGGAGCGGCCCGTCGTCCGCGACGGCGAGGTGACCACCGCTCAGCTGATGCAAGTCGACCTCGCCTGCGACCACCGCATCCTCTACGGCGCCCCCGCCGCCGAGTTCCTCGCCCGGATCAAGGCGTTGCTGGAAGAGCCGCTCTCCCTCGCCCTCTAGCAGGTCTTTTTCGCGCCGGTTACCGCGTTCCAGGCGCGCGGCAGGGAGAAGTCGGCGGCTACGCGGAAGACGCCGGGGCGGCTGGCGCGGGCCAGGGTCCAGTCGCCGTGGCGGACGAGGCAGCCCTGGCCGCGGGCGATCGACCAGTAGGGGGTGAAGGCGACGCGGACGAGGAAGCGGCCCGGGCGGTCGATGTCGAGGGCGAAGCCGCTGTGGTTGATCGAGCGGATCCGCGCCGCGCCGTCGCCGAGCGGTTGCACCAGCGGTGCCGGGTTGCGCACCTCGTAGACGCGCCAGTGGGCGTCGCTCCAGCGCGGCAGCAGGTAGGGCGGGGTGTTCAGGATCAGGCGCCGCTCCGCGACCGAGGAGTAGTCGAGCGGGGCGTCGGGCAGCGCCACGTAGCGGATCGCGTTGTCGTGCAGCCAGGCGCGGTAGGCGCGGTCGCCGAGCAGCCCGTCGCGGTAGAAGACGTTGTCCCGCGTCGTGTCGAGCTGGCGCAGCCAGCCGCGCGCCAGTTCGAAGCCGGGCGCGAGGTAGGCCGACTCCCAGTGGTTCGCCGTCGGCGGCACCTCGATCCGTGCCGCGTCGCCGCCGTTCTCGCGCAACCAACCGGCGAGCGGGGCGAAGTAGGAGCCGGTGGTCGAGGGGTCGCCGACGCTGCGGGCGATCTGGTTGACGCTCGCGGTCAGCTGCCAGTAGAGCCCCCCGGCGATGAAGAGGGCGAGGAACCAGACAGGGACCCGGGGGCGGCGGGCGAGGATCACGGCGGCGAGCACCGGGCCGCCGAAGAGGGCGCCGAGACGGACCGCGTTGCCGCCGATCGCGTTCGGCAAAAGCCAGATCGCGGTCGCCGCCAGCAGGTAGGCGAGCAGCACACGGCGCAGCTGGCGCTCCTGCTCGCCGAGCCCGCCGGTGATGTAGAGGGCGGAGCCGCACCAGAGCGGGATCGCCAGGTAGGAGGTGAAGGCGAAGGGGAACTCGCCGGCGCCGGGGAAGGCGATGTTGGGGATCAGGGTCAGGGCGAGCGCGATCGAGGCGACCCAGGCTGCCGCTGGCCCGCGGGTCCTGTCGGGGAGGCGCCGGAGATGGGTGACTGGGTCGAAGGCGCCGGCAAGCACGACTCCTGCCAGAAAGACCGCTGCTACTGGGGAGGACAGAGCGCAGGCGGCGGAGGCGCTCAGGGCGAGGGCGGTGCGGTGGAGCTGGAGGGCGCGCAGGGCGGCCAGGGCGAAGACGACGCCTAGGGCGAAGGTGAGCTGGCCGTCGGCCAGCAGGGTGACCACGCCGGCGGCGAACCAGAGCGTCGCCCAGCGCGCCGCCTCGCCCCAGCGGTCGCGGACGAGGCGATCGAAGAGGTAGGAGGAGGCGACGACGGCCAGCGTCCCGACCAGCCGCGGCCCGAGCAGCGCCGCCAGCGGCGGGAAGAGGACGCTGTAGGTGAGGGTGTAGTGGCCGCCGTACCAGGAGCCGTTCCAGATCGCCAGGCCGCCGCGCTGGAACAGCTCGGTGCGGAAGACCTGCGCGGCGAGGTCGCCGACCGGCGGGTTCCAGGCGAGCATCGCGGTGGCGAGCACGGCGCTGAGCCCGACGGCCGGAAGCCAGTCGGGACGGAGGAGCTGTGCGCTCTTGGACTGGTCCATGGGGGTGCCGGAAGGATATGGCCGCGGCATGCGACGATTTCAAGGATGAGCGTGGAAATCCTGGTCGTACGCTGCGGCATCGTCCCCTACGAGGAGGCTCGGGCGGCCCAGCGCTGGCTGGAGGGAGCGCGGCAGGAGGGCGAGCTCCCCGACGTGCTGATGCTGCTCGAGCACACCCCGGTCTACACCCGCGGGCGCCGCTCAACCGACGCCGAGCTGCCGATGCAGGCCGAGTGGTACGAGATGCAGGGGATCGAAGTCCACGACACCGACCGCGGCGGCCGCGTCACCTACCATGGGCCCGGCCAACTGGTCGCCTACCCGATCGTCTCTCTGAAGCCCTACGAAGACGACGTGCACGAGTACGTGCGCCGGCTCGAGCGGGTCGCGATCGAGTCATTGGGCGCGCACGGCGTCGCCGCCGGCACGATCGAGGGCCTGACCGGCGTCTGGACCGAGGGCGAAGCACCCGGCCCCGAAGCCGGACCGGAGGCGGCCCGCAAGATCGGCTCGATCGGCGTCCACGTCAGCCGCGGTGTGACCACGCACGGGATGGCGGTCAACATCAACAACGACCTGCAGCCGTTCGAGTGGGTCGTCCCCTGCGGGATCGACAACTGCCGCGTCACCTCCCTCAGTCGCGAGCTCGGCGCCGAGCGGGACCTCGGCACCGTCGCGGACACGGTGGCGGCACGCTACGCCGCGATCTTCGGGCGGACGCCGGTGGAGACCGCGCCGGGGGCCCTCGGGCTCGACCTCGCTAGGCTCGGAGTCCCGTGAGCGCGGAGCGAGCAAGCGTCCATCTCTGTCTCTGCGCGCCGCGAGCGAAGCGCGAACATTTATGAGCGAGCCCATTCAAACCCGCGTCCACGTCACCCGCTCGCGGGCCAAGCCGGGCGGAACCGCGGCGGCCGGCGGCGAGGAGGCGATCCCCTTCCGCCGCGCCCGCAAGCCGCCCTGGCTGAAGGTGCCGGCCCCGGGCGGGCCGACCTACCGGCGGCTGAAGGCCGAGATCGGCAGCGACAACCTCAACACGGTCTGCGAGGAGGCGAACTGCCCCAACGTCGGCGAGTGCTGGGAGCGCGGCACGGCGACCTTCATGATCCTCGGCGATGTCTGCACGCGGCGCTGCGGCTTCTGCAACGTTCAGACCGGCGTGCCGAGCTGGAACGACCCGCTGGAGCCGCTGCGCGTCGCCAACCAGGTGAAGAAGATGGGCCTGCGCCACGCCGTCGTCACCTCGGTCGACCGCGACGACCTGCCCGACTACGGGGCAAGCGCCTTCGTCGGCGTGATCCGCTCGATCCGCATGCAGGCGCCGGGCTGCAAGGTCGAGATCCTCACGCCGGACTTCCGCGGCCAGGAGATGCCGCTGGCGAAGGTGATCCACGAGCGGCCCGACGTCTTCAACCACAACGTCGAGACGGTGCCACGGCTCTACCCGAAGGCGCGGCGCGGCTCGAAGTTCCTGCGCTCGGCGCGGGTGCTGCGGATGGCAAAGGAGATGGGGGGCGCAGAGGTGGTGACGAAGTCGGGGCTGATGGTCGGGCTCGGCGAGTCGTTTGAGGAGATGGTCGAGACGTTCGGCATCCTGCGCGAGCACCGCGTCCAGGTGCTGACCGTCGGCCAGTACCTGCGCCCAACCGAGAATCACCTGCCGGTCGAGCGCTACTGGCACCCCGAGGAGTTCGAGGCGCTCGAGCGCGAGGCCTACGCGCTCGGCTTCGAGTCGGTCGCCTCCGGCCCCCTGGTCCGCTCCAGCTACCACGCGGACCAGAACCTCCCGCAGCCCGCGGCGGCGAGCGCCTGAGCGGCGCGCGCCTCTTCAGGCCAGTTCGATCCGCTCCGGATTGGCGAGCTCGTAGAGGACGTCGATCTCGCGGCCCTGCTCGATGCGACCGACGCGCCCGGCGGAGAACTTGCGCTTGAGCTGGAAGGGGACGCCGTCCTTGGGGCGCACCTCGAGCGTCAGCTCGACCATCTGGTAGCCGGCTACCGATCCGGCGGTGCCGCGGGCTTCGAGGATCGTCGCCTTGGCGCGGCCCTTGCCGGGCGGAGGCTTCTTGCGGCGTCCGAACATCGGTTGGCGAGCCTATAGCCAGGGGGGCGCGGCGGCGGTAGGGTCGGGGCGACAACCCGGGGAGCGGCAGGGTCCCCCAAATCTATGCAAGGAGCGGACGCGATGGGCATGTTCAAGGACATGAGGGACCTGAGTAAGGCCGGCAAGCAGATGAAGAAGGAACAGGGCGGGACCTTCGGGATGATGAAGGACGGCCTCGCCCAGGCCAACCAGGCGGTGCAGCAGGTGCAGGCCGACCAGGCGCTGGCCGAGAAGCTGGCCAACGAAGGGGTCGACGGCACGGCGACGATCGTGCAGATGGTGGCGACGGGCAAGCAGGTGAACATGCAGCCGGAGCTGCAGTTCGAAATGACCCTCGACGTCGGCGGCAGCCAGTCCAGCGTCACCCACACACAGGTCGTCTCCCCCGCCCTGATCGGCCAGCTGCAGCCGGGCGCCCAGGTGCCGGTCAAGGTCGACCCGAACGACCACTCGCAGCTGCTGATCGGCCTCGCCGGGTAGCCCCGGCGGGAGTGCTCAGACGGAGACGGGCGCCGGCTCGCCGATCGGCAGCCAGCGGAAGCGCGCGGCGACGTCCGGCGGCGCGGCGGCGAGCTCGCGCTCGATTTGCTCGCGGCCCTGGCGGAAGTGCTTCCAGCCCTCGTAGTGGATCGGGATCGCCTCGCGCGGCTCGATCAGGCCGACCAGGGCACCGTATCGCGCGGTGATGGAGCCAGCCGGGTTCGAACCGGCGACCTCCTGCTTGCAAAGCAGGCGCTCTTCCAGCTGAGCTATGGCCCCTCGCCGGAAAGTGTAGGGGCGCTCAGCGGATTACCGCGCGTTTGTAGCGGTTGACCGAGAGGGCGGCGAAGACGGTGGCTATGCCGATCGCCCAGAGGGCCGCCTGCCAGACGTTGTTGCCGGCGGGGGTGCCGAGCCAGAGGGCGCGCATCGCGTCGACCGTGATCGTGAAGGGGTTGACTTCGGCGAAGGCCCGGAGGACGGCCGGCATCGAGTCGACCGGGACGAAGGCCGAGGAGATGAAGGTGAGCGGGAAGATGACGATGAAGCCGAAGGCCTGCGAGGACTCGGGCGAGGACGAGACCAGGCCGACGAAGGCGAAGACCCAGGAGAAGGCGTAGCCGAAGAGCAGCATCAGGCCGATTCCGGCGATCACATCGAGTGCGGGGGCGCCGAAGGAGAAGCCGGCGATCAGGCCGACGACGATCATGATCGCCAGCGAGACGGTGTTGGTGGCGATGTCGGCGAAGGTGCGACCAGCGAGCACGGCGGCGCGCGACATCGGCAGCGAGCGGAAGCGGTCGACAAGCCCTTTCTTCAGGTCCTCGGAGAGGCCGAGCGCGGTGACGAAGCCGCCGAAGGCCATCGTCTGCACGACGATCCCCGGGATCAGGAAGTCGACGTAGTCGTAGCCGGGGGTGCTGATCGCGCCGCCGAAGACGTAGACGAAGAGCAGCACGAACATGATCGGCTGCACGGTGAAGGAGACCAGCAGGTCGGGCGCGCGCTGGATCCGCATCAGGCTGCGCCTGGCCAGGACCAGCGTGTCGCTGAGGCTGTCGCGGAGGCCGCTCATGCTCGGTCGTCCCCTGCGGCGGGCGGGCCGCCGTCCTCGGCTTCGCTCGCGGCCCGCCCGGTGAGGCCGAGGAAGACGTCGTCGAGGGTCGGCCGGTGCATCGCCACGTCGTCGATCCCGATCCCCGCCTCGTCGAGGCGGCGCACGGCGGCGGCGATCGTGCCCTGGCGGCGCTCGACCGGGAAGCAGAGGGCGCCGCTGGGGAGGTCGCTGGGCGGGCCGGAGACGATCGGCTGCAGGGCGGCGGTCGCGGCATCGGCCTGGCCGCGGTCCTCGAGCGTGAGGTCGAGCCGCTCGCCGCCGAAGCGGTCCTTGAGTTCGTCCGAGCTGCCCTCGGCGAGCAGCCGGCCGTGGTCGATCACGGCGATCCGGTCGGCAAGGCGGTCGGCCTCGTCGAGGTACTGGGTGGTGAGCAGCACCGTCGTCCCCTTCGAGACGCGATCTTCGATCGTCTCCCAGAGGTCGATGCGGCTGCGCGGGTCGAGCCCGGTGGTCGGCTCGTCGAGGAAGAGGACCGGCGGGCGGGAGACGAGCGCGGCGGCGAGGTCGAGGCGGCGGCGCATCCCGCCCGAGTAGGTGCGGACGAGGCGGTCGGCGGCGTCGCTGAGGCCGAAGCGCTCGAGCAGCTCGGCGGAGCGGGCGCGGGGCTCGCCGCGCGGCAGGTGGTAGAGGCGGCCGACCAGCTGCAGGTTCTCGGCGCCGGTGAGGTTTTCGTCGACCGCGGCGTACTGGCCGGCGAGCCCGATCTTCGCTCGCAGGGCCCCGGCGTCGGCGTCGACATCGAGCCCGGCGACGCGAGCGCTGCCGCCGTCGGCGCCCAGCAGGGTGGCGAGAATGCGGACCGCGGTCGTCTTGCCGGCGCCGTTGGGGCCGAGCAGGCCGAGCACGGTTCCGGCCGGGGCGCGCAGGTCGACGCCGTCGAGGGCGACCACCTTGCCGTAGGACTTGCGCAGGCCGCTGGCTTCGATTGCGGCGTCGGAGGTCACCGCCGCAATCTATACGGTTCGATTACGCGACTTCAGTCGTCGAAATCGAAGTCCTTGGGGGGCTTCTGCTCGAACCAGAGGCGGTCGGCCTCGGGTGCCTCCTCGAGGAACTCCGGGGTCTCCTCGAGCACGTCCTCCTCGGGGCCGTCGGCCGGGGCGCTGTCGTCGGGCTCGGGCGCCGGCGGTCCGGGCTCAGGCTCGGGTGCGGGTGCGGGCGTGGGCTCGGCGGGCGGCGGCGGGGCGAGCTCCTCCTCGGCCTCACTCGGCGCCTCCAGCGCCTGGTCGAGCTCGTCGGAGAGGCGCTTCTCGTCCCAGAAGTCGTCGTCCTCCTCGTCCTCATAGGTGGCGCCGCTCTCCTCGGCCTCGTCGTCTTCGGTATCGAGTCCGGCGGGGGGATCGGCCGGCGCCAGGCGCGGCTCGTCGGCGAGCTCCTCCTCGATGTCGTACATCTCGGTCGGCTGCTCGGCGATCGCCTCGCGCTCCTCGGTGCTCGGCCCGCTCGGCTCGATCGGGGGGTCCTGCTCGGGAATCGCCTCATGTTCCATCGCCGGCGACTCCTCCTCGACAGGCTGCTCGGGCTCGGGGGCGCCCTGCTCGAGCTCGGGCTCCGGCGGCCCCTCCTGCAGGTCGGCGATCTCGGAGCGCGGCGAGGACCGGACGGACGGCTCGTCGTCGGCGGGCGCCTCGGCCTCAGGCGCCTCCGCGACGCCCGCATCGGGCTCCAGATCGGGCTGCTGCATGAATTCGGTCGGTGCCTCGGCGACCGGATCGGGAGACGCAGCCTCGTCCCCGGGCCGCTCTGAGGCGCCGAATGCCTCGTCCTCGAGTTGCTTCAACTCCGACGCGTCCGCGCCGTGTGACCGCTTCAACTCCAGATGCTCTTTGATCGCGTCGTCGAGAATGCCCATAAAAGCTCCCCGGGAACCTAAAGACTATGCGGGTATCCTTGCATCTGCGCGGCCTTTGGGACGATCCTCCCAACCACGCACGCGGGGCTATAGCTCAGTTGGCAGAGCGCCTGGATCGCACCCAGGAGGTCGCCGGTTCGAATCCGGCTAGCTCCATCGGCAGAAGCCCCTGCCCCTGGGCACATCGCTCTCTCAAGCCTTGCCAACCGGCGCGAACGGCGCGGCGGGATTAGCGACGGTGGGATAGACCAACCCCACGGAGAGGCGACCGAAGTCACCCCCCGCAAGCGCAGGGGTCCGCGGCGACGACTAGGTCGTAGTCGTCGCCCGCAAACGCGTCCTTTCGACCCGGGCGAGCTTGCGTTTGAGGCGCTGGAGTTGTTTCTGCTGGGCAGGCGAGCGGTCGAAGCCGGGGTGGGCGATGTTTTCGGTCTCCCGGGGGTCGGTCTTCAGGTCGTACATCTCCCACTGCGGCCGTTTCGGGTTTTCCTTCGCCACGTCGTAGTACTTGGCCAGCTTCCAGCGCCCTTCGCGGATGCTGACTATGTGGTTCGGGGGTTTCGGGTAGGGCGGG
>Ga0210085_1000525_pt1 | contig 16010 bp, 14 predicted proteins | sample China_Galinas_PW_5_FD_184866 | JGI IMG/M metagenome (GOLD analysis project Ga0210085, IMG submission 184866) | Wetland microbial communities from San Francisco Bay, California, USA, that impact long-term carbon sequestration - China_Galinas_PWC_D1... | ecosystem: Environmental > Aquatic > Marine... | reverse complement strand
CAGGGTCAACCCCATTACCGAATGACATCACACATCCTCACTGCCCTGTGTCATCGCCGCCATAACCGGACGTTTCCAGCCGGTTAACTTTCGCGCCGCGAAACCTGCTCCCATGCAACTGATCATTCTCGATCGCGATGGTGTCATCAATGAGGACTCACCCGCGTATATAAAATCTCCGGAGGAATGGATTCCGATACCCGGCAGCCTTGAAGCAATCGCCCGTCTTCACCGTGCCGGATGGCATGTGGTCGTTGCGACCAATCAGTCCGGCCTCGCCAGAAATCTTTTCGACTCGGACACGCTGGTGCGAATACACGACAAAATGCGCCGCTGCGTCTCGGATGCAGGAGGACTGATCGATGCCATATTTTTCTGTCCGCACGGTCCGCATGACAACTGCAACTGCCGTAAACCGAAGCCCGGACTGTTTCTGGATCTCGCCCGAAGGCTTCGAATCAGTCTCCACGGCGTTCCTGCGATCGGTGATTCACTGCATGATCTGCATGCAGCCAAAGCCGCGGGTGCCCGTCCCATTCTGGTCAGAACCGGCAAAGGAGCCGCGATACCTGCTACCTGCGCTGCGTCTATTGCGGTCCCGGTCTATGACAATCTTGCCTGTGCGGTTGATGATCTGCTGGATGTCAGCCAAAGGGAAAATGCGGATAACCGATGAATCACACAACTGATACTACACCCTCACAGGTGTTACTGTCTCTGCGCGCCCTGGCCTTCTGGCTTGTGTTCTCGACAACCACGGTGCTGGCGGCCATCCTGGTCATACTGATGTATCCCTTCGGTTTGCGGCGACGCCAGCAATTCATAACCTGGTGGGCAGGATTCATTCTCTGGTGGCTCGAAACGACCTGCCAGCTTCGCTATGTCGTCGATGGCGGGGAAAACATCCCGCACCAGGGTCCCGTCATCGTGTTTGCCAAGCATCAATCCACCTGGGAGACTTTTGTACTGCAACGCATCTTCCCCTCGCAAATCTGGGTGGCCAAACGCGAACTGCTCTGGATCCCGTTTTTTGGCTGGGGACTGGCGATGATGAAGCCGATCGCCATCAAGCGCGGGACTGGTCGTGCGGCCGTCATCCAGTTGATCCGGCAAGGCACGGAGCGCCTCAAGGAGGGTCTCTGGGTCATTATCTTTCCGGAGGGGACACGAGTCGCACCGGGTCAGAAGGGGCGTTATCGAATTGGCGGCGCCGTCCTGGCAGAGCATTCGGGCTACCCGGTTTTACCTGTGGCCCATAATGCCGGTGAATACTGGCCACGTCACAGCTTCATTAAACGACCCGGTACAATTCAGCTACGTATCGGTCCTCTGATTGCACCGACTGGCAGGTCCGCTCAGGAGATCATGAACGAGGCCGAGGCATGGATCGAAGCCACCATGGCCGAGATTACCACCGTGAAATAAGTTGGCATTCACCCGAATACGGCTGCCTTTACCATGTTGGCAGCGCAGGGGATCAACATCTGGCACTGTGATCTGACCAGCCATTAAATTACCTGATTATCCCTGAAACTCAGCCAAGACAGATAAACGCGGCATCCGGAGCCGCCTCTACGCTGGCAGCGGGTGTGGGGCCTGTGAAAAAGGACCGTCGACAGCAGGGAGAAGGTGAGACCGGGAACCGGTCGAGAGGCTGACCCGGGCCAGGCTGTCGTCGAGCGTACAGGGAAGTATTCACAGCGTGTCCCTGTTTGCGGGCCCACACCCGCCATTCCGACCGCATGCGTCGTGCGGCTGAGTTTCAGGGAAAATCAGGTTAAATTATACAACGACTAAAACATAGACAATACTACAAATATATACATTTGCTGAATAAATTACAACATACTGTATATACATGTTATTCGTCAGCGCCATTTATCCAAATGCCTTAACTTGATTGCAATGGAATATGGCAAATAATCACAGTCTATTTGCAGGTAGTCATTCCGTGTGAATAGTTCGCAGGCTAGAGCAGGCACGGCTTTGGGTGCTGCTGAAGGCCAGTCAGCCGGCTGCCGTCTTTCGACGATCATGCCTCATCAGGCTTCGATAAGGGTATCCATCCGATTGACTTCATCAGGACAAAGCGGCCGATCACATCTGATTGTTCGGATATATTCGTAGCGGCGTACCGACATCAGTCGCGCTCTTCGCCGCTGGAAGCTTATCCGCTCTCGCCAGAAGCCAGGAGGGTTAATGCCCAATAGCGGGGCAACAGAATGATTTCCGCTTTGTTTCAGCACAACGGAGTAGCTTCATTTCGACCGGCAAAGACTAGATAGTGTCCGTCCATAAACACCGTTTTCACCGCAGAGACGCAAAGGACGCAGTGAATTTCTTTAACGAACACAATCAAGCACTTTACGCTCTTTGCGCCTTTGCGCCTTTGCGCCTTTGCGCCTTTGCGCCTTTGCGCCTTTGCGCCTTTGCGGTGAGTTTATCTCATTATGGATGACCAACAGGAGCCTGTCGGACTTAGGTGATCGTAGCGAGCAGGGTGGGAGAGCGAGTACAGAGTTTCACGGTATCGAGGCGCATAGTGGTTCTATGCAACGGGATATCGGGGAACTATGGGCCGCTCTCCCGCCAGCGCACGACTGCAGGGAGAAGGTGAGACCGGATACCGGTCGAGAGACTGGCCTGGGCCAGAAGGTGAGACCGGGACCGGTCGAGAAACCGGCCTGGGCCGTGCAGGAGGTAGAGCACCAAAAGTAAGCGCTATAGGCGACACATGGAGCAGTTGCCGAGTAGAATCATCCCAAGTCCGACAGACTCCTAGATATCGAGATTCGATACCGACAACGCATTTTGTTCGATGAAATCCCGGCGCGGTTCCACCTGGTCTCCCATCAGGGTGGTAAAGACTTCATCGGAACCGACGGCATCCTCGATCTGTACCTGCAACAAGCGCCGGGTATTCGGATTCATGGTGGTTTCCCATAACTGGTCGGGATTCATTTCACCCAGTCCCTTGTAACGCTGAATATGTTGCCCGCGCTTAGCTTCGTCGAGCAGCCAGGTCAACGCCTGTTTGAAGGAATTCACCACTTCCCGACGTTCGCCCCGCTGCACGAAGGCGCCATCGCCGATCAGACCATCGAGTTGCTGTCCCAGCGCCACGATTCGTTCGTAATCGTGTGAATTGAAAAAATCCTCACTGATGGTTTGCTCACTGGCAACAATACCGTGAGTCCATCGGCTTATCGAAGCGCTAAAACTTCCATTATCAGCGCCTTGACTCACTTCGCACTGATAATGCCGATCGGCGGGCACACTGACGTTCAGGCGCTCCTCAAGTTCCTTGAACCAGGCTGTAGCGCCGATGCCCTCTTCCTGCAACGCATCCTGCATGGAGGGCATATAGATCAATTTCTCGAGCACCACGGCATCATAGCGACGTGACAGACGTTGTATACCGGCCATCACGGCCATGTAGTGTGTCGCGAGGTTCTCCAGTGCCGGACCACTCAGCGGCGGCGCTTCGGCATTCACGAACAGCTGCGCGTTGTCGATGGCGCCATGCAGGAGTAGCGCGTTCAGGGCTATATCATCCTTAACATATTGTTCTTGCTTGCCTTTTTTTACCTTATACAACGGCGGCTGGGCAATATAGATATGTCCTCGCTCGATCAATACCGGCATTTGACGGTAAAAAAATGTCAGCAGCAAGGTTCGAATATGCGAGCCGTCCACATCAGCATCCGTCATGATGATAATGCGGTGGTAGCGCAGCTTGTCGGGGTCGAATTCCTCCCTCCCGATACCACAACCCATGGCGGTTATCAGCGTGCCGACCTCAGCAGATGACAGCATTTTGTCAAAACGCGCCTTTTCCACATTGAGGATCTTGCCCTTCAGCGGCAGGATGGCCTGTGATTTACGGTCACGTCCCTGCTTGGCCGATCCACCTGCGGAATCACCCTCGACGAGGAACAATTCAGACAGTGCCGGATCGCGCTCCTGGCAATCGGCCAGTTTGCCGGGTAGCCCGGCGATATCCAGTGCACCCTTGCGCCGTGTCATTTCACGCGCCTTGCGCGCCGCTTCCCTAGCCCGAGCCGCCTCGATAATCTTGGCTGTAATCGCCTTGGCTTCCGTCGGATTTTCCATCAGATAATTTTGAAACTGCTCGCTCACTGTCGATTCGACGATACCCTTGATCTCGGAAGAAACCAGCTTGTCCTTGGTTTGTGATGAAAACTTGGGGTCATGCACCTTGACCGACAGCACCGCAGTCAATCCTTCACGCGCATCATCGCCGGTTGCCGAGACTTTGGCCTTGCGCATTACGCCTTCCCGTTCCATGTAGAGATTAAGCGTTCGCGTCAGGGCGCTACGAAAACCGGCCAGGTGGGTGCCACCATCACGCTGCGGTATGTTATTGGTAAAACAGAAGATATTTTCCTGGTAGGAATCATTCCATTGCATGGCGACTTCGACGCCGACGTCATCCTTTTCCCCGATGAAATAGAACACTGTTGCATGCAACGGGGTTTTCTTGCGATTCAAATGCTCGACAAAGGCCCGGATTCCGCCCTGGTACTCGAAAACATCCTGCTTGTCATTGCGCTCGTCAGTGATTTTGATGCGCACACCGGAATTCAGAAATGATAATTCTCTCAATCGCTTGACGAGAATGTCATAGTGATACTCGGTATTGGTAAAGATTTTATTGCTGGGTTTGAAGCGGATTTCGGTTCCGGTGCGATCCGTCTCACCCGTGATCTCCAGGGGCTTCGTAGGCACCCCCAGGTGGTATTCCTGAGCGTAGCTGTGACCGTCCCGATAAATCGTCAGCCGCAGTGTTTCCGACAGCGCATTGACCACGGAAACCCCCACGCCGTGCAATCCGCCGGAAACCTTGTAGGAGTTATCATCAAACTTTCCTCCCGCGTGCAACACGGTCATGATAACTTCCGCGGCGGACAGGCCTTCCTCTGAATGCATATCAACCGGGATTCCCCGGCCGTCATCGGTTACCGTCACGGAATCATCGGTGTGCAATGTGACGGTGATTTCCTTGCAATACCCGGCGAGTGCTTCGTCGATTGAATTATCGACGACTTCAAAAACCATATGATGCAGGCCGGTCCCATCATCCGTATCGCCGATATACATTCCCGGGCGCTTACGAACGGCATCCAGACCCTTCAGAACCTTGATATTCGATGAGGTATAACTATTTTTCTCTGTCATGGAACAATCCTTTGAACAAGCGCGACATTATAGCACTTCCCGTACCTCGCCATGTTCCACGTGGAACCTTTTCATACCGGGCCATTCTGCTTTTTTCGCGGTGTGAGAATCGATCGCAGTCACGAAGACCTGGGTCCCGATTTCCTTAAGGCAGCATAGTATTCGTGACTGATGCTCATCATCGAGTTCACTACCCAGATCATCGAGTAACAAGGCCCCCCGTGGCGCATTCAGAGCGTGCTGATACATCACCTGTCCCAATAAATATGCCACTATCATGGCCTTCTGCTGCCCGCGCGAAAAATTGCTTTGTACCGGCCTCCCGTCAACCATCAGCACAATATCGGCTCGATGCGGTCCGCAGTGGGTATAACCCTGGGCAAGATCCTTATCGATGGTATTTTTCAATGCGGCTTCCAGTACCAGACCTTTTGGCCACCCCGAGGAGTATCGAAGTGTCAGTGATAGGCCTGGCAGCAAACTTTCGAGTTCTTTCTGTATGTACGGCTCAAGATCGGTGAGATACGTGCGTCGCAACCGGTCGAGACCTTCGGCTGCATCCGCAAGCTCCCTGTCCCAGATGATAATCTGAGCTGGAGGCGTGTGAGCTCTCAGCGCGGCATTTCGCTGCCTGAGCACACGATTGTAACGCTGCCACAGGACACGGTATCCCTGTTCCACGTGGAACAATGCCCAGTCCAGGGACTGTCGACGATATCCGGGGCCCCCATTGAGTATGTTGGCGGTATCGCTGGTCATGATCTGTACCGGGAAACGTCCCGCCAGGTCGGACAGCCGCTGCACCGGCTGTCCCTCCAGATGTATCCGGTAACCACCTTGAAGGCGCTCCATGCCGATCGGGATGGAGCGCCCGCCGGTCAGGCCAATCCTGCCGACGAGGCGATACGATGACTGACCCTCATGAACGAGGTGGTTTGCATTGAGGGTACGAAATGACCGCACACGACCGAGACAATAGATAGCTTCCAGCAGGCTGGTTTTACCCGCTGCGTTAGGACCGGTGATCAGGTTGAGTGAAGGTGAAAACGACAGGCATGCACGTTTGATATTGCGGAAATTATCAATATCAAGTGATAGCAGGCCGGTAACGGCCCTCGCTGATGATGAGTCCGGAGATGCCAGGAGAGTAGGGTACGGCGAGTATAAATAATGATTACAGGCGCATGGGCATGACCACATACCGGCAGTCTGTGACACCGGGTTTGTAGATCAACGCGCTGCTATTGGCATCGGACAACATGATCTCGACTTCTTCCGCATTGATCGCCGCCAACACATCCAGCAAGTAAGTCACATTAAAGCCAATCAGCAGGGGATCATTCTCGTAATTGACCTCAATTTCTTCAACCGCCTCCTCCTGATCTGGATTATGCGCTTGAATTTTAATATTATTTTTAGAAATATCCAGACGAATTCCACGGTATTTCTCGTTGGAAAGGATCGAGGTACGAGTGAGTGCCTGGCGCAACAGTTCCCGTTTAACCGTGAGGCGCTTGTCGGCATTCTTGGGAATAACGCGATGGTAATCAGGAAAGCGTCCGTCAATCAGTTTCGAAGTAAAGCGCAATTCACCCGTGGTGATACGGATGTGATTGCTGCCGATGTCCACCTGGATGAGCTTTTCATCGTCTTCCATCAAGCGGTGCAATTCCTGCACGCCCTTGCGTGGCATGATGACCTGTTGCAGTTCGTCTTCAGCAATATCCACGGCGTACTCGCACAAGGCCAGACGATGTCCGTCAGTCGCCACGGCACGCAAAAGTCCGCGGGTTGGTTCCAGCATGAGTCCATTCAGGTAATAGCGGACATCCTGCTGGGCCATGGAAAATGCCGTGCGTTCTATCAGCGAGCGCAGGTCATTCTGTGCAACCTGGAAACTGTTGGCACTCTTGATCTTGTCAACGACCGGAAATTCACTGGCCGGCATGGTGCTCAGGGTAAAACGACTTTTACCCGAACGAATCGTCGCACGATCCTCTTTTACGGTAATGTCGATTTCGGCGCCTTCGGGTAACGCCCGGCAGATATCCAGCAGCTTTCGCGCCGGTAATGTGCTGTCACCTGCATCGACGACAGTGACATTCACCTGCGTTTGCAATTCGACCTCGAGGTCCGTCGCGGTAAGCTTTACACCCTTTCTGGTGGCATTGATCAGCACATTGCCGAGGATCGGTAATGTCTGGCGCCGTTCCACTACACCGACTACCTGCTGCAGGGGTTTCAGTAGCACTTCACGCTGAATGGTAAGCTTCATGATAATTAGATTAATTAAGATTATTTAAAATGACTGTTACTATAATTAGTCTCGCGGGATCAGGTTGATAACTCACAAATCCCGATATCTATCATAGGGATAATTCTATCACAACCCGACTCGAAACCCGGTAGCCAACGGTGCATAAGTTGTGGATAGCCCGGGATAAAAAACGCCTTGAAGTGTTGTCCACAACTTATCCCCATTATGCGGTCAAGGTTCTCAACAGGTTGTTATAGTCTTCCTTGATGCGCGAATCCGCGTCCCTGAGTTCAACGACCTTGCGGCAGGCGTGCAATACCGTCGTATGATCGCGGCCACCGAAGGCATCCCCGATTTCGGGCAGGCTGTGCGTGGTCAGCTCTTTCGCCAGCGCCATGGCGATCTGGCGGGGACGGGTAATCGTTCGGGTGCGTCGCGGCGAGAGCAGGTCGGCCACGCGGATCTTGTAATATTCCGCGACCGTCTTCTGGATATTCTCGGTGGTGACCAGCTTGTCCTGCAAGGCCAGCAGATCGCGCAAGGCCTCTTTGGTGAAATCCAGTGTGATCGGCTGTCCGGTGAAGCGCGCACTGGCCATGACGCGGCGCAACGCGCCTTCCAGTTCACGGATGTTGGACTGGATGCGCTTGGCGATGAAGAAGGCGACATCGTCCGGCAGGCTGATATGGTTTTGGGTGGCCTTGTTCATGAGAATCGCCACGCGGGTTTCCAGCTCGGCTGGTTCGATCGCCGCCGTGAGACCCCAGCCGAAACGGGATTTGAGCCGTTCTTCCAGCCCCTGGACTTCCTTGGGATAGCGGTCGCAGGTCAGAATGACCTGCTGTTGTCCCTCAAGCAAGGCATTGAATGTGTGGAAGAATTCTTCCTGTGACCGCTCCTTTCCCGCAAAGAACTGGATATCGTCGATGAGCAGGGCGTTTACGTTGCGGTAGTATCGCTTGAAGTCGTTGATGGCATTGTGTTGCAAGGCCTTGACCATGTCGGCGACGAAACGCTCGGAATGCAGGTAAATCACGTGGGCCGCCGGATTGCGTTCCAGGATCAGGTTGCCAACGGCATGCATGAGGTGGGTCTTGCCCAGCCCGACACCGCCATAGATGAACAGCGGGTTATAGGCGCCACCGGGATTCTCTCCGACCTGCATGGAAGCGGCACGAGCCAGCTGGTTGGACTTTCCGCCAACGAAGGTCGCGAAGGTGAAATCGGTGTTGAGATTGCTCTTGTAGTGACCGGGAACCGACTTGTCCGCAGCGGTCTGGCGCAGCAATTGAACCGCTGCTGCCGACGCCGGTTCGTTGCCGCGCTTGGTGCTGCCGATTTCGAGGAGTACCTGGGTGTCGGTCTCCGGGTCGATGTCATGCAGGGTGCGTGAAATGGTCTCGAAATGGTGCTTGCTTACCCAGTCGAGAACGAACTGGTTGGGAGCCAGAAGGCGCAGGCTGTCCGGGGTCTCGATGGCATGCAAGGGGCGTATCCAAGTGTTGAATTGCTGCTCGGGAAGTTCGGATTTAAGGCGAACCAGACACTTTTGCCATAGAGACACTTCCACGAGACAAGCCTCCCTTTTTGTTCTGAACCGTGTGATGCCAAGGTCGAGCAGTCTATACCTGTCGTCTCAGGTTATCCACACTCTGAATACCGCCAAAGAATACATTCCGGTTGACAGTCCGGCGGCAGAAACAGTACCCTTTGCGCCCTTTTCACGCCGCTGTGTTTGGTGTGGATGATTTCGTCGTAATCTATTCGGGACCGGTCGTGTCATGAAAAGAACTTTCCAACCCAGTAACCTGAAGCGCAAGCGTACGCATGGATTTCGTGCGCGCATGGCCACCAAAAGCGGTCGGGCAATTATCAACGCACGTCGTGCCAAGGGTCGGGCGCGGCTGTCCGTCTGAACCCGCACCCTTGCGTCGCGGCCTGGCGCGTTTCCCACCACAGACTCGTCTGACGCGACCCGCCGAGTACCGGTGGGTATTCGATCACAGTCAGTACAAGGCAAGTAATCGCTGGATGACGGTTCTGGCTACTCCCAATTCCCGGAATGGAGCCCGTCTTGGCCTGGTGATATCGCGCAAGGCAGCGGGTTGCGCCGTATCCCGTAACCGCATCAAACGCCAGGTGCGTGAAAGTTTTCGTCACTCGCAGCAACAACTGGGAAGTCTGGACATCGTGGTCATCGCACGTGCGGGTATAGCAAGGCGACCCAACAGGGAACTCGCACAGGCACTCGAAAAAATCTGGAAACGGTTGATGGATTCATGCGCTGGTTCTTAATACAACTCATCAAGATCTATCGCTTTCTGTTGAGTCCATGGCTCGGCGGACATTGTCGGTTCCATCCGACCTGCTCCTGCTATGCGATCACCGCCGTCGAGCGTTACGGTGCTCTGCGCGGTGGCGCCATGGCAATACGCCGGCTGTTGCGCTGTCATCCCTGGCATCCCGGCGGCATCGATGAAGTCCCGGAAAAGGATGTGAACTGTTTTCATGGATAACCAGCGCCTGATTCTTTTCGTCGCCCTTTCCTTCGTGACGCTGCTGCTGTGGCAGGCCTGGATGAAGGACTACGGTCCGGCGCCTCAGTCCCAGACCGCCCCGGCTGTGACGGACCGGCAGGACACCACCACCACGACCACTCCCGGCGAGGATCTGCCGCAGGCTAGTGCCGAACCAGCGACCGGTGAGCGCCTCGTACCGGAGGAAATTGCGCTGAAGTCCGGGCAGCAGGTGCGGGTGGAAACCGATACCCTGAGTGTGGTGATCGACACGCTCGGCGGTGATCTGCGCCAGGCCGGGCTGCTTGACTATCATATGAGTACGGAGCCGGGATCACCGACGTTCCAACTGTTGAATGACACCATGCCGGACCTGTTTGTGGTTCAGTCGGGTTTGCGCACCCCGGATGGCGCCGAGCCGACCCACCATGCCGAGTACCGCGCCGAACAGCTCCACTACCGTCTGGGTGATGATGCCGACACGCTGCAGGTTCCAATGCACTGGAGCAGTCCGCAAGGCGTGGAGGTCACCAAGCTTTATACCTTTCACCGCGGCAGCTATGTGGTGGACCTCGACTACCAGGTGAAAAACAACAGTGCCGCCGACTGGCACGGGCGCGAGTATCGTCAATTGCAGCGCAGCCCGCTGAAGGCGTCGGGCCAGTCCAAGTTCATTCACACCTATACCGGGGCCGTACTCTACAGTCCGGAAGACAAGTACCAGAAGATCTCCTTCAGTGACATGGAAAAAAGTCCGCTGGATCGCAAGGTCACCGATGGCTGGGCGGCGATGATCCAGCATTATTTCGTGGCGGCGCTGATCCCGGATCGCGGCAAGGAGGAGCGTTACTACACCAAGACCCTGAGCGGTCCGCGCTACGTCATTGGACTGATATCGCCACAGGATACGGTGCCGGCCGGCGCCAGCGCCGAGTTCCATACCCGCATCTATGTCGGGCCGAAATTGCAGGACCACCTGGCCGAGGTGGCGCCGGGACTGGAGCTGACGGTGGACTACGGTCGCCTCACCGTGCTGGCCCAGCCGATTTTCTGGCTGTTGAAGACGATTCACAAGGCGGTCGGCAACTGGGGCTGGTCCATCGTGCTGCTCACGATGCTGATCAAGCTGGCGTTCTACAAGCTCTCGGAAACAAGCTATCGCTCCATGGCCAATATGCGCAGACTGGCCCCGCGCCTGAAGTCGCTCAAGGAACGCTACGGAGATGACCGGCAGCGCCTCAATCAGGCGATGATGGAACTCTACAAGAAGGAGAAGATCAACCCGCTCGGCGGTTGCCTGCCGATCGTGGTGCAGATCCCGGTATTCATCGCACTCTACTGGGTGTTGCTGGAAAGCGTGGAGATGCGTCAGGCGTCGTTCATGCTGTGGATCAATAATCTGTCCGCACCGGATCCCTTCTATGTGCTGCCGTTGCTGATGGGTGCTACCATGCTGGTGCAGCAGAAGCTCAATCCGGCTCCCATGGATCCGATCCAGGCCAAGGTGATGATGGCGTTGCCGATCGTGTTTACCGTGTTTTTCGCCTTCTTCCCCTCCGGACTGGTGCTTTACTGGGTAGTCAACAACACCCTGTCCATCGCCCAGCAGTATGTGATCACGCGGCGTATCGAGCGCGGGGCGAAAAAATAACGAATGCGTGTTTATTCATAAAGGCTGTTTTCGCCGCAGAGACGCAAAGAACGCAGAGAAGTTCTAAAAGGAAAACATTTAAACACTTTGCGTCTTTGCGCCGAGTGAATTTCTTTATGAACGAACGCTGCGCTGGTTATTACTCCAATGCGCAGCGCCGCGTGCTGGGCAAGTCCTGTAGTGACCGTCGGCCACAGGGATGCGGCCGTCGAGCGTACAGGGACGTATTCACAGCGTGTCACGGAAGGGCTTACCCGGCACGCGGTTTTGCTCGCATAGTCATTGGATGATTTACGCACACGCTAGTCATCCAATGATCCCGAACACCGACACCATCGCCGCTATCGCCACTCCGCCCGGTCAGGGTGGCATCGGCATCGTGCGGTTGTCCGGTGCGTCGGTACCGGACATTGCCCGGCAGCTGCTGGGGCGCCTGCCGAAACCGCGCGTTGCAGAACGGAATGACTTCCGCGCCGGCGACGGCGCGTTGATCGATGCCGGTCTGGCACTCTATTTTCCCGCGCCCGCCTCCTTCACCGGTGAACATGTTCTGGAACTGCACGGCCACGGCGGCCCGGTGGTCATGGACCTGCTGCTGGCGCGCGTGCTTGCGCTCGGCGTGCGCCCGGCGCGACCTGGCGAATTTTCCGAACGCGCCTTTCTCAACGGCAAGCTCGACCTTGCGCAGGCCGAGGCGATTGCCGATCTGATCGACAGCGGCACCGCGCAGGCCGCCCGCGCCGCGGTCCGCTCCCTGCAGGGTGTGTTTTCCGAGCGCATTCATGCCCTGCTGGAACAGCTGATCGCACTGCGCAGCTGGATCGAGGCCGCCATGGATTTTCCCGACGATGAGATCGATCTGCTCTCCGATGAACGACTCGGCGAACAGATCGCCGCGCTGGCCGGGGCCATCGAGCGGGTGATGACGGCTGCCCACCAGGGCCAGTTGCTGCATGACGGCATTACGCTGGTGATCGCCGGGCGTCCAAACGCCGGCAAGTCCAGCCTGCTGAACGCACTCGCAGGCTTCGACGCCGCCATCGTCACCGACATACCCGGCACCACCCGCGATGTACTGCGCGAGCGCATCCAGCTCGACGGCATGCCGCTGCACATCATCGACACCGCCGGCCTGCACGACAGCACCGATCCGGTGGAACAGGCGGGCATGCAGCGGGCGCGGCGCGCCATGGGAAACGCCGACCGGCTGCTGCTGGTGATCGATGACCAGGCAGGCTACACCGCGGCCGATGCCGCCATCCTCGCGGAATTGCCTGCCGGCGTTCCCCACACCCGCATCCGCAGCAAGATCGATCTGACCGGCCGTCCGTCCGGCATCAGCGAGGTGGAGACTGCAGTGGAAGTCGCCCTCTCGGCGCATACGGGCGCGGGTCTCGATGACCTGCGCCGTCATCTCAAACAGTGCGTCGGTTTCCAGGAACAGCCCGAGGGCGGGTTCAGCGCGCGCCGCCGCCATTTCGATGCCCTGCAGCGAGCCAGCGCCCACATTGTGGAAGGCGCCCGCCTGCTGCGGGAGCAGCACGCCGCGGAACTGCTGGCGGAGGAACTGCGCGAGGCCCAGCAGGACCTCGACGAAATCACCGGCGCATTTACCAGCGAGGATCTGCTGGACCGGATATTCAGCAGTTTCTGTATTGGAAAATAACAAGACGTCCGGGCGGCTTAGCAGGAACTGAATTTGTATCGCAAAACCCGTGGCAGGCTGGCACTATTCGATTATAACCCTTTGGCCAGGGCGACCGATCGGGTGGTTGTTCAATAACCGCTCTAACCACGGTCCGTCCATAAACACCGTTTTCACCGCAGAGACGCAAAGATCGCAGAGAAATTCTCTAATGAAAACACTAATACACTTTGCGTTCTTCGCGTCATTGCGGTGAGCCGTATTCACTATGGCTGAACACTAACCAGAAATAATGCCCATGTTCGAACAAGCCTTCAAAAACATCGACGACGTGATCTGGAAAGAGGCGGGCTGCACCACGGACCTGGACTACACCGAGCAGACCTCCTGACTGCTGTTCCTGAAATACCTCGACGGCCTGGAACAGGACAAGGCCATGGAGGCCGAGCTGGAGGGCAGGAAATACACCTTCATCCTCGACGCGCCTTACCGCTGGGAGAGCTGGGCCGCGCCCAGGGGCAAGGACAGCAAGCTCGACCACAACAAGGCGCTCACCGGCGACGATCTGCGCGAGTTCGTGGACCGCAAGATTTTTCCCTACCTTCACGGCTTCAAGAAGAAAGCAAGCGGCCCCAACACCCTCGAATACAAGATCGGGGAAATCTTCGGCTAGATCAAAAACAGGATTCACAGCGGCTATAACCTGCGCGAGATCATCGACCACATCGACGAGCTGCGCTTCCGCTCACGACCGAGAAGCACGAGCTGTCGCACCTCTACGAAGCCAAGATCAGGAACATGGGCAATGCCGGGCGCAACGGCGGCGAGTATTACACGCCACGCCCGCTCATTCGCGCCATGGTGCAGGTCGTACAGCCGAAGATCGGTGAGCGCATCTACGACGGTGCCTGCGGTTCGGCTGGCTTCCTGTGCGAGTCGTTCGACTATCTGAATGACAGGGACGGACTCACCACCAAGGACGCCAAAATCCCCCAGCATCGCACCTTTTACGGCAAGGAAAAGAAGTCGCTCGCCTTCGTCATCGCGATCATGAACATGATCCTGCACGGCATCGAGGCGCACAACAGCGCCCACAACAACAACCTGGCCGAAAACCTCGCCGACATCCAGGACAAGGATCGCATGGACGTGATCCTCGCCAATCCACCCTTCGGCGGCAAGGAGCGCAACGAGGTGCAGCAGAACTTCCCCATCCGCACCGGCGAGACGGCGTTCCTGTGCCTGCAGCATTTCATCAAGATGCTCAATGCCGGCGGCCGGGCGGGCGTGGTCATCAAGAACACCTTCCTCTCCAACACCGATAACGCCTCGGTGAGCCTGCGCAAGCTCCTGCTGGAAAGCTGCACGCTGCACACCGTGCTCGACTGTCCCGGCGGCACCTTCCAGTGGGCTGGCGTGAAAACCGTGGTGCTGTTCTTCGAGAAAAGGGTCGCCGACCCTACGGCACGGCTCAGGGCAGGCCCGCAGAATCTGGTACTACCAGTTCGACCCCGGTCGCAACATCGGAAAGATCAACCCGCTCAACGATGCCGACCTGGCCGAGTTCGTCGAACTGCAAAAGACCTTCGCCGACTCGCCCAGGAGCTGGAGCATGGATGCAGCGAACATCGACCCGGCGTCCTTCGACCTCTCGGTTAAGAATCCCAACGGCGGCGAGGAAGTCACTCACCGCAGCCCGCAGGCCATCATGGACGAAATCGCCGCGCTGGATGCGGAAAGCGCGCAGGTGCTGGAAAATATCAAAGCATTGTTATGAAGGAGGATCAGGCCATGCAGGACATCAGCTGGAAACAGCGATTCAATAACTACCTACAGGCATTTCAGACGCTCGTCGAGGCGGCGGAATTGGCGCAAGCGCGAGAATTATCCAGGCTGGAGCAACTGGGCCTGATTCAGGGTTTTGAGTTCACCCATGAGCTGGCGTGGAATGTCTTGAAAGACTATTTGGAAGAACAAGGTTTTGTGGGCATCATCGGCTCAAAAAATGCAACAAGGGAAGCATTCAAGAATGGCTTGATTACCGATGGTGAAGCCTGGATGGACATGATTAAAGCACGCAACCTGACCTCGCACACCTATAACACGGAGGTTGCGAGGAGCATCGTGAATAACGTACTGACAAGGTTTTATCCGGCCTTTTCCGCGATGGTGCAAACCTTTACCGCCCTGAGCTGGCAAAAAGATACGGACTTATGAAATACGGGCTGACCGAAGCTACAATCGATAAAATACAGGGCGTTTTTGCGCGTTTTCCGGCGATTGATAAGGCCGTTTTGTATGGTTCGCGCGCCAAGGGCAACTTCAGAACCGGATCGGATATCGACTTGACCCTTTATGGCGAGGCGCTCACGTCCGACCTGTGTTCGACCATTGCGAGTGAGCTGGATGACCTGCTGCTGCCCTACACCATTGATCTATCCATTTTTGATGCGCTAAACAACGATGCCGTCGCAAGTAGCGCGACCAACATTATTCCTCCTGATTAGCACGAATGTTCAGCCAGGCATCACGTGTTGAGTCACTGGATGGAGCAAACTATCGCCAGGATCACGAATGAGAGGACGACTATGGCGATGATTAAGATACAGTTTAAGCCGACTTTGACACCTCCTAGATACAGGAGTCCTGTTTGACGAGTAAATACAAGGAGATACGACCACCTAAGAAAATAAGTGTGTATCTAGGTTTTCAACCAACTTGAAGGATGGGTGGGGGTTTCTT
>Ga0210085_1000524_pt1 | contig 16070 bp, 10 predicted proteins | sample China_Galinas_PW_5_FD_184866 | JGI IMG/M metagenome (GOLD analysis project Ga0210085, IMG submission 184866) | Wetland microbial communities from San Francisco Bay, California, USA, that impact long-term carbon sequestration - China_Galinas_PWC_D1... | ecosystem: Environmental > Aquatic > Marine... | reverse complement strand
ACGCTGAAAAACGGCAAAACTTCAGTCATTGCAAAATCTGCAAAAAAAAGTAAAAAACGATTTGCCGGAATACTTGAACTCTTTTCAATATTAGACGTGGTATGCAGTGTCGGTCGAAGAAAAGGGCTTCCTGTTTTGCAGGAAGCCGCATTAAAGTATCCGTTTTTCGACATCAGATCCAGCGCATTAAAAACCGCCTATGCCAGCTACTGGGCAGAACTCATCAACGAATGGCTGGAAAGCGGTCAAAAACAAATTGAGCTTTACCAGCTCTTTCAGTACGTTTTGAGGGAACTCGATTCATGCCGGGTATCGGAAGCAGCACTTTCTATTTTGTTTCAGATAAAGTTTATGACCCTATCCGGTCTCTCACCAAATTTAAGAAAATGCAGCGTCTGCGGTATTGAAATAGAAAATATAAAGGAAACCAGAGTTAAATTTGATTTTGCAAAGGGAGGAATTTTGTGCAACGGATGTACTTCCAAAACCTTGCAAAAAACGTTTCTTTCAAAGGGAATCATTAAACTGCTTTTGTGGATAGAAAAGGGGGATTTAGTCAAAGCGGAAAGGGTCAGGTTCACTTCGGATGCGTTAAGGGAAGGTTTGGAGTTCTTGGAGACCTTTGTGCCCTATCATGTGGGAAAAGAACCCCGGAGTTTGAAATTTTTGCAACAAATAAGAAAGTGGAAGTAACCGGATGAAAGACACCGCCTCGTGATACGGAAAATCATTGAATCCCATCAAATTGAAGCGTCGGCTCCATGCAGGATCGACATGGGGGGCACCCTGGATATCAGCACCTTTTATTATCCCCTAAGGCATCTTTTCCCGTGTACCGTCAATATTGCGATAGATTTAAGGACAACGGTACGACTTTTTCCACATGATAAAAATAAAATAAAAGTCACTTCAAAAGGATTTAAGGGCGCTGAATATCTTCCGGATAAAGCGCCTTTTGATCATCCGCTGGGGCTTATCTTTGCCATAGCAGCGTATTTCAGGGCGGAAGGGATTCATATTGATATCGACTCATCATCTCCCCCCCGGAGCGCTTTGGGCGGGTCTTCCGTAGCTGCGGTGGCCCTTGTCGAAGCTTTTTCAAAGGTTAAAGAAAAAAAAGGAGCCTCCCCCATTTCCGGAAAAAACATCGCTTTACTATCACAGACCATTGAGGCAAGCGTGGCAGGTGTGCCGTGTGGCTTTCAGGATCAATTGGCGGCCGTTTACGGCGGTGTAAATGTTTGGTATTGGCCGGGAGATTTCCAGGGTCCTTTTTTTAAGAAACAAACCATCATCCCGAAGCGGCACTTGCTAAAATTCGAACGACACTTGTTGCTGGCGTACTGCGGAGTGCCTCACGAATCAAAAGATGTTAATAAAAAATGGGTAAAGCAATTTCTTTCCGGAAAGCACCATGGACTTTGGGCTGAAATTATAGTATGTACACAAAAATTTGCCGATGCGCTCAATAAAAGAGATATCCCTGCTGCATGCGAACAGATGAATAAAGAAACCGCTATCAGAAGAAAAATGACGCCTGAAGTACTTGATGAAATCGGCAATGCACTTGTTAAATCCGCCATAAAAAATCGTTGCGGTGCAAGATTCACAGGGGCGGGTGGCGGAGGCTGTATATGGGCACTGGGTCGCATCGAGGATATTGACAAGCTCAAAGGCACATGGGAAGGTATTCTCTCAACAAGAAAGGATGCCCGCTTGCTAAGTTCAAAAATTGATTCACAAGGGCTTTTGTAGTCTTTTTTGAAGAAATAGTGTAATGACGCGCTGGCTGCAAGTTGCATAAAACGTCCAGCATCACCAACTAATCGCAAAAAGATTGATAAGGAAGGAAAAATGAATTTTCAGGATGTAATCATGTCGCTAGAGAAATTCTGGGCACAAAAAGGCTGTGTGGTGGCCCAGCCGTATGATATGGAAGTCGGCGCCGGGACATTTCATCCCACCACACTTCTAAAAGCGCTCGGCCCCGAACCCTGGAATGTTGCTTATGTTCAGCCGTCGCGGCGGCCGACCGACGGTCGATACGGTGAAAACCCGAACCGGCTGCAACATTACTACCAGTATCAGGTGATATTGAAACCTTCTCCTTATGATGTTCAGCAACAGTATCTTCAGAGCTTGAAAGTATTGGGTATAGATCCTTTGGAGCATGACATCCGATTTGTGGAAGACGATTGGGAATCACCCACACTGGGTGCAGCAGGTCTGGGATGGGAGGTCTGGCTGGATGGTATGGAAATCACTCAGTTTACCTATTTTCAATTGTGCGGCAGTGTCGAGTTGTCTCCCATATCTGTAGAACTCACATACGGGCTGGAACGTATCGCCATGTATCTGCAAAAAGTGGACAGTGTGTACGATTTGAAATGGACCGATACCGTGACTTACGGCCATGTGCACCATCAGCAGGAAGTCGAGCAGTCGACTTACAATTTTGAAAAGGCGAATGTAAGCATGCTGTTGGAGTTTTTCAATCAGTATGAGGCTGAATCCGCGCGAATGATTAAAGAAAAATTGGTGCTTCCGGCCTATGAATACTGCCTGAAATGTTCGCATACATTTAACCTTCTCGATGCTCGAGGCGCCATAAGCGTTGCCGAAAGGACCGGTTATATCGGCCGAATAAGAAATCTTGCCAGAGCATGTGCGGAAGGGTATCTGAAACAAAGAGAAGCCATGGGATTTCCCCTGTTGAAAAAATAAATATTTCGCAAGAATTTTTTTTGCAACTGATCGCTTCATGTATGATTAAATTTTTGCTGAAAGAACTCGTGAATTAGGGCTCGTAATGAAAGAACCTGTCTGGGTTATTTATAAAGGTCTTTTGCTTTAACAAAGGGATTCACCCATAAAGTTATATCCCTTACGGTTCTTTCAAAACGATCCCTAATTTACTCAGACAGCTTCCAGTCAAAAATTTAATCATACATGAAGCTTCTTTAACATCAATTTGTTTCAAAAAACTAAACGGTTAAAAAACTATAAAAAATGGTCGGAAAACAAGATAACTTGATGTATTCAAAAGACAGAGGTGATTATGAAAAGTTTATTGCTTGAGATAGGGACCGAGGAAATCCCGGCGGGTTATATTGAACCGGCGCTTGAATTCTTGTCGTCGGCGCTTTTACAGAAAATGACCGATGCTCGCATCGAACATGGCAACGCGCAAGTCTTTGGTACGCCGAGACGACTTGCAATAGAAATTCAACAGGTGGCAGACAAACAGAAATCTTTAACCTCCGAAGTATTGGGGCCTCCGGAGAAAGTCGGTTTTGATAAAAACGGCAATCCTACAACGGCTGCATTGAAATTTGCCGAAAAGGTCGGGGTCTCCGTAAACGCATTAAAAATAAAAGAGACCAAAAAAGGCCGTTATGTCTGTGTGCGGGTTGCAGAGCGAGGACAGGCAACCCGGACGCTTCTTAAAACCATACTGCCGGAAGTGATTCTGAAAACACCCTTTCCAAAAACCATGAAATGGGCGGAACTCAACATCACCTTTGCCAGACCCATCCATTATATCGTGGCCCTTTTGGGAAATCAGGTCATTCCGTTTGAAGTGGGCGCTACAAAGAGCGGGCGGCATTCCTTCGGGCACTATTTTATGCAGCCAAAAAAAATAAAAATCTCCTCACCCGATGATTACGTGAAAATCCTTAAAGATGCCCAGGTGATTATCGATTTTGAAGAACGGCGAAAACTGGTTGAAAAAGAAATTAATAAAGCTGCCAAAGGCGTCGGCGGCAAGGTATTACCGGATGAAGCGCTCATCGATATCAATAAGAATCTGGTTGAATTTCCCATTGCCACGGCAGGAAACTTTGATAAAGTGTTCCTGGAAGTCCCCGGCGAGATCCTGATTACCGCCATGCGTTATCATCAGAAATATTTTGCCGTGGTGGATGACAACGGCAATCTCATGCCCAGCTTTATTGCCGTGAACAATACACGTACAAAAGATATGAATCTTGTCGCCACCGGGCATGAACGGGTGCTAAGAGCCCGGCTTTCGGATGCACAATTCTTTTTCAAAAGCGATGTTCAAGAATCCATGGATGAATGGGTCGAGAGGCTCAAGGGCGTTCTTTTCCAGGCCAAACTGGGAAGTATGTACGAAAAGGTGCAACGGATTCAAAAAATTGCAGCGTATCTGGCAGATGCCACAGGACAGAAAGAGAATGTAAAAAAACAGGTGTTAAGGGCTGCCTGGCTGTGCAAGGCCGATTTGGTCAGCCAAGTGGTTTACGAATTTCCGAATTTGCAGGGCGTTATGGGAAGAAATTATGCGACCATCAAGAAAGAACCCAAAGCCGTAGCAGTCGCAATAGAGGAGCATTACCGGCCGACCTATTCCGGCGGTCCCCTTCCGGAGACCGAGATCGGAGGGCTTCTCAGTATTGCCGATAAAATCGATTCCATTTGTGGATTCTTTTCGGTGGGACTCACACCTACCGGAGCGTCTGATGCCTATGCGCTTCGCCGACAGGGAATCGGTATTATCCAGATCATGAATGACCGGGGCTTTTCATTTTCCTTGAAAAAATTGATTGAAAAGAGCCTGAGCATTTACGGTATAAAAGGTGCAAAAAAAATCAAAGAAATTGCCGATCCGATTTACACGTTCATACAAAACCGCGTGACGTATCAGTTGGTAGAGGAAGGTTTTTCCAAAGATGTCATTGCGGCGATTGGCGATGCGGATACAGATCATGTGCCGAATGTATGGAATCGCGCGCGTGCGCTTCAAGACCTGAAAGCGGCCGCGGATTTTGAACCGTTGGCCATTGCTTTTAAACGCGTGGTCAATATTATTAAAAAGGCCGATCTTCCTGCAAAGAAGAAAGTCGATGAAAAACTGTTTGAACATGAATCTGAAAAAGCATTGTATTCAGCCTATAAAGACCTGAAAGGAAAGGTGTCAAATCATCTTACCAAAGGACATTTTGATCAGGCGCTTCGGGAGATTGCCAAGTTGCGCGATCCGGTGGATGCCTTTTTCGACGGTGTCATGGTCATGAGCAAAGAGAAAAAAATTCGCAACAACCGGCTGTCTTTGCTTGGGTTGATTTCAGATTTGTTCGGGTTATTCGCCGATTTTTCAAAAATTTCGACCTGACATTAAAAAGAGGAAAGAGCAAAGAGGAAATAGCAAGAAGGTAAGAAGGTGTGAAGGTAAGAAGGTTGGCATGTTTTAGAGCTTCCGATCTTCTGATTTTCTAACCTTCTTAACTTCCTGTTTTCCGCGATCTTCTCATCTTCTAATTACATTTGCGTCTATCTATTTTCTAAACGACTTGAGGAGTCGTTCAAATGAAAGCAATGGTATTAAACGAGATCTGCGATCTCAAGGAAAACAGAACCCCGCTTCAATTGACAACCCTGCCGAACCCGATTCCCAAAGAAAAAGAAATACTAATAAAAATATCCGCCTGTGGGGTTTGCCACACTGAGCTGGATGAAATCGAGGGAAGAACCCCTCCGTCTCGATTTCCCATGGTCCTGGGACACCAGGTTGTGGGAAGGGTCCAAGAGAAAGGACCCCATGCCGGCCAATATAAAACAGGTGACCGGGTAGGGATCGCCTGGATTTATTCGGCATGCGGCCATTGTGATTTTTGCCGACAAGGTGAAGAGAATTTGTGTGAGGAGTTCCGAGCCACCGGCCGGGATGCCAATGGCGGATATGCAGAGTATATGACGGTGCCCGAAGACTTTGCGTACGAAATTCCGGATGTTTTTTCCGACTCCCAGGCAGCGCCGCTTTTATGTGCCGGCGCCATCGGTTACCGGTCTTTGCGACTGGCCGACATCAAAGACGGTCAGAACCTGGGACTGACCGGTTTCGGGGCATCAGCCCATCTTGTACTTAAAATGGTCAACTATCAACATTCCGATGTAAAGGTTTTTGTTTTTGCCAGAAGTGAAAAAGAAAGGGATTTTGCCAAAGAGCTCGACGCTGTCTGGGCCGGGAAAACCGAAGACAAGTCGCCGGAAAAGCTGGATGCTATCATCGATACAACGCCGGCCTGGAAGCCGGTTGTTGAAGCATTGAACCATTTGAGACCCGGCGGAAGACTGGTGATCAATGCCATTCGCAAAGAAGACAGAGACAAAGATTATCTGCTGAAACTGAATTATCATGAACATCTCTGGATGGAAAAGGAGATAAAGAGTGTGGCCAACGTCGCCAGGAAAGATGTCAGCGAATTCATCAAACTGGCCGCCGAAATCCCAATCATACCGGAATTCGAGGAGTATCCCCTGGAATCTGCAAATGAGGCATTGCTGGAACTCAAAGAGAGAAAGATACGGGGGGCAAAAGTTTTGAAAATTGCATAAAAATCGAGTCTTCAGTCTTAACCGTTTTTCACCACAATGTGAATAATGAAGATATAACCCTTAGGCTGTTCTATATGTGTGAACCCTCTGAACGAACGCCCCGTTCGAATAGAATGGACCGTTCTGGTTATCACTAAGCCAATTTTGACATATTTTAAAGGCACCGACAAACATAAATAATACCGGTTTCCATACATTCAAGGTGCTACCACGTGTTAATTAACACCTGTTAATCAAGTGGCCTGGTGTTAACAGTTGAGATTCCTCTTTCCTATAATGGGGCGAGTTGATTTTTCTTTAAGGGTGTGCGTCATGCCCGTATGGTGCTGAATCGCAATGATATTGGCAGAGACCGAAACGTCGAACAACAAACCAGACAGTTTTGGCATGGGATTTGCTCACATATAGTAATCGAAAATGCATATCCTTGCGAACGGTTGGATTGTCGAAGCTATAATCTGGAGTTAACGCAAACTGCATCCTATGGTGATCTCTTTGGCAGATGCTTAAACCAAAACAGTGCAGGTGTTTAGACTATCGGCACTTTGTACGGATTTTTGATCCGTAGATTCGGTTAAATACAAGAATAAACCGCATTTAACATCCCGTCACCGGCAGTGGCAAAGACCTACTTAACAGGAAGGACGTAAAAATGAATTTTCACAAATGGATCCCAATGGCCGTCTTGTTGATTGTCGTCTTGGCTGCATGCGGCGGTGGGGGCAGCGACAGCAGCGTTTCAAGCAGCGAAAGCAGCATTTCAAACAGCGATCCAACAAGCCCGGGCGTCAATCCCGGGACGGAATCTGTAGTTGTACTGGCGGCCAATGATTTGGGCATGCATTGCATAGATCGCGAGTTTTCCGTTTTTTCAATCCTGCCGCCTTTTAATGTGATCCATGCTCAGGTTGTAGACCCCAATACGTCGGGACTACCCGAGATACTGGATAACATCCGGGTCGATGTCCGATACGATGGGGTCAGCGATGCCAATGGTTCCGTCAATACATACAGTGCCACGGGTCCTTTGACCAAAACGAACTTTTGGGATTGGGCCGAGCTTCTGTTCGGCACTAACCTGAGTAACGGTGAGGGGCTGACCGGTTTGTTCATGCCGGGTGATAACCCGCAGTATACCGGCCCTCAACCGCTGACTTACGACCTGGCCGAACAATGGTTTTCGGCAGAAGGGATTCCTATTACGCCGGTGGACGACAGTGGTAACACCAACCCTTTTGGGTTAATGCGGATTTCGGCGTTGGATTCCGGGGGGCAGCAGGTGGGGCATCAGGATGTGGTCGTTCCCGTGGCAACCGAGACCGACTGCCAGGCCTGCCATAAAACCGGCAGGATTGCCGCCCAAGGCAGCGGATGGTCCAATGTTGCGGATCTGGAGGTTCAAAGTAAGATCAACATTCTGCGGTTACATGATCAAAAAGAGCAAACCGATCTGGAAAATAGTCAACCGGTGTTGTGTGCCGAATGCCACTATTCGCCGGCTTTGGACCTTAGCGGCACGGGACCTTCTACGAGCCTCCCCACTTTCTCCAAGGTAATTCACAGTTACCATGGCAGGCTTCAGGACGCCTCGGGGCAGCCGATTTTTACTGCTACCCTGGACGGGAACTGCTATCAGTGCCATCCCGGCCGTATTACCCGGTGTCTTCGCGGGGCCATGGCAACCGGCGGGATGGATTGTTTTGATTGCCACGGCAACTTGTCGTCGGTGGGAGGAGATTATCCTTTGCTGGTTGGAGGCAGCATCGACGGAACCAATGATGGAAATGCACGTCGTCCCTGGAAGGATCTGCCCCGATGCCAGTCATGCCATACGGGAGATGCCGTATCCTACCTTGATACCGGTACGGGATTGGTGCGCGACGGTGCCTGGCCATTCCGGCTCCGACAGACATATGTGACCGGCGATCTTTCCGCCTCTCCTGTGGCGGTCCCAGATTCACGTTTCGCGGAAAACAATGACACTTTGTATCGATATAGTAAAGGTCACGGCGGGGTCTTCTGCGAGGGGTGCCACGGCAGTACCCATGCCATCTGGCCCAACGATAATCCGGATGCCAATGATAATGTGGCTGCTTCGTCTCTTCAGGGATACAGCGGAGTCATCAGAGAATGCTCGGTCTGTCATGAGGCAGGTAGTCTGCCCCTGACCACAAACGGCCCCCATGGCCTCCACAATGTGGCCGATTCCCGCTGGTATAGCGAAGATGGACACGGAGATCGTTATGAACGGAATAAAGCGGCTTGCAAGGCGTGTCATGGCACCGATTTGAACGGTACACCGCTGGCCAAGATGCCTGTGGATCGTAGCTTGAGGGCCGAAGGCCGTACAGTCAATTTTACGGCCGGTGACCTGGTGGGTTGTACCCATTGCCACGGAAGACCGTCGTTGTAAAAAGCAGAGGGCTGTTTAAAAGATTTGGTGCTGAAAACGGAGCCTCGGGCTGCTAACAAAGCCTTGGCAGATTTGACCGGGGCAGGCAGATTAGGTATAAGGCAAATCGATGGAAGAGGGAAGATCGCTTCGCTTGGACGAGAGACGTTAAGAATGCATCGACCTTTCGTCTATCTTCTCTCATCCATCGTATTTCGTCCTTCCTCGGACCTTTAACCTCCAACCTAAAACCTCCAACAGCCGCAGGCTCTGATCTCCGACAGGCTTTACGTCGAAGCTATAGCGACGCTCCTTGAATACATAGAAACCTTCCCGAAAACCTGTAACGCCTCCGACTAAAAAAATCGGAGTGAAAACTGTTCCGTTGGAATGTATCGTTCTCGACTTTGCCTATATTGTGATTATTATACTTGAAGATGTCATGGGTTAGAAACAAATGAAATTTCATAACTAATGGAGAATACTTAATGAAAATCATAATAATCGTTCCAAGCGGCGTACTCATCATTTAACCCCGGAATTTTGAAGACGCGCCAAACCTTGCCGTTCGGATGCCGCGTTCGTTTGCGTTGCTTGGAATAGACAAAGGAGAAGAACGACCATGAATCTCAACTTAGACAACAAACTGTCACTGGTTACCGGCAGCACAGCCGGAATCGGATATGCCATAGCGACGTCGCTGGCACGTGAAGGTGCCCGCGTTATTGTCAACGGTCGGTCTCAGGAATCCGTGGATAATGCCGTGTCTATGATAAAATCCGGCACAGGCGGCAACATATCCGGTTTTGCCGGGGATCTCGGTATTGATACCACCGCAGAACAACTTGCCGAAAAATTCCCTGACGTGGAAATCCTCGTCAACAATTTAGGAATTTTTGAGCCGATGGAATTCGAAGACATTACGGATGCCGACTGGCGGCGCTTTTTCGATGTAAATGTTCTCAGCGGTGTACGATTGGCGCGTCTTTTCCTGCCCGGTATGAGACGCCGCAACTGGGGCCGCATTATTTTTATCTCCAGCGAAAGTGCTGTCCAGATTCCTGCTGAAATGATACATTACGGAATGACCAAAACCGCACAGCTCGCTGTGTCGCGCGGTCTTGCCGAAGCCGTTGCCGGAACCGGCATCACTGTAAACAGTATTCTTCCCGGACCGACCAAATCCCGGGGAGTCAGCGAATTCGTGGGCTCACTTGCCAAGGCAGAGGGCAAGTCATTTGAAGCGTTCGAGAATGAGTTTTTCGAAAAATTTCGGCCCACCTCCCTCATCAAGCGCTTTGCAAAGCCGGAAGAAGTTGCTTCACTGGTCACTTATATTGCCAGCCCGGTGGCATCCGCTACGACCGGTGCGGCCCTGCGGGTGGACGGAGGCGTGGTAAAAAGCGCATTTTGAGAGTGTCTATAGGGATATTAGCAGTGTTATTTTTGGTGTACTTGCAACTTGAATTCACCAATAATGAAATGGAGGACAACATAACATGGACTATGTCAATTTAGGTCAAACCGGTCTCAAGGTATCACGCATCTGCCTTGGCATGATGACTTACGGAACTTCGCAATGGCGGCCGTGGGTACTCGATGAGACTGATGCGCGTCCCATTGTCCAGCGCGCCGTTGAACTGGGTGTCAACTTTTTCGATACCGCCGACATGTATTCAGCCGGGGCATCAGAGGAACTGACCGGAAAGTTTCTTCGGGAGTTTACCCGAAGAGACGAAGTCGTGATTGCCACCAAAGTGTTTTTTCCGGTGGATATCGCCTTTCAGGGCAGCTTTTCAAATTCCGGATCTCAACGGCCGAACACCGCCGGATTGTCTCGCAAGCATATCTTTGAAGCAGTAGAAGCTTCCCTCAAGCGCCTGGGGATCGATTATATCGATCTGTATCAGATCCATCGATGGGATTACGAAACTCCCATCGAGGAGACAATGGAGGCCTTACACGATCTCGTCAAATCGGGCAAAGTACGTTATATCGGGGCGTCCAGCATGTGGGCCTGGCAGTTTGCCAAGGCGCAGTACATTGCCCAATCGAAAGGGACGGTGCGGTTCGTATCGATGCAGAACCATTACAACCTGATTTATCGGGAAGAAGAACGTGAGATGATCCCGCTTTGCCGCGACCAGGGCGTTGCTTTGATTCCCTGGAGCCCTCTGGCCAGAGGCTTTTTAGCCGGCAACCGCACACCGGACGATATCTCGACCGGTCGAACGACACGTGCCAAGACCGACGACTTCGCGCAAAAGCTTTACTATCGGGAAGAAGACTTCGCTGTGGTGAACAGCCTCGGCGAACTTGCTTCCCAACGCGGCGAAAGTAATGCCAGAATCGCTTACGCCTGGTTGTTGCATCAGCCGGGATTGGCAGCACCCATCGTCGGTGCCAGCAAGGTCGCTCATATCGAGGAGGCGGTGGCGGCCACTCAAGTCAAGCTCAGTGCAGAGGAGATTAAGCTCCTCGGCTCGTCTTACAAGGCGCATGAAGTGTTGGGACATACCTGAGGCATTTTCCTATCAGACGGGTGCCAAGTTAAAAAAAATATGGAAGATTGATATCGGATGAAACAAAATTTTTTTTCAACAAGTTTTTTAGATCGGGCGTCATTAAAACGAAACAATGAAATATGGATTGATGTTCAATTTAATGATGAATCGGCTCGAATAATTCCAGTAAGTCATTCTAAGGTTTTTTGTACATCAATCCAAAATCCAAGGACGATTTACCTTACAAAAAATGATTTGAATGATGTTTCTAATGCACGCGAGTTATCAATACTTTTAGGAATTAGTGATAAAAAGACCTATTTTGCAATTGACATAGAATCAATAGAATCTGCTTCAATTTTAAGGGATAAAAGTAGTGGGGAATTTCATGATTTTAAACAAGTAATGCCGTTGCTTAATTTTCGTGATAGTGCATTGTTGGCGATAGCCCGTTTTATGATAAACTGGCAGTCCAGAAATCAATATTGCGGAAAATGCGGTACTCCAACTAAAAGCGCTGTAGCAGGTAATTTACGTATTTGCGAAAATACTAATTGTGGACAGAACCATTTCCCAAGTATGGATCCCGCAATAATTGTTCTGGTGTCATTTGGTGAGTATTGCCTGCTTGGACGTCAAAAGATTTGGCCAAAAGGGATGTATTCAACAATTGCTGGATTTGTCGAGCCGGGTGAGAGTGTCGAGGATGCTGTGATTCGTGAAGTCAATGAAGAAACCGGAGTAATCGTTGAAAAAGTAGAATATCAACATTCCCAGCCCTGGCTTTTTCCCAGTTCATTAATGTTAGGTTTTACCGCCACAGCAAAGGGAAATGAAATTAAAATTGATAAAAATGAGCTGGAAGACGCATGTTGGTTTTCAAGAAATGAAATTAAAGATAATTTGATAAATGGATTGTTGAGAATACCAAGCAAGACAGCTATCGCTTATCATCTAATTGAAGAATGGTTTAATAAAGGTGATGTGGGTAAATTGAGTGGGATAGTGTCAAATCCTGAATAGTGAATAAAATGTGGTCTTCGCTTATTCGACTCTCCGGGATCAATCCGAGATAATATGCTTATGTTCATCCGCCCCCGAACGCATAAAAACCTTCCCGAAAACCTGTAATACCTCCAACAAAAAAACATGATCACTCTCTTTTGCACAGAAAAATGTGCCTTCAATATGCCATAAAAATGAAATTTGGAACTTCCGAGACGCCCCTTAAATTTAAGTTTCTATTTTTGTAAATATATGATATGCCACGCAAACCACTCATTGATGCTTCTGGTGCTTTTCACCATATCATTATAAGAGGCATCGAGCGGAGAAAAATATTTTAAGATGACACAGACAAGGTGAATTCACCAAAAAATATAGAATAGAGATAAGACCAAGTTTACAAACCAAGGAGGTTGTAATGAATCGGAAAAAAAGTAATTGGGTTTTATTCAATTTCGTGACAGTCATTGCTCTCAGCTTGATCTTCTTGATGCACCAGACGACTCAGGCTGTGGATGCCAAAACCCTGTTGAAGCAGGTTAGCAAAGAACTTCGCCAGGCTGAAAGGGATATGTTCGCAGGAAAAGTTGACAAGGCCATTTTCGCCCTTGAACCCATTAAAAAGCGATTGATCGAAGTGAAGACTGCCGATCCAAACAACCCCGGTCTCAAAACAGCCGAGAACAAATATAAGAAACTGGTTAAAGATCTTGAAAGGCGAACAGGAAAAGACCTCGGAGGCGGCACCCTGACCGCTGCCAAAACGAGCACCCAGACAGAACTCCCACCCAAGCCGGAAGTCAAACCCATGACTGAAAAGAGACCTTCCGCGCCGGCTACAGTCGATGCGAAAACCACTGCCGTGAAACCAGCCTCGCCGACACATGTGACCCAAGCTGCAGCTCATGCAAAGCTGCCCCACGACGCCAGGAGACCTCTCAGTGAAGCCACTTCGCAGATCGGCAGAGTTGATGGATATATCAAAAAACTGCTTGATCCAAAGTCAACGTTCAATAAAAAACAACTGGTCGACAATATGGACAAGTCACTTGCCCTTGCCCGAACGAAATTTGATGAGGCAAAGGCTCTGAGTGCTAAGAAAGGGGTTACTTCACATCCTGATTTTGACAAGACAGCGGCAGATCTGGCCGCGGCGGAGCAAAAGGTGGCAAAGGCCAAGCAGCAGTATGAGGCGACAAAGACTGCAGCTGCTGCCTCATCCAAAGAGGTCGATGCCGATGTCAAGGCCCTCTTGGCAGACTATAAACGAGTCGAGCCTCTTTTCGCAAAGGCCACGGGATATGTGATGTATTATAATTACCTCAAACCGGTCAAGGAACTCTTATCCCAGATCGAGAATTTCGAGAAAAACGATCTGAACAAAATTCATGATGCAATGAAGGCTTTTGCCCAGAAGTATGGATCTGCGCGGAAGGAGATCGATGAGAAGGCCGAGGCTATGGGCTATTCGGGCCAAGGCCGGGCCAGCTTCCCTTACACAGCGCTGTCAGAGGGCATAGAGAACGTTCAAAAGACACGGACCGTCATGGCCGATGACCTTATCAGGAGGGCATCGGATATGAAAGATCGGACGTCCAAGGGGATCAGTGACTTTGCTCGTCCAAAGCAGCACAAAATAATCAAGGCATGGGGCAAGTTAGCGGCTCAATTTGATCAGGACAATCCGAGAGTCAAAGAATTCAACTCCGGACTGGACTCCTGGATCGAAGAAGACATGAAAGCACTGAATGCCAAGATCGATAAGGCCACCTGGCCCGGCCGTGCAGACAATGCGCCCGGCAATGCCGACAAACTGTCTGATATTGCCGTTAAATTCCTTCAGAAAGAAGAAAACAAGCGAGCGCAGAAGAACATAGAGGTGGGCAAAATATTGGCTGTTGCCGTTACCGGGCCGTGGCGGGTGTTCAAGAAAAACCTGCTGGGCGAACCGATTCAATATAACCTGCCTATCTTATGTGCCGTCGAGTATAAGAGTGATAAAGACTTGAACGTTGTCCGCGTCTATGACAGTACACTGCTCACCGAGGAGTATAAGGGTGTCAAGATGGCCCCGCCGTTCCTGGGTGCCACAGTGGGAAACAGTTATTACATGAGACCCTCAGCCTTAAAATAGGCAAATCAGACGGGAACAATGGGGAACGTTTATGAGGTTATGCTTTTCATAAAAGATGGCCTGTTATTCGTGTGAATTTTGCCACGCAAAGCAAAAATAGATGCGCCAGGTGTACTGCATCATGTGATCGTCAGGGGCATCGAACGCGGGAAAATGTTTCGATCCGATTAGGAACAAAAGAATTTTTTAAATCGGCTCGGGAAATTGATTTCTGTTTTACATTACAATTTATTTGTATTATCAATCATCCGTCCCCGTTTTTCAGTTTGAGATAGAAAAATGTACAAGGCAACACCGCAGGCCATCATCAAGCCGCACAGCAGCTGGCCCATGGAAAATGACATAAAAACAAAACCGAGCTGGGGATCGGGCTGGCGATAAAATTCTATAAAAAACCGGACAAAACCATAGCCGATAATATAAAAGGAGAGCATGGCACCTTTAGGTGTTTTTAATTTTCTTAAATTCCACAACACAATAAACAAAACAATTCCCTCAAAAAAAGCTTCGTAAAGCTGTGAGGGGTGTCTGAGACTTTGTCCGGGCGCAAGTGGAAAATACATGCCTATGGGTGCCGAGGTGACTCTTCCATACAGCTCGCCGTTGATAAAATTTCCGATTCGCCCGAATGTATACCCTAAAGGTACAACAGGTGCGAACAAATCGACGGTGTTCCAAAAATTAAAACCAGCCTTACGCGTAAACAGCCAGATTGAAACGATCACCCCGATCAGCCCGCCGTGAAAAGACATGCCTGAAATTCCGGTAAAGGTGATACCGTTTGAAAAATTAAAGGGGAGAAATATTTCAAGAGGATGTTTAAGGTAATATAACGGGTTATAAATAAAAACATATCCAAGACGTCCGCCGACAATAACACCGATCATCATAAAAATCATGAGGTTCTGAACCTCATCGACAGATATGGGAAATCGTTTTTCTCGTTTTATACGATAGACCACCAGCATGTAAACAACGGCAAACGCAACGAGATACATCAGCCCGTAATAATGCAGTTTGAACCCTCCGATACTAAAGATGGTGGGATTCATTTTTTCGGGCAAATGCTGCCACCAGATTAAGAATTCGTTCATTTATTTTGTTATCTTTATGACCAGAAATCCTCGATTCATTCTCCGGATAAAAAGGTTGATGGTTTCACCTTCCGGGGTGTCATCAATCGCCTTATTAAGGTCACTTACCGATGTAATGTTCTTGTGGTTGATCTCCCTGATAATGTCGTGGACCTGTAGTCCGGCTTTGGCTGCTTTGCTTTCCGGATCCACGTCGGTAACAATAACACCTTTGGCATCTTTCAGGTTAAACCTGCGAGCAGTTTCAGGTGTAATTTCAGAAACTTGAATTCCAAGTTGGGATTCTTCTTGCTTTTGGACGCCTCTTTTTGAAATTTTAGTTTCCTCTCTCTTGGCAATTTTGACGTCAATGGTTCGGGTTTTGCCGTCGCGATTGATTTTGATCTGAACGGTATCGTTGACGCGGGTATCCGCAATCATAGCTGTGAGTTGTCTGGCACTATCCACTGTCTTTCCATTGACTGAAAGTATGATGTCTTTGGGCTTTATTCCTGCTACATCGGCAGGGTCATCCGGAAACACTTCTGTAACCAGAACGCCCTTTTTTTCCTTTATGCCGTAATACTCCGCGACTTCCTCGC
>Ga0210085_1000523_pt1 | contig 16070 bp, 14 predicted proteins | sample China_Galinas_PW_5_FD_184866 | JGI IMG/M metagenome (GOLD analysis project Ga0210085, IMG submission 184866) | Wetland microbial communities from San Francisco Bay, California, USA, that impact long-term carbon sequestration - China_Galinas_PWC_D1... | ecosystem: Environmental > Aquatic > Marine... | reverse complement strand
CCGGCGGTTCCCTCTCCGGTTCACTCTCGGCCGAGCAACGCGGTACACTGACCGCGCCTGGGCGTCACCCGGCGCCTTCTCGGCATCCGCACCAAGACCATCCCGACGAAGGAGGACGAGATCGATGCGTGAAAAGGACCGCAAGCTCCGCCGCCGCCGCAAGCGGCGCCAGGAGAGGCTGGCCGAGCGCCGCCAGGAAGAGATCAAGAAGGGCAGCAAGGCCGCCAGCCGAAGCAAGGCGAAGGCCAAGAGCAAGGCCAAGGCCAAGGCCTCCACCAAGAAGGCCGCCACGAAGAAGGCGGCGCCGAAGAAGAAGGCCGCCGAGCCGGAGAAAGCCGCGGAGCCGAAGCAGGCCGCCGAGCCGGAGAAGGCCGGCGAACCGAAGGAGGCCAAGGCGGCGGAGGAAGAGGCCAAGGCCGCCGAGGCGTCGGATGCCGAGGACGCCGAGGACGACGACGCCGCGGCGTCGGACGAAGAGGAGTAAAGAGAGGATCCCATGGCCGACTACCGTGCTCTCGGAGCCGTCGATCCGGACGTGCTCTCCGCCATCACCGACGAGCGCGACCGCCAGAACCGGGGCGTCGAGCTGATCGCGTCGGAGAACTTCGTCAGCCGGGCGGTGCTCGAGGCCGTCGGCTGCGTGATGACCAACAAGTACGCGGAGGGCTACCCGGGGCGGCGCTACTACGGCGGCTGCGAGCACGTCGACCGGGTCGAGCGCCTGGCCATTGAGCGGGCGCTGGCGCTTTTCCCCGGGGCCGAGCACGTCAACGTGCAGCCCCACAGCGGTACGACGGCCAACACGGCGGTCTACTTCGCCGCCCTCCAGCCGGGCGACACCCTGATGGGCATGGACCTGGCCGCGGGCGGCCACCTCACCCACGGTCACCGGCTGTCCTACTCGGGGCGCGACTTCCAGGTCGTCTCCTACGGTGTCGACCGGGCGACCGAGCGCATCGACTACGACGAGGTCGAGCGTCTGGCGCTCGAGCACCGGCCGAAGCTGATCATCTGCGGCGCCAGCGCCTACAGCCGGGTGATCGACTTCGAGCGCTTCCGGGCGATCGCCGACAAGGCCGGCGCCCTGCTGATGGCGGACATCGCCCACATCGCCGGGCTGGTGGCTGCCGGGCTCCACCCGTCGCCGTTCCCGCACTGCGACTTCGTCACCACGACGACCCACAAGACCCTGCGCGGCACCCGCGGCGGGCTGGTGTTCTCGAAGCAGGAGCACGCCAAGGCGATCGACCGGTCGGTCTTCCCCGGTCTCCAGGGCGGTCCGCTGATGCACGTCATCGCGGCCAAGGCGGTCGGCTTCCTGGAGGCGCTCTCGGACGATTTCAAGGCCTATCAGCGGCGCGTGGTGGCCAACGCCTCGCGTCTCGCCGAGCGGCTCGCCGGCCACGGCTTCCGGATCGTCTCCGGCGGCACGGACAACCACCTGTTCCTGCTCGACCTGGTGGCGAAGGATCCGGAGCTGACCGGCAAGGTGGCCGAGGCGGCGCTCGAGGCGGCGGCGATCACGGTCAACAAGAACGCCATTCCGTACGACGAGAAGCCGCCGATGGTCGCCTCCGGCATCCGCATCGGGACGCCGGCGGTGACGACCCGGGGGATGGGCGAGGCGGAGATGGATGTGATCGGCGACCTGATCGACGAGGCGCTGGCGGAGCCGGAGAGCCAGGAGGTCCAGCAGCGGGTCGCCGGCAAAGTCCACGCCCTGACCGAGCGGTTCCCGTTGTACGACCCGCTGGCATAGGGGAGGTCTGCCGGGAGCGTCCGGGAGGGAGGGGCTCGAAGGGACGGCGCTCGAACTGGACGGCTGGAAGCTCAACGAGCGCCTCGTTGGCGTCCGCGTCGGACTCGCTCGGATGCTCAACCACCTCCGCGGACGCGGCCGCCAGCGCCCTTGACGCCCCTCCCTCCCGGCCGCTCCCCCCACCGAACGTTCGCCCCCACCGCGCCGCACCACGAGCCATTGGGAGACGATGGGTGGGGGAATCGAAGGAGTCAGGGGGTGCTCCCGGCGAACCTCCCGCCGAAGGAAAGCCTCAGGGACCGACGTCGATCGTCACGGCGGGCTCGGGGGTGCCGTAGCGGCGGTGGAGCTCGGTGCGGAGCTCGCCGACCAGGACGAGGGAGCCGCAGACCACCAGCGGCACCGACCCCTCGCCGGTTCCCGCCCCCGCGAGCGCCCTCCTCAACGCCCGGGCCGGGCTCGCTTCGACCTCGACCTCGATCTGCTTTCCAAGGCCCAGCGCGGCGATCGCCTCGTCGACCGCCGGTCGCAGGGTCGCGACCTCCATCCCCCGGTCCCCCGAGGGCCGGGTCAGCCAGAGCTTGCGCACCCGGGGCAGCAGGTGGGGGACCATCTCCGCCGGCACCTTGTCCGACAGGACCCCGAAGACCATGTCGACGGCCTCGCCCTGCTCCCCCAGGGTCCCGAGGAACTCCGCCAACGCCTCCGCCCCTTCGGGGTTGTGGGCCACGTCCAGCAGCACCCGCTCGCCCTCCGGCAGCGCGATCTCTTCGAGCCGTCCCGGCCAGCGGCAGGCCTTCGCCCCCTTCTTGATCGCCCGGACCGTGAGCCGTTCCCAGCCGAGCTCGCGGAGCTCGAAGGCCGCCGCCACGGCGAGGGCCAGGTTGTCGGCCTGGTGACGTCCTGAGAGAGCGATCTCGTAGACCTCCGACTCGGTCTCGACCCCGGGCGTATCGACTGCCGTGGGGGGGCGGAGCCAGACCCGCTGGCGCCGCTCGGGAGGGTCGACGAACGGGCGGAAGCGCTGGATCGCGTCGACCTGGAAACGCTCGGCGAGCGGGATCAAGGGGGTGCCGAGGCGCGCCGCCTCTTGAGCCAGGACGGCCGCCGGGCCGGGCGCGAGGTCGGCGACCACCGCCGGCACCTCGGGGCGCAGGATGCCGGCCTTCTCCCGAGCGATCGCCTCGGGCGTCGACCCCAGGTGCTCGCGGTGGTCGAGCGCGATCGACGTCACCACCGAGAGCCGCGGCTCGACCGCATTGGTGGCGTCGAACCGGCCCCCCAGGCCGACCTCGAGGATCGCCAGCTCGGCCTCCTCCTCGGCGAACCAGAGCAACGCGGCCAGGGTCAGTGCCTCGAAGTAGGTGGGCGGCTCCTCCAGGTGCTCGTCGGCGGCGGCGATCACCCGGTCGATCAGCGGACCCAGGCGCGCCGCGTCGATGGCCTGGCCGTCGACGCGCATGCGCTCCTCGACGGTCTCGAGGTGGGGCGAGGTGTAGAGGCCCGTCTTGTAGCGGGCGGCGCGGGCGAACGAGGCCAGCAGGGCGGCCACCGTCCCCTTGCCATTGGTCCCCGCCACCAGGACGATCGGCAGACCGGCTTGAGGGTTGTCCAGGGCGGCGAGGAGGGTCTTCATCCGCTCGAGACCGAGCCGGATGCCGAACTGGGCCAGGCGATCGAGGGAGGCAGCCGTGTCCGGGGGGAGCGCCACGGCCGGAGAGCTTATCGCACCGGTCGGCCCGTCACGAGCACTTGGGAGGGGGCGTCCCTTTCCCCCCGGAGGGTGGGAAAGGGATCGAGGGATTGGGGGGAGATCCAGTGGATGATCGAGGTCGATCGGAGCGGCGTAACCGGCGGTCCGGGAAGCTCAGCTGGCTCGTGGGGTAGCGGGTTCCCCTGGAGTCCTACAGGAAATGCCGCAGGCAGCGGGACACGGTCGCCTTGAGCTCCGGCCGCGGCACGACCATGTCCAGGAAGCCGTGCTCCAGCAAGAACTCACTGCGCTGGAACCCCTCGGGCAGGCTCTGGCGGATGGTCTGCTCGATCACCCGCGGCCCGGCGAAGCCGATCAGGGCGCCGGGCTCGGCGAGGTTGAGGTCGCCCAGCATGGCGAACGATGCGGTGACGCCGCCGGTGGTCGGGTCGGTGAGGATCGAGACGTAAGGCAGCCGGGCCTCGCGCAGGCGGTGAAGGGCGGCCGAGATCTTGGCCATCTGCATGAGCGAGAGCACGCCTTCCTGCATGCGGGCGCCGCCCGAGGCCGAGACGACGATCAGCGGTCTGCCGGACTCCTCCGCGTGCTCGATCGCGCGGGTCAGGCGCTCGCCGACGACCGAGCCCATGGAGCCGCCCATGAATCGGTACTCCATGACCGCGAGCACCACCGGGATCGAGTCCAGGTGCCCCGCGACCACCTGGATGGCGTCCTCGGCGTCCAGCGCGCCTTGGTACTTCTTCAGGCGGTCCTTGTAGCGCTTGGTGTCTTTGAAGCCGAGCGGGTCCGTGGGACGGACGCCCCGGAACAGCCTCCGGGGGTCCTCCTCGTCGAGCAGGAGCTCGATCCGCCGGTCCGCGTCGATGCGGAAGTGGTACCCGCACTTGGGGCAGATCCGGAGGTTGTTCTCCAGCTCCTTGGAGTAGACGACCTCCTTGCACTCCTCACACTTGACCCACAACCCCTTGGGGACCGGGCTGACCGGTCGCTCCTCGGCGGTGGGCTTGCGCTTCTTCTTGGTCCGTTTGAACCAGGCCATGGAAGTGAGAGTGCGGGCCGTCTTCGGCAGCGGCCCCCATCGTGTCGCCCGGGGCGGTCAGCCGCGGGGTCGGGGACAGGCTCGGTCGTCGGCGCCCGCCGCGGGCGGCCGAGCGGGCCGGCAGCGCGAGGAGCGGATCAGACCGCTTCCTCGTCCTCCTCGGGCTCGAGCTCGTTGGGGATGCCCAGGCGCTGACAGGCGGCGTCGTACATCTGGTGCGCGGCCTTCTTCGCGTTCTGAAGCTCGGCCAGCCGATCCTTGACCTTGGCCAGCTCCTCCTCGATCAGCCCGTCCAGCTCCTCGATCTCCCGTCGAGTCATCTCGAGGGTGTTCTCGTAGAAGCTACGCTGTTGGTCGGTCAAACTCATTCCACGTCTCCGCACCGGGTTCCACCACAGTCGCCGCGGCCGCCCCGAGGGGCGATCGATCGCAACGGCTCAGAGGCGGAACGGAATCTTGAGGGTCGTCCACATCTTGACCCGCACACCATCCTTCGTGGCGGGGCGATATTTTGCCTTGCGTGCTGCGTTCAGGGCCGCCTCGTTGATCCCCACCTTCTGGGGCACCGATCGTTCCAGTCGCGCGTCGGCCACGTTGCCATTCTCGTCGACGAGAACACCGACCACGACCTCGCCTTGAATACGAAGACGCCGGGCGATCGGAGGATACTCCGGTTTGTCGAAGGAGACAAGCTGCGGGGGCTCCACGCCGGGCCCCAGCTGGACGAGCTGGCCGACCCGGACCGTCGGCTTCGGCGGTGGTGCCGGCTCCGGTTCGCTGGTGCGCTCCGGGGTCTTGGCCGGTTCGCGGCTGGGGGTCGTCTCCCGCGTGGTGGCGGGAGTGGCCGCCTTGCCGTCGTCGGCCTCCGGGGGTCCGGTGGCCGTGATGCCGCCGGCTTGGCGCTCGGCCGATGCGGGTGAGGCGTCGCCTCCGTCATCGTCGGTCGGCCGCGAGGCCTCGGCCGTTTCGGGAGAGGCCGGGGGCGCGGCGACCGATGCCGGCGGCGGAGAGTCTCGTGTCTTCGGGGTGGGCGGGGACTGGGCCTTGGCATCCTCGGCCGGTGCGGCGGCCGGCTCCGGCTCCTCCGGCTCCGCGGCGCGGGCCTTCGCGGCCTCGACGCGCGCCGCGAGCTCGCGCTGCTTGGCTTCGAAGTCCTTGCGGAGTTGTTCCTCCCTGCGCGCCAGAGCCTCCTCCAGCCGCTCCTCGACCTCGGGCGGCACTGCGTCGGTTCCGGCCCCGGTCGCGGCCTGAGCGCCCGGCTTCCCGGCGGCGGCCGACCCGTCGGTCATCGCCTCGGCGGTGCCGTCCGCGGCGTCGTCGCCGGGGAGGGTCTCCTCGGAGGCGTCGGTGACCGGCTGGTTCCCCGGGGTCGTCGGAGTGGCGGGGGCGGGCGCCTCCTCGGCGGTGGGTGTCTCCTGGGGGGGCTCGGCGCCGTCGCCCTTCATGCGCGGCAGCCAGACGAACCAGAACAGGAGCACGGCGATCAGCAGAGCCGCGGCGATGGCGGCGATCAGCAGGCCCTTGCCCTTGCCGCCGCCCTCTTCCGGCTCGACCTCGGCGACCGGCTCCACCGCCTCGACCGGTGCGCTCGCCCCGGTTGCGGTGCCGGTGAGCTCCCGCGCCTCCGTGACCGGAGCAGATCCCGGGGCCGCCGCGGCGCCTGCGCCGGGGCCGCCGTCGCCGCCGGACGCCGCCACGTCCCCGGCCGAGGTCCCGCTACCGGGCTCGGCAGCGCGCGCTCGGGCCGGCGCCGCTGTCCCGGTGCCGGTCGCGGTGCGAGGCTCGGGGCTCTCGGCCCTCTCCGCCGGTCGTTCGATCGGACGGTCGGTCGACTGGTCGGCTGGGACGGCCCGGGGCGCCGAGACGCCCGCTCCGAGGGCCGGCGCGAGCAGGTCGCTCAGGTAGCTCTCGGAGGAGTCTTCGCCGGTGGCCGCGGAGGCGGCCGGCTTGTCGCCGCGCTCGAACAGCTCGTGCATGTAGGTGGCGAGCTCGGACTGGCCCGGCGCCGGGCGCATCGCGACCAGGACCTCCTCGATCTGCCGCTCCAGCTCGCCGGCTTTCTGGTAGCGCTCGTCGGGCTCCCGTGCGAGCGCCTTCAAGACGATCTCGTCGACCTCGTCGGGGACGCTCGGGTCGAGGCTGCCGGGCGCCTGGATCCGGCACTCGCGGACCGCCTCGAGCACCTCCATCTCGCTGTCGCCGCTGAACAGCCGGCGGCCGGTCAGCATCTCGAACAGGAGGGCGCCGAGGGAGAAGATGTCGGAGCGGCCGTCGACGTTGCGCCCCCAGGCCTGCTCCGGTGACATGTACTGGAGCTTGCCCTTGAGCGCGCCCATGCGGGTGTGGCTGGTCTTCGACACCGCCTTGACGATGCCGAAGTCGCACAGCTTGATCGTGCCCTCGTAGCCGATCAGGACGTTCTGCGGCGAGACGTCCCGGTGGACCAGGTCGAGGCTCTGGTCTTCGAAGTCCCGCTTGCGGTGGGCGTAGTCCAGGGCGCTGGCGAGGCGGGCGGCGACGTGGAGGGCCAGGCCCACGGGCAGCGGCCGGCCCCGCTCGCGGGCCGCGTTGAGGATCGCCCGGAGGTTCTCCCCCTCGACGTACTCCATGGCGATGTAGTAGTCGCCTTCGATCCTGCCCAGGTCGTAGATGTGGATGATGTGGGCGTGGTTGAGCTGGGCCGCCAGCTTGGCCTCGTCGACGAACATCTCGACGAAGTCGGAGCTGTCCGTCAAGTGGGGCAGGATCTTCTTGATCGCCACCGTCTTTTGGAAGCCTTCGACGCCGGTCATCCGGGCCTTCCAGACCTCGGCCATGCCGCCGACCCCGATCCGCTCCTGGAGCCGGTACTGCCCGAACGCGACCCCCTGATCGCCGTGATCGCCGGCGGCGGGGGCGGCCGAAGTGGGCGGGGCGGGCGACGCGGGCGGGGCCTCTCCCTCGACGAACACGGCGCCGGTGCCTTCGGGGACCTCCTCGATGGTGTCGGCGAACTGCGGGGTGAAGGGCGGCTGCGCGGGCTCGGCGGTCTCCGCGGGAGGCTCTTCGGCCCGGGGCGGCGGGGCGTCCGCCGGCGGCTCGTCGGCCTCCTGGGCTCCGGCGCCGCGTTCGGGCACCGGTGCAGCGTCCGGCGAAGCCGGCGCGCTCTCCTCCGGCGGCTTGACCCCAGGGGTCCTGGTCCGTCGCCAGCTCGACGTCCGCGCGAGCTCTTCGAGGTCTGAGAGGTCGAACGCCGGCGGCTCGGCCGGCCGGGCGCCCTCGCTCGGTCCCATGGGGCCCCGTGCATCGGGAGTGGGCGCCTGCGGCTTCGCCGGCTCGCGCTTCGGCGTCGCCTCCTGGCCGAGGATCGCCGACAGGTCCGGCGACTGCTCGGCGGGCCGCTCCGGCCGCTTCGGCCGGGGGCTTTCGAGCCCCGAGAGGGTCTTGCTGATCAGCGCCTCGACGTCGCTCTGCCGGGTGGTCGTGGTCTTCCGGGCCGGCGGGGTCGCCGCGGCGGGCCGGCTCTCGCTCGCCTCCGGCGGTGCGAGCTTCGGGCTCTTCGGCTCCGGCTTGCCCTTGGCCTCAGGGAACACGCCGGAGAGGGTCTGCTCCAGCCGCCGCTCGATGTCGTCGTCGACCCGCGAGCGGCGGGGTGGCCGGGGTCCGGGGGCCGGCGGGGTCGGCTGGTCGGCCGGAGCTGCCTGATCGGCGGCGCCGGCCCGGGACACGGCGGGCCCACTCTGGGGCTCCTTCGTCTTGCCCTGCGCCTCCCGCTCCACCTCGGCGACCAGGTCACCGAAGATGTCGAGGGAGGTGAGCTTCGGCTCCTGGCGCCCCGGCACGCTCGGCGCGCTCGCCGCCTGGCTGTCGCCGTGGAGGATCTGCTCGATCGCCTGGCGGACGCGCTCGCCCGAGACGGGCGGGGCGAGCGCCGCGTCGGCGCCGTAGCCGGCGGTCGCCGGGTCGTCCTCGGCCGCCCCGTCCGGGATCAGCGCCAGCGTTCCCGGTCCGCCCTGGCGCCGGGCGAAGGTGCCGAGCAGGTTCGAGGCGCCCTTGATCCGGGTCGAGACCACGAACAGGTCCGGCGCCTCCGAGGCGACCCGCTGCATGGCCTCCTCGGCGCTCCGCACGTGCTGCAGGCGCCATCCACCCTCTGCGCCGAGGGTCTGACGGAGGCGGGCGACCACCCCTTCATCCTGCTCGACGACGAGGATCAGCGGCATGGGGACACTCCCTGGCGGGACATCGTCTGTTTCTAGCACTCCCGCCCTGGAGAGTCAATCGCGATTCGCTCGAAGATACTGACGTATAGGGGGTTACGGGATCGCGAGACCTGCACCGCACAACCCGGGTACAATCGCTGCGCTGCGGCCCTCGAGGGCCGCCGGGAATCGACGGGCGGATGCCTCCGTTCTAGCTGGTCCCGGGGGAAACTCTCTGGCCGACACGGTCCGTGTCCGATGGCCTCGCGCGAGCCCGATGCGCCGCGCAGAGGGCCGCCGGATGGGGCGGCCGGTGCTCTCAGTCGACTCGACGCGGAGGCGACGTGGTCGGCCGCGGGAGCAGGAATCGAGCAGCACGCGAGGAGCGAAGCGAATGGCAGGTCACAGCAAGTGGGCGGGCATCAAGCACAAGAAGGCCGCCATCGACAAGAAGCGCGCCAAACGGTGGTCGAAGCTGGTGCGCGAGATCATCGTCTCCGCCCGCCTCGGCGGCGGTGACCCGGGGTTCAACCCCCGCCTGCGTGCGGCGGTCGACGACGCCAAGGCCGACAACGTCCCCAACGACACCATCGACCGGGCCATCAAGAAGGGCACCGGCGAGCTCGAGGGGGAGAGCTACGAAGAGATCTCCTACGAGGGCTACGGCCCCGGCGGCGTCGCGGTCATGGTCGAGGCCATGACCGACAACAAGAACCGGACGGTCTCCGAGGTCCGCCACCTGTTCTCGAAGCACGGGGGGAACCTGGGCGAGAACGGTTGTGTGGCGTGGATGTTCGAGCGCAAGGGCTACTTCGCGTTCGAGCCGGAGGCGATGTCCGAGGAGCAGTTCATGGAGCTGGCGCTCGAGCTCGGGGTCGACGACATCGCCACCGGCGACGTCTACGAGATGTTCACAGCGCCCGAGGACTACAACCGGGTGCGCGACGAGCTCGAGGAGCACGGCGTCAAGGCCGACGTCAAGCAGCTCGCGATGATCCCGCAAAGCACCGTCGAGCTGGGCGACAACGCCGGCTCGGTGCTCAAGCTCATGGACGCCTTGGAAGACCAGGACGACGTCCAGAACGTCTGGGCCAACTTCGAGGTCGACGACGCGGTCTTGGCCGCGCAGTCGGCGGAATGACCTGAGCCAGGACGTGGTCAGTGTTGATCCTCGGTTTGGACCCCGGCAGCCTCCACACCGGCTTCGGTCTCGTCGAGAAGCGGGGCACGAAGCTCTTCGCCAAAGAGTGGGGAAGGCTGTCGGCCCCCCGGGGGATGACGGTCGCTCGGCGGTTGGCCCATCTGGCCGGCCTGCTGGACGAGATCCTCGATCGGGACCGCCCCGATCTGGCGGTCCTCGAAACCCCGTTCCACGGCATGAACAGCAGGTCGCTGATCGTGCTCGCCGAGGCCAGGGGAGCGTTGCTCGCCCGGCTGGCGGAGCGGGAGCTGGAGATCGTCGAGTACACGCCGGCGGAGGTGAAGTCGGCGGTGACTGGAAACGGGCGCGCGGACAAGCGGCAGGTCGCCCGGATGGTCGGCATGATGCTCGGCCTGAAGGACGGCCTGGCGGACGACACGACCGACGCGTTGGCGGTCGCCATCTGCTGCGCTCAGCGGTACCGGATGGACAGCTTGACGGAGTCGCTATGCTAACATCCGCACCAACCCGCCGGCGTGGGAAGGGGCCCGCGCGGACTCGCGACGCGCGCTCTGGACCCCGAGCGGTCGGCACGACGCGCTCTCGAACACCCGGCAATCCCGCCCTGGAAGCGAAGCAAGGGAACTCAGCTCACCTCGGGTGAGTCCAATCATGCAGAGGAGGAAACCGTGGAGAACATCGGCGGAACGTTCATCGGGGTCTTGAATACCGGGGGGATCGTCATGTGGTTCCTGCTCGGATTCTCGATCGTCGCCCTGGCCTTCATCATCGAGCGAGCGATCGCGCTACGCCGAGCGAAGATCAACGTCAACGAGTTCCTGGCCAAGATCCGCAAGGCGCTGATCGTCAACCGGTCGGTGCGCGACGCCATCAAGATCTGCGAGCAGTACCGGGGTCCGGTGGCGTCCATCATGAAGGCCGGCCTGCTCAAGTACGGCCAGCCCAAGGAAGAGATCGAGAAGACCATCGAGAACGCCGCCCTCTACGAGATGGGCCGCCTCGAGCGGGGTCTGACCGTCCTGGCGACGATCGCCAACGTGGGGCCGCTCCTCGGCTTCCTGGGTACGGTGACCGGCATGATCAAGTCCTTCGACGCGTTGGCCGAGGCCGGTCTTTCGAACCCGGGCCTGGTCGCCATCGGCATCAAGGAGGCCCTCTACACCACGGCCGGCGGTCTTGCCGTCGCCATCCCGGTGCAGATCGCCTACAACTACTTCATGAGCCGGATCAACAAGTTCGTGCGCGACATCGAGACCGCTGCCAACATGCTGCTCGAGACCTTCACCGAGATGGAGCGCAGCGGCGTCAGCCCCGAGCAGCCGGGCGAGAGCGCGGCCCCGTCCAAGAAGTAAGGCGAGACCTCCGATCGAACTCGGAGCCTCCGGGCTCCGCGAGACGAGAAAGGCACCCAGATGGACCTACACGCGTCAAAAGCCAGAGATGCGGTCATCCCGACCGCGTCGATGGCGGACATCGCCTTCTTGCTCATCATCTTCTTCATGCTGACCATGACGTTCGAGGTCGACAAGACCCGGGTCACGCTGCCGGAGACGGTGGTGCGCATGGAGATCCCGAAGAAGGCGGCCTACATCTCGGTCAACGAAGCGGGTCAGATCAAGGTCTCGAGCGGTGACGAGCTCAGCGTGCCGGTCGCCAGCTCGGAGGACGTGCTGTCCTTCGCCGCCGGCGTCGTGGCCACGAACCCGAGCAAGGAGTTCGTGATCAAGGCCGACGAGGACGTCCCCTACCGGACGGTCGACGGCATCATCGACGCCCTGAAGCGAGCCAACGTCGAGGTGATCTACCTGTTGTCCCGCGCCAAAGGCCAGGAGGAGGGATAGACCTATGAAACTGTCCCGTGACACGAAGATCACCGACGAGATCCCGACCTCGTCCATGGCCGACATCGCGTTCCTGCTGATCATCTACTTCATGATCACCACCACCTTCGCGGCCACGCAGGGGCTCGATTTCCAGCTTCCGAAGGACGACCAGAACACGCCCCAGGTCGAGAAGGAGGAGTCGGTCCTCATCGAGATTCGGCCCTCTGGGCAACTGATCGTCGATCAGCAACCGATGCAGCTCGACGAGATCCTGGACTACCTGAAGCCGAAGCTCGAGCGCAATCCGCTCAAGCCGGTGATCATCCGGCCCGATCCGAGCGCGCCGTACGGATACATGGTCGACGTCTTCGACGAGCTCCGGCAGGCTGAGGACAAGATCGGATTCCAGATCAAGAACATCTCGATCCCGACCGAGCGCGAGATCGAGGCCTTCTGGTTCTGATCCCGAAGAGGAGAGCGCCCATGGCAGACGACAAGAAGCCCGGCCCGACCAAGCCAGCCGCCAAGGGGGACAAGGCGAAGACGAAGGGCGAAGCCCGGCAGGGCGCCGACCTGCAGACCACCTTCGCCCTCGAGTACGAGGAGGACAAGAAGACGATGCGGATCGCCCTTGCGATCGCCATCGTCCTCCACTTGATCCTGCTCGTGATCAACTTCCCCTCCTTCCGCAAGGAGGAGGTGGTGGAGGCGAAGAAGCCGAAGATCTACGTGGTCCAGCAGGTCCGGTTCAAGCCGCCGCCGCCCAAGAAGCAGCAAGAGATCCCGAAGCCGAAGGCGAAGAAGGTTCCGATTCCGGACCCGACGCCGGAAGAGCCGGAGCCCATCCGTCTGCCCGACGAGATCGAGCCGCAGGTCGACCTGCCGGATACCGACGTGGTGTTCGAGATCCCCGAGGGGCCGCCTCCCTCGCCGGAGCCGGAAGGGCCGATCCAGGTCGGCGGCGACGTGCTGCCGCCCGAGAAGACCTTCGCTCCGCAGCCCCAGTACACGGAGATCGCTCGCAAGGCGCGTCTCCAGGGGGTCGTGATCGTCCAGGCGATCATCGACAAGGGCGGCAACGTCACCAACGTCAAGGTGCTCAAGGGCCTCGGCATGGGGCTCGACCAGGCGGCGGTCGACGCGATCAAGAAGTGGAAGTTCGAGCCGGCGACCCTCAACGGCAAGCCGGTGGCCGTGTACTACAACCTCACGGTGAACTTCCGGCTTCAGTAAAGGGGTCCCATGGCCTTCCAGGGGTCACTCAAGGAGCTCCCGCTCCCCGACATCATCCAGCTCGTCTCGGTCTCCGGGAAGACGGGGGCCTTCACGTTGAAGAGCGGGAGCTCCACCGGGGAGATCTTCCTCCGCAACGGCCAGATCGTCCATGCAGACATGGGCGATCTGGCCGGTGAGGAGGCGGTCTACGAGCTCGCCATCTGGACCGAGGGGGACTTCGTGTTCACCCCCGGGAAGGAGACCGAGACCACCTCGATCCAGAAGTCGAACACCAACCTGCTGATGGAAGCGGCGCGGCGGATCGACGAATGGCAGGTGCTGTCGAAGAAGATCCCCTCGACCCGCCTGGTGCCCGTGTTCACGACCGAGGTCGCGACGACCTCGGTCTCCTTCACGCCGGCCGAGTGGCGCTTGATCTGCAAGGTGGACGAGCGCCGCTCGATCGAAGAGATCGCGGCCGGCCTGGACACGAGTCCCTTCGACGTCTGCAAGCTGCTGTACGGCCTGATCACCTCGGGTCTGGTGGCCCTGCGCGAAGGGTTGGGCGCAGAGGAGACAGAGCGTCTCCGACAGATGACAGCCGACCAGCTCGCCGCGATCGCCGAGTCCATTCACCGGCAGGCGGTCGAGCTCCTCGGAGGCCACGACACGCTCGCGGAGCTGGACTCGGTCTACCGCATGACCAAGGCGGAGCTGGACAACGGCCGCGAGGTCGACGCGGTGCTCGATCTCATCCGCTCCGAGGAGAAGGTCGTCTCCGGAGCGCTCGGCCCCAACCAGTCCAAGGCCTTCCTGGATCGCGTCGGTACGGTCCTCCGCGGCACCTGAACCCGTCGGAATTCACCGGGTACGATCCTTGCTTATAGAAGTGAGTCTATCGGTCCCTCCACCGAACGAAGCATCCGACGGGGCCGTTCCATCAGGAAAGGAGAGCGCGATGCGCACCGTGATCACAGCACTGGTCCTCACCGTCCTCACCCTCGCCGCGGCCGGCCCCGCCGAGGCTGGCTGGGAAGAGGGGGTCAAGGCGTTCAAGGCAGGCAACTACAGCGTCGCCGCGCAGGAGTTCCAGGGCGTGGTCGAGAGCAGTCCCGAGTACGCCAACGGTTACTTCATGCTCGGTCAGGCCCTGGGCAAGCTCAACCGCGAGCAGGACGCCCTGAACGCCTACCGCAAGGCCTACGATCTCAATCCCAACAGCGTCCAGTTCCAGTTCGCCCTGGCCGACTCCTACATGGACGTGGGCCGCTACCGTGACGCCGCCGAGCTGTTCGAACGGATCGACCCGTCTACGCTGCCCAAGCAGCTCCAGGGTGTGTTCCACGCCAAGAAGGCCACGGCGCTCGAGAAGAGCGGCCGGTCCGACCAGGCGCTGCCGTCGCTCCGTGACGCCGCCCGGTCGAACCCGAGCGACGCCGCGTCGCAGTACCGCTACGGCGTCGCCGCCTTCAACTCCGGCGACACCGGGACCGCGGTCAACGCCCTCGGCAAGGCGGTGCAGATCGACGGTAGCGCCACCTACCGGAAGGCCTACGTCAACGCCCTGGTTCGCCAGGCCCGCGAGACCCGGAGCGGCAAGACCGCGATCTACGGTCGCGCCGTCGACCAGGCCAAGGCGTTGGTGGCCAAGGACGCCTCCTACGAGAACCTGCTCACCCTCGGCGAGGCCCAGCTTGGCGCCAAGCAGTACGACGGCGCGGCGGACAGCTTCGGCAAGGCCGCGAGCAAGAAGAGCGGCTCCTGGCTGCCCCACTTCTACCGCAGCCAGGCCCTGACCGCCATCCAGCGCTACGACGCCGCGGAGGATTCTCTGCGCGCCGCGCTGGCCGCCAACCCTTCGTCCGAGGACGAGAAGCGGATCTACCGCCAGATCGGGTTCGTCAACGAGAAGCTGAAGAACTACGAGGAGGCGAAGACCGCCTACACCCGTGCCGGCGATCAGGCCTCGGTCAAGCGCGTCGAGGAGAACCAGAACATCGCCGCCGAGAACCGCAAGATCGAGGCGGAGAACCAGCGGATCGAAGAGATGCGCCAGGAGCGCGAGAAGCTGGAGAAGGAGCTCAAGGAGCTCAACGAGGGGCCGCCGCCCTTCTGATCTCCCGTCGCACCGTCTCCCATTCCGGCGCCCATCTCGCCGGATCTCCGAGGGCCGCGGTCTGACCGCGGCCCTCGCTGTATCCGGCCGTCTCCGGCGGAGGCCCTGGATTTCTGCCGCGCAGGCTCCTAGAATGCCGTCCTGCATGCCAGCTCGCCGTCTGCTTTTCTCCGCACTCGTCGCGGCTCTCCTGCTCACCGCCGCGCTCGTGCCCGTGGCGGGCGCGCACGCCCAGGAGGCCGCTGATTCGCTGTCCGCGGACGGAGCCTCCACCGACGGAGGCTCGGCGGACGACACCAGCGCGTCCGCCCCGTCCTCCCCGGCGACGCCTTCGGCGACCTCGCCGGCCGCGCCCCAGGCCGAAAACCGGTCCCTTCCGCCCGCGGATGCGCCCGCGGACGATCAAGGCGACGTCTTCCCGGAGCTCAACGTCTACTTCCCGGAAGGCGAGCTCGACCTGCGGGTCAACCGCCTGGTGCGGAAGGTGTTCGTCGAGGGCCAGGTCAAGTACAACTTCGTCGACGGCGACATCTCGGCCTTCCTGCGCTATCGCTACTACGGCTACGAACGCACCTACCAGCTCAGCGTCTTCGACGAGGTCCAGTTCGAGGACCTCGAAGACTTCAGCAACGACTTCGATCGCACCCGCGGCATCCTTCTCCTGACCGAGTGGCCGCTGACCTACCACCAGCGGACCTTCCTGCTGTCGGAGCTGGACCGGATCACCTCGAACAAGAAGGAGCTGGTGTTCGACACCGGCAAGACCAACCTGTTTCTGCGCCTCGGCTACCAGATCGGCACACCGAACGACGAGCGGTCGAATGCCATCGTCGGCGAGAACCGCGCTCGCGTCGAGAGGCTGTTCACCGCCTTCCGCAACATCGGCCCCGGCGACGCCGGTCTGACCACGGCACTGACCTGGGGGACCGATCTGGCCGTCGGCGACTTCGACTACACCAAGCTGGAGCTCTCCGGCATCAAGCGGTTCGAGCTGCCGCGCGGAGCGTTCCTCTTCGGACGGCTCCACGGCGGCACCTTCCTGCGCCAGAAGATCCTCGACC